>Ga0255181_1000094_pt1 | contig 35632 bp, 31 predicted proteins | sample Atl_Colum_RepC_8_FD_183621 | JGI IMG/M metagenome (GOLD analysis project Ga0255181, IMG submission 183621) | Freshwater microbial communities from Altamaha River, Georgia, United States - Atl_Colum_RepC_8d | ecosystem: Environmental > Aquatic > Freshwater > River | place: USA: Georgia...
TGTAGATGCCGGTCTATCGGCAGCCACCATAGATGCCGCCATGCGTAAATTTGGCATGCCGATGGGTCCAATTGAGCTCGCCGATACGGTCGGCCTGGATATTGCGCTGGCAGCAGGACAGCAACTCTCTGACCAGACCACGCCGCCGCAATGCCTGATGAAACGCGTGGAAGAAGGCCATCTCGGAAAAAAGACGGGCCGCGGTTTTTATGAATGGTCCAACGGCAAGATCACAAGCCACGCGGCGGCATCTGCGATTCCTGAAGGACTCGCAGAACAGTTGATCATGCCCCTGGTGAGTCGGACCCAATCCCTGGTAAAAGAAGGCGTCGTCACTGACTCAGATCTTGCTGATGCAGGAGTCATCTTCGGCACCGGTTTCGCACCCTTTCGCGGTGGACCGCTGAAATGGTTATCAGAAAGGAAGATGCCGTGACCCATTTAATCATCAAGCGTGTGGCCGTATTGGGTGCCGGCGTGATGGGCGCCCAGATCGCTGGACACTTGGCCAATGCAGGCATTGGTGTCGATCTATTCGACCTGCCCGGCCCCCAGGACGACCATAACCAGACCGTCAAGACCGCTCTGCAACGGCTCAAAAAACTCGAACCCGCCCCCCTGGCAGATGCCTCCGTACTGGGGCACATTCGGCCATGTAATTTCGATGATCACCTTCCCAGACTCCAGGAGTCACAGCTGATCATAGAAGCGGTTGCCGAGCGGATGGACATCAAGCGGACGCTCTACGCGAAGATCGCCGCATATTGCTCGGCAAGCGTATGGATTGCTTCCAACACATCCGGACTATCTGTGCGCGCACTCGCAAGCGAAATTCCCCCTGCATTACGGCCTCGATTCTGCGGCATGCATTTTTTTAATCCGCCACGCTACATGAGCCTAGTCGAGCTGATCCCGGCAACGGAGACCCTGGCCGACGGACTGGATGCGCTCGAATCATGGCTGACCAGAACATTGGGTAAGTCCGTGATTCGTGCCAAAGACACGCCCAACTTCATTGCCAATCGAATCGGAGTGTTCTCGCTGTTGGCCGCCATGGAACACACCCAACGACTCGGACTTGGCCTGGATACCGTAGACGCGCTCACCGGGCCCCGCATTGGACGGCCCAAAAGTGCCTGCTACCGTACCGTAGACGTGGTTGGTATCGATACACTGGCCCATGTCGTTAGAACCAAACAAGAGCAGCTCACTGCGGATCCTTGGCATCACCTATTTAAGCTGCCATCATGGATTGAGCAGCTGATCAAAGACGGCGCACTCGGTCAAAAGACCGGCCGCGGCCTGTATCGAAAAGAGGGCCGCGAGATTCTGGTGCTTGAGCCCACGACCGGCATGTATCGTAAGGTCGATCAAGCGATTGATCCCGAAGTCGAGAAGATCCTCGCGCTACGATATCCGGCTGAAACATTTCAGGCGATGCTTCGGTGCCCCCATCCGCAGGCACAACTGCTGTGGTCCATCTTCCGCGATGTTTTCCATTACAGCGCTGTCCACTTACAGGAGATTGCAGATAACGCCCGCGATCTGGATCTCGCCATGCGTTGGGGATTCGGCTGGAGCCAGGGGCCGTTCGAGCTCTGGCAGGCCGGGGGCTGGACTGCGATCACACAGGCCATTGAACAAGACATTGCGGCCGGCAAAACCCTGGCTGCTGTGCCACTGCCCGACTGGTGTCGAGATCCAGCCCGAGACGGGGTCCATAGCCCACAAGGATCATGGGCTCCATCTGCACATTCCAATCGTCCACGGTCAAGCCTTCCGGTCTATCGCAGACAGCTCTTCCCCGAGCTGCTCGTCGGCGAGCAGGAGCGCCATGAGGCAGCTCCGATCAGCCAGACTGCCGGCGAGACCATTTTTCAAAACAAAGAAGTGCGGCTGTGGCGCCTGCCCCAGGCCGATGAGCGGATCGGAATCCTGTCCTTTAAGTCGCCCATGCACAGCGTGGGCGACGAGGTTCTGTCGGGCATGATGACATCGATCTCAATGGCTGAATCGGATCTTGATGGACTCGTGCTCTGGCATGAGCCGCCGTTCTGTGTCGGTGCCAATCTGAAACTAGTTGCCCAGGCCTGTAAAGCGGGTGAGTTTGATCGGCTTGAGAAAATTGTTGCGCAGTTCCAGGCGGCATCCCAGGCATTGAAATACTGCCGAGTCCCCACTATCGCTGCAGTCCAGGGCCTGGCACTGGGGGGCGGATGTGAATTTCTGATGCATGCACAACAACGCGTGATGCACCTGGAGAGCTATGTCGGACTGGTCGAGGCAGGTGTTGGCCTCATTCCGGCAGGCGGCGGATGCAAGGAGTTCGTGGTCCGTGCGGCCGACTGGGCCGAACAGAGCCCCACTCCGGCAGAGGTATTCCCTTTTATTCAAAAAATATTCACCACAATCGCGATGGCCAAGGTTGCAAAAAGCAGCCTGCAGGCCACATCTTTTGGCTTTGCCAGGCCACAGGATGTGACCGTCTTTCATCCGCAGGAGTTACTCTATGCCGCGCTACGCACGGCCCGCCAGCGGGCAGACATCGGCGCACCACCTCCGATTCCAAGGCCCGTGCCTGTATCAGGAAGAACCGGCATCGCCAACCTATCACTGATGCTTGTGAATATGCATGAAGGAAAAATGATCAGCGATCACGACTACAAGGTTGCCCATGCGGTCGCAACAGCCCTGTGCGGTGGCGATATCGACGCAGGAACCGTGGTCGATGAGCAATGGTTGATCCGATTAGAACGACAGCTCTTCATGGACTTACTCAAGACTCCCGAAACCCAGGCCCGGATTGAACACATGCTGACCACGGGCAAACCCCTGCGTAATTAGATCAAGGCCGCACATCATGAACAATCAGCGTCAAGAAGCCTTTGTTGTATCCGCAAAGCGGCTGCCCGTAGGAAAGAAAAACGGCCGCCTCAAATCCACGCGGCCAGACGACCTGCTGGCGGCAGCGATTCAAGCCTGTCTGGCCGGCCTCGATAACCTGGATCGCAACGCAATCGACGATGTGATCGTCGGCTGTGCCATGCCGGAGGCTGAACAAGGCATGAACATGGCGCGCATTGGACTGCTACTCGCGGGACTCCCACAATCTGTACCTGGCATCACCATCAATCGCTTTTGTGCATCCGGCCTGCAGGCCGTGGCCGATGCCGCCGCCCGTATCCAGCTGGGCCAGGCAGACCTGATGATCGCCGCAGGCGCGGAGTCGATGAGTGCGATGCCGCAGATCATGGGCAATAAGATTGCGATGAATCCCGCCATTTTTGAGCAGAGCGAACATCTCGGTATCGCATTTGGAATGGGCATGACCGCAGAAAACGTTGCCCGTCAGTGGACCATCTCCCGCGAGGACCAGGATCTATTTGCCCTGAACTCTCATACCAAGGCCTGCACTGCGATCCATGCAGGTGAGTTTTCACAAGAGCTGACTCCCTTTGAGGTGATCTCTCATCTGCCAGACCCGGACAGTGCCCGGGTGAACATTCAGCGCCACCAGATGACCCAGGATGAAGGTCCAAGGGCGGATACGGCACTGGAGCGACTGTCGGCGCTCAGACCTGTATTTCATTCCAAAGGATCGGTCACCGCCGGTAATTCCTCGCAGATGTCGGACGGTGCAGCGGCCCTATTGCTGGCATCAGCGTCTGCCATCAAGACCTTCGGGCTCACGCCGATTGCCCGATTTGTCTCGTACGCTGTTGCTGGGGTACCGCCAGAGGTGATGGGAATCGGTCCGGTTGCAGCAATTCCAAAAGCCCTTCAGCGTGCAGGACTTCGAGCCAGTGATGTTGGCTGGATAGAGCTCAACGAAGCGTTTGCAGCCCAGGCGCTTGCAGTAATCCGGGAATGCCAGCTCGATCCCGCTATCGTTAACCCGCTTGGCGGCGCGATTGCTGCAGGCCACCCGCTCGGCGCGACAGGTGCCATTCGCTCCTGTACTGCGATCCATGGCGCCCGAAGGCATCGAAAACCCTACTCCATGGTGAGCATGTGTATCGGCACAGGCATGGGAGCGGCAGGTATATTTGAAACACTATAAAAATTCAGGAGACCGTGATGGAAAAACTCTGGGTCAATCAGTATCCGCAGGGCGTTCCCGCCGACATTGACCTGAATCGGATCACTTCGGTAGCCGATTTCCTGCTGGAGGCATGCCAGGAGTTCGCCTCAAAGACTGCCTATATCAGCATGGGCAAATCCATCACATATCAGCAGCTCAACGACCAGAGCCGGATTTTTGCCCAGCATCTGCAGTCGATTGGCGTGCGCAAGGGCGATCGGGTCGCGCTGATGATGCCCAATGTACTGCAGTATCCAATCACCCTATTTGGCACCCTGCGGGCAGGGGCCGTGGTGGTCAACTGCAATCCGCTCTACACACCTAGAGAACTCGAGCACCAGCTGACAGACTCCGGAGCAACGGTGATTGTGATTCTGGAAAACTTTGCCCACACACTTGAGCAGGTGATCGGCAAGACCCAGGTTCGGCATGTAATTGTCACGCCCCTCGGTGAGATGCTGGGCGCGAAGGGCCACATCGTGAACTTCGTGGTTCGAAAGATAAAAAAATTAGTCCCGGCGTGGAATCTTCCGCAGGCCATTAGCCTGAATCAGGCCCTTGCGTCCGGAAACGGTAAACCGTTCTCCAAGCCACAGCTCACGCCTGATGACGTTGCCTTTCTGCAGTACACGGGCGGCACAACGGGAATATCCAAGGGGGCCATCCTGACCCATCGAAATATCTGTGCCAACGTCCTGCAGGCAGAGGCATGGATTAAGCCAGTAGTCCGTCGCGGCGAGGAATTTATCATCACCGCGTTGCCGCTTTATCACATCTTTGCGCTTACCGCGAACTGCCTCACGTTTCTGCGCATCGGCGCCCAGAACCTGTTAATCGCGAATCCGCGGGATATTCCAAATTTCGTCAAGGAATGGGCCAAGTATCCGGTCACGGTATTTACCGCAGTCAACACCTTGTTTAATGCCTTACTTAATAACCCAGACTTTCTGAAGCTCAATTTTTCAACCATGCGAGTGACGTTGGGCGGTGGCATGGCGGTACAACGGCCCGTCGCGGAACGCTGGCGCTCGGTGACTGGCTGCGCTTTATCACAGGCCTATGGCCTCACCGAAACATCACCTGCGGCGACCATCAACCCACTGATTGATATTCCTTTCTCCGGATCCATCGGTCTGCCGATTTCATCAACCGAGGTCTCAATTCGTGATGACCAAGGGGCAGCGCTGCCGCTTGGGGAAGTCGGCGAGATCTGCATCCGTGGGCCGCAGGTAACACCGGGCTACTGGGGAAGGCCTGACGAGACCGCCAAGATCTTTTTTCCAGATGGCTTCTTAAAGACTGGGGATATGGGCTATGTCGACCCACAGGGGTATGTCTTTTTGGTGGACCGGAAAAAGGACATGATTCTGGTCTCCGGATTTAACGTCTACCCCAATGAAGTCGAGGAGGTCGTCGCGATGCATCCGGCGGTCCGAGAGGTTGCGGCAATCGGCGTGGCCGATGAGAACACCGGAGAGGCCGTCAAACTCTTCGTCGCTACATCGGATCCATCGCTGACCAAGGAAGCGATAATCGAACACTGCAAGGAATACCTGACCAACTACAAGGTGCCTAAGCAAATTGAATTTAGGCCAGAGCTGCCAAAAACCAACGTTGGAAAGATTCTTCGTCGGGCACTCCGAGACGGCTAACCTTGTCGTGAAGGACCCGCCAAGAGCCCCGGGCGCGATGCGCGGGGCCAACGGCTACTTCTCAACAAATGCACGCTCGAATACATAGTCGCCAGGATTGCCCAGGCTGGGCGAGACCTTGAATCCTCTGGCATCAAGCATCTCAGCAGTCTCTTTTAGCATGGCTGGGCTACCACAGATCATGGCCCGATCGACGGCAGGATCTAAAGCCGGCAGGCCGATATCAACAAAAAGCTGGCCCGACTGAATCGCCGTCGTTAGCCGGCCAGTGTGGGTGAATGCCTCGCGCGTAACGGTGGGGTAATAGATCAACTGTTCACGCACCATATCGCCCAGAAACTCATGTTTCGGAAGTTCGTGTCGCAGATAGTCGCCGTAGGCAAGCTCACTCACCGTGCGTACACCGTGGATCAGGACGACTTTTTCAAATCGTTCATAAGTTTCCGGATCGCGAACAATGCTCATAAACGGAGCAAGCCCAGTCCCCGTGCTGAATAGATAGAGGTTCTTGCCGGAATTCAGGTCATCCAGAACCAGGGTGCCCACCGACTTCTCACTCACCAGGATGGAATCACCGACCTGAATACCCTGAAGCCGAGAGGTCAGCGGTCCATCAGGTACCTTGATGCTCAGAAACTCAAGATGCTCCTCATAATTGGGGCTCACCACGCTATAGGCCCGCACAAGGGGTTTGCCGTCGACCTCCAGGCCGATCATGAGAAAGTGGCCATTACGAAAGCGCAAACCTGAACGGCGCGTGGTCGTGAAACTAAACAGGCTCTCATTCCAATGGTGGACACTGAGTACTGTCTCTTTGTGATACTTCGACATGCCTACTCTCCGACAAATGGGTTGGAGCGGCGCTCCTCGCCGAAGGTGCTCATCGGCCCGTGCCCCGGCACAAACTCAATGTCATCTCCCAGGGGAAATAATTTTTTTCGGATCGAGTCGATCAATTGTTGGTGATTGCCACGCGGGAAATCCGTCCTGCCGATCGAACCCGCAAACAATACATCACCGACAAAGGCCAGCCGATTCTTTGAATGCACAAACACCACATGGCCGGGCGTATGTCCCGGACAGTGGATGACGCTCATGACCTCCTCGCCAACACAGACCGTGTCGCCATCTTCCAGCCAACGATCCGGCTCAAAGCCTTCCGCGCCAGGCATGCCAAACATCATGCCCTGAGTCTTTAACTGATCAATCCAGAACTGATCATCCCGATGGGGGCCTTCGATTGGAACCCCGAGCTGTCTGGCGAGCAACCCCGCCTGGCCACAATGATCGATGTGCCCATGGGTGAGCAAAATCTTTTCAATTGTGACATTGGCCTCGCGGGCAACCGCCTCCAGATGATCGATATCGCCACCCGGATCAATGAACGCTGCCCGCTGGGTCTGCGGGCAGATGACCAAAGAGCAGTTTTGCTGAAATGCCGTGACTGGAAAAATCTCAAATTGCATCGGGACATTATCGCAGATGGCCCGAATCTCACAGAATCGCACTGCCCTCGGTATTGGGCCCCTCACCCTGTTCATAAACGACATGTGCCCGGCCAACAATCAGCGGGTCAAGGCGTCCAATCTGGGCGATATCCTTTTTCGCGTAAGGCAGACGATGCAATACATAACGCATTGCATTCAGTCGAGCCCGCTTTTTACAATCACTCTTGATCACCGTCCAGGGGGAATCCGCGGTATCTGTCTCGCAGAACATCGCCTCTTTGGCCAGGGTGTACTCCTTCCATTTATTGAGCGACTGCTTATCGATCGGACTCAGCTTCCAGTGCTTTAAGGGGTGCACCTCGCGCTCTTTGAACCGCCGACGCTGCTCCTTCTGGCTCACGGAGAACCAGAATTTAATTAGATGGGTCCCGCTGCGAACCAGATGTCGCTCAAACTCCGGTGCCTGTCGCATGAACTCATGGTATTCCGCATCCGTACAGAATCCCATTACCCGTTCCACGCCGGCGCGGTTATACCAGCTACGATCAAACAGCACGATCTCACCTGCCGTGGGCAGGTGCTGGACGTAGCGCTGAAAATACCACTGTCCACGCTCTGATTCACTCGGCTTTTCCAAGGCCACGACGCGCGCACCACGCGGGTTGAGATGCTCCATAAACCGCTTGATGGTGCCCCCCTTACCAGCGGCATCCCGGCCCTCAAACAGAATCACCACGCGCTGACCCGTGGCCTTGACCCATGCCTGAAGCTTAAGCAGCTCGACCTGAAGCTTGTATTTCTCGGCCTCGTAGACGGACCGTCTCAGCAGATTCTTATAGGGATAGACACCCTTATGCCAGCCGGGATCAAGCTCTTCATCCGGATTGACGACGGGTTTCGGCTTGGCCCGAGCGGATGCGGCTGATCGATCGGAAACAAGTTTCGGAATACGCTGCTCGTTCAGGCCTGAGGGCCGATCATCCATACAGACTGGCCGAATTTTTTTCACTTGTTTTTCCATGTCATGTACTCCGGAAACTGTCCACCCCCGGAGCCCCTGTCTATACGATTAACACGCCTATTGTGCTCCCGCAGGGGACTCACCGGCACAGGGGAACTTTGAACTGAATCAAGGTTTTTGCGGAGATCTACATCGATGAAGCATCACGGATACGATGCATGCTCTGAATGTCTACCACCCAGACCAGGCCATCACCAATCTGTCCGGTCTGGCAGGCATCGATCAGGGCTGTGCGAATGGTCTCCACCATATCGGGCTCGACCAGCACACAGACCATGACCTTATCGGTAAAGTCGGTCAGTTCATCTCTCACCGAACGCTTATCAACCGCCGAGGGGGCGGTAAAGCCTTTGACATTAAATACCGTCACCCCCGGAAAATTGGGAATCGCCCGCAGGGCATCACGCAACCGTGAGAGACGGTTGGGTCGAATGATGGCGCGGATTTCTTTCATCGTTCATGTCTCCTGCGGGCTTAAGCCTCTTGGGGTTCATCATCAAACCAGCGATACAGCGTCGGCAGTACCACCAATGTCAGTAGTGTCGAGGAAATTAGACCACTGATCACCACGATGGCCAACGGCCGCTGCACTTCAGACCCGGGGCCGGCCGCAAACAGAAAGGGGACCAGGCCCAGCAGGGCAACGGTGGCCGTCATCATCACCGGACGAAACCGCTGAACACATCCCTCACGGACCGCCTCGGCAACCGCCATGCCATCCTGGCGAAATTTCCGAATACAACTGACCAGAACTACGCCATTGAGCACCGCGATACCCCATAACGCGATAAACCCGACAGAGGCTGGAAGGCTCAAATACTCTCCGGTAACGAAAAGCCCAATGACACCCCCGATAGAGGCAAAGGGCAGCACCATAATGATCAGACTGGCCAGCTTGACCGAATTAAAAAGCAAAAAGAGCAGGAAAAAAATTGCTGCAATTGTTAATGGCACGATGATAGACAGGGTATCCATCGCCCGCTCCAGGTTCTCAAACTGGCCACCAAACTTAAAGTAATACCCCTGCGGCAGTTTCACCTCCTTGGTGAGACGCTGCTGAACCTCTTCAACAAATCCGCCCAGATCACGGCCGTCGACATTCGCGCCAACCACGACACGACGCTTACCCCACTCGCGGCTCACCTGCGCCGGGCCATCGACCAACTGAATCTTGGCCACGGTCGAAAGGGGCACCTGCGCACCATTCGAGGTACGCAAGAGCGTATTGCCGATATCCTCAATCGATTCACGGAACCGCTGAGGAAAACGGACCTGGATGCCGTACCGACGCTCACCCTCATAGAGGGTTGTCACCTCTTTGCCGCCAATCGCAGTCTCAATCAGAGTCTGTACATCCGCAACATTGAGGCCATAACGGGCGATGGCATTGCGATCAATATCGACCGTTAAAAACTGCTGCCCGGAAAGCCGCTCGACGCGGATATCCCGCGCACCCCGAACGCTACGAACAACCTTGGCGACCTGCTCGGATAGCTGCCGCAGTTCATTTAGATCATCTCCAAAAATCTTGATACCCAACTGGGAACGAACCCCCGTCAGCATTTCGTCGACACGCTGTGCGATCGGCTGAGAGATCACCACCTGTACACCCGGGATCGCCGAGAGCCTCTTTCGAATGTCCTCCTCAATCTCTTGCTGATCCCGATCCGAATCCGGATCGATGAGCGCAACTGGGGTCGATTCATTCGGTCCGGCCGGATCGGCAGGGGACTCACCCCGGCCCAAGGGAGAAACGACACTCTTCACCCCGGGAACCTCTGCCACCATCTTCATGGCGACCATTTCGAGTCGAATCGATTCGTCCAAGGAGATACTCGGTACACGGATGACCTGAGGTGTCAGCGCCCCTTCCTTCATGATGGGCATAAACGACTTACCGAGAAACGGGAAGAGAAGCAATGAGAGGACCAGCAGGCCAACCGCCACCATAAGGGTCTTGCGCCCTTGCTGTGTGGCGCGATCGAGCAGATCAAGATAGTGACGCTTCAGATAGGCAATCGCCTTGGTATCGTGGTCTGCGCCGCCTTTTAGGAAGTAAGAGCACAGGACAGGTGAGAGGCTTAACGACACCACCAAGGACACGGTGAGGGCGACCGCAATGGTAATGGCGAGCGGCGAAAACATCTTGCCCTCGATACCCTGCAAGGTCATCAGCGGCAAAAACACAAGGACAATAATCACAATGCCAAAGATCGTGGGAGTAGCCACCTCAGTGGTGGCCTCGAATACGGTCCGCACCCGCTCGCCGATGCTCTGTCCAGCCTTGCCCAGCTTATGAAATACGTTTTCCACCACCACAACGGTGGCATCCACCATCAGCCCGATGGCAATCGCCAGACCCCCAAGGGACATCAGGTTTGCCGATATCCCGTAGCGATTCATGATGATGAACGTGGTGAGCGGCGCAATGATCAAGGTGGCCACCACAATCAGGCTTGAACGCACATCGCCCAGAAATATGAACAACACCAATACAACTAAGAAAATACCTTCGATAAGCACTTTTCCGACGGTCCAAAGGGCCGCATCCACGAGATCCGTCCGGTCATAAAACGGCACAATCTTGAGCCCATCGGGCAGCATCCCGGAACCATTGATCTCGTTAACCCGTTCTTTGACACGCGATACGACCTGCTTGGCATTGCCGCCGCGAATCATCATAACAATTCCACCAGCGCTCTCGGTATGCCCACCTTTAATCAGGGCACCCTGACGGACTTCGCTTCCAATCTGGACCCGGGCGACGTCGCGAACGAAGACGGGAACGCCACTCTGTTCTTTCAGAACAATATTGTTGATATCGTCGATCGTACGGATCAGGCCTACGGCACGCACGAGAAACTGCTCGGATCCCTGGGGCAGAATCCCGCCGCTGGCGTTGGAATTGTTTGCTGAGATTGAATTGACCACCTGCTGCATGGTTAGGTTAAAGTGCCGCAGCCGGCCCGGGTCAATCTTGACCTGAAATTGTTTGACCAGTCCGCCATAGGAATTAATTTCGGCCACTCCAGGGATCGAGCGCAGCATCGGACGCACCACCCAGTCCTGCAGGGTTCGACGCTCCATCAACTCTTCTGCAGTCAGCTCGCGCTTTCCGTCGTCGGGCCGTTCAATCGTGTACTGAAATACCTCGCCAAGGCCCGTTGAGACCGGGCCCAGCACCGGCACAACGCCGTCTGGCATGCGGGTGCTGACCTCAATGAGCCGCTCAGTAACCAGCTGGCGCGCAAAATAGACATCCGTTTTATCTGTGAAGACCAGAGTAATAATCGACAGGCCGCTGCGATTTAAAGACCGCATTTCGGTTAGCCCCGGCAGGCCCGTCATCGCGATCTCCAGCGGCACCGTAATAAATCGCTCGATCTCCTCAGGGGAGCGGCCAGGCGCTTCGGTCGCGATCTGCACCTGAATATTGGTCACATCCGGAAATGCATCCACGGATAGGCGCATCGCCTCACGCAGCCCAAAGCCACATAGCGCCAGGGCAATCACGACGACCACTAGACGCTGGCTGAGTGCCGAACGAATCAATGACGGAATCAAGGCACTACTCCTGTGCGCGCTTGCGTTCGTTGTTTAAGTGAAAGGCACCCTTAATAACGATCTCTGTACCCACCGGCAGACCGCCCAGTACCGGCCGCACACTCTCATTGACCGGCGGGCCAAGCTCAACGGGCGTCAATGTCCAGATGTTGTCAGCCTTCCGAACAAAGACATGATCCTTGTCTGTCTCGCGCACCACCGCCTCAATCGGTACCACTGCAGTGCTGCTTGCATCACCCTGTATACGCATATTCACGAGCATAGAGGGCTTGAGGTCGCGGCCAGGATTGTCGATCACAGAACGAAGGGTGACCGTGCGGGTCTCTGGTGAAATGGTGTCACCGACAACGGAAATTTTGGCCTTGATTTTCCTATTGCGCAGTGCCGGGACTTCAATCTCAACAGCCTGTCCCGGACGAACATAGCGCGCCGTCTGCTCAGGGATCTGCCCGACCACCCAGACCCTGCTCAGATCCGCGACGGTAAACAGAGGATCGCCCGGCGTGGCGACCTGCCCCTGACTGACCTTGCGCTCAATCACGACCCCGCTTTGTGTCGCCGAAATCCCCACACTGGGGTTTAACACCCCATCTTTACGCAGGGCATCGATCATCGCGGATGACATGCCCATCAGGGCAAGTTGATCACCTGCTGCACGTGACTCTGCCCGCGCAATATTCAGCTCTGACTCCCGACGCTGAAGCTCAGCAGTGCCAATGACATCTGCCTTCACCAGAACCTGAGCCCGCTCAACAGCCCGCTCCGCCTGGGTGAACGACGCATTGGCCCGAAGAAAGGCCACCTGTGCCTGCGTTAGCTCGGGGCTGGCAAGACTGGCCAGCGGCTGACCGGAGGCCACACGATCACCCACCTCTGCCAGCACATTGGTCACACGGCCCAACACAGAGGCACCGATACGCGTCACCAAACGCTCATCGGGCTGGATCGTTCCCGAGACCTCGACCACGCGGGATAGGTCGGCAACCTCAACCTTGCCGGTTGTGAAATAACTCTGCATTTCCTGCTTAATTGCCACATCGCGGACATCTAACTTCGGCCCAGAGGAGGCCGTCTGCTGCTCACTTGAACAGCCAACGAGCACAATCGCAGTCGAGACTATTACGATTCGGCCGCTTCGGCGAAACCAGATCAAGAAACCAGCGACGGCCCGCAACACACAATAGAAAAAGCGCGAATCGATCATTTATTTCCCCGGGATACAAAACTGGCCGCAAGCCGATCCAGGTTGATCCGGGCTGACTGAAGTTCAAACCGGGCCTGAATAAGATCCGCACGCACCGAGCGCAGCACACGCTGGGCATCTAACACTTCCAAAATACCCCGCTCGCCAAACCGATAGGCTGCCTCGGCAACCCGCAGTGCAGCCTCTGCCTCTGGTATCGCGCCTCGGCCCAATGCCTCGACCGATGCACGCGCCATCTCGTAGGACTTCCAGGCGATCAGGACGCGCTGACGCATCTCCAGTGTTGCCCCGTCGAGCCGGGTCTGGGCCCGCGCCCGCTCAGCGCTTGCCTCGGCCACAGGCCCCTGACGCTGATCAAAAATCGGAATCTGAATACTGGCCCCGGTCATGGTCTGACGAATCTCAGGATCGCGCATCTCAACATAACGAAGCTCTACTCCCGGCAGCCGTCCAGCCTTGGCAAAACTCACGTTGGCGTCGGCACGCTCAACAAGTGCGCGCAATGCGGCGAGCTCGGGATTCTTTGATAAGGCCTTCTGTATCAATTCATCCAGAACCAGCGGCTGGGCCTCGTCTGAGAGCCTACCCTGCAACGACCACCGCTCAGGCAGACGTCCGGCAGCAAGACGATTCAGCGCGATCGCAGCCTGCTCGGCCTTGATGGACGCACTGACCTGACGTTGACGGGCGCTAATAATCTCAGCATCGGCCTTGATCAGCTCAAATCGCGGTGCCTCCCCAGTCTCTACTCTGAGCCTGACTCGATCGCGAATCTGCTCAAGCAGTCGGACAGACTCCTTTGCGGCGAGCTCCTCTTCCAAACGTAAAAGTAGCTCGAATGCCTTTGTCCGAACCTCCGCGATCAGATTATTGCGAACGAGCTGAAGTTCTTGGCCTGCCGCCTCGGATCCCGCAGAAGCGCCAGAGACTCTCGCACTTCTCAAAAAAGGATTTTCGATAAGTTGAGAAACGCCCCGGACTTCAACGCGTCCAGAGGCCGCAGTGCTCAGGGGCCGCTGAACATTGTCACCCGATGAGACCTCGATGCGCGGATTCGGCAATGCACGGGCTGTGCTCACCGAAGCCGCAGCAGCCTCCCGCTGACGGATCGCAGCCAACAAATCGGTGTTGTGTTGAATCACGATCTCTGTGATCTGATCAATGGTCAAAGACGCACCTGGCCCTAGCTCCGCCGACACCGCTGGGAGTGGCCTTACCGCCAGGCTGGCGCCAATCAGTAAGAGGCCACACCACCACAACCGTAGGGTCTGCAGGCGAAGCGTTCGGAGGGAAACAGAGGGCATCACACTATCCATAGATATAAGTTTTGTTGATGGACTTCCACCGGGCACCGTCAGTTCCTGTCGGCAACGATGAATTACTCAAAAACCCCGTTGATCCTGGGGCCATCCGGAATGAGCGATGCAGGTTAAGCGGTCTGAAGCGCGTGGTATTCGAGATCTGCGAGCGCAATCACCTCAAGTGCCCGCGCATGCGTTGATTCGAGAATCACCGGAGGCGCCACACCGGCCTCGGCAGCCTCGCGCCAGCGCGCCGCACAAAGACACCACCGATCCCCAGGACTCAGCCCAGGAAACAGAAACTCTGGATTGGGCGTTGAGAGATCGTTACCCCGGGATTTGGAAAAGGCGAGAAATTGTTCGGTCATCTGCGCGCACACCGTGTGACTGCCGTAGTCTTCGGCAGAGGTGTTGCAACAGCCATCCCGAAAAAATCCGGTGACCGGATCAAGACTGCATGGAACGAGGGGGCCACCCAGTACATTTTTCGCACTCACGGTAGACCCTCCTCTTGTTTGGAAACCCGCTAGTTTAAGCGAGATCCTTTACCAGTGAGGCGCGGGTCTCGGCCGGCACCGGGTCGAGCACCACCGAGTAGTTCGGATGGTCCACACCCATGGACAGGCCCACGCCGTACTTCAATGCGCCCGCCATGTCTTCATCAAGCTCGAACCGCATGAAGTGCACAGAGGAGGTTTTTTCCTCGTTCTCACGATCAAGATCCTCGTCTGCAATTGCAAACACCTTATCGCGGCCCTCGACCTGAATCCACACGCGGTCTTCCACACCTTTTAGCTTAGCGAGCTCAACCTTCCGGACTGCAGGATCGGAGTATTCGATCATCATCGTGCATTTAAAGTTTCGGCCGTCTGGAATGAGCGGGTTATAGGCGTCGAGCTCATCCTGAATCCCTGATTCTTCGAATGTTTTTTCGATTCTCAACATTTCCTGGATCTGATAGCGAATGGTTTTTTCATCCTCGAAAAAGAGGGTGATGTGCTGGCCAAGGGCGACCTGACGAATCCGCTTGTGTGCAATCACTTCCTGCCGGAACTGATTGCGAATCCGCGCGTAGTGCTCAAGTGTCCAGAGTGAATCCCGTGAAATCTGTGCCATGTTCATTCTCCATCAACTCCTTCATCAATATCCGTAGGCCCGTGCCAATAACGACAACGGGTGCGCAACTTTCCCATCGGCCTTGCCGGCCATTCCCTGCTCAATGTGATGCCCTGCAAGCTGGCAGTCCGACGCAACCACATCAGGCTCGCCCCCTTGGCCACCGTTGGCCTTGGGATGCTCCGCCATCTGACGAAATACGGGCCTGCCAATTTTCATGGCGATCTCATGAAACTCTTTTTTCACGCCCCAGGTACCCGCGTGGCCTGAGCAACGCTCCACCGTATTGACAGCGGTGTCCGGCACCATTTCCAGCATCTCGCGCGTCTTTTGGCCAACGTTTTGCACACGGAGGTGACAGGCGATGTGATACGACACATTCCCGAGTCCCTGCTTGAAATCGGTTTTGAGCAGACCGTCCTTGTGACGATTCACAAAGTACTCAAACGGATCCACCATCGCCGCCTTCACTGCCTGCGCGTCTGGATCATTGGGGAACATCAGTGGTATTTCCTGCTTAAACATCAGCGTACAAGAAGGAATCGGCGTCATGATGGCGTAGCCGTCGCGGGCAAGCCTGGCGAGGACAGGAAGATTCTGTCTCGCCAAGGCTTCTACGGACTCCAGATCTCCGAGCTCGAGTTTGGGCATGCCACAGCAGGCCTGCTTCTCCACCACTACATAGGGGATGTCGTTGTGCTGGAGGACCTTGATCAGGTCATGGCCAATTCCTGGCTCGTTCCAATTCACATAGCAGGTTGAGTAGATCGCAACCTTGCCAGCCGTCTTCGCACCCGCCTTCACCGGCAGACTGGCCGAGGGCCGCGCCGATTTCTCAAAAGAAGTCGGTGCAAACTCAGGCAGCCAGGCATCCTTGTGAACACCGATCATCTTTTCACCTAAAGCACGGGCGGTTTTATTCTTCGATAAGGCATTGACCGCCTGAACAACGATCGGAATCGACGCAAGTTTCCCATTGGCAGATGTATTGGACAGTACCGAATCACGAAACTTCGTCGGGGTGCCCTTCTTAAACTGAATCGCCTTCGCCCGCAGCATCAGATGCGGGAAATCCAGGTTCCAGGGATGGGGAGGAACGTAAGGGCACTTCGTCATGTAACAGACATCACAGAGATAGCACTGGTCGACCACCTCCCAATACTTCTCTTTCGGCACGCCGTCCATCTCGCCAGTCGGACCTTCGTCGATCAGATCGAATAGCCGTGGAAATGAGTTACACAAACTGACACAGCGGCGACAGCCATGGCATATGTCGAACACCCGCTCCATTTCTTTGAAGCAAGACTCTTCGTCATAGAACTCTTTGTTCTTCCAGTCGATCGGGTGCCGCGTGGGCGCCTCCAGGGATCCTTCTCTTGTCGACATTGCTTGACTCTTTCGGTTGGTTGAGGGAAAACACCCGCTCCACAGGGCCCCATATGACTGAGGCCCTGCAGATCAGATGCTTATGTGCACTGACTTAGGCTGCGAGCGCCTCAAGTGCCTTCTGGAACTTGTTGGCGTGGGACCGCTCAGCCTTCGCAAGTGTCTCAAACCAATCGGCAATCTCGTCAAAACCTTCGGCACGGGCATCCTTCGCCATGCCGGGGTACATGTCGGTGTACTCGTGGGTCTCGCCTGCAACCGCTGACTTGAGGTTGGAAGCGGAGTCGCCAATCGGCATATCCGTTGCGGGATCACCCACCTGGGCCAGATAGTCCAGATGGCCGTGTGCATGGCCCGTCTCTCCCTCTGCGGTCGAGCGGAACAGCGCAGCGACTTCGGTATAGCCCTCGACGTCGGCCTTGTTTGCGAAATACAGGTAACGACGATTGGCCTGGCTCTCACCGGCGAAGGCATCTTTCAGATGCTGGTGAGTTTTGGTTCCTTTCAGTTGAGGCATGCGAACTTCTCCTTTTGATTAACAAAAACGCAACGGGTACTGCACCGGTGCCCCCGACCGCCCTCCCCAATGGGGGGAAGAGGGTCAGCGAACAAGGAGCATCCTAGGGCTCTGGATTAGACATGTCCAATTGAAAGTTTCTTTTTCATTGATAAAAACAATCAATGGACGTCTAGGGCAGGTGGTGGACAAAGTAACCCGAAAAGATGCTAGGGAGACCCCCTAAAATGTGGACTATGACCAAGGCCAAACAACTCCCTTCTCGGACCCGAAAAGCCCACCCATTGGCCTCTCCACTTGGCCTTCCCACGGTCGGGGATACCCGACGGAGACTGGTTTCCGGGGAATTGTCCTGTCGTGACGTCCTTCAGCAGCACTGCGATGTGATCAGCGCCCTGAACCCCGAACTAAATGCACTGCCCACGCTGTGCCTGGAGCGGGCAGATGCCGAAGCCCGGCAATTAGACAAAGTGCTGGTCGCCCAACGCCAGGGCAAGACAACCGCCCCCGTCGGACCCCTGACGGGAATGCCCTACTGCGCCAAGGATATGTTTGACACAGAGGGGGTGCGGACCACCTATGGCAGCCCCCTTTTTGCCGGCCAGATCCCGACTCGGGACGCCGAAATCGTCCGTCGAATTCGCCAGTCCGGAGCGCTGCTGCTCGGAAAATCCAACACCCCTGAGTTTGCCGCGGGCTCACAGACCTTCAATCGCGTGTTCGGTGCAACCCGCAATCCATGGAATCCACAGCTCACCTGCGGTGGCTCCACGGGCGGGGGCGCGGTGGCCCTGGCCACCGGCATGGTGATCCTGGCGGACGGATCTGACCTGGCGGCATCGCTGCGCAACCCAGCAAGCTTCTGCGCGGTCGCCGGACTGCGGCCATCGAGCCATCTCGAGCCGCGTCTGCAGACCGGATCATCACCCTTTAACACCCTGAGCATGGTGGGGCCGATGGCCCGAAGCGTTGCCGATCTGCGTGAACTCTTTCTCGCAATCTTTGACCCATCGGGCTGCGCCCCCACGCGCTCGCTGGCCGACTGGCAGGCCATGCGCGACGCCCAGGCGAAAGCGCGTAGGAGCGCCCAACGACAAGGCCGTGCAAGAAAGATCCGTCTTGGCTGGTCGCCCAACTGGGGCGGTCTTCCAGTGCAAGACGCGGTGAACGGCCAGATGTCTGCCTGCGCGGATCAACTCTCCGCATCCGGGGTCACACTTGTGACCGCATTTCCATCACTTCCCGACACGCGCGAAGCATTTCTTACGCTTCGCGGACTATTTTTTGTTGCTGAATTTGGCGATCTGTATACACATCATCGCGACGCGCTAAAAGACACCATCATCTGGAATATTGAGCAGGGCCTAAAACTATCCGCCTCAGATATCGCGAAAGCCGAGCGGGTCCGTGCAACCACCCGGGCATGCCTGGAGGACTTCATGCGCACCCACGAACTGGACGCCATCGCCGGCCCCACCAATCAGGTGCTCCCTTTTGACTTGGAGACCCCATATATCCAGGAAATCGATGGGCATCCACTGGCCACTTACATCGACTGGCTTGCCTCGAACTTCATCTTCTCTGTAGCGGGACTGCCCGCAATGTCGTTGCCGGGTGGTTTTGCGCGTGACCCCAAAACTGCATCAATGCTACCGGTTGGGCTTCAGCTGGTCGGCCGCTGGTCTGATGACATTGCACTGATGGATATCGCAGAGATAATAGAAGCCCATCTGTCGCCATTAAATGCGGGATTCGCTCCACCGAACTGCTAACACCAGATCTACGATAACCAATCTGCGAACCCAATAACACCCCGTCATGAGCAGCACAATGTCCAACCCCCAGCGGCTTGCCAACCTGAGAAAAGATTATGCGCAGGCCGCACTCGATGTGGCCGACGTTGCCGCCGACCCAGTGATTCAATTTGAACAGTGGTTCCAGGAGGCCATGCGTGCAGAGGTGTTGGAGCCCAATGCCATGACCCTGTGCACCGTGGATCCCAATGGACGGCCATCGGGAAGAATCGTTCTGATCAAGGGTATTGATCAGAACGGCATCAGCTTCTTTACGAATTACCAGAGCCGAAAAGGACAGGCCCTGGCTGCACACCCCTTCGCCAGTCTGGTGTTTTTCTGGCCTGAACTGGAGCGTCAGATCCGCATCGATGGCAGCGTGGAAAAACTGCCCGATGCCGAATCCGAGGAATATTTCCGCTCCCGGCCCCTGCCGAGCCGCCTGGGTGCATGGGCCTCACCCCAAAGCGAAGTCATTCCCAACCGTGAGTGGCTTGAAGTTCGGCAGCAAAATCTACAGGAAGCCTTCCCTGCAGAGTCATCCCTTGATCCACCACGGCCTGCCCATTGGGGTGGCTATCAGCTCTGTCCAGATGAATTCGAATTCTGGCAAGGCCGCCCGTCACGACTGCACGACCGCATTCGATATCGGCGCACCAAGGAATGGTCTAAGCCTGCCACGTGGCTGATTGAACGCCTGGCTCCCTGAGTCAACCGCAGCGCCAGACCGCAGCACTAAACTAAACCGCTAGACCGCATCCCCCGTACGCAACACCACACGGCACAATGGCACTTCAAAACGGTGCCATCAAGCGAGAAGTGCGCTGAATTCCGCTTTCGCCTTTGCTACTTTGGGCGCCACGACAAACATGCAATAGCCCTGACCCGGATGTCGACGAAAATAATCATGATGCTCAGGCTCCGCCGGCCAGAACACATGCTCAGTTGCCGGCGAAGGGGCGCCCGTCGCGACATCAAAGGCTGCAGTCAACTGCGTGACAATGGGATTTGAAAATGATGGTCGCATCGTGTGGATCATCTGCTCCGAGGCAGTCATTTGATCTGCATTCAGCGCGAAGATCGCCGACCGGTACTGCGGACCCACGTCATTGCCCTGTCGATCACGCGTTGTCGGATCGTGAATTGCGAAAAAGACGGTTAGCAGGGTGGAGTAATCAATGACTGCAGGGTCGAACTCAATACGCACCACCTCCGCGTGGCCCGTATCCTTGCCGCAGACCTGCTCATAGCTGGGACTCGCAACATGGCCGCCCATATAGCCCGACGTCACGGCTGTCACGCCCCGAAGCCCCTGGAAAACTGCCTCCAGACACCAAAAACATCCACCGCCGAAAATTGCACTCTGTCGACCTGACATCAAACACCTCTTTCAAACGAATTTCGGATCCTGAACAGCCCCGCCTAAAAATTGACGTATCCTGAAGTCTTGTGCGGGAAAACCAGCATCGACGCTGCAACGGTCCGGCCCGCGCTTTTACCCATTAATCATGTATCGAGTTTGCCATGAATGCCGCAACCCCCCTACCGCTGCCTCTCCAAAAGCCCCTACGTTTCCGCGGCATCGCTGCCCTGATGACGGCTGGTCTGATCAGCCTATGGATGGCGATTACGTGCACGGGCGTCTCTGCCCAGCCATTGGATGCCGTATCGCCACTGATCACACCGCAGGCCTTAAAGGTGTTGATTGATAAAAAAGCCAACCTGCTTATTCTCGATATTCGCGAACTGATGCAAGGCGATGGAAAAACACCGAACTACGATGCCGGCCATATTCCTGGCGCCATTCCTGCCCCCTACTCATCGATCCGCGGCCCAGAGAAAAATCCAGGTGAAGTGCTCTCAGACCGGGAATTCACGCGATTATTTCAGGGCTGGGGTGTCACCCCCGATGCCCACATCATCATTGCCCCTGTTGGATCGGATGCAAGTGATTTCGGCGGTGCTGCTCGGCTGTTCTGGACGTTTCATCTCGCCGGCCTGAAAAGGGTCTCCATCCTGGAGGGCGGACTCGGCGCATGGGGAGCGCTGGGCTATCCTCTTGAAACGAAAAAATCGCCAATCACGCCCAGCAAAATCATAATTAAGCTTGACCGTAGCCAGATCGTGACCACCCGCGACATTGAACAACTGTTGAAATCAAAAACCAATAACGCGAAAAAATTTGTACTTAACGACTCACGGCCTGAGGACTACTTTCTCGGAGAAGACAAACACTCCTCCGCCCCTCGGGCGGGCACCCTGCCGGGTGCAAAGCATCTTGATCACGAGGAATGGTTTCAGATCAACACCAGCCGGCTTCAGCCGAAGGCACAGCTCGAGTCCATCGCGAAAGGTGCTGGCCTGATCGGAGACGATGACGTGATCACCTTCTGTAACACAGGCCACTGGAGCGCGACCACCTGGTTTGTAATGACCCAGCTTCTCGGTAAACAGAATGTGCGGCTCTACCCGGAGTCGACTGTGGGCTGGTCCAAAAGCCGTAATCCGATGGATAACGAGCCCTCCCGCGCTTCGGTACTAAAGCAGCAGCTCAAGGACTCGATCGACAATTTAAAAAAATAAATGCGACGTCTGCTGCTCATCCTACCAGCCGTTCTCGGATGGCTCGCCATCACCTGGTTTGCCGGAATCCGCCCCGGACTGCTGCTATTGCTGGGATTCGGATTTGGTGCTGCCCTAAGCGGTGCACGATTCGGATTCACGACAGGCTGGAGAAACCTGATCACACAGCGTGATCCGTGGGGCATGGTGGGCCAGATGATCCTGGTGGCACTCTGCGCCCTGCTGGCCTTTCCACTGCTTAACAATTTTCAAGATGAAATCGTGGGTGCGGTTGCACCGATTACCTGGAGTCTCGTGATTGGCGCCCTCGTCTTTGGCTTTTCCATGCAGCTGGCCGATGGCTGCGGATCGGGCACGATGTATAAGGCGGGCGCCTCCTCGCCAACATCGTGGGCAGCCCTTCCCGGATTCGTAACCGGTAGCTTTCTCGGTGCCTCGCATTTATCGGCATGGGTTCATCTGGGCGGCCCACTGGAATTTATTGATGGTGCTTCATCGAAACAGCCAACGGATCTGATCAAGATATTCGGAATACAGTCCGCACTGCTCATCACCCTTGGCCTATGCGTGGCCGTCGCAGTCATCAGCATCGCCGTTTCCGCCCGTGAACATCGGACCAAAGCCCGGCAGCTTCCGTCGATCGCGCCGCGGTGGCTGTGGGGTGCAATCGCAATTGCCGTCCTGTATGCGCTTCATCTGCTCGTTGCCGGGCAGCCATGGGGCGTGGTGTACGGCCTTGGACTCTGGGGAGCCAAGGCATTTAGTGCGCTTGGTATGGATCTCAGTGCAGATGCGTTCTGGGGTATCGCTCCGCATGCCGATCGGCTGATCGAGCCAGTGCTCTGGGATGTCACATCGGTCACGAATATTGGTTTGCTCTACGGTGCCCTGATCGCCGACCGATGGCATCAACCCAAATCCGCGACAACCCCTTGGCCTTCAGCATCTCAGCTTGTGATTGGCGTTCTGGCAGGCCTTGCTATGGGATACAGCTCGCGGCTGGCCTTTGGCTGCAACGTCGGCGCTTATCTGGGGGGCATTGCATCCGCAAGCCTGCATGGTTGGGTCTGGTTTGCCTTCGCATTTATCGGGTCTATCTTCGGCGTGCGCGCACGCATTCGGGCAAAAATCGTATGACCCGCGGCGTCATCCTGTTTTGGTCGATCGCGATTGCGCTGATTGCACTGGATAGCCGTTACAGTCCGGTCGCCTTTCGGGTGGAACCTCCTGCCCTGGCCATCGGTAGCGGCGAAATTTCGAGCAGCGGACACTGCTCAGGCCGTTGAGTCGCGCTTCGTGTCCATTTTCTGCATCTACATGCACTAAGGAGCGTTCTTCATGTCCATTCTTTCGATCCTGATGAAGTCAGAGCCCGATGAACCGGCCTCGGGGCCTCAGCCGGATTGCCCGCTCTGCGCCGCCACCGACGAGACTGTGATCTGGCGGGGGGCATTCTGGCGACTGATTGATGTTCGACAGCCGGAATATCCCGGCTATACCCGGCTGGTGTTAAACCGACATGTGACCGAGCTATCGTGGCTGGCTAAGCCTGAGCATGATCAGCTTTTCAAACTGCTGCTGGCCATCGACGAGTTCATGCGTAAAGAACTTAGACCACAAAAAATTAATATCGCCAGCCTGGGCAACCAGACGCCCCACATGCACTGGCACATCATTCCAAGGTGGCAGGATGACCCACACTTTCCGCAGTCCATCTGGTCATCACCCCAACGCGAACTGATCCGCCCGCCGGACGAACGGCAGCAGGCCGTGGCGCGTTTGTTTGAAAAACTTCCGAAGATCTGCGCGAAAACCGTGTACTAGGATTGACCGCCATCCGTCGGCACCGTGCAGTACACCGCCCTGCCCACTAGCGAGAGGCACAGGCGCGCTGCAGTCGATCCCGCACGGCCTCCCAGGCAACATCGTCGGGTGGCTGTTCGATCACCAGGAGATCGGCCTTCTTCAGATCTGCATCGTGCAGGCATGCATAAAGAATCTTTGCGTACTGCTCAGGCTGCTCCGGCATCGGCCAGACCTCAATACCGGGAAGCGGATGTTTCAGTGGTGCGCAGGTCAGGCAGATGATGACTGCGTTCGGACTGCCAAACGCAGGTCATGGACAGCGCGAGAAAGATCATCATGGCCGACAAGACGCGCATCGGCGCGGGGCGCATAGTGAGACGCCAGAGCACCGGACACCCGGGGAATCGCGGCCTGCTCTGGCGCAGCTGAAAGTGAAGCCTCAGCGACACCCAACACTTCTGCGAGATGCCGACGGCTGATCCCGCCCGGCCGCAGTACTCGGGGACTTCCGGTGCTGAGGTCCACGATCGTGGATTCAACGCCGATATCGCACTGCCCGCCATCAAGGATCAGATCCTGCGGTCCAAGCCACGATGCCAGACCCTGAACCACGTGGGCGGCACATGTCGAACTCACCGCGCCAAAACGATTGGCCGATGGCGCAGCAATCACGCCGCTTCCAATCCGCCCAAAGGCGATCAGAAGTTCGCGCGCCACGGGATGGGCAGGCATTCGAATACCCACCGTGTCCTGACCACCGCAGACCAGTTCAGGCACATGCGCGGCGCGCGGAAGAATCATTGTCAGGGGTCCCGGCCAAAAGATTTCCGCGAGCCGTTGTGCCAGGTCGGGCCAGTGAGCGGCCAGCGTGCGCGCATGGCCAACATCCCCCACATGCAGAATCACCGGATGGTCTGCGGGGCGGCCCTTCGCCTGAAAAATACGCATGACCGCAGCGGGGGAGAGGCCATCGGCCCCAAGTCCGTAAACGGTTTCAGTAGGAAACGCGACCAGATGCCCCTGTGCCAATCTCTGGGCCGCATCTTCGATCGCGCCCGTCTGTCCGGGGACAACGAGAAGATTCTTTTTAAGCCAGGCCATCGCCAACATCCAAGCCAAGAATGTCAGCCACAATCCGAGCACGCGTGAGGGCCTCGTCCATAGATCCGCCCAGACAGGTGACATGGGCCATCTTACGGCCGACACGGGGATCGCTTTTCCCGTAAAGATGGACGTAAACATCGGGCTGCGCACGTACGGCCTGCCAATCCGGCTCCACTGGAGATTCCGATGACTTAAACCAGGCATCACCGAGAACATTCAGCATAATGGCGCACGACTTTAGTCCAGTGTCTCCCAGAGGTCGGCCAGAACAGATCCGAACCTGCTGCTCAAACTGGCTCGTATCACAGGCCTCAATACTGTAGTGGCCGCTGTTATGTGGCCGTGGAGCAATCTCGTTGACAATGAGCCTGCCGCCCGAGAGAACAAAAAACTCCACGCACAGCACACCCACGTACGCCAAAGACTGTGCAATCTGGCGTGCTGCCTGACAGGCCTGCTCCGCAACGGCTGACGAGACCGCGGCGGGGACCCGTGTCACCGCGAGAATGCCATGACGATGGGTATTTTCGCCAACAGGAAATACCGCTAACGCGCCCTGCTGATCCCGTGCGCAGATGACGGATATCTCACGTTCTAGCGGTAAACGTTTCTCTAGTACGCAGGCCACTGAACCCATCGACTGCCATGCAGCCCTCGCCTGTGCCGCAGAGTCCACCTTGTGCTGGCCTTTGCCGTCATAGCCGAGACGTGCAGACTTAAGAATTCCTGGAAAGAGGCTTTCTTCAAGATCGTCAAAGTCATCGAGCCGTGAGATCACGGCATGGGGTGCTACATCGATACCGCAGGACACAATAAATCGCTTCTCATCGATACGATCTTGTGCAATCGCCACACTGCGCGCATCCGGCATGGTGCGGCCATGACGGGCAAGAAAGCGCAACGACTCGGCCGGTACGTTTTCAAACTCTGTGGTGAAGACCTGGGCTGCCGCTGAGAGTTGGCCCAGCCCATCCGAATCGGTATAGGGACTGCAGATGACCTGATCGGCAATCTGGGCAGCAGGCCCCTGGGCATCGGGGTCCAGCACCACCACCCGCTCTCCCAGCGCATGGGCCGCCTGGATCATCATCCGGCCCAGCTGACCACCGCCCAACAATCCAATCATGTGCTGCCGAGCGATGCATTCATGGAATGGGCCGCCTGGGTCTGCTGAAGCCTGAAGGCGGCGAGACGCTCTCTCAGATGAGCATCGTTACTGGCCAGGGTAGCAATCAAATGCAAGGCAGCATTCGCAGCGCCAGCCTCACCAATAGCAAAGGTTGCCACGGGGATTCCTTTCGGCATCTGAACGATCGAGTACAACGAGTCCTCTCCCCGCAGATACTTCGATGGAACGGGAACGCCAAACACGGGCACAGTCGTCTTTGCAGCAAGCATTCCGGGCAGATGGGCCGCACCTCCGGCGCCCGCGATAATCCCCCGCAGGCCGCGCGCCTGGGCGGCCTCGGCATAGGCATACAAGGTGTCGGGCATGCGGTGGGCAGAGACCACTCGTGCCTCGTGCGGAATGCCAAATTGGTCAAGGATCGCTACCGCATGACGCATGACCTCCCAGTCAGACTGCGATCCCATGACAACTCCCACCATCGGCAGTCGGACACCCGCTATTCGAAACAAGGCCTCCCGATACTTCTCTGCCGTCCGTTCCACCACATGATCGGGCAGTGGCGGCGCGGGAGGGGCCTTATTCCAGTCGAGGGTTTCCAGATAGTCTCGAACAAACTGTTTATCAAAACTCGGCGGGCTGATCCCCTCGCGATAGCCGTCTGCCGGCCAAAACCGTGATGAATCGGCGGTAAGGACCTCGTCCATCAGGTGGAGCACACCTTTTTTATCCAGGCCAAACTCAAACTTGGTATCCGCAATGATGATGCCCTGCTGTAAGGCGTAGTCGCTCGCCTCTTTGTAGAGCCTGAGGCTGACATCACGGATCTTGGTCGCCAGCGGTTTACCGATCTGGCGAACCATTTCTTCAAAGCTGATGTTTTCATCATGGGCGCCGGCCTCGGCCTTGTGCGCGGGCGTAAAAATTGGCTCAGGCAGTCGGGCGGCAAGCTTTAATTTTTTGGGCAGTTTGATGCCACAGACAGCGCCGGTCTGCTGATAGTCCTTCCATCCAGACCCAATCAGATAGCCTCGTACGACTGCCTCGACCGGGACAGGTTTTAGTCGTTTCACGACAGATGCCCGGCCACGCACCTGCTCAACCTCGGACTGAGAGACAACCGACTCGGGATCAATACCGGTGAGATGATTCGGGATCACCCGGGCCAGTCGCGAGAACCAGAAATCTGACAGCCGTGTGAGCACCACACCCTTATCCGGAATCGGGCGACCCATGATGACATCGAAGGCAGAGAGCCGGTCAGTTGCCACCATCAGCAGCTTGTCTTTGCCAACAGCGTAAATATCTCGGACCTTACCCCGAGAGACCAACGGCAAAGATCGGATCTGGCTGTGGAGTTTTGCAGAGGACATGGGGGGCGGCCGCAGTTCGAGTTAGACAACGGTCTGAGAAAGTGCGCCAGACGTATAACGCCGTGCAATCTCCGACATCGATACCGGCACAATCTTACTGGCCTGACCGGCCGCACCAAACTGCTGGTAGCGGTCCATGCAGATTTTTTTAGCCGCTGCACGGGCAGGCTTGAGGAAATCGCGCGGATCAAACTTAGAGGGATCTTCAGCCATCGTCTTGCGAATGGCTGCGGTCATTGCCAGACGGATGTCTGTATCGATATTGATCTTTCGAACCCCATATTTAATGGCTTCTTGAATCTCTTCAACCGGTACGCCATAGGTCTCTTTGATCGCGCCGCCATATTGACGAATTTCAGCAAGAATTTCCTGCGGAACGGACGATGACCCATGCATCACCAGATGCGTATTGGGAATACGTTTGTTGATCTCTTTAATTCGATCAATCGCCAGAATATCGCCCGTCGGTTTACGCGTGAATTTATACGCCCCATGACTGGTGCCAATCGCGATTGCCAAGGCATCAAGCTGTGTTCGCTTTACAAAATCCGCCGCCTGCTCAGGGTCGGTCAACAGCTGATCCCGCGTCATGGTCGCCTCGGTGCCGTGTCCGTCTTCCTTGTCACCCTTCATGGTCTCCAAGGACCCCAGGCAGCCCAGCTCACCCTCGACGGTCACACCCGTGGCATGGGCCATATCGACCACAGTCTTGGTAACGGCCACGTTGTAGTCGTAGCTGGCGATTGTTTTACCGTCTGCCTCAAGGGAGCCATCCATCATCACGCTGGAGAATCCGAGCGCGATCGCGCCCTTGCAGACATCTGGACTCTGACCGTGATCCTGATGCATCACGATTGGAATATGGGGATAGGCCTCAATGGCCGCCTGAATCAGATGCTTCAGAAAGGGCTCCCCCGCATATTTACGGGCGCCTGCCGAGCCCTGCATGATCACCGGTGCATCGACCTCGGCGGCGGCCTCCATGATGGCCTGAACCTGTTCCAGGTTATTCACATTAAAGGCCGGAATACCGTACCCATTTTCCGCTGCGTGATCGAGCAGCTGTCTCATCGATACCAAGGGCATGACTTATCTCCTTACGTGCACAAGCTTCTTTTTAATTAAGTTAATTCCGTGTTGGCTGCACACGGGCCATCGCCTTGCTGCCTGAGCGGGGGTTGGCCGTAACACGCACAATTTTCATCGTATTGGTTCCGCCCGACTGTCCGATTGGCTCGCCAATCGTAATGATGAGCAAATCCCCCGCTGCAACGACACCCTCATCAACCAGGCGCTGCTCTGCCTCGCGCAGGATTTCCTCACGCTCGCGCGAGTGGTAATCAAAAAACACGGGGGTCACATCGCGATATAGGGCCATGCGACGACGACTCACCTGCGCGGGTGTCAGGGCATAGATCGGCACACCAGAATTCAGCCTAGACATCCACAAGGCTGTTGATCCGGACTCGGTGAGCGCAGCAATCGCCTTTACCTGGAGATGGCGGGCGGTAAATAACGATGCCATTGCAATTGACTGGTCCACACGATCAAACGTTCTGTGGAGAAAGTCGGTATCCAGCGTTATCGGATCGGATTTCTCTGCCTCGAGACAGATGCGGGCCATCGCCTGCACGGTCTGCACCGGAAAGCTGCCACTGGCAGTCTCGGCCGACAGCATGACCGCATCGGACCCATCCAGCACGGCATTGGCCACATCCGATACCTCGGCACGGGTTGGCACCGGCGCGTGAATCATCGACTCCATCATCTGGGTCGCTGTGATAGTCACGCGATTCGATTCTCGGGCCATCCGAATCATCCGCTTTTGTAATGCGGGAACAGCTGCATCGCCGACCTCGACGGCAAGGTCGCCGCGGGCCACCATGATTGCATCAGATGCATCGATGATTTCTTGCAGATTCTCAATCGCCTCCACCCGCTCGATCTTGGCCACAATCGCGGCGCTCGCCCCCGCCGCCTGCAACAGTCGACGGGCAAGCGTGAGATCGGCTGCATCCTTTGGAAATGACACCGCCAGAAAATCCGCCTGCAGCTCAGCCGCCACTCGAATATCGGCCATGTCCTTCTCGGTAAGTGCGGGCGCAGACAGTCCACCACCGAGCCGATTGATACCTTTGCGGTCTGAAAGTACTCCGCCTTCAAGCACCGTGCAGCGGATGGTCCTGGCCGACACCTGATCAACCCGCATCGACATCTGGCCATCATTGAGCAGCAGCGTATCGCCGGCAGCAACATCGTTGACCAGTTCCTTGTAATCCAGGCCAACATGCTGCTCATCCCCGAGCTCACAATCCAGATCAAACACAAATGGCGCGCCCGATGCCAGCGTTACCTTGCCTTGGGCAAACCTGCCCACACGAATCTTGGGGCCCTGGAGATCGACAAGGATTCCCACATCAGCGCCGAGACGCTCTGCAGTCGACCGGACCAAGGCTGCCCGATCACGATGATCTTGCGCGGTTCCGTGGGAAAAGTTTAATCGCACCACATTGACGCCAGATTCAATCAGCTTTTGAATCATTTCCGGCGAAGAAGTCGCCGGGCCAAGTGTTGCCACGATTTTGGTGGCACGGGGAAGCGTCACGATGCGGGAACTCCCAAGGTTTAACGGGCAGCCATTAAGGCGACCGTAGTGTCTAACATCCGGTTCGAAAATCCCCACTCGTTGTCGTACCAGGAGAGAACTTTCACCAGCCGGCCATCTGGCGATACGCGGGTCTGTGTCGAGTCAAAAATACTGGAGCGAGGATCGTGATTAAAATCAATCGACACCAGCGGATCGGTGTTGTATCCAAGAACGCCTTTCAGGGGGCCTTCGGCAGCCTGCTTCATCATGGCATTGATCTCGTCTACGCTGGTTGCTTTTTTTGCGACGAAACTCAGATCCACCACCGACACATTAATTGTCGGAACGCGCATGGCAAAACCATCGAGCTTGCCATTCAGTTCGGGCAGCACCAGTCCCACTGCGGCCGCTGCACCGGTCTTGGTCGGAATCATCGACATCGTGGCCGATCGGGCCCGGCGAAGATCCTCATGGTAGACATCGGTCAGCACCTGATCATTGGTGTAGGCGTGGATCGTGGTCATCAGTCCACTCTCAATCCCAATCTTTTCATGGAGCACCTTGGCCACGGGCGCCAGGCAGTTGGTGGTACACGAGGCATTCGAGATCACCGTATCAGCGGCCTTCAGAACACCCTGGTTTACGCCATAGACCACCGTCGCATCGACATCCTTGCCGCCCGGTGCAGAGATGATGACCTTCTTGGCACCCCCACGCAGGTGGGCTGACGCCTTTTCCTTACTGGTGAAAAATCCGGTGCACTCCATCACGACATCAACGCCGAGCTCGCCCCATGGAAGTTCGGCAGGATTACGGTTCGCAAGCACGCGAATACGATCGCCATTGACCACCATATCGCTGCCATCGACCGCCACGGTGCCGGGAAACTTGCCATGGGCCGTGTCGTATCGGGTGAGATGGGCATTGGTATTGGGATCACCAAGATCATTGATGGCCACAATCTGGATGTCATGCCGCTTTCCGCCCTCGTAGTGGGCCCGCAGCACATTGCGTCCGATACGTCCATACCCATTGATTGCGACTTTGATCGTCATTGCCTCTCTCTCCTGATTAAACTAAATCGTGCATTACGTGATCGTGACAGCCTAACGGCCAAGAACTGCGTTTGCCGTTGTAACGAGGGCATCGGCAGTAATTCCAAAATGCTGAAATAGCTGCGCAGCCGGTGCGGACTCGCCAAAACGATCCAGCCCAAGGACTGCATCCGGCTGATACTTCCACCAGACATCGGTCACGCCTGCCTCGACGGCGACCCGCGGCACTTCGGCGGGCAGCACGGATGCCTTGTAATCTGCAGTCTGCTGATCAAATACGGTCGTTGATGGTATCGAGACCACCCGAACCCGGACCCCCTGCTCACGAAGACAGCCCGCTGCCTGCACCGCAAGCGAGAGCTCAGACCCAGTCGCCATCAACACAATCTGCGGCCGACGATCGGAAGAAAGAACATAGGCCCCTTTGGCGATATCCGAAGCAGAGGCTGCGTCACGCACCTGCGGTGGCAGGTTTTGACGGGACAATAAAAGCGCAGAGGGGCCATCCCCCCGCCTGAGCGCCTCGGCCCAGGCAACAGCGGTCTCCACCGCATCGGCAGGCCGCCAGACATGCAGATTCGGAATCAGACGCAGCGATGCAGGGTGCTCCACGGGCTGATGGGTGGGGCCATCTTCCCCGAGCCCGATGGAGTCATGGGTAAACACATGCACCACACGCAGACGCATCAGTGCAGCCATACGAATCGCGTTGCGGCTGTAATCGGAAAATGTCAGAAACGTTCCACCATAGGGAATAAATCCACCGTGCAGGGCGACACCATTCATGACAGCGGCCATGCCGAACTCGCGCACGCCGTAGTTGATGTGCTCGCCTACTGTCATGGCACCCTGCGCATTCACCCGAAGCGATGCCACCCCTTTCCAGTTGGTCAGGTTCGATCCCGTGAGGTCGGCAGAGCCGCCGAGCAGGCCAGGCACGCGCGGACCCAGATCATCGAGCACGATCTGCGATGCCTTTCGGCTGGCCACTGTTAATTGTTCTGATGTGAGCCGGGCAATCAGGGCCTCGGTCCGGGCGGAAAAATCAGCGGGCAGATCACCTTTCATGCGACGTATGAACTCTGCCGCCTGCTGGGGAAATGCTTTTTTATATCGGGCGAAGAGATCATTCCATTCGGACTCGCGTCGCGCGCCCTCCTGCCGGGCATCCCACAGCGACCCAACGTCCCGCGGGATCTCAAAAGGCGGATAAGGCCAGTCCATTGCCTGTCGCGTGAGTGTAATTTCCTCTTCGCCCAGGGCCTCGCCGTGGGCCTTCGCGGTATTCACACGATTCGGCGAACCCTTACCGATCTGGGTCTTGCAGATGATTAACGTTGGCGCAAATCGGCCGTCACGACCTTCCACTGCCCAGCTCCGTGCCTGGGCAATGGCGGCACTCACTGCCTGTGCGTCATGGCCATCAACCGGGCCGATCACATGCCAGCCATATGCAAGAAAACGCTGCCGGGTGTCATCACGAAACCAGGCATCTACCTGACCATCAATTGAGATTCCGTTGTCGTCATAAAGCGCAATTAACTTTGACAGCCCCCAGACACCTGCCAGCGAGCAGGCCTCGTGGGAGACGCCCTCCATCAGGCAGCCATCGCCCAGAAATACATAGGTGTTGTGATCCACAACATCAAAGCCGGGCTGATTGAATTGCGCGGCGAGCAGCCGCTCGGCCAGTGCCATGCCCACGGCATTGGTAATCCCCTGGCCCAGCGGACCGGTGGTGGTCTCCACGCCTGGGGTCACCCCCACCTCGGGGTGGCCCGGGGTCTTGGAGTGCAGCTGACGAAAATTCTTAATTTCCTGAATCGGCAGGTCATAGCCCGCCAAATGCAGCAGGCTGTAGAGCAGCATCGAACCATGGCCATTGGAGACCACAAAACGATCACGATCCGCCCAATGCGGATTACTCGGACTGTGCTTTAAGTGACATGCCCATAAGGCGACAGCCATGTCAGCCATGCCCATCGGCATGCCGGGATGGCCTGAATTGGCCTTCTGCACGGCATCCATCGACAAGGCACGAATTGCATTGGCCATTAGGGCCGAATCGCGGGGAAGATCAGAGGCGGGGAATTGCATGGCGGGTTCCGTTTAAGAGACTTGGGCGGAAACACCCAAAGACTCTAGGTTTCGAAATTCTTCAGTTAAAGTCATGAATCCTGATGGTTATGTTCAGAGGCGCTGACCTGCCCCCGCCCTGCCCGGCCTGAACCAGTCATTCCGTCGATCCGCCGCAGAATCGTCGATTTTACCCCCCTCCCACAACCGACCAACCCGCCATGCTGCCCCGTATCCTGACCGAAGCGCTCGAGCCCGGCCGCCTTACCCTGGGTGCTGCCAACAGCCATCACCTCAGCGTGGTCCTGCGGGCCAGACCAGGCGATCGAATTGTGATTTTTGATGGCCATGGCCGGGAGGGCCAGGCGGTGATTGTGAGCGCCGACAAGGCAGCGGCTGTGGTCGAAGTGGACGCCGTGGAGACCATCACCCGCGAATCCCCACAGATCATCACGGTAGTTCAAGCCCTGTGCACAGGGGACAAAATGGACTGGGTCGTGCAGAAATCCACTGAGCTTGGTGCAGTCCGGATCATCCCCGTTGCAGCCGCCCGCAGCGTCTTAAAACTCGATCCCGCGCGCGCGAAAAAACGCATGGAGCACTGGTCCGCAATCGCTGTATCAGCGGCCGCACAGTGCGGCCGCACACGGGTGCCCGAAATCAGTCCTCTGATGTCGGTCAACGAGGCAGTCGCCGACTGGCGGTCACAGCCCGATCCGAAGACCGGCTGGATTCTCGATCCATGCTCGCCGGAACGTCTATCCACTGCAGCCATGCATGGCCCGATTACGCTCATGATTGGGCCGGAAGCCGGCTGGACCGATCAGGAGGAATCCCTCGCACAATCGGTCGGGATCAAAGGTGTTCAGCTCGGGCCGCGAATTCTTCGCACAGAGACGGTGGCGGCAGCAGTGCTTGCCGCAGTCGCACTCAGATGCGGTGAGTTCTAACGCCTTGCATGAACAGTTGTGGTGGCACTAGCCGAGTAACCCCAGGCCACCGATCACCGCTCCCGCCGCGATCAGCACCACCGGCGCAATCCGCGTGACCACGGTCAGCATCGCCGTAATCGCCACCAGCCCGAGTACCCCAATCTCACCCCACCAGGATTCCGAGAGAATCCAGGCCGTCGCCAGCATGAGCGCGATCACCACAGGCGCAAGCCCCTCGCGCAATGCCCGCATCCAGACAGTATCGCTGCGGCTGAGGCTCAGCCGATTCACCATGAGGGTCAGCACCGCAGATGGCGCCATCACACCGACGGTGGTGGCAAACGCCCCCCATGGGCCCATTGCCTGCCAGCCCAGTACGGTGACGAAGAGAATATTCGGCCCAGGGGCTGACTGGGCAATCGCAATGGATGAGGTGAACTGCGCATCGGTCAGCAACCCGGTCTCAGAGACCATGTAACGATGCATTTCTGGCGCCAGAGAGATAGCCCCCCCGGTTGCCAGAAGGGACAGCATCAGAAAATGGATCAGCAGATCAAAAAGCATCAGACCGAACGCCGCATTTGCCACCAGCGCAGAAGAAATGACGGCAGTCCCAGCGCCAGAAGCACCATGCCCAACGGCTTATGCATCACCGCAATCAATAGGAAAACACCAAGGCCGATCAGCCATCCCGCCCGGTAGTGGCCCTGGGTTCGACAGAGCCTGAGACCCATTCCGGCGATGAGTCCGACCGACACCGCACTCATACCCAGCAGAATGCGTCGCGTGATCTCCAGTTCGGCATACGTCTGATACAGCAGGGTCAACAACAGGACGATCACGGTAGGAAAGGCCATCATTCCGATAAACGCCGCTACCGCGCCGCGCAGGCCAAAGAATCGATCGCCCACCATCAATGCCAAATTCACAATATTCGGGCCCGGCAATGACTGCGCAATTGCCAGCGATTCAACAAACTCCTTCGGCGTCATCCATCGCCGCTGATGCACCAGTACCCGCTCTGCAATCGGCAACACGCCGCCAAAGCCCTGCAGGGCCATGCGCGTGAACGTCCAAAACAAATCAGAAGGTGACGCTGGTCTTTCGATCACGAACGGACATTGGCATCCAGCACGGTGAGCGCTGTCATATTGACAATTCGACGGACTGTTGCGGATGAGGTCAGGATTGCCACCGGTGACTTGCAGCCCAGAAGCACAGGCCCGATCGCGATATTGTTACCAGCGGCAGTCTTCAGCAAGTTATAGGCGATGTTTGCCGCATCAATGGTCGGGCATACCAACAGATTGGCCTCCCCCACCAGGGTCGAACGGGGCATGATCGCGCGGCGCAGCTCGGCATCCAAGGCAATATCGCCATGCATCTCACCATCAATATTAAGATCAGGAGTCTTGTGACGCACGAGGTCCAAGACCCGACGCATCTTCTCTGCCGATGGCGTCGCACTGCTGCCGAAATTTGAATGCGAAAGCAGGGCGACACGTGGCTCGATTCCGATACGCCGCATTTCCTCGGCCGCCATCAGGGTGATCTCCGCCAGCTGTTCTGCGCTTGGATCTGCATTGACATGGGTATCCACAATCGCTACCGAACGCTTGGGCAGGATCAACAGGTTCATGGCGGCATAGGTCATGGTGCCTGGCCGATGGCCCAGTACCTGGTCCACATAATGAAGATGCAGGGCGTGACTGCCGAAGGTGCCGCAGATCATGCCATCGGCCTCGCCACGATGAATCATCATGGCACCGATCAGGGTGTGACGACGACGCATCTCGAGCTTGGCATACTGCTCGGTAACGCCTTTACGCTCGGTCATGTGGTGATAGGTTTCCCAATACTGCCGATAGCGGGGATCTGACTCCGGGTTGATCAGTTCAAAATCAACG
>Ga0255181_1000103_pt1 | contig 34136 bp, 33 predicted proteins | sample Atl_Colum_RepC_8_FD_183621 | JGI IMG/M metagenome (GOLD analysis project Ga0255181, IMG submission 183621) | Freshwater microbial communities from Altamaha River, Georgia, United States - Atl_Colum_RepC_8d | ecosystem: Environmental > Aquatic > Freshwater > River | place: USA: Georgia...
TAGAAGATCATCGACGCGCAGCTGCGGCCACGATCGTATGGCTGATGATGATTATGGGATTGGCCATTACTGCAGGACTTGCTGGCCACATGCTGGATCCCTACTCACATGAGCGACTGCTCCTGATTGCGCTCGCGATATCGATTGCCGCCGTCTTCATCACCGTGATCGCACTCACACGGCTGGAGGGGCAGGCAGGCTCGATCAATGCAGCGCCAGATGATGAAGGCGCCGAACGGATTCCGTTTCGCCAGGCCCTTCAGGAGGTCTGGTCGGAGCGATCCGCACGTCAGTTCACCGTGTTTGTATTGGTATCCATGCTGGCGTTTTCCGCACAGGACCTCATTCTTGAGCCGTTTGCCGGCATCGTATTTAAGCTCACGCCCGGTGAGACCACCAAACTCTCTGGTCTGCAGCACGCCGGTGTGCTCTGCGGCATGGTGCTGTGTGCCCTGGCATGCGGCCGATTTGGCGCACGATTGATCGGCCTGCAATTTGGATCGCTGCGCAGCTGGACAGTGGGTGGCTGCATTGCCTCTGCGCTTGCCCTGTTGAGCCTTGTCGCGGCTGGCGCCCTCGGCGGGGACTATCCACTAAAACTTAATGTGTTTGCTCTGGGCCTCTTTAATGGTGCTTTCTCAATCGCAGCGATTGCTTCCATGATGCGCCTTGCAGGCGAAGGCAGAGGACATCGGGAGGGCACGCGCGTTGGTCTTTGGGGCGCGGCCCAGGCGATTGCATTTGGCGCAGGCGGACTGATCGGAGCCGCCGCAAGCGATCTGACTCGGCAGCTCATCCGTGAACCAGGCCTTGCATACGGCGCCGTGTTTCTGGCCGAGGCCGTGCTTTTTTTAATTGCCGCCCGACTTGCATTACGAATCGATTCAGATCTGGACCAACACCTCGGACAACGCAATACGGCGGGGACAGCCGCCGATTGGAAACGGAAGGAACGTCATGAACTCGCATGAATCCCCCACCCTATTCGACGTTGCTGTTATCGGCGGCGGCCCCGCAGGTGCCACCGCGGCTGATGATCTTGCGGCCAAAGGTTTCAAAGTGCTTCTGCTTGATCGCGCCGGACGCATCAAACCCTGCGGCGGCGCAATCCCTCCGCGGGCGATGCGGGACTTTCAGATTCCAGAGTCCATGCTGGTGGCTAAGGCGACCAAAGCCCGCATGATTTCGCCAACCAATCACAAGGTAGATATACCCATCGATAACGGCTATGTTGGACTCGTCGATCGATGCGAGTTTGATGAATGGCTTCGTGAACGTGCAGCATCCCATGGGGCGACCCGTCGTATCGGCAGCTTTGATCATCTCGAACAACTCGATGATGGCACTGTGCGAGTCCATTATCACGGCCGCCGCGAGGCGGGCGATACATCCTCATTCGCAGCGACTGCACAGGCCCGGGCAGTAATTGGGGCAGACGGTGCGAAGTCGGAGGTCGCCCGACAAAATATCCGAGAGGCTGAAAAGACCAAGTATGTGTCGGCCTATCATGAGATTGTTCGCACACCTGATCAGCCGCCAAACGACTACGAGGCCTCGCGCTGTGACGTGTACTACAACGGCAGGATGTCTCCCGACTTTTACGGCTGGGTCTTTCCTCACGGAAAAACCGCCAGCATCGGTGTCGGTAGCGCAGTCAAAGGATTTTCACTGCGGGGTGCGACGGCATTAGTGCGGGCAGCGGCGGGGCTTGAGGGCGCCGAGACCCTTCGACGCGAGGGTGCGCCCATTCCTCTGAAACCGCTTAAATTCTGGGATAACGGTAAAAATGTGGTGTTGGCAGGGGACGCCGCCGGCGTGGTCGCACCTGCGTCTGGCGAAGGAATCTACTACGCCATGGCAGGCGGTCGATTCGCGGCGGAGGCGGTCGAAGCTTTCCTAACGACCGGGCAGGCACGCTGCCTATCCCTTGCACGCAAGCGTTTCATGAAAGACCACGGCAGGGTGTTCTGGGTGCTCGGCCTACTGCAGTACTTTTGGTACTCCAGTGACAAACGTCGGGAAAAATTCGTCAAGATCTGCGAAGACAAAGATGTTCAGACCCTGACGTTTGAGGCCTACATGAATAAGAAACTCGTTCGAAAAAAACCGATGGCCCATGTGCGCATCTTTTTCAAAGACATGGCGCACTTGCTCGGAATCGCGAAGGCCCAGTAGGGCAAAGGCGCCTGCAGACCACCCGGGCGGCATTCCTGAACCGAGGGTTCAGGTGGGCGAGATCAGACCGGCTCTGGGGTCGAATGCGATGAGACGACTCTCGCCTGCCGGACAATTTTCAAGCCCTGGCGCAATCGCATTGGTTCAAAGAAATAGGCCCAAGCGGACTGCAGGCAGGCTTAGTCTAATTCAATTGTCCTGCCGATGGACGTTCCGCGGATGCCTGCCCAAACGGGCCATTGAGCTCGACATTTGCGAAATTTAAAAACCCCGCGATGGTCACCCATGTGATGTAGGGGACCAGCAAGAGAAAGGCCAGCCGAGACCATTTCCAAAACACGGCCATGATTGCTGCGATCGATAGCCAAAGAAAAATCAGCTCCAGCATGGCCCAGTCAGGGCGCTTCAGGGCGAAAAAAAGCCCGCTCCAGATGATGTGCAGCGCACTGTTCAGAATAAATAGCCCGATGAAGATCCGACGCTGGCGAGGCGTCCGCGTCCGGCGCCATGCGATGACCCCAGCGGTCACGATCAGCACAAAGACAGACGTCCAGATCACCCCGAAGGCCCAGTCGGGGGGCTTCCAGGCTGGCTGTTTCAAGGCCTGATACCAAGGGCCCAGGTCCGTCAGCCGCTGGCCAATTAGTGACACCACCGTCACCCAGACCACCCCCACCGCGATCTGGATACGCAAATCCCCTGAAGAGGATCGAAAAAGGCTGGTTTTCATGTTCAGAGGCGGTGACCGTGCATTCCATAAAGTTTAGGTGTTTTTACGGTTGTCTCGCAAAGCGGGGCCGGAAAATCCGTACACTACTGCCTGTTTTCCTGCCGGCACCCGCTGCCGAAAATCCCATTCATTGTCACCCTGTGGAGAATTGCATGATCGCAACCCTCATGAAAGGCCCCGCCGCCAAAAAAGCACTTTTGACCAGCGCTGCTCTCATTGCCGTGGCGGTTGCCGCCGGATGCGCCCCAAAAGACGCTTCCGTAAAAATTGGCCATGTTGGTCCTCTGACCGGCTCGATTGCCCACCTCGGTAAAGATAACGAGGCCGGTGCAAAGATGGCCATTGCCGAACTCAATAAAGCCGAGATCAAGATCGATGGCAAGAAAGTGGTGTTCTCGCTGATCTCGGAAGATGATGGCGCCGATCCCAAACAGGGAACTGCCGCCGCACAAAAACTCGTCGATGCCAAGGTCGCGGGAGTGATTGGCCACCTGAACTCAGGTACCACCATCCCAGCGTCGAAGATCTACAGCGATGCAGGCATTCCGCAGATCTCGCCATCAGCAACCAACCCCAAATACACCCAGCAAGGATTCAAGACTGCATTCCGCGTGGTTGCGAACGATGCAACCCTTGGTGGCGTGCTTGGGAAATATGCGGTCAACGAGCTAAAAGCCAAGAGCATTGCCGTGATTGATGACCGCACCGCCTATGGCCAGGGCGTAGCCGATGAGTTTGTCAAAGGCGTCGAGGCGGCGGGCGGCAAAGTTGTCGACCGCCAGTTCACCACCGACAAGGCCACCGACTTTATGTCGATCCTCACTGCAATTCGTGCCAAGAAGCCCGATGTCGTCTTTTATGGTGGCATGGATGCCGTGGGTGGACCCATGCTGCGTCAGATGGACCAGCTCAAAATCAACGCGAAATTTATGGGTGGTGATGGCATCTGCACCGGCGAGCTGATCAAGCTGGCGGACAAGGCGCTGGGCAACAACCGTGTCTTCTGTGCAGAGGCAGGTGGTGTGGTCGGTCCCTACGAGCAGAAGATGGCGGACTTTAAAGAGCGCTTCAAAAAGGAAATGGGCGCTGAAGTGAACCTCTATTCGCCCTATGTCTACGATGCAGTCATGGTCATGGTCGAGGCGATGAAAAAAGCCAATTCCACCGACCCGAAGAAATATCTGCCTGAGCTCGCCAAGATCCAGTACGAAGGCGTAACGGGTCCGATCGCCTTTGATGAAAAAGGCGATATCAAGGGCGGAACGCTGACCCTCTTTACCTACAAAGATGGCAAGCGGGAGTCACTCAAAGTCATTCAGTAGTCGACGGATAACGTCTTATTTCAATCGTCACAGGGAGAAGGACGGATGATTTCCGCCTTCTCCTTTTTTATTAATAACTGATCCCACATGGATACCCTGATCCAGCAGCTGATCAATGGGCTCGTGCTTGGTAGCGTCTATGCGCTGGTGGCGTTGGGCTACACCATGGTCTATGGGATTTTGCAGCTGATTAATTTCGCGCATGGCGATGTACTCATGATCGGTGCAATGGTATCCCTGACAGTCCTCGGGATCATCAAAATGATTGCACCATCCACGCCGCTCGTGCTTCAACTGATGATTGCCACTGCAGTCGCCATTCCAGTATGCATGCTGCTTGCCGCAGCGATTGAACGCATCGCCTATCGGCCGCTACGCAACTCGCCGCGCCTTGCCCCGCTGATAACGGCGATCGGTATTTCGATCGTGCTCCAGACAATGGCGATGATCATCTGGTCACCGAATCCTCGGGTCTATCCAGACCTCTTGCCGACCACGCCATTTGAAATTGGCGGCGCCCTTCTGGCTCCCAAACAACTCCTCATTCTCGTCGTCGCGAGCCTGTCTATGGCGGGGCTACTGTTGCTGGTCAATAAGACCCGGCTCGGTCGCGCGATGCGGGCCGTGTCGGAGAATCCCCGTATCGCGAATCTGATGGGGGTCAACCCTGACCGGATCATTACTGCCACCTTCATGCTGGGCGCTGCACTCGCTGCGATTGCGGGTGTCCTGGTCGCAATGAATTACAACATCGCGCAATTTACGATGGGATTTCTTCTGGGACTGAAAGCGTTCACCGCGGCAGTGCTTGGCGGCATTGGAAATCTCGGCGGTGCCGTCGCCGGGGGGTTGCTGCTTGGGATTATTGAGGCACTTGGCGCTGGCTATATCGGTGAGCTGACGGGAGGGTTTCTGGGCAGTCACTACCAAGATATCTTCGCCTTTGCCGTATTGATTGTGGTGCTCATCTTTCGGCCATCCGGTCTTCTGGGTGAGCGCGTGGCTGACCGCGCCTGAGGAGAACAGCGTGCACTGGGGGAATGTATCCATACCACTGACGCGCCGTAACGCAATCCTGGCGGCACTCGCAGTCGGTGCGGCCCTGCTGATTCTGCCGTTTATCGTTGGCCTTGCCGGCAATGCATGGATTCGTATTCTGGCCTTCGCCATGCTCTACATCATGCTGGCCCTTGGGCTTAATATTGTTGTGGGCTACGCAGGCTTACTGGATCTGGGTTACATCGCCTTTTACGCAGTGGGTGCGTATATGTACGGCCTGCTCGCCTCGCCGCATCTTTTTGAGCAGTTTGAATGGATTCGGCAGACCTTTCCCAATGGGCTGCATAACTCGATCTGGCTGGTCGTTCCTTTATCAGCCCTCTTGGCAGCGGTCTTTGGCGTTCTTCTGGGGGCACCGACGCTCAAACTACGCGGCGACTACCTTGCGATTGTGACACTGGGGTTTGGCGAAATCATTCGAATTTTTTTGAATAATCTCAACGCCCCCATCAACCTCACCAATGGTCCGCAGGGGTTAAGCAAAATCGATCCCATCGAGATTGCGGGAATTAATTTATCCCGGCCAATAGATGTTTTTGGTCTGACCATTCCGTCGGTACAGCTTTACTACTATCTGTTTCTTATTTTGACCGTGCTGGTTATCGTAATTACGGTACGGCTACAAGATTCACGCGTTGGCAGGGCCTGGATCGCCATTCGGGAAGATGAGATCGCCGCCAAAGCCATGGGCATCAATACCCGCAACGTCAAGCTTCTTGCATTTGCAATGGGCGCATCTTTCGGCGGCGTATCAGGTGCAATGTTCTCGGCCTTTCAGGGGTTTGTATCCCCAGAGAGTTTTGTGCTGATGGAGAGCATCGTCATCGTGGCCATGGTCGTTCTCGGCGGCATGGGCTATGTGCCCGGGGTCATTCTGGGCGCAGTACTGCTGTACGCGATTCCCGAGGCGCTGCGGTATGTGGCCAAGCCACTACAAGAGGCAATTTTTGGCAACGAGCTCTTGGCGCCGGAAGCCGTCAGGATGCTGCTCTTTGGCCTGTCGATGGTACTGATCATGCTATACCGGCCAAGGGGTCTACTGTCCGCACGGCGAGCGACATGAGTAACACTCCACTTCTAAAGGTCACCGAGGCCCGCAAAGTGTTTGGCGGGCTGGTGGCGTTAGATGGTGTCAGCCTCAGCATTGGGTCAGGACAGATCTATGGTCTGATCGGACCCAATGGCGCAGGTAAGACAACGTTTTTTAATGTGATTACTGGCCTATACGCACCGGATGGCGGCCGCTTCGAACTGCAAGGCAAGACCTACTCACCGAACGCTGTCCACCGAGTTGCAGAGGCTGGAATCGCCCGAACGTTTCAGAATATTCGACTATTTCCTGATATGACCGCCCTTGAAAACGTGATGGTGGGTCGGCACGTGCGCACGCATGGCCTGCACCATGGCGTATTTGGCGCAATACTGCGCAGCAAAGCGTTCATTCAGGGAGAGCAGCAGATCCGGGCACAGGCGCGCGAGCTGCTGGATTATCTCGGCATTGCGCGCTATGCAGATTCAATCGCAAAGACACTCTCGTACGGAGACCAACGGCGCCTGGAGATCGCCCGTGCTCTGGCGACAGAGCCACAATGCCTTGCCCTGGATGAGCCTGCGGCCGGAATGAATGCCACAGAGAAAAATCTGCTGCGTGAGACTTTAGAAAGAATCCGCCAAGACGGCAAGACGATTCTGATCATTGAACACGACGTCAAACTGGTCATGGGACTATGTGACCGGGTCACGGTTCTGGATTACGGTAAGGTCATCGCCGAGGGCTCTCCTGCCGAAGTACAACGCAATCCTAAGGTGATCGAGGCCTACCTGGGTTCGGGGGCCACCCATGGCTGACCATCAAAGAGACTTCGCACTTGAGCTGCGAGATCTGAAAGTCCATTACGGCGGCATCCAGGCGGTGAAGGGCGTGAGCCTTTCTGTACGACCCGGTGAGCTGGTCACACTGATCGGCGCCAACGGCGCAGGTAAGACCACCACCTTAAAGGCAATCACGGGCCTGATTGGCACTGCTGAGGGTCAGATTTTCTTTAACGGTGATGAGATCACTGCCACGCCCGCTTACACCCTCCCGGCTCGGGGGCTGGTGATGGTGCCGGAAGGACGAGGTGTATTTACTCGAATGACCATTCGAGAGAATCTGCTGATGGGCGCCCACTGCCTGTTCGATCGACATCACAACCAAGAGCTCACAGCGACCGCGGATATTCAGGACGCGATCGATGCACAGCTGGCGCTTTTTCCGCGTCTGAAGGAGCGGCTTACCCAGCTCGCCGGCACATTATCGGGGGGCGAGCAGCAGATGTTGGCTATGGCCCGTGCGCTTATGGCCCGCCCATCTCTACTGCTGCTGGACGAACCCTCAATGGGACTATCTCCAGTGATGGTCGAAAAGATTTTTGATGTGATCCACGATATCTCAGCCAACGGAGTCACCATTTTACTAGTCGAGCAGAATGCGCGTCTTGCCCTGCAGGCGGCCGATCGGGGCTATGTGATGGACTCGGGAATGATCACCACCAGCGCCGACGCCAAGACGTTACTCGACGACCCAGCAGTTCGCGCTGCATATCTTGGAGAGTGAACGAAGATTAAATCAGTTTCGAGAACCGATTCGGATTGATCTGCGACTGAAAGTAACGATCAAACACCATCGCAATACCCCGCAGGAAAAACCGGCCCTTCGGCATGATCTGAATCCGATCTACTGAGACCGAGAGCATCTCCTCGGGCTCAAAGGATTCCTTGAGCTGCACCAGCTCCTTGGCAAAGTATTCCTGGAACACCACGCCATGGCTGTGGCCGATGGCCTCCATGGAGAGATCACCCTGGCACATCAGCTCCATGATCACGTCGCGTCGAATCAGATCATCACCGGAGAGCTCGATACCGCGGGCCACTGGCAGCACGCCGCGATCCAGGCAGTCATAGTATTCATCCAGAGTCTTCACATTTTGGCTAAACGAAGCACCCACCTTGCTAATCGAAGAGACACCCAGCGCCAAAAGATCGCACTCGGCCTGGGTGGTGTAACCCTGAAAGTTACGATGCAGCGAACCGCGGCGCTGGGCCACGGCAAGCTCATCATCCACACGGGCGAAATGGTCCATGCCGATAAATTGATAGCCAGCATTGAGCATCCGATTAATCGCCATGAGCATGATCTCCAGCTTTACTTCAGCAGAGGGCATGTCGGCCGGATCAATACGGCGCTGGGGCTTAAACCGCTCGGGCAGATGGGCATAGCTATATAGGGCAAGCCGGTCCGGCGCAGCCTCCAGAACACGATCCAGGGTGCGTGAGAACCCGGCTGGGGTCTGCTTTGGCAGGCCATAAATCAGATCCATATTGATGGATTTAAACCCACATGCGCGTGCCGTCGCCAGGGTAGCCATCGTCATAGACTCGGGCTGGATCCGATGGATCGCCTTCTGAACGGCCGGATCAAAGTCCTGCACACCAATACTCATTCGATTAAATCCGAGATCCGCCAATAGATGAATTACTTTCTCATCGGCACTGCGGGGATCAATCTCGATTGCGTATTCACCTTTTGGATCAAAATCAAAGTGGTCCCGCAGCATCCGCATGAGTCGCGAGAGTTCCGCAGGGTTGAGAAATGTGGGAGTGCCGCCACCGAAGTGCATCTGCGTAATACGGCGACTATTTGGCAGGTAGGACGTTTGAAGTTTGATTTCTCTTTCTAGATAGTCAAGATATTTGCCGGAACGACTGTGATCTTTTGTGATGACCTTATTACACGCACAGTAATAACAAATGGATGCACAAAATGGCAGGTGCACATATAGCGATAAAGGTTTGTTCGATTCGATCCGATTCCGATGATCGAGCCACCTCACATGTGTCCGCGCATCAAAGCCCTCGTGGAACCGATCGGCGGTTGGATAGGAGGTGTAACGGGGGCCCGGCCGATCAAACCTGCGGATCAGGGCCTCATCGACACCGAAACTCTCAATGGTGGTGGTCATGACGATCTCAACAGCAATTAGGTTGGATCGAGTATGTCAAACCAAGTAGAAAATACGTTGATCGAAATCAACAGCCTGAGCGGCTGGGCCCGCCGCCTTCGGCGCAGACCAACTGGATCAAAAAAAAGCCCGAAGGGGGGAGCCTTCGGGCTTCGCCTCCTGGGTCTATGGCGGGGGACGACCGCCGAAAAGACCGCTGCAATGGAGGCAAGGGGCAGCGATGAGGGAACCGCGCCCTAAACCACTCTTCTAGGTGAGGAGGGCCTTTTTAATATCGTGCGGTTATTTCGCAGCCCCCCCTGATGCAGTCTTAATCACGCGACCTGGATTGCCTCGGAGCTCAGGCCAGGACTTGGCCATCTGCTCCCCCCAGAGGGGTTTGTAAGCACCCTGATGGCAGGTCGCACAATTCACCTTGGCAACATCACCCGTAGGTCCAAGCCGATTGGCCGGAAAAGTCTTAGTCAGCGGTGTCATGAATTCGTTATTCAATTCGCGGACCATACGAATCCCATGCCAGGCCGTCACTCGCTGCGGAGGACTCTCTTCCCAGTTCGAGAAGTTACGGGAGTTATGACAGAAGGCGCAATTCACACCCAAGGCATCAGAGATATGCATCATGAACCCGTAGGTTGCCTCCGTCGCCTGGGTAGATGATCCGTTGCCATTGATACCCTGAGGCAGCGCGGTCTGTGAAATCTGACGGATCCGATTGTCCTTCACCAGATACGCACTAAAAGGATCATTCGGCAGGGAGCTGTATGCGACGCTCGGCGCTGGGGCATTCTGCCCGTTTCGTTGTCCGAGCAGCCCTTTGGCCAACTTCGATTCGTCTGGTTTAAACCAGATTTTCCCGGGCACAGGCTGGCCACGATGGCAGGTCTGGCATGTAACGCCCGTCTCGGCGACGTGATTTTTCCAGGTGGCATTCAGGTGCATGGTCATCTCTGTCATCCGGCGGGCCACGACCTTGGTGTACAGGGAATCATCCGCGAAGTTATTCAGATTGTGGCAATAACCACAGCCCTGTTCCGGGGCAACCCACTGCGTGTAGCCAACCATCAACCGGTTGAACTCGCCCACACTCAGATTGCCAAGTACTTTAACGTTCTTGTAAACCGCGCCTGCCCGCGGTCCACTCTTATCGGCCTCCGGTAATGCCGGGGGGGCAGTATTTAAAGCAGCCTGATCACTTAACGTGCGAGGGTTATACACAAGCTCCATGCCTGTGCCACGAAAACCGACCTGAACAGAATCCACTGGTGGCCGTTCACAGCCCGAGAGCGAGAACCCCGTCAACGCAAGCACAGCGAGCCATTGCAATCGTTTCAGATTCATTATTTCGCTCCTTGCATGACACTTGGGTCAACGGTGGGCGCACCCCACATATCGGGATAGGGCGGCACAAGGCCGTGCTTAATTCCCCACAGGTACCAGTTATCCACGACCGTGCCGGTGAGCAGAATGCCAATACCGCCCGTCAGCGGGCAGAGCACGGCAAACCACCACGCCCAACGGTGAATCGATTCCATGGTGGCGTTAAACCCCATGGTCCATCGCCAAAACAAGGCAGCGCGCTCTGAGGCAGATCCGCGATCCACAATCTGCTCAACTTCACGATCACCGCCATAGCGCGTCACGGCCAAAATCGTGGCACCGTGCATGGCGAAGAGCAGTGCCGACCCATACAGAAACGCAATCGACAGCATATGAAATGGGTTGTAGAACAGATTGCCATAGCGAATTGAGAATGCAGCAGTCCAATCCAGGTGGGAAAAGATGCCAAAGGGGACCGCCTCTGACCAGCTGCCCATCAGCAGGGGGCGGAAAAATCCGAGGACGAGGTAGAGCCAGATCGCCGCTGCGAAGGCCCAGGCGATATGTGTGCCGAGACCCAGTGCACGTGCCCGTCGGTAGACGCGCACCCACCACAACAGAATCGAAACAGTGAAGAAAAATCCTGCGATATTCCACCATCCTCCCTGATTTAAGGGAGCAAGCTTCAACCCATACTCGGGTGCTGGCGGATCGAGAGACAGCCAAAACAACTGTCGAACAAACTGAATGGGATCGTAGTTGACCTGAATCAGCATATTCCAGCCAACGATCGTAAAGGCAATAATGAAGCAAAAAAGCGATGCCACGCCAACCCGACCCAGATAGAGGGGGCCAATCTGGGCATTACCGAGACGGCCCGCAAGGTGCAACAGGAATGGGTTTTTGGTGCGTTCACCCATATCCCGAGGGTCAATCGCGACGCCCGAGTGCGGATGCGTTACCGCCTGAACCTGGGTAAATAAGTTTTGATAGTCAGCCATATTGTTTCTCCTGCGCTTTGGCTTAAGACCAGATCGGAAGGTTGAGCCACCAGTTCCACCACTCTGGCCAGCCGCGTGTCCAGAAGGGGCCGCTGATCACGATGCAGACCGCACTAAAAAATACGGCAGCCATGGCCAGATACATGCCCAATCGATGAATCCCCAGCGTTCCCACTGAATAGCCGATCAGATCTCGAAAGAAGGTGTCCTCATGCTCTGGTGTACGAACCACCTCACCTTTTTTTGGATTGGCCGCCGAGAGAATGAGTCCGCCATGCATGGCCAGTGCCAGGCATGTCGTAAAGAACAAGGTAATCGCCAGCATGTGGGCGGGGTTGTAATGAAAGTGCAGGTACTGATAGCCAACATTCGACACCCAGTCGAGGTGACTCAAGATTCCATACGGAAATCCATGGCCCCAGGCACCCATCAGCACCGGCCGGATCACCACCAGGGTGAAGTAGGCAAAGATCGCCATCGAAAACGCAACCGGTACGTGATAGCCCATGCCCAGCTTGCGGCAGATCTCCACTTCGCGTAACGCCCAAGAGCCAAACGCGCCCAAGGCACAGACAGTGATCAGCTGCCAGAGCCCGCCTTTTAAAAGCGGTGCCAGACCCAATCCATAGCTAAGATCCGGCGGAGCGATATTAATCTGCCAAAGGTTCCATGTCGGCCCCTGCGAGGCCCCCCACAGAATTAAGACGGTGCCAAGCGCCGCAAAAAAGACGGTCGTGAGCCCAAAAAAGCCGCAGTAAAACGGTCCGACCCAGAAGTCAAACATGTCACCACCGACCAGGGTACCACCGCGAACACGATACTTTCTTTCGAAACTGAGCATCGCCATTTAAATCTCTCCGTTAAGGTGCAGGAAGGCCCATGATCGACACGGGCACCCCCTGCATTGCTCTACAACAATTACTTCGGCGAGGACACTGCAGCGGGTTTCGCTGCCTTGATCTCGGCCTGGCTTTTGCCATCGAGCCAGTTGAAACGCTCGGTGGACAGCAAAATGAAATGAATCATTGCTGCTAGACCGAACAAAAACACCGCCTGGGCCACAAGGGCTCGCAGCGGATCGAACAGGCGCCAAATTCTCCACATGGTTCCATCTCCTATAAGTTGATCAGGTGAGTTGAGACATGAGGGTGTAAACCGCAGCCTTAACATCACCAATTAACGTCTTGCCACCTTCCGCCCCCGGAAACCAGGAACGCCATTGCAAAAACAACACCTGCGCGACGAGAGCGATCGCCAGAAAGACGATAAAACTGACAGCAAATATGCTGTAGTACGTCATCGAGTTAGTTTTCACCGACTCGTGAAGGACTTCGTCTGTGATCTGATTCATAGCATTCCCCTAAAGGTCAGTGGACGGATTAATGGAACCAGGGGCGCCATGCCCACACGAGTGCGTGAGCGATGACGGCGGTCGCCGTGAATGCGAGGGTGCCCTGAATGTAAAACTTGTGAAACTCTTGGGCTTCCTCGTCGGTGAGTCCCGAAAGACTCGTCTTGCCATTACTCATAGGATCTCTCCTGTAAGTTGGCCTTTCGGCCGTTACCACGAAATCCCCCCGTGGCCGGAGATGACGCAACAAAGCATTGCGACATAAGGTGGATGCATGACAAGGACTGGCACATACTCATGCCGTTACTCCTTGTTTCATCACATAGCGGGCACGTCGGACATCGTCTGACGTGACATGATGGGTACCGGCGTTTTTCGCCAGTAACTCGGCCTGATCGCGCAAACGCTTAGCCACAGAGATCTGCACCAGCATCGGCTCAGCCTGCACAAACTCACCCAGCAGGGCCTGTGCATCAGCCGCCCATTGCATTGCACCCGATCCGGGCTCACTGGCCCGCGCGGGCGTGGGATCTACACGATCGAGTTCTGACCCAAGTGGCAGGATGTGAAACAAGGCATCAAAGAGTGCGTTACAGAATTCCTGCAACAGATAAGTAGCGCCGGCGTAGCCCATAAACGGAGTGCCGGTATGGCGACGGATAATCGCACCCGGAAATGAGGCTGGGATATAGGTCGCCCGCGACCCCGTCTCCGCCAGATACATTCTTTCGTTATAGCTGCCAAACATTACCAGCGGCGGCTTCTCTTTACACAGCGTACGGATGTGTTCGCTGTCTGTCTTCTGCCCAGGCTTACGGGAAATCGAAAAATTACAGGGCAGCCCAAGCTCGTCTTCAAGGTAATGACGAATGCCACGGGTATAGGTGTCATTGGCCACGACAGCGAAACTGGCGGTGCCAAAAAAATCCTGCGTAACCGAGCGCCATAAATCCCAGATCGGCTTAATGGTCGTATGCTTTTGCTGGGCAATAAACGGTTCGGGATCCAGATCCAGCAGCTGTCCTAGTGTTCTCAAGAACTTAGTTGTGCTGTGCAGACCGATCGGTGCCTGAATGTAGGGGCGATCCAGCGCCTCGCAGAGCAGGCGGCCGAACTCCCTGTACATGCAAATATTGACGTCTGCCTCGACGAGCCGAGAGACATCTGCGAGGTGACTGCCCAGCGGAAATACAAGGTTTACCTCGGCGCCAATACCCTGAACAAGCCGACGAATCTCGGCAAGATCGCTGGGCATATTAAAGGTGCCATAGGCAGGCCCAATAATATTCACACGTGGTTTTTCACCTTCTTTGCGCGGCCGTCTCGCGGGCACTTTTTTCATGCCGTATTCAGTCCACAGCCAACGCATTGCCCGATCCGCGCACTGCCACTGATCCTCATCGATCGTTCTAGGCAAGAACCGTTTGATGTTGGTGCCCTCTGGAGTAACACCACCACCAATCATTTCGGCGATCGATCCCGTCACCACCACCGCCGGTAGGTCCGGATCCAGCGTTGCATGGGCGCGTTTCATCGCACCCTCGGTGCCCTCTCGGCCGAGCTGCTCCTCAGCGAGTCCTGTAACGACAATTGGTAGCTCATGCGGCGGCAGGGCATCGGTGTAGTGCAGCACCGACGTGACCGGCAGATTCTCACAGCCCACCGGACCGTCAATCACTACCTGCAGCCCCTTGATAGCGGTGAAGACATACACGGCACCCCAGTAGCCACCTGCCCGATCATGATCGATAACAAACATCAGCCCATCTCCTCAGACTTACGGGCCTTCTGGAGCTTAGCCAGTTGACGACGCGTATGCTCTCGAAATTCCGGATGGGCCTTAGGAGTTTCCTCCCAGACGCCTGCGTTATCACCATCGCCGACAGATTCAAAGAACGTGTGCATCTGATCAAATCGGGACTTGTTAACGATCGCCGCATTAATCACTTGGGCCAACGATCCGGCGCCCGCAGGCCCCATTAATGGCCGGGCTGAAATCAGATTGGTGAAGTACAGCGCAGGGATACTGGCCTGCTTGGCTGCCTGGACCACTGGTGTCGTGCCGATAGCGAGATCAGGAGCGAACTCGTGCAGGGCATCGAGATCCTGCTCAAGCGAGGCACGGTACTGAACCCGTACACCCTTTGACTCTAGCCATTGCCGATCGGTATCGCTCCAAGATGTCCGCGGGCAGGCCGTGCCTACATAACGAAGATCTGCACCCGACTCGACCAATAGACGCGCCACCAGTAGTTCGGAACCCTCGTAGCCACTCAGTGTGATCCGGCCCTTAATCGGTGTCTTTGAAATCGCAGCGCGGATTGCTGGAAGAATTGCATTTTTTGCTGCATCGATCGAAGACTGGGCAATGCCCGCCGTCTGGCCAATCGACTGAAGCCAGGACTCGGTCCCCTCAAGACCGACCGGGGCCGATCCCACAATCGGCCTGCCTGCAGCCTCGAATTCACGAATGCTGGCGGTATAAAACGGATGAATAGCGCCCACTGCTGCGCAATCCAAAGCGGTGTATAGCTCTCGCCATTCACGCACTGGCACAACGGGCCCAACCGCAAGGCCCATCGGGGCAAGCATCATGCCGATGCCCACTGGATCTGCGGGAAACATCTCTCCCAGCAGCGTAATTGTTGGTCGATCCGCAACCCGATTCTTTGGCGCTGGAACCGGGCCTGCCATGATTTCTTCGCGGGCGTATCGAAGCATGGCGCCCGAGAGGACATCCTTAGCCTCAGCATGGGTGGGCACACCAAACCCCGGTACATCAATACCGATCACGCGGACACCATTGATTTCTTTTGGCAGAAGCTGCAGTGGCACCCCACTGGCCGTTGGGACGCATAGATTGATTACAACGATCGCATCCAATCGCTGGGGATCCGCCTGCGCATGGACGGCATCACGGATATCCTCGAACAACTTTCCGGTAACCAGGGTCTCCGAGTTAAACGGCACATAGCCAACACTGCGACGCGCGCCATAAAAATGCGATGTGAATGTCAGGCCATAAACGCAGCATGCGGAGCCAGACAAAATAGTCGCCGTTCGGCGCATCCGAAGACCCACGCGTAATGATCCAAAAGCAGGACACATGCTCTGCGGCTGATCGTGGGGTCCCTTCGGATAATCTGCCGCATAACGATCCAGCGTATCGCTCTTGCCAGCCTGACGGGCCGCCGATGCCATTTCTGTAGGCGCTCCGCAGGCCCCCGCCGCAGCTTCCGGCGATGCAGGTGCAGGATCGGCAGCAATGACCTTGATCGGTATGTCGATGGGTTTATTCATATCAATCGCCCTCAGACTTCCTCGTAGACCACTTCAAGGGTTTGTTTGACAGGAACATCAACACCCATCATGTCGGCCAGCGTCGCCGGCTGAAGGACAACATCGCGGCCGACCGCATCAGAGGCAAACAGGCCCAGCAGGTCATCCTGACTGAGAGGGGCGGGACGCATCGGCGGCGCCTCGGCCACATTGGTGCCGAGCTGCTCAAACAGTGGACCCCAGGTTGTGCCCGGACGCCCGACGATTTCATAGCTCGCACTCTTGCGACGGATATCCTCGTGGGCAGGAATCGCGGCCAGCACAGGAATCCCCACCTTTTCCGCAAAGGCAGCAGCCTCGCCAGTGCCGTCATCTTTGTTGATGACCATGCCCGCGACGCCTACATTACCGCCAAGCTTTCGGAAGTACTCAACTGCTGAACAGACATTGTTGGCGACATAGAGCGATTGAAGGTCGTTGCTTGCTACAACGATGACCTTCTGACACATGTCCCGGGCGATGGGCAGTCCAAAGCCGCCACAGACCACGTCGCCGAGAAAATCGAGCAATACATAGTCAAAACCCCACTCATGGAATCCAAGTTTTTCCAGGGTTTCAAAACCGTGAATGATTCCGCGACCGCCACAACCTCGGCCGACTTCTGGACCGCCAAGTTCCATGGCAAACACACCATCGCGCTTAAAACAAACATCACTGATCGTGACTTCTTCACCAGCAAGTTTCTTTTTGGAAGAAGTTTCGATAATGGTCGGTGTTGCCTTTCCGCCGAACAACAACGAAGTCGTGTCGCTCTTCGGATCGCAGCCGATAAGCAAAACCTTCTTGCCTTGCTGGGCCATCATGTAGGACAGATTGGCCAAGGTAAAGCTCTTACCAATACCGCCCTTGCCGTAGATCGCGATGATCTGAGTTTCTTTGGTCGTGCTCATAGAAGCGTGCTCCAGTCGAGAACCATCTTTAGACAATCGGGATCATTGAAGGCAGTGCGATAGGCTGCATCTGCATCGGGGGGAGTGCTGCGGTGTGTAATCAATCCGTCGAGCGACAGCGCGCCGGATTGCACCAAGGACCTCACCGCATTCAGGTCCTCAGGCTGCCACTGAGCGGCAATTCGAATTCGAGCCTCACGCATAAATGCGGGAGGGAAACTAAACGAGAGCGGGTCTTCGTAAAAACCTGCGAGAACGATTTCACCGCCCGGCGCCATGCGTGCAATCAATACATCCAGAATGCTCGGATCTCCGCTGACATCACAGATGCTGGCGTAGTTGCGCCGGCTGTCATCGGCGGGGTCAACCACGGTGTAGCCATGGGCGCCTGCACGCCGCGCGGCGTTAGTCTCCCAGACCACGGGGCGTCTTCCCGCGGCAACCGCCAGACGCGCAATAAGCCTTCCCAGAACGCCGTGGCCCACGATCAGATCAGGCTGATGCTCTGGCTTGCCCTGATATGCATGATGGGCAGTAGCAGCGAGGGCGAGCAATACACCGCGCTCACCAAGAGATTCATCAATCGCAAGCGCGCGTTCTGACGGAACAATCACGCGCGAGGCTGCACCACCAAACAATCCACGGATATCACCGAAGCATTTCGCACCGGGAACGAATACGAAATCACCTTCATGGTGCGTGGCCTTGGGCATCGCATGGGCGACACGGCCAACCGACTCATAGCCGGGAATCAATGGATATCCGAGTCCCGGAAACGCGGGCATGCGGCCCGACCACAACAATTTTTCGGTACCCGTACTGATTCCGCTAAATAAAATGTCTACGACAACGTCACCCTCTTCTGCGGGCGATAGATCGACAGCACTGAGGGCCAGCTCGAGTGGCTTTTTGAGAACTATTGCCTTGGACTGCTGGGCAAATTCGGGGCGGGACATTGTCAGATTAGCCTTACGTTCATAACTGTCAATTTTAATTGACAACCTGATCGTATGCTTCTGGTTGTCAAAGTCAATACCCCGCGACAAACCCTGGGTGTAGTCAGGCAGGACTACCCCCTGATTCGAGACCCCCTCAGAGGGTGTCTATCGGTATGTCCCTTATTTTTTGGCGACAATTAGGCCAACCTGGAGGGGTAGCCGAGTGGGCTGAAGGCGTGGCTCACGAAACCCCGCCTGGCGAATCATGTCGGCCAGCACGCTGGCGCTTCTCGACCTTCCCTTACCCATCGCCAACAGATAAAAACCGAAGTAAGCACTTCCCATTGACTCTGCCCCCGGAGTCTCCGACATCGGCTCAGCCACCAAGAGGGAACCCCCGGACGGAAGCGCCGCGTACGCTGCCCGAAGGATCGCTAGCGCCCGATGGTAATCGTGGTCGTACAGCACCCGCAAGATCGTGATGACATCGGCACCCTGCGGAAGAGGGGTCTCAAAAAAGCTGCCTCCGACCGCGGCAGCCCGATCTGCGATGCCCGCTGCCGAGAAATTTTTCTTCGCCAGTGAGGCCACCGCAGGAAGGTCAAATAAGGTCAGGTTGAGTTGAGGAAAGGCTGCTGCCACCGCCAACAGAAACGTGCCCTGCCCACCTCCAATATCCATGAGATGACGATGCCGATGGAATGGATAAATGCTCAGAATCTCGTCTGCGATGAGCGGCTGAGACGCACTCATCAGGCTTGAATACTCTGCGACTTTTTCTTCCGTCAGCAGCGTGGGGGATGCTGCATGCTCGTCTGCATAAGGCCAATAGCGCGCTAGGTTGGCGTCGGTCTCACCGCGCAGCAGTCCGACAGGATCACGCAGATCCGCATATAACGTAGCGTGATGCGTTACCAGTGCGGTGATGGCCGTGTTATTCACCAATACGGCACCGAGCATGCCAAGGCGCCAGGATCCGCCAGGGCTCGACTGCACCAGCTGCAGCGACTCCGCCGCGCGCATCAGGCGGTCGGTACGATCCTCGGAGAGCCGAAAGCGTTTTGCCAGATCTGAGACAGACATCGGCCCATTGGACAAAATAGAAAAAATATTGAGCTGCACGCAGGCATACAAGACCTGCGAATACACAAAGCCAGCGACAACATCAAATAAGGCTTTTGCCTGCCGGCGGGCAATCCATCGCGTGAGGGGAAATCGAACTGCGAACCGATGAAATGCCTTGCTCGCGAGCAGTCGGTCGCGAAGGTCAGGCCAACTCAGAATCAACTAGACGCGCTCCAGAATTTCTTTCGGAACAAGTCGCGCAGACTCCGCAAGCACAAGGGCCCGCAGATCAGGAGCGCCAGGACATGAGGGAATCGCACGAATTGCTTTTCCGACCAGTAGCTCGAAATTCTGTATGGCCCCCAACAGGCCAAGCTCACGGGCTGAACTCTGGCGATCATGGGCGACATCCTGACCAGTTGGTTTTCCCAACGCGTCTGGATCCCCGATGACATCACGGATGTCATCGGCAACCTGATAGGCCTCTCCCAGCCATTCACCCAGTGGGCGCCATGACTCGGGATGCGCGCCAGAGGTCAACGCACCGCATGCCGTTGCGGCGGCAAACAACGCACCCGTTTTCGCACGCTGATAGTCACGAAGGTTAGCCTTCGATTCGCACTCCCAGGCCTGACCGGCAACGATACCTTCGGGTGCACCGGTTGCCTGCGCGATGACAGAAATCGCCTGGGTAATGCGTCCAGGATGACGGGCCTTGACTGTTGCAAGCACTTGGAAGGCAAGCACAATGAGCCCATCGCCTGTCAGAACTGCAATACGCTCACCAAATTTTTTATGCACCGAAGGCTGACCCCGACGAATATCAGCATCATCAAAACAGGGCAGGTCATCGTGCACGAGCGAGGCACAGTGCAGCAGCTCAAGCGCCACCGCAGCGGCCATCGACAGCTCCGGGTCATCATGGCCGCAGGCTCCCGCAACTGCCAGCGCGAGATGCGGCCGAATTCTTGCCCCGCCTGGAAAGACGGCATGGCGGGTGGCCTGGGCGAGCAGCCTCGGGCCATGCGGCGACTCCGATAAGGCGACCGCTGAGCCGAGCGCGTCCTCGAGGGCCTGTTGAGCGGATAGGGCCGAGGCCATGAAACCTCCCTGTAATGAGTCGATCGGGGCGTGCGGACCACGAAACACCGCAACAACCACATATTGTCTAGGTATATTGTCACTTATGAATGTCAACTGCAATAGACACTTTAAAGGGGATTTTCAGGCTGCCCGACGACTTGTGCCGGCAGACTGGCCCTACGCCGCGGCAAGCCAGCTAATTGAGGCGGCCGGCCTTCGGTGGCATATCCAATTCCATGACGGCGTCGAGCCGAGCAACACCACACTCTTGCTCTTGCACGGGACAGGGTCAGCGACCCATTCCTGGGCAGATCTGATCACCCCACTACGCGCGTCAGCCTGCGTGCTCGCCATTGATCTTCCCGGCCACGGTTTCACCCGAGGTGCCAGTCCTCACACCATGACCCTTCCGGGCATGGCTGAGGCACTGCAAGGCCTGCTCGAGGCCCTTCAGATGGCCGGAAAACTCGTCATCGTCGGCCACTCGGCAGGTGCACCCCTCGCCCTGGAGTGGGCCGCCAGATTCGCCACGCCGAAGCATCGCCTTCAACTCACCCATCTGATTGGGCTGAACCCATCATTGGTGCCACCGCCCATGATCTACACCATGATGCTAGGACCTATGATCGCCCCGATTGCGACTTCGGCACCGATGACGGGAATGTTGACCTTCATCGCGGCCAACACCCGCATGGTGGATCAGCTGTTGGACTCCACAGGATCGAAAATTCCGGAGACCCATCGCCGACACTACCGCTATCTGTTCACGCAGGCATCCCATGTGCAAGGTGCTATGGAATTCATGGCAGGCGCTGATCTTCCCGCCATTCTAAGCAAGGGCCGCTCTCTCGATGTACCCATTAGTTTTCTGATCGGAAAAAAAGATACCTGGGTCAAAGAGGCACCACTCAAAGAGGTGATTCAGTCTTACTTTTCAAAGGCAGCCGTAATCACTTGGGATGGCGGACATCTTCTGCATGAAGAACGGCCCGCGGAGGCCGCCCGCTACATTCAAACGATCGCTTTGACCGCCTGAGAGACCTGCACAGCGCCCGCATGGGGCAAGGGCAGATAGCGTGCGCGCATTTCAAGGGAAAGCACTCTCGCCGCATCCGAAGGCTGTGGTGATGTATCGATCACCATTGCCGATAGCTCTGCGAGCGCGAAATTCCGTGCTGCCTGGGTAGCGTCCAGCCGGGCCTGCTCCCGTCCTGGTTTGCCCTCCCGGCTGATGTTAGCCTTGCCGTCGGTCAGCATCACCACAACGGGGGTATCACCCTTACGCCGAATACTCTCGGCCAGCTGCCGACTCAACTCAATCGCCGCGGCAAGCGGCGTGCCGCCGCCACCTGGAAGTCCAGAGAGACTTCGCTTGGCCCGAACCAAAGAGCGTGTCGGCGGCAAAATCACTTCCGCCTGCTGATGACGAAAGGCAATAACCGCAACCTGATCACGCCGCACATAACAATCAGCGAGCAACAACTCCACCGCACCCTTCGCCTCTGCAAGACGATGCATTGCAGATGACCCCGAAGCATCCACAACAAAAATGGTGGTGGTCTCTGTGCGCTCCTTAAATCGCCTGATTCGAAAATCGTCTGGATGGATCCGTAATTTTTTCTGCTCTGGCCGATGCCCAGGCAATACATGACGCACGACCGCATGGCCTAATGGCGTTACAGCCCGAAGCCGTTGCCAGGGTGCTGCCGCACGCAGGGTGTCCAGAATACTGAGTCGTGCGCCATGGCGAACAAGCCCAGGACGCGATCCTATCGGACGACCCCGCAGCGAACTTTTTTTCAGACTGCCTGATTTTCCTGAACCCCCACCACGGCCCGACGGCCGTTGTGCTGACATCAGCTGGGCAAGTAAGCCGGACGGGATAGCCGCCCGTGCAGATTCAAGCACCACGTCATCCAGCGCGGCGGTGTCATCCGGAGGGCTGGAGTTGTCTTCTGACTCCGAAGACGAATCATCCTCTTGAGGCGCAGGCGGCGGACTGTCCGAGTCACTCTGCTCAGACTCCATTTCCGGAATGATTGTGGCCCGCGGAGAGAGCACCAGCCGTGCAGCCAGCTCGGCATCATCGCGCTCTGTGCAACGATGCCCCATCAGACGGCCAGACAATTCGGCGGCTCGTCGCGCAAAAATCATCGCGCGAATGGAATCGATGCCAAGTGCCATGGCAGTTGCACAGAGCGCCTGTGTGATTTCATCACTGATCTCATCGGGTTCTTGTATCGCCAACCGAATCGCTGCGGCCTGATCCTGAAAAAAAGCGATTCCCTCCTGCAGGGCCTGATACGAGACCTCCCGAAGATCTACATGAAACGCAAGCCGATCGAGAAGATCATCGGAAACCCGCTCATCCTCTGCTGCGCTCTCGTCCAGAAGCAGCAGCCCAAAGGCTGCAGGAATCTCTGCAGTTAGTCCTTCTCGGGCGAGAACGATCTGACCACGGTCCATGACGGATGCCAGTCGCGCCGATAAAGCCGCAGATAGTCGCTCCGCCATCGGAACAATCAGCACTCCACCATCGATCTCAGCGAGCAATCCCTTTGCTAACACAGGCCTCCCGGCACTCAGCGTAGCCGCCAGATCTAGCCCCCCGAGCAGACGTTCATCCTGTATCGATAAGGGCAGCCGGCGACTTACTCGCGGGGCGAGCCGTGACTTAATGAAATCGAGATACGCACTGCGCACTGGTCCGGCGTGTGCCCGAATCACCATACCGCCTAGCTGCAACGGATCCCGGGCAAACAACTCTGCGGCAAGCAGGGTATCGTGCAGTGCATCGTTCGGGAGCTGTCTTGCCTCGGTCATCGAAGCGCCCTCATGCCAGAGGAGATTTGTTAGGCAGGGAGCAATTCATCAATGGCACGCTGCACCCGAACTCCGGAGGCCGTATCGTCCAACGGATTACGTCGCAGCCGATGGCGAAGCGCCATCGGAGCCACCTGCCGCAGCTGGTCCCAGCCCACCGCCTTGGCGGACTCGAGGGCAGCCATGGCGCGGGCTGCGCGCATGAGCGTAAGCTCTCCGCGCAGGCCATCAGTACCGAGTTTCATGCACAGTGCAGATGCCATTTCGAGAATCTCATCGGGTACCTTTACCTGCTCCAGATGGTCTCGGCCTTGGACGATTTTGCGACGGATCTTGTTGTCTTCTTTTTTCCAAGATTCGATGAATACTTCTGGATCACGCTCAAAAGCATCGCGACGCTTGACCACCTCGATCCTATCGGCAAGTTCCTTTGGGGTGCGCACATCCACCGATAAACCAAAGCGATCCAGCAGCTGCGGCCGAAGCTCGCCTTCCTCGGGATTGCCGCTACCCACGAGCACAAAGCGGGCGGGATGCTGCACGCTGAGCCCCTCGCGTTCGACCACATTCTCTCCGCTGGCAGCGACATCGATCAGCAAATCCACAATATGGTCTTCCAGCAGATTGACCTCATCGATGTACAAAAATCCCCGATTGGCCCGCGCCAATAGGCCAGGCTCAAATACCTTTACCCCATCGGTCAGCGCACGTTCTAAATCAAGGGCACCCACGACCCGGTCCTCGGTGACTCCAAGGGGAAGGTCGACCACAGGAACCGGCACCTGATGGGTTTTGATATGCGACGGATCTTTTTTTAATGTCGGGCATCGATCGCAGCCCGAGCGATTGGCCTGCGGATCGCAGGCGTATGGACAGCCCACCACCGCCTTCATTTTGGGAAGAATCGCTGCCAGGGCCCGAACGGCGGTGGACTTACCGGTACCCCGATCACCAAACACAAGAACGCCACCAATCGACGGATCGATCGTGGTCACCAACATTGCCAGCTTCATCTCTTGCTGGCCAACGATTGCGGAGAACGGGAAAGCAAGTGCCATGGCACGTAGTTTAACGCCGCCACCGAACCCGAATGTCTAGGGCATGGAAAATCCCGGCGACCAGCAGGAGCGCCATGATGATCATCGGATGGGTGGCCGATAAGGTGGCACGCAATGCTCCCATCAATGCCAGTCCCGAACAGAGGTTCAGGCGAATCTCTTGCGGTGGTACTCCCCGGCCCCAGCGCTTGTAAGCCCATCCAAAACCCACTAACTCAAGCAGCGACAAGATAATCACCGCATCGACCAAGGTGATGAGCCAATTCATCGCTATCTCCCGCTAACCACGCGCCACGGCAAGCACCTCATCCACATGCCCCGGCACTTTGACACCACGCCACGAGCGCCGCAAGACACCGTGCGCATCGAGCAGAAACGTCGACCGCTCAATGCCCATTACCTTCTTGCCATACATATTCTTTTCTTTGATCACCCCGAATGCCTTGCACATTGACTCAGAAGTATCCGCAACCAGAATAATCGAGAGCCCATGTTTTGCGATAAATCGCTCGTGAGAGGCAAGGCTGTCGCGCGATACACCGATAATCTGCGTATCTGCCGAAAGAAAATCTGAATGGCGTGCTGAAAATTCCTTGCCCTCAATCGTGCATCCCGGTGTGTCATCTTTCGGATAAAAATAAATGACCAGCTGATGCCCTAGAAATTCACTTAACTTAGCCTGCCCACGATTCGTCGATAGCACCAGGCTACTGATTGATTTTGGAATCGGCAATCCATCCGTCAATGTCGTCATGAAACTCCCCCTCGCTCTATTCAATCAAAAAACGTCGGTTAGCCTACAGGCTGTTGCGGCTCATCGGTATATCGCACCGAGATCACGGTAACCTCGCGGGGGCCCGATGGACTCTGCACCGTTACCGTGTCCCCCTCCCTAGACTTGATCAATGCCCGGGCCATCGGAGAGATCCAACTAATGTGATGCGCGCCAAGATGCGTCTCATCCACTCCGACAATACGATAGGTCTGCGGCCCACTATGCCCATCCTCAATACAGACGGTTGCGCCAAAAAACACTTGGTCATTGCCCGCCTGAGCCGCAGGATCCACTACCTGTGCAATTGCCAGCCGCTTGGTCAGAAATCGAAGTCGGCGGTCGATCTCCCGCAGCCGACGCTTGCCATAAATGTAGTCACCATTTTCTGACCGGTCGCCATTGGAGGCCGCCCATGAGACGATTTCCACAGTTTTTGGACGCTCTACCTTTAGAAGCTGCTGTAACTCAGCGGTCAGCGCGGCATATCCTGATGGCGTGAGGTAATTCGGAGCGCCTGAGGGCAGCCCTGCGGCAGGAACATCGCTGTCCTCTTCCTGCTCGTCGTCGGGCTCTTTTGTGAACGCTTTACTCATAGAATTTCCACTTTATCAAAGGAACCGAAGCCCGCATGACGAACGATCGTGTCCCGCTCTTTCCCTTGTCCTCTGCGCTCTATCCCGAGGGTCTGCTCCGGCTTACTATTTTCGAGGTACGTTACCTGCACCTCATCCGGCGCTGCCAGCAAGAAAACCTTGAATTTGGCGTCGTCCCGCTCGCATCCGGAAAAGAGGTACAAAAGGCCGGAGAAATCGAGGCCCTGCACGACATCGGCTGCACGGCGCGATTGCTTGAGGTGCACACGATCCAGCCTGCAGTGCTCTCGGTCAGTTGTGTCGGGATCGCACGCTTTCGACTCGGCGACCACGCACGAGGGGCATATGGCCTATGGAGCGGCGACATCACGCGACTAGACTTCGTGCCACAGAGCCCAATCCCGCAGAATTGCCAGCCTATTGCAGACCGGCTCGGCGAACTCATCGCCAGCGCACAGCGCGAGGGACTGGAGGCACAGCTTCCAATGCGGCCCCCCTATCGTCTGGATGACGCGGGCTGGGTCGCCGATCGGTGGGCGGAGTTATTGCCACTGTCCACATCAGAAAAGGCTGCCCTACTGGCGCAGACCAATGCCTTAGAGCGGCTTCAATTTATTGGCCACTGGCTCTAGGCCAAGGATCAACGCCAAGATATTTCAAAACTGCAGATGGGCGCGCCAACGGCCTCGCAGGACAGTTCCCGCACACGCGCACACGGATGCACGATGGCTTGAAAAATCCGCTCAAAGGTGGCGGCATAGTAATCACAGACCGGCTGGTCCGACTGAATCCGGCTACATAACGGATTATGCTGAATCGAAAATCCAAAGGGCGGTGAGCCGTGGATGGCGAATACACCACTTCCCGCAAAAGTCCAGGCGTGTCGGCCAATAGCCCGGAGTAGTAGCCGAGCAGATATTGCCGCAGGAAGCATACGCAACATACGCTGCGCCAAATTCGGGATGCGGTGCCTCAGCAGATAATCGCCGGTACGACGTCCCGCCTCTCGGGAAATATCGCGGGCAAGAAGATCGCCCCATTGATCGAACAGCGCCCGTTGCAGCTTGGCAACATCCTGCTCAGGCACCATGTCCTGTGGACACTCTCGCACATAGCCCAACAGCCCGATAGACTCGAAAAACTGCTCCATGACCCGTTGATCGAACCGGCCAGTCATGGCGGCCATCACCTGGATGATGGCATTGGGTCCGATCCGATCCCGGGCAGACAGCAGGTTTGCCATCATCGAAAATACGCCGGCAGTGTCGTCAGTTGCAAAGCCTAGGATGTAGACGCCTCAGACTGCTCTTGACGAACTTCTTCGAGCCGCTTGCCGGATAGCACGGCATCCATCTCCGCATCACTGAGCTGCTCCGTGTTGCCACCGCCACAGGCCATCGCCGCATTGAGCTCACCCTGCCGCCGACGATGCTCAATCTTCGGGCCATGCATCGTGACCCAGCCGTCATCGCTGGCCACACTCTCGGATCCTGGGGCCATTGTGCGCGACGAATCAAAGGCAAAGTCAACTTTTTTGGTGCTCTGCGGCCCCCAATAGCCAACCCGCCCCAGATCATAGAACTTGCGCTCCATACTGCTCTTCAGAAATGCCTTCAGACAGCCCATCAGGTATCGACGTCGTGTCTTATCGCGTGTCCAGGGATAGTGAAGAAAGGTCTTACGCATGAAAAATCGTCGGTAATTGCTCATCACGCCATCCAGCAACTCTCCACGATCCATGGCCTCTGGTTTCATAATCGGCGTGACGAAGTTGTACTTTTCAAAATCAAAGACTTCAACTTTATCTCCGAGCTCTTGAAACAAGTCCGAAAATGGCCACGGTGTATACATGGCCCAGTTGGCCATATCCGGGTTCCAGTCCAGAGTCATTCGATAGGTTTCCTCAAGGGTTTCCTTCGTCTCATTCTCCAAACCCACGATGAACTGTGCCTCGGTCACAATACCGGCGTCGCGCAACAGCTGTATCGCTTTTTTATTCTGGGCAATAGTCGTTTCTTTATTGAAACGGTCTAGCTTTAACTGGGCGGCTGCCTCGGTGCCAAGCGACACATGGATCAGTCCCGCCCTGCGAAACATGGGCAGCAGCTTCTCATCCCGCAGAATATCGGTCACCCGTGTATTGATGCCCCAAAGAATGCCAAGATCACGATCAATAAGTTCCTGGCAGAACTGGATGAATTTCTTGCGATGAATCGTCGGCTCTTCATCTGCAAGAATAAAAAATCCCACGCCATGATTTTTGATCAGATTCTCAATCTCATCGACCACCCTCTTAGGGTCACGAATTCGATAGTCACGCCAGAATTTCCACTGGCTGCAGAAGGTGCAGGTAAACGGACATCCACGGGCGAAATTCGGAATCGCCACACGGGTATTCATCGGGATATAGATGTACCTCTCCCAATCGAGAATGTCCCAGTCAGGCTGTATCTTGTCCAGATCCTCAATCGTGGGCTCTGCGGGCGTTGAGACCACCCTGCCGTCTGGATTGAGGAAGGCAATCCCTCGGACGGACCCCCGATCCTTGGCCCAGCTGCCGTTGTCGACCGCAGTGACGAGATTAAGAAATATCTGCTCGCCCTCCCCCCGGACTACCGCATCAATCCAGGGCGCCTCTTTCAGCACCTGGGGATACATGAAGGTGGCATGAATGCCGCCAAGTACCGCTACAACCTGCGGATTAACCTCTTTCGCGATCTGAAGAATTCGCTCTGCCTTGTAGATGGCAGGAGTAATTGCGGTCGCGCCCACCACATCAGGGGCAAGTGCGATCAGACGCTCGCGGACCGTATCCTCATCGAGGTTATGGGTCATCGCATCGATGAACGTGATATCGGTATAGCCGCCCGATTTCAGATAGCCTGTCAGATAAGCGACCCAAGCCGGAGGCCAATTGCCTGCGATCTCGGCGCCGCCGGAATGATAATTGGGATGAATCAGCACAACGCGCATGGGAGTTTCCTTTGCGCCGACCTTGGCGCCTCATAACCTCCTGCCAAGTTAGCGCATGGGTTGTCAAGAGTTCTTGACACACATCAAGCGGGGCGCGTTTTTGCCCGGCGGTCCATTGGCATACCATGGCGTCATGCCCAACACCAAGGCCTACGCCGCGCTCACCGCTAAGGGTCCGCTCGTCCCCTATCGGATCACCCGCCAGCCGCCGGATCCAGACGAAATCGAAATCGAGATTTTGTACTGCGGGATCTGCCACTCTGATCTCCACAGCATCCAGGATGACTGGGAGTCAACGCTGTTTCCTTGTGTTCCCGGCCATGAAATTATCGGCCGCATCAGCAGATTGGGGGCAGGCGTTGACCGCTTTCGCGAAGGAGAGATCGTCGGTGTAGGCTGCATCATCGGCTCCTGCGGGGCTTGCCCCTCCTGCGAAGAGGCACTCGAGCAATATTGCGATCAGGGATTCCTTGGGACCTTTAACAGTCCGCTTAATGAAACTGCGCACACCCTTGGCGGATTTTCAGAACGAATCGTGGTGCCCGCGAAATATGCGCTTCTTGTACACCACTCACGAGATCAGCTCGCTGGCGCAGCACCGCTGCTGTGTGCAGGAATTACCGTCTATTCTCCACTGCGACTCTGGGGCGCTGGCCCTGGCAAAAAAGTGGGCATTGTAGGCCTGGGCGGCCTCGGCCATCTTGCGGTGAAGTTCGCCTCAGCAATGGGAGCGCATGTCGTACTTTTTTCAAGTTCAGAAGCAAAACTTTCTGATGCCCTTAATCTGGGCGCCCACGAGGCCTGCCTGTCCACCGATAAAAAAGCCATGTTCCGTTATTCAGGAGCCCTAGACATGGTGCTCAACACAGTATCCGCATCCCACAATCTGGATACGTATTTACGACTGCTGAAACGCGACGGAACACAGATACTGGTAGGGGCACCGGCCGAGCCGCATGCAAGCCCCAAAGTCTTCAACCTGTTATTCCGACGGCGTCGAATCGCAGGTTCACTGATTGGCAGTATTCGTGAGACCCAAGATATGCTGGAGTTCAGTGCGGCCCATCAGATCACCGCCGATATCGAGCTGATTTCGATATCAGATGTTAATGCTGCTTTTGAACGACTCGATCGTAACGACGTCCGCTATCGATTTGTGATTGATATGGAGAGCCTGCGGCAGAACGATTCAGACTAATGCGGCGGACGAAGTATTGAGACATTGACCGGCGTAGCATGCTCTAGGTCGAGCCAAGAGGCGACATCAAATTCAAACCGGACATAGGTGCAGGGCTCGAGCTCACCGACATCGATCGAAAGCCGATTGGCAAGCTCCGTAAATTCTGGATTATGTCCGACCAACAGCACGTGATCGCAGTCATCTGGGATCCGTCTAATCATTCGAAATAGCACCTCGGTTGAGCTGGTATACATGGTCCGTTCAAACGTCACACGCCCGTCTGTCGACTGATCCATGGCCTGAAGCACGAGCGCTGCCGTCCGGGCTGTGCGGGCCGCAGGACTGCAAAAGATCTGATCAAAGTGAGTGCCTAGATCTCGAAGGGCCATCCCAAGCCGCATCGCCTCGCGCTCACCGGTCGGGTCCAGTGGGCGATCAAAATCAACAAAACGTGGATCTTTCACCGCAGTCGCATGCCGTAATAAAGAGAGATTCTTCAAAAAAACTCCACATGAAAGAGGGCAAGTATGGGGGCTGACAGGCCGGTGGAGACAACATCCCCGGCAGGTCCGGCCGCCCAGCCCCTCATGGCCCGTGGAAAACCACCTCTAATGCTGGGCGATTAAGGCCCCGAGCACATCCCGTGATCCGAAATCCCAACGCAGACCAGGCGGAGACAGCAAGGTGGGGCGGTGTCAGCGATAATCTCGATCAAACAACAGACGATCCAGGCCGGGACAACATCAGAGGAGAAACCGAATGAGTCAAGAGCCGACCATTATCTACACGCTGACCGACGAGGCCCCGATGCTGGCCACCCACGCATTCCTGCCCGTGATTCGTACTTTTACAAAGCCCGCCGGTGTGCGCGTTGAAGTCTCCGACATCTCGCTCGCCGCGCGCATTCTCGGCAGTTTCCCCGAGTGCCTTTCGCCGGAGCAGCGGATGCCCGACACCCTTGCAGAACTCGGCAAAAAGACCCTCCAGCCCGATGCCAACATCATTAAGCTACCCAATATCAGCGCAACCGTCGCCCAATTGGTCGCTGCCATTAAAGAACTCCAGGCCAAAGGCTACAAGATCCCCGACTACCCGAGTGACCCCAAGACCGACGAAGAAAAGGCGATTAAAGATCGCTACGCCAAATGCATTGGCTCGGCCGTAAACCCAGTATTGCGAGAGGGAAATTCGGACCGTCGGGCCCCACGTGCCGTGAAGGAATACGCCCGGAAAAATCCACATTCCATGGCGGAATGGATGCAGGCTTCCCGCACCCATGTCTCGCATATGCACTCCGGAGACTTCTACCACGGTGAAAAATCCATGACATTGGACCGGGCACGCACGGTCAAAATGGAGTTAATTACCAAAAGCGGAAAAGCGATCGTTCTAAAACCAAAAGTCGAACTGCAGGACGGCGAGATCATTGACTCAATGTTCATGAGCCGCAAGGCCCTCTGCGACTTTTATGAACGCGAGATCGAAGATGCGCGTAAGTCCGGCGTGATGTTCTCTCTGCACGTTAAAGCCACCATGATGAAGGTGTCACATCCAATCGTGTTTGGCCACTGCGTGAAGATTTTTTACAAAGAAGCATTCGAAAAACACGCCAAGACATTTAAAGAACTTGGGGTCAATGTCAACAACGGCATGGTGGATCTTTACAACAAGATTGCAACCCTGCCAGAGCGCGAGCGGGAGGAGATCCAGAGAGACCTTCATGCCTGCCATGAGCATCGTCCTGAACTGGCGATGGTGGACTCCGCAAAAGGCATCACCAACTTCCACTCACCCAACGACGTGATCGTCGACGCCTCGATGCCCGCCATGATTCGTAACGGCGGAAAAATGTATGGTGCAGACGGCCGTCTAAAAGAAGTCAAGGCCGTGATGCCGGAAAGCACCTTTGCCCGCATCTATCAGGAAATGATCAATTTCTGTAAGTGGCATGGGGCCTTCGATCCACGCACGATGGGCACGGTTCCCAATGTCGGCCTGATGGCCCAGCAGGCAGAGGAGTATGGATCACACGACAAGACCTACGAGATCTCTGAAGACGGTATCGCCAACATCACCGATATTCAAACCGGAGAAGTTCTACTGACCCAGAATGTCGAAGAGGGCGATATCTGGCGCATGTGTCAGGTGAAAGATGCCCCGATCCGCGACTGGGTCAAACTTGCTGTAACCCGTTGCCGCAATTCAGGCATGCCTGCCGTATTCTGGCTGGACCCCTATCGACCGCACGAAAACGAGCTGATTAAAAAGGTCAAAAACTATCTCAAGGAACATGACACCGAGGGCTTAGATATCCAGATCATGTCCCAGGTCCGCGCGATGCGCTACACACTCGAAAGGGTCGTACGCGGATTCGATACGATCTCTGTGACTGGAAATATTCTCCGAGACTATCTGACTGATCTGTTTCCCATTATGGAACTTGGCACCAGCGCTAAAATGCTGTCGATCGTACCCCTTATGGCGGGTGGCGGCATGTACGAGACGGGCGCTGGCGGCTCCGCACCCAAACATGTGCAGCAGCTCACCGAAGAGAACCATCTGCGCTGGGACTCACTCGGTGAATTTCTTGCGTTAGCGGTCAGCCTCGAAGAGCTTGGAATCAAAACCGGCAATAACAAAGCAAAGATTCTGGCCAAGACGCTTGATGCCGCCACCGGCAAACTGCTGGACAACCGAAAATCCCCATCCCCCAAAACCGGTGAGCTCGATAACAGAGGCAGCCAGTTCTACCTGGCAATGTACTGGGCGCAAGAGCTTGCCGCCCAGCGCGACGACAGCGCACTGGCTAGCCAGTTTTCAGCCCTTGCCAAATCACTGGCTGATCAGGAACAAAAGATCGTTGCCGAACTCAATGCCGTACAGGGCAAGCCCGTGGATATCGGCGGCTACTACAAGGTTGACGATAAAAAGATTGAGGCCATCATGCGGCCAAGCCAAACCTTTAATACCGTACTCGCCGCAATGGCTTAGGTGCTGCTGTCCTTGAGGTCAAATAATGTCGTGGCCTCAAGGTCCAGCACCTCGACCTGATCTTGATTGCGGAGCTGCCATCGCCATCGCATGACTCCGATCAGCGGGTTTTTTGCTGAGACCCGCTTTTCCAAGACGGTCGCCCGCAGCATCAGGACATCGTTCGGCCGCACCGGAGCCAGCCACTTCAGATAGACAAGCCCGGGAGATCCGAAGGAGTCCGAATCTTGTAGAAAATTATCGACCGTCAGGCGCATCGCAAGGCTGCAGGTATGCCAGCCACTGGCGATCAGCCCTCCGTGCCAGCCGCTCGCCGCCCGGTCCGGGTCGGTATGAAACCACTGTGGGTCATAATGTCGCGCGAACTCGATGATCTCCTGCTCAGTCAGGGTCGCCGGGCCGATATCGGCAGTCATGCCCTCGTGGAAATCAGCAAATCGCATGTCACTCTCCCGTTCGCGCAGCATCTCGGGGGATTACCACGATGCCCAAGGCTGCAGTTTGACCTATATTCGAATGTATCAAAGTTGTGAAAGGACGACACGTGAGCCAGAAATTTTCAACCGCTTGCCCGCTCAGCGCAACCCAGCAGCCGCATCCGGCAGCCCACTATCGGCCCAGCCGAACTGCCCAATGGGCAATCGTAGGGCTGATCTGCGGCGGCCTGCTATCCGCTCTGCCGGCTGCAGCACAAGTCAAGATCGGATTCATCACGACCCTCTCCACCCCGGCTGGCTATCTTGGCCAGGATGCCCGCGATGGCTTCATGCTTGCCATCGATGAAGAAAAAGGCCGACTCGGTGGTGTACCGGTACAGTTGATTGTTGAAGATGACAAGCTTCAGCCAGCCGCAGGCAAACAGATTGCCGAGAAGTTTCTCCAAAGCGACAAGATCAGACTGTTCTCAGGTCTGATTTTTTCAAACGTGGCCGCAGCAGTCGTGCCTGACCTCCTGGCTGCGAATGCGATTTTTGTTAGCCCGAATGCAGCCCCATCAAACTTCGCCGGAAAGGGCTGTCATCGCAATTACTTTGTTGCGAGCTGGCAGAATGACTCTCTGCATGCCGCATCGGGTGCCTTGGCACAGTCCTTAGGCTATAAGCGAATGGTCCTGTTGGCACCAAACTATCAAGCCGGCAAAGATGCCATCAATGGATTCAAAACCAAATACAAGGGGTCGGTAGTTGAAGAGATCTACACCAATCTCAACTCCACCGACTTTGCGGCTGAAATGGCGCGTATTCGTCAGCTCAAACCGGATGCTGTGTATCAGTTTCATCCGGGCGGTTCTGGTATTGCCTTTATTAAGCAGTACTCGCAGGCTGGCCTGAAGGCGACCATTCCTCTCGTGGTTCCAATGCCTGGACTCGAATCACGAATTCTTGGCGCGGTGGGTGAAGACGCTGTCGGCGTCATTGCCACATCACATTGGAATGGTGATTTTGAAAATCCTGTCAGCAAGACATTTGTCG
>Ga0255181_1000107_pt1 | contig 33184 bp, 27 predicted proteins | sample Atl_Colum_RepC_8_FD_183621 | JGI IMG/M metagenome (GOLD analysis project Ga0255181, IMG submission 183621) | Freshwater microbial communities from Altamaha River, Georgia, United States - Atl_Colum_RepC_8d | ecosystem: Environmental > Aquatic > Freshwater > River | place: USA: Georgia...
ACCTTGTCGCCCATCATGCGAATGACGTCTGCGGTCGGACCAATGAATTTAAATCCGCTGCGCTCTACCCGCTCTGCGAAGTCGGCGTTCTCGGACAGGAATCCATAGCCAGGGTGAATCGCTTCGGCGTCGGTGACCTCGGCGGCAGCGATGATCGCTGGCACATTGAGATAGCTCTGGCGCGAGGGCGGCGGCCCAATGCAGACGGACTCATCTGCAAGCTTGACGTACTTGGCATCGGTATCGGCCTCCGAATGGACGACTACCGTTTTGATGCCGAGCTCACGGCAGGCCCGCTGGATGCGGAGCGCGATTTCGCCACGGTTGGCGATCAGAACTTTCTCAAATAGCGCAGCCATGCAGACCCTCGCCTCGGTTAGGCCAGTACAAACAAGGGCTGGCCAAACTCCACGGGCTGTCCGTTTTCGACAAGGATTTCCTTTACGACTCCTGAGCAGTCGGATGGAATCTCATTCATCAGTTTCATCGCCTCAATGACACAAAGGGTCTGCCCCTCGGATACGCTGGTGCCCATCGACACGAATGGGTCCGCACCCGGTGCAGATGCCCGATAAAAAGTTCCGACCATGGGGGATTTGATGACCTTGCCCTCGAGCTCCGGAGCGGCACCCATGCCGGCGGACGCCGTTGCGGCCGATGAATCCAGTGCGGCCACTGAAGGTGCAGCCATTACGGCCGGTGCGGCAGCGATGACATGGCCCATCGGGGGTGCAGCGGTTGGGGCGGCTGATTTGACGATGCGCACCTTGTCATCGCCCTCAGTGATCTCGAGCTCGGAGATGCCGGATTCGGCGACCAGGTCGATTAAGGTCTTGAGTTTTCTCAGGTCCATCGCGGTACGCTCCTTGGATTTCTGGCGGTTTTCAGCCACGGGTAATGGCGATCCTTTCGGCGGCAAACTCGAGCGCGCTGACATAGCCCGCTGGCCCAAGGCCGCAGATCACCGCCTCGGCGAGATCTGAAAAGTAGGACTGATGGCGAAACGGTTCGCGCCGATGCACGTTAGACAGGTGAACTTCCACAAACGGTATTGACACGGATGCCAGCGCATCGCGGATGGCGACGCTGGTGTGGGTGAAGGCAGCCGGGTTGATCACGATAAAGCGAACCCCAGCCCCCGGGGCTTGATGGATTTTTTCAATCATTGCCCCTTCATGGTTGGTCTGGAAGAAATCGGTCTGAACTCCCAGAGCTTGGCCGAGCTGGGAGAGTTTTTGATTGATCTGATCCAGGGTCGCCGATCCGTAAATTTCAGGCTCTCTCTGGCCTAATCGATTCAAATTCGGGCCATGTAGCACCCAAATCAGCGGAGATAACGACATTCTGCCGCTCCCAAAGGATTGATTCGTCCTTATTCTAGCGCAGTTCTGTGATCCAGGCTTTGAGCTCTTCTTCTTTTATTCTGCCGAGTTTTTGCTTCAAAATGCGGCCATTTTCGTCGATTAGCACCGTATAGGGCAGAGCTTCTACCGAGTTACCAAGCTTTTTTGCGAGTTCACTACCTGACCCGCCTGTCACCAGAAGCGGATAGCTAAACGCTCTGGATTTCATAAATTCACGGACATTTGACGGAGAATCGACGGCTAATCCAATCACTTTAACGTCTTTTGACGACATTTGATCATGAATCCGGGAGAGTTCAGGCATCTCCTCGACGCAGGGAGGGCACCAGGTAGCCCAGAAATTCACAACAGTCAGCCGACCGCGTACCGACTCAAGTTTTACTGGCTGGCCTGCCGGATCCGGAAATTGAAGCTCAAATACCCAGCCTGCGGGCGCGGAACTCTTGTTGGGACTGAACCGCAACAGGCCATCCCCGATGCCCGCAATCAGCAGAATCAGGCCGGCAGCGGCCAGCAAAGACAAGCGTGTTCGTCGGGAGGAGGGTGTCACGGGTGTGGGACCTCTGATGTGGCCAGTAGGTTCTCAACGGCATGAATGTCCAGGCGTGAGGGCTTTTTTTTCGACTCAGCCCGTGGGCCGTTTCGTCGTTCGTTTTCGGGATACACGGCGATGGTGGCGAGTTCTCCCTGCCATTGAATTGCCAGCGCCTCGATCTCCTCCCCGCCGGGCCGCGTGGGCGGCAGGGCCGCCGCCTGACAGTCCAGGCCCTGATTCAGGAGATAGATACCCAGCTCTTTGGCACTGTTGGCAAAGCACTGTAGGTGAATATCACTGTGTTCTCCGGCAGTCCCATTGGCCACGGCGCCCGTGAGCATGGGATCGAAATCAGATAGAAGCCGCATCAGGGCAAGGGCTTTTGTTCGCAGGATATGCAGCCGTAGGGGCTGCACATCGGACTGAAAAATTCTCTGATACTCGCGAACCGCATCCTCGATCTCCTCATTGGACGGTAGCAATTCCCGCGCAAGCCGGCCGCCTTTTCCGCCCGCCACTCGCTCCAACGCCTTGCGCTTCGCGTGCGCATAGTCCAGCCCGCTTTCGGCGATTAGACAGGCCGCGGCCGCTGCGATTTCAGCCCGCAGTCCCTCACGTCCGAGTAGATCGTCATCGAGTTCGACATTTCGCATGGTCCGCATTATGCCCATCGCTACAATGCCGAGCATGCATCTTCATGTGATCGGGATCTGCGGCACCTTTATGGGCGGCCTTGCCCAGCTGGCCCGCGCATCGGGCATGCGGGTCACGGGCTGTGATGCCAATGTCTACCCGCCCATGAGCACGCAGCTTGCCGATGCAGGCATCGAGGTGCTGCAGGGGTTCGATGCCGAACAGGCCGACCTTGCTCCTGATGTCTGGGTGGTTGGCAATGTCGCCCGTCGCGGCATGCCGTTGATTGAGACGCTGCTGAATCGGGGTGAGCGAATCGTATCGGGCCCACAGTGGCTGGCCGATGTGCTGCTCGCCCAACATCGCGTGCTTGCGGTCTCAGGAACCCACGGTAAGACCACGACCAGTGCGCTGCTGGCCTGGATTCTTGAGGAGTCGGGACATGCACCGTCATTTTTAATCGGCGGTGTGCCAGAAAATTTTGGGGTCTCTGCGCGTCTCGGTACCGGTTTCTTGGAGCGGCCATCCGGTGGTCACCCGATGCGACAAGTACCTTTTGTGATTGAGGCCGATGAATACGACACGGCATTTTTCGATAAGCGATCCAAGTTCTTGCACTACCGGGCGGAGATAGCAATTCTCAATAATCTTGAATTCGATCATGCCGATATCTTTCCAGATCTCGCCGCAATCGAGACCCAGTTTCATCATTGGATCCGAACCCTGCCGGCAGAAGGCCGTCTCTTGGTCAATGTCCGTGAGCCTGCATTAGAACGTGTGTTACAGCGCGGGGCGTGGACGGCAGTGGAGGCCTTGCACCATCAGGATGGCTGGTCGGTTGTGCCCGTTATCTCCGCAGGTGAATATGATGAATTTGTAATCCAATTCGCCGGACGTCAGGTGGGCCATGTGCGTTCACCATTGATGGGTGAGCACAATCGCAGCAATGTCTTGGCTGCGGTTGCTGCCGCAGCCGCCTATGGGGTGCAGGCGGAGCAGGCATGTGATGCGATTGCGCGCTTTCAGGGTGTTAAACGCCGGATGCAGCTCAGGGGTGAGGTGCGTGGCATTGCGGTGCTCGATGATTTCGCACACCACCCGACGGCGATTGCCACGACCTTAGCTGGGCTTCGCCAGCAGATGCGGCGAGCGCAATCTCAGGGCAGGCTGCTGGCCGTGGTTGAGCCGCGGTCCAACACCATGAAGCTTGGCGTGATGTCGGCGCGGCTTGCGCCGAGCTTAAACGATGCCGACCGGGTGTTTGCCTACTCAGGAGGAATCGACTGGGATCTTCGTGCTGCCCTTGTGCCGCTGGGCCCCAAGGCGGACGTACACCAGGATCTTGATCAGTTGATTCGTGCTGTTGTTGGTGAGGCCCGTCCTGGAGACCGCATCTTGGTGATGAGCAACGGCGGATTTGGCGGCATTCACGAGCGCCTGCTCGCCGCACTGGCCTGATCGCGCGAAGGCACCTCACATGTTTGTGCTTTTTGAAGAGGATGGTGCGTTCAAGGTCGGCACGCTCTTTTCGGAGGCGGAGTCCAGTATCCAGGTCGAGATGGCCTCAGGAAAGCGGATCAAAATAAAGCGTAATGTGGTGCTGCTGATGTTTGATCGGCCAGCCCGCGATCAGTTGCTACCCGCCGCCCAGGAGATTGCGGCGAGTCTGGACACGCAGTTTCTCTGGGAATGTGCGCCCGTCGAGGAGTTTGGTTTTCAAGAGTTCGCCCAGGAGGTGTTTTCCTCCTCGCCGAAAACTGAAGAACTGGCCGGGCTGCTGATCGCTTTGCATCAGTCACCGATGTATTTTTATCGTAAGGGCAAAGGCCGTTATCGAACTGCACCAGAGGAGTCATTGAAGGCCGCTCTGGCGGGCGCCGAACGCAAGCGCCTCGCAGCCATCGCCCAGCAGCAGATGCACGATGCATTGCTTGCGGGTGAAGTCCCAGAGGAGATCGCTGTGCATGCAGTCGCGCTGCTGACCCGGCCCGACAAACAATCGGTCGCGTATAAGGCGCTTGAGTCTGCTGCGCAGGCGCTTCAGTTGACACCTGCACGTTTACTGCTCTCGCGCGGAGCGATTCCCTCTGCCTACGTGGTGCATCGTGCACGTTTCATGCAGCAGTGTTTCCCGATGGGACCCGAGGCGGGATTGCCGGATGATGAGATTGCAGCGGCAGTCGCGCAGGCGGAGCGACTGGGCCTGCCAAAGGCAGAGCAGCCTGCCTATTCGATTGACGATATCAGCACCACTGAGATCGATGATGCGTTTTCCCTGATAGATCTGCCCGACGGTGGCTGGCGTGTCGGCATTCATATTGCCGCACCCGCTGCGGGCATTGAGCCCGCCAGTCTGTTGGGCAGGTCGGCGCGAGAGCGTGCGTCCACCGTGTATTTCCCCGGTGACAAGATCACCATGCTGCCTGAGCCTGTGATTGCAGCGTATTCCTTGGATCAGGGCCAGTGGCGGCCAGCCTTGTCGCTGTATGTGGATTTCAATGCCCAGGGCGAGCGGCGTTCAAGCCAGTCGCGGCTTGAACGGATTCAGATCATGGAAAACATTCGACTGGGGCCATGGGAGGAGGAGCTGGAACGGCCCGATGAGCAGATCAGTTCCGATCGTCTGCCCTGGGCGGGGCTTCGTACGCTACTCATGATGGCCCGTCGTCTGCGTGCAGATCGTGAGCAGGTCCGCGGGCGTCCCGAGGCAACGGGCAGGACTGATTTTAATTTTTATGTTGATTGGAATACCAGCAATCCCGATGCGATGCGGTCTGGAGATGGGCGGCCACGGATTGTTGAGCGGCGAAGGGGATCGGCGGTTGATGTGCTCGTTTCTGAGTTCATGATTCTTGCCAACACGGTCTGGGGAGACGCATTGGCCCTGGCACGACTGCCGGGCGTGTATCGGGTGCAGACCTTGGGCCGCGTTCGCATGCAGACACAGCCTGGCCCCCATCAGGGACTGGGTGTCCAGAACTATGCGTGGTCGACCTCACCTTTACGACGATTCAGCGATCTGCTCAATCAGTGGCAGATTCTGGCCGTCTTGGGCCATCGGCAGCCCTTGTATCGGGGCAGTGAGGCCGAGTTGTTTTCATCCGTGACGCAGTTTGATACGGCCTATAACCAGTACGCTGACTTCCAAGAAACAATCGAGCATTACTGGGCCCAGCGATGGATTGCCGTTCAGCATGGCCTCGGAGATCGGGAGTCTTGGTCTGCTGTGGACGCGGGTATTCAGATTCGAGAGCGGGCTGTGGCCGTTCGGGGCGGCGGTTTCCGGCTACGTCGCGCGCCGCTATGGTGCCGATGCGCGGATGCCCCTGAGCTCACACCAGGTGTGGAAGTCGAGTTGGATGTGCTTGCCGCGGATGCCCTTGATCTTAGTCTTCAGGCAAGATTCGTTGCTGTAGTGTCAACCGCGTTGATTGCACAGGAGGAGCCCCCGATGCTGGCCAGGCACTACGCCGTGCTGGGAGACCCCATCAGCCACAGCAGGTCTCCGTCCATTCATGCAATGTTTGCCTCCCAGACAGCCGAGGATCTTGATTACATCGCGATTCGTGTCCCGGTGCAGCAGCTTGCCGCCGACATTGAACGCCTCATCGCCTCGGGCTATGGTGGGGTGAATCTTACGATCCCGTTAAAAGAGCATGCATTCGCCTTGGCTCAGGCCAGTGACTGGGAGATCACATCGCGTGCGCTCGCGGCGGGCGCCGTCAACACATTGCGGTTTGAACCGGGTCAGGTTCTTGCGGATAACACCGATGGTGCTGGACTGGTGCGTGACTTGGAGCGACTGCTGGGCGCAGAGGGCGCCTTGGGAGATGCGCGGGTGCTGCTGCTTGGAGCGGGTGGCGCTGCCCAAGGTGTGTTGGGTCCGCTTCGGCAGGCAGGTGCGCGCGAGATCCTTTTGGTGAATCGAAGTTTTGAGAAGGCGCAGGCGGTGGTCCAGCGATGGGCAGAGCTCGACCTCACTTCCTCGCAATGGCTGTCGGCAGCGCCTCTGGGATTGCTAGCCGAGCCGCCGGATCAGCAGGGGCCAGACATTGTGATCAATGCCACGTCTGCAAGCCTGTCCTCGCAAGAGTTTCCGATCCATGACGGATATTTTCTTCGGGCGAAGGTCGCCATCGACATGATGTACGGTGCCCATCCCACGCTGTTTATGCAGCAGGCGCAGCGGGCGGGCGCGGCCCTGGTCGCGGACGGACTGGGCATGCTGGTCGAGCAGGCTGCCGAGGCTTTTTTCATCTGGCGGGGTGTTCGGCCTGAGACGGCTTCGATCCTGGCCGAATTGCGTTTACAGTTAGCGGCAGTTTCATAGCCAGACCTTTCGGGGCTCAAGCGGAGTCTCGTTGGGGGCCCTCATTCATGACCGAGACCGCAGACCAGACCCCCTCCATTCGCGATCCCGAAGCGGCTCAGCTTGCACTTGCCGAGGTGCAGGAGATCCTCGCGCGGCAGCGGCTCGAAAGTGAACTCGTCCAGCGTGAGCAACACGCAGTCGACGCGCAGCGGCAGGCGATTGTGGAGCAGCTGGTGCTCAAACAGCATCAGACCGCGCTTCAGGCCAGGCTCGATCAGCTGCATCCGGCAGATATCGCTTACATCCTGGAGGCCCTGCCGCGTGAAGAGCGGCTGATTATCTGGGATCTGGTCCGTGCTGAACGTGACGGTGAGATTCTGGTGGAGGTCTCCGATGCGGTCCGAGAGACGCTTATCGCATCGATGGATCGTGAAGAGCTGGTGGCGGCGGCCGAGACGCTGGACACCGACGATCTTGCTGCGCTTGCGCCGGATCTGCCAGAGGAGGTGGTGGAGGAGGTCAGCGAGGGCCTCACCATTGAAGAGCGCGAGCAGTTACGCGCGGCGATGTCGTATCCAGAGGGCAGTGTGGGCGCCCGTATGGATTTCGAGATGGTGACCATTCGCGATGATGTGACCCTGGAAGTGGTGCTCCGTTATCTGCGCCGGTTTGATGAGCTGCCGAGTAATACAGATCAGGTGTTTGTGGTGGACCGTGAGGATCGACTGCAGGGTAGTCTTCCGATCGGCCGGCTGTTGGTGCATGAGCCCGAGACACTGGTCCGTGAGCTGATGTCGGTCGATGTGATGCGGCTTGAGCCGCTTGACGATGTCGGCGATGCTGCGCTTGCCTTTGAACGTTATGACCTGGTGTCAGCGCCGGTGGTCGATGGGCAGGGCAGAATTATTGGCCGACTGACGGTTGACGAGGTCGTTGATGTCATCCGTGAAGAGAGCGAGCAGGATGTATTGGCCCAGGCGGGTCTGCGTGAAGAGGAAGATCTTTTTGCATCGGTATGGGAGTCGGCCAAGAACCGATGGCTTTGGCTTGCCTTAAACCTCTGCACCGCTTTTTTTGCCTCACGTGTGATCGGTGCCTTCGAGGGCACGATCGAACGGGTGGTCGCGCTGGCAGCATTGATGCCGATCGTGGCGGGTATTGCAGGTAATTCTGGCAATCAGACCATGACGCTTTTCATTCGATCGATTGCTCTGGGCCAGGTGACGGCTAAAAATGCACCACGGCTTTTTGCCAAAGAGCTGTCGATCGCAATTCTCAATGGCATGGTCTGGGGATCGATCGCAGGACTCTTTGCCTGGTGGCTTTACAGTGATACTGATCAGGGCGTTATCCTGGGCCTAACGATGATGCTGGCCATGCTGTTAAACCTCCTGATTGGGGCATTGATCGGACTGCTGGTGCCCTTTGTGCTGGAGCGCATGGGCCGCGATCCGGCGATGGGATCCTCTGTTCTGCTGACCTTTAGTACCGACTCGATGGGGTTTTTTATTTTCCTCGGCCTGGCGACGTTGTTCTTTACCTGAGATGGCTCGCGTCTTGAGCCTATGCTGGGCTAAGCTCGCGTTAATAAATTCTGATGGATCCTGCCGATGACTGAGCTACTAACCGGTGTGACACTTTTCGCCGTCCTGGTGCTTGGCGTGATGGTGCTGTTGATTCTGCGCCGGAGTTCCTCCGCCGATGATCCACGATGGCATGAGCTGGGCACTCGTATGGATGCGCTCAACAAAGAGATCCATGCGCTACGGGAGGTCTCCAATGCCTTATCAGGGGCTCAGGAAAAGCGCCTTGAGTCACTCTCGACCCAGATTCAGCTTACGCTGGATTCCGTGAAAAAAGATATGGGTGATCGGCTTACCCATATGGGTCAGACTGCTGAGCAGAGCGCAGAGCGGATACGAAATGTACTGAATGAACAGCTCGCCTCTATCCAGAAAGACAACGCTGAAAAACTCGAGCAGATGCGCAAGACGGTGGATGAAAAACTCCATGCCACCTTAGAAGAGCGTCTGGGGCAATCGTTCAAGCTGGTCTCGGAGCGTCTTGAGCTGGTGCAGCGCGGCCTGGGTGAGATGCAGAGCCTGGCCTCCGGCGTGGGCGACTTAAAACGCGTGCTCACCAATGTGAAGACCCGCGGCACCTGGGGTGAGTTCCAGCTTGAGGCATTGATTGAGCAGATCTTCACCCGAGATCAGTATGAGAAAAACATGGCGACCCGGCCAGGCGCAGCCGAGCGTGTCGAGATTGCGATCCGTCTCCCCGGTCGTGCAGATGACCAGCCGGTCTGGCTGCCCATTGATGCGAAGTTTCCGATCGAGGATTATCAGCGGCTCTTAGATGCCCACGACCAGTCCGATAACACCATGGTCGAAGAGGCGGCAAAGGCGCTGGAGGCGCGTATTCGTGGCGAGGCCAAAAAGATCAAGGACAAATACATTGAACCGCCACACACAACCGATTTTGCGGTGATGTACCTGCCCACCGAAGGGCTCTATGCAGAAGTGCTTCGCCGCACGGGTTTGGCGGAGAGCCTGCAGCGCGATTACCGGGTGGTGGTGACTGGCCCCACCAATACCGCCGCTATGCTCAACAGCCTGCAGATGGGATTTCGTACCCTGGCCATCGAGAAACGTTCTTCGGAGGTCTGGGCATTGCTGGGCGGTGTGAAGACCGAGTTTGAGAAGTTTGGCGGTGTAATTGCTGAGACCGAAAAGAAACTACAGGAAGCTGCCAATAAATTTCAGACGGTGGGCGTGCGTACCCGAGCCATTCAGCGCAAACTTCAGGATGTGCAGGCCTTGCCTCTGGCAGACGCGGTACCGGATCTGCTGGATGCAGAATCGAATGCGCCCGAGGCCGAGTGACCCTTTACCGCTCCTCGCTGATCCGCCGCTGACTGGCGGTCGACAGCGCTAGCGCGACCGTCGCATATGCCGGTGGGAAATTCCTGCCTCATCAAATTCCGGACCCTCGGCAACATAACCGTGCCGCGCATAAAAATCGAGCGCATGAAGCTGTGCATGTAGGTAGGTCTCATCGTGGCCGCGCTTTTCTGCGGCTGAGATCAGGGCGCGCAGAATCTCGCTGCCCAAGCCCTGGCTGCGAAAGTCCTTGAGTACCGCCATTCGGCCAATGCGACCATCGGGGCACAGGCGTCCGGTGGCCACTGGTTGATCATCGATCTCAATCACGGCATGCGCACATTCGGCATCAAGTTCATCAAGCTCTAATTCGGCCGGAACTTTTTGTTCTTCTACAAAAACCACGAATCGAACCTGGGTTGCCCGATCACGAAGATCCTGCCAACTTCCGATAACGAGATGCTTGCTCACAGCCACGCCGCCCCGCGTACGCCCGAGGAATCGCCGTGCAGCGCGGGTGCGATCCGCGTGACTGCGGGAACATCAGAAAAAATCCAGCGACCCCAGCGCCGTGGAATCTCTGTGTAAATGTTGGGGATATTTGATAATCCACCACCCACCACAATGACTTCCGGGTCGATGATATTGATCACCATGGCCAGTGCCCGGGCCAGGCGATCATAGAATCGATCCATATGCGCAATCGCCGCGGCATGACCACTCTCCGCTAAGCACAGAATCTCCTGCACTGACTGTATCGATTTTGAAGCTGATGTATTGAATTCCCGCACCAGCGCAGGCCCACTTAAAAATGTTTCGATGCATCCCGAGCGGCCGCACCAGCAGGGCGGGTGATCAAATTCTTCGGCGGTCATCCAGGGCAGCGGCACATGGCCCCATTCGCCCGCTATGCCGTTAGCACCTACCACCAACTCACCTTGGATTGCATGTGCACCACCCACGCCGGTGCCCAGAATCACGGCGAACACAGATCGCGCATCGCGCGCAGCGCCGTCAGTAAATTCGGAGACCGCCAGGCAGTTGGCATCGTTGGCGATTGCCACGGATTGGCCAAGCAGCTGCTCCAAGTCACGCTTTAGGGGTTGGCCGTTCAACCAGATGGAGTTCGCATTGCGCACACGGCCGTCAGCAGGAGAGAGCGATCCTGGAATGCCGATCCCGATTGAGCACTTCTCGGCCGCGTTTACCGCGCGTCGTGCTTCGATCACCAGGGCTTCGAGTGCGGAGAGAGTTGCTGAATAATCGTTGCGTGGAGAGGGCGTGCGTTTTTTCCAGACAATGCTGCCTGCGCCATCGAGCAATGCCGCTTCGATCTTGGTGCCTCCCAGGTCAATACCCAGTCTGAGCGAGGAATGGTCCACGTTGATCCGGGGCTGATCCGGCGTCAGGCCTCTCGACCGAGCCAGTCACGGAGAATTTCGGCCCGATGCTCATCGCGCATCGGCGGTGTGATGCGGTATTGAACAGGTGTCTCGGACAGTCGAATGGGATTGGCGAGCACTCTGACACTGCCTGATCCTGCGGCACGGTGAGGCATGCTGACCACCATCTCTCGGTGACGCACGTGCGGATCATCGAATACCTGGGAGAGCGTGTTCACGGGGCCGCATGGCACGCTAACCCGCTCCAGCGCATGGATCCAATGATCCCGTGTTTGGCGGAGGAGCGCAGCACCAATCTTTGCAATGAGCGCATGGCGATGTTTGACCCGGGCGACATTGGTCGCAAATTCAGGATGGTCTGCCAGCTCTGATAATCCGATGACCTCGCAGAGTTTTCTGAACTGGCTGTCGTTGCCCACTGCAATGATGAGAGGATCCGTTGAGGTCGAAAAGACCTGATAGGGAACAATATTTGGATGGCCATTACCAAAACGCTGCGGATTTTTATCCGAGGTGAGGTAGTTCGTCGCCGCATTTATCAGCCAGGCAATCTGTGTGTCGAGCAGTGAGATATCAATATGCTGGCCGCAGCCGGTTTCATCTCGGTGCCGAAGTGCGGCCAGAATGCCAACACAGGCATACATGCCGGCCATCACATCGGCCACTGCGACCCCCACCTTCATTGGCTCACCATCAGGCGTACCCGTTAGGCTCATGATGCCGCCCATACCTTGGATCAAGAAGTCATAGCCAGCGCGGCTGGCATAGGGACCGGTCTGGCCGAAGCCCGTGATGGAGCAATACACCAGCCGGGGAAACCGCTCCTTCAGTTGTTCATAAGACAGCCCGTAGGCGGCAAGCCCACCGACTTTGTAATTTTCAATCAATACATCCGCCTGCCCGAGAAGGCTGAAGATCAGGGCCTGGCCATCCGGCTCCGACAGATCGATTTCAATGGAGCGTTTGTTGCGGTTGGCACAAAGGTAATAAGCGCTCTCCGAGGTGGGCTGACCATCTTTGTCGACCACAAAGGGCGGGCCCCATGTACGGGTGTCATCGCCTTCGCCAGGTTTTTCTACCTTGACGACATCGGCGCCAAGATCACCAAGCGTTTGGGTGGCCGATGGGCCAGCGAGAATTCGGGTGAGATCAAGAACCCGCACCCCTTGCAGTGACATCGCGGTCATGGCCTACCCGCGACGAAAGCTTCCACTTTTCCCACCGTGTTTTTCCAGAAGTTGGATGTCGGTCATGGTCATGGCGCGGTCGACGGCCTTGCACATGTCATAGATCGTCAGTAGGCCAATCTGTACCGCGGTGAGTGCCTCCATTTCGACTCCCGTCTTGCCAGTTACTTCGACGGTGGCGGTGCATTGGACTGCCGCCTGCGCTGATGCGCCACCCGATGCGTCGGGCTTGGCCAGATCGATCAATTCGAAATCTACCGCCACCCGGGAGAGCATGAGTGGATGGCAAAGCGGAATGAGATCGGCAGTCTTCTTGGCGGCCTGGATCGCCGCGATGCGGGCAATGCCGATGACATCTCCTTTTTTGGCGTCTCCCTGTCGAATCCGCCGAAGGGTCTCGGGCTGCATGAGAATTTTTCCACTGGCGATCGCGACCCGCTGGGAGTCGGGTTTTTCTCCGACATCCACCATGTGGGCCTGACCAGCGGAATCAAAATGAGTGAATTGGGTCATAAACCCTATGATAGAGCGTATGACCAAGTCAGGAGCCCTTGTCGCACGCCGGTTGTTGGCTGGCTGTCTTGTGCTGAGCCTGATGGCCGGGCCAGACCATGCCTTTGCGCAGAGCCGTCCGCGGGGCGTGGATCACTTGCCTGCGTTGGGCGAGGCATCGGTCGATGAACTGAGTCCCGCCGCAGAGCAGCGTCTTGGCGATCAGATTTTCCAGGAGCTGCTGCGTATTGGTGCGGTTCACGACGATCCAGAGGCCACTGACTTCATTGCACGGCAGTCTGATCGACTGCTGATCGCCTCGCGTCGGCTGGGCCACAGCAGTGAGGATCGGCCATTTCGTTTTTTTCTGGTTCGAGATGCAACCATCAATGCCTTTGCGATGCCGGGCGGATATATCGGTGTGCATACCGGTTTAATTACGGCCTCTGATCGTGAGGCGGAAGTGATGTCTGTTGTGGCCCACGAGATTGGCCACGTGACCCAGCGTCATATTGCCCGCATGTTCAGTCAGCAGCGTCAGGGATCCGCCGTGATGGTAGCGGCAGCTGTACTTGCGGCGTTGGCGGTCCGCTCAAGTCCGGATGCAGCGATGGGGGTATTGTCTCTGGGCCAGACAGTGGCACTGCGCGAGCAGCTTGCATTTTCTCGTGATGCCGAACGCGAGGCAGACCGAGTCGGACTCCAGATTCTTGCCGAATCTGGTTTTGATCCAAAGGCGATGTCGTCGATGTTTGAGCGACTGATTCAGTCCGGCCGGCTCTACGACAACAATGCGCCGGCCTATCTGCGCACCCATCCCCTCACGACAGACCGAATCGCAGATATCCAGTCTCGACTGCAGAATGAGCCTGGGCTGGGTCTGGCGGCTGATCCGGAAAATAGCCTGGAGTTTGACTGGCTGCGAGCCAAGCTCACAGCCCTTGCGGATACCCGAGTCGATGGCCTGCGGGTGACTCGACAACGCTTTTTAGCGCAATTGAAAGACCCGAAAATTTTTACTGCGCAACGTCAGTCTGCGATTCATTATGGATTGGCCTGGACCACTCTGCAGCAGCGTGAGTTTTCGGCCGCGTGGGAGCATCAGCGACAGGCTGCGCAGCTCATTCGTGGTCATCGCGCTGAATCGTCTGCAGCGATATTGCTGGACCATCTTCATCTGCAGATCCTTCTGGCATCTGCAGAGAACGCTGAACAGAAAAAGGAGCTCGATCGGATCGCAGTTCAGGCCGCAGTCCGTCATCGGGATTCCCGGGCGGTGATCCGATCGGCCATTCTTGCGCGGCTCTCGGCAGATGGAGCCGCTGACGAGGTAGCTGCCCTCGCCAGGGCCGCTGCCCAGCAGTGGCCAGGCGACCCACAGATTTGGGCCTTATTGGCAAGGGCGGAGAGCGCCAGAGGCCGCCGAGCTGCCCAGCACGCCGCCCTGGCGGAGCGTTACGCCCTGGCTGGTGCGCTTGCAGCGGCCATTGAGCAGCTCACACTGGCCCGCAGTGCGGGAGATGCGGACTTTGTCACCTTATCGCGCATTGACGCCCGGCTGACATCGATGCGCGCATTGCTGCGTCGAGAGCAGATTGAACGGCAGCAGTCAGGCGGAAAAAATTAGTCGCCCTGCTGCATCGGAAACAGGCGTATGACGGCGTGAGGTGCGATACCGGACAGACAGGCGGTGGTTCCAAGCGGGCAGGTCCGAGAAAAGCAGGGACTGCATGCAAGCTGCAGGCTGATGATCGTGGCTTTCGGAGAATGTGCGGGTGTATGGCCAGGGTCGGTGGATCCAAACAGCGCGACTACGGGTACATCCAAGGCGGCTGCAGCATGCATGAGCCCCGAGTCGTTGCTGATCACCAGTGAAGAGTGGGCGATCCATCCAAATGCTTGCAACAGACTGGTCTGGCCAGCAAGATTTTCAACACGATCGGATTCCTGGCCCACATGATCGGCTCTGAGTAAAGACTGCGCCTGCGCAAGAATGGATTCCCCCAGCAGGCGCTCCTTGGGGCTGCCAAGAATCGTGACGACATGGCCAGGACCCTGTCGCACCCATGCTGCAGCAACCTGGGCGAAGTGTTCGGCCGGCCATTGCTTGGCAGGACCGTATTCAGCGCCGGGGCAGAGCACCAGCCGCGGCCCTGCTGCGGTGGGTGTTGATATCGCCTTCGGCAGAACCATCTTCGGACGGTGAAGGCCCATCGCATCGATTGCGTCAACGGCCTTTGGAGACTCCGCAAGCTGGAGGTAGTGGGCCAGCATCGACGGCCGGTGTGATCGGCTGCCCACGTCCGAACGGGGAGGTTGCGATTTCATGACAGGCGGATGCCGCCGATCGTTGATCAACAGATAGCGGGACTCGCCAATCATGCCTCTGCGGATTGGGATTCTCGCCAGCCATGGAATCAACGCAGACTTCAGCGAATTGGGCAGCACGATCGCGATGTCGTAACGGCTGCGCAGGCCACGGGCAATCGATCGGCGTAGTCCCCATTGCAGTCTGCCATGACTAAATGGCGCCTCTTGGACTGCCCGGACCGATGGGCTGCATCGATAAACGGCAGCGACTGCGGGCACTGCGAGAACGTCGATTTCGGAATAGTGTGGATGCAGTTCTTCGATCAGCGGCAACGACAGCACCGCATCTCCGACCCACTGCGGGGCGACGATCAGGGCCGTGCGTTGTTTAGTGGCCGTGGACAACCGTGCCGGGCTCGAGCTGATACTCGGTGCCGCAGTAGGGACAGCGGGCTTTGCCCTCGTGTGCAACATCGAGAAATACCCGGGGATGATGATTCCACAACGGCATTTTCGGATTCGGACAAAAGGCAGGCAGGTCGCCTGCCTTTAGCTGAACGACTGCGACGGAGCCTTGGGGATGGGAGTCTGATGGCATAGCGCTTCTCGCCGACGATTAAATTGGGTGGACCCAGTGGGCATAACGGGCCGCCTTTCCAGCGACAACATCAAAAAATACGTCCTGAAGCTGTTTGGTGATGGGCCCGCGCGATCCGTTGCCAATCGAACGGTCATCGAGTTCGCGGATGGGCGTAATTTCGGCGGCTGTGCCTGTGAAAAACGCCTCGTCAGCGCAATACATTTCATCGCGCGTGATTCGTTTCTCAATCACCTCAATGCCGAGATCGCGGGCGATGGTCATGACGGCATCCCGGGTGATACCGTCTAAGCAAGAGGCAAGATCCGGCGTGTAGAGACGGCCTTGTTTGACGATAAAGACATTCTCGCCCGAGCCTTCTGAGACATAGCCTTCGGTGTCGAGAAGAAGGGCTTCATCGTAGCCATGGGCCCCGACCTCTTGATTGGCGAGGATCGAGTTAATGTAATAACCGCTCGCCTTAGCCCGCACCAGTGATACGTTGACGTGGTGGCGAGAGAACGACGAGGTTTTGACTCGTATGCCTTTGGTGATGCCTTCCTCGCCCAGATAGGCGCCCCAGGCCCAGGCCGATACCGAGACATGAATCTTGTTATCGCGGGCTGCAATGCCAAGTTTTTCGGAGCCGACCCAGATGATCGGTCGGATGTAACAAGATTCCAGTGCATTACGTTTCACAACTTCTTTTTGAACCTGCTCGAGTGTCGCCGCATCGAAGGGCACTTTCATTTGAAAGATCTTTGCAGAATTCATCAGCCGCTGGGTGTGCTCTTTGAGACGGAAAATTCCCGAGCCAGACGATGTCTTGTAGGCGCGCACGCCTTCAAAGACTGCCATTCCATAGTGAAGAGAGTGGGTGAGCACATGAATCTTGGCGTCTCGCCAGGGCACAAACTGCCCGTCCATCCAGATCCAGCCATCACGATCGGCCATCGACATGTCTTGCCCCTGTTAGAAAAGTGTAGTCCGTCATTTTAGCGGACCTGCACCACTACAATCCAAGCCATGACCGCGCGAAGACCGCTCCGACATTGGCTGACTGATCCCGCTGTGGTCATGGGATTTCGTGACATGGTCCCGGCCACGATTGCAATGGTGGCCTGGGGCATGGTGACCGGTGTGGCCATGGTGCAGTCAGGCCTGTCGACCTGGCAGGCCTTAGGCATGACACTCATGGTCTATGCAGGCAGCGCGCAGCTCACCAGTCTGCCCTTGTTTGCTGCCGCGGCACCATTGCCCATTATCTGGGCCAGTGCGTTGATTGTGAATCTTCGGTTTGTGCTCTATGGCGTGGCCGTGAGGCCTTTTTTTCGGCAGTTCTCCTGGCCGCGACGGCTGCTGTATGGGTTTGGCAATGTGGATGTGCTGACCGGTGACTTTCTGCGTCGATTTGATCCTGCCCGGCTCGATCAGCCAGCCTTACTGACGGAGGACACAGGGGGATTTCTTCAGCGGGCGATTGCCTACTTTGAGGCGGCGGCGCTCACCATCTGGTCGGTCTGGACGGCCAGTTCGATTACAGGAATTCTGCTGGCCCAGTGGATCCCTGCGTCCTGGGGTTTGGATTTTGTTGGCACGCTGGCATTGATCGCTTTGCTCATGCCGATGATGACCAGCCGGGCTGAGTTCATCTGTGTCGTCGTAGCCGGCATCACGGCGGTGTTGTGTGCATGGATGCCGCTGAAGCTCGGCATTCTGGTGGCCATGATTGCCGGCGTTGCAGCGGCGATGATGAAACCGTTGTCTGCGGAGGAGCAGGACAGTGAGTGATGCCATGATCTGGATTGGACTTATTGGCATGATGGCCATGACCCTGCTGACACGTTCTGGAATCGTTGTCTGGCCTGGTCCGATTCGCCTGCCGTTGCGTCTTCAGCGGGCCTTGCGGTTTGCGCCGATGGCAGCAATCGCTGCCGTGATCGTGCCCAGCGTGGTGTGGACGCCAGAGGCCACGCTCGTGAGCCTTTCGGATCCCCGACTCATTTCTGCATTGGCCTGTCTCTTGGGCTGGTGGCAGTCACGTCAAATGTCAGTCTGCCTCAGCGCGGGCATCGTGGTCTATGCCGTTGCAATGCTCATGCGTTAGGCCGCAGTGGTCAGGCGGTGCTGCCCGTAGCAGATGACGGATGCAGGTCTTGCAGGGGGCGGATTACCGCGGGCGCCTCTTGAAAGACCTCGTCCCAGAGTTGCGACACTGCGGCCCGTTGGCCACGGAATTCCTCGGGATCAATCCGTGCAGAGCTTGCACCGGCCAGCCGCTCGGCATGCTGCCGCTTTCGATAATCCCGATAGGCGTCACCGACCTGCTGGGCAAGCGATGTCTGAATCAGGCCGAGCTCTCCTGCGATGCGCAGCAGCGCAATATTGCCCAGGTTTCCGGTGAGCTGCGCGTGCGCATGGCTGTACCGGAGCACCAGTGTCTGAACGATGAACTCAATATCGACCATGCCGCCACGATCATGTTTGATATCGAACTGGGTCGTGGCATTCGGATGTCCATCATGCATCTTCTGCCGCATGGCCAAGACCTCCTCGAGCAGTGGTCCTGTGGGCCGTTGCAGGCGTAAAAGCCGCTGTCGTTCAGCCTCAAATGCCCGTCCAATCTCAGGGTCGCCTGCGCAAAAACGGGCGCGGGTCAGGGCCTGATGCTCCCATACCCAGGCATGCTGACTTTGATATTCAATGAATCCCTCCAGCGCGGTCACCAGCAGGCCCGCATTGCCATTCGGGCGTAGCCGCAGGTCGATGTCAAACAATGAACCTGCTGCAGTTGCGGTCGACAGCCAGACATTGATCCGCTGAGCATAGCGGGCATAGATCTCTCCTGCCGACTCATGCGGGTCATCGTAGAGAAAAATCAAATCGAGGTCTGATGCGTAGCCCAGCTCTTTGCCACCGAGCCGGCCGTAGGCAATTACAGCGAACTTTGGCTGCTCGCGGTGACGTTTGTTAAGCGTGGGCCAGACAGCCTCTAAGGTCACCTGCAGCACGCTATCGGCCATTGCCGATAACTGGTCGGATAGTGTCTCGACGCTCCAGCGGCCATCAAGATCCTGAATCAAGAGTCTGAACATGGCAGCGTGATGCGTCTCACGCAGCGCATCCATTTGCTGCTCAATATCCGGCACGCCGTTGTATACCCCCTCGGCCACCCGTGTACGCAGCTCATGTAAAAAGGCGGCCTGATCCGGTGCCCCCTCGATCGCCCGTGCATCCAAGAGCTCATCCAGCACGATCGGGTGTTGACGCAGATACTCCGCCGCCCAGGCCGAAGCACTGACCAGCTGGGCGACTCTGAAGAATGCGCCTGGATATTCATCGAAGAGGGCCAGATAGGAAGACCGTCGGCCGATGGTATCGAGCAGCTGTTGCAGCCGTGTGAGTGTCTGATCCGGATTCGGAGTGTCGGCAGCAATCTGCGCGGCCTTTCCGCGCAGACGATCTAGGCGTGATTCGGTGGGCTTGCCCTCTGGAGATTCTGACGTGCCGCCTGTCTCGGTAGAAAAGAGCCGCTCAAATGATTCGCGTACCCGGCCTTGGATCTGGTCCAGGGCGGTCAGAAATGATGCGGCCGATGCGTGCCCCATGACACTGGCAAGGTGTTCAATCACATCGAGTTTGCCTGGCATGACATGGGTCTGTGCGTCCTCAAGGTATTGCAGTCGGTGCTCAAGGCACCGCCAGAAACGATAGGCATCCAGCAGCATCTCGACTTCTGACTTTTCAAGGCGATTGGATTGAACCAGATAGCGAAGAACCTCACGCGTGCCGCGTGAGCGCAGTGGCTCCTCTTTGCCCCCTCGGATGAGCTGGAAGAGCTGTGCGATGAACTCAATTTCACGAATACCTCCTGGCCCCAGCTTTACATCGACCGGGGGATGTTCGCCGGCCATATGGGATTCCCGGCTCAACTGCCGACGTTGCGCCTCCTCTCGGATCTGGCCGTGCAGCTCCCGCAACGCCGCCATAACGTTGAAATCAAGGTAGCGACGAAAGACAAATGGGCGGACAACATCATGGAGTTCATCGATGGCATGACGAAAACTTTCCTCGGACTGCGCATGGGGGCCATTGACCACCCGGGCCTTGATCCACGCGTAACGTTCCCACTCTCGGCCCTGAACGATGAAATACTGCTCCAGCATGCTCAGGCTAACGGCCAGTGGGCCCGCATCACCATTCGGACGCAGCCGGAGATCGACGCGAAACACAATTCCATCGGCGGTCATTTCTCCGAGCAGGGCGGCAATGCGCCGGCCTACTTTGATAAAGAATGTTGCGGCATCGATGGATCGGCTATTGGGTGTGGATGCATCGGTTTCACCATCTTCGGGATAGACATAGATCAAGTCCACATCAGAGGAGGCATTCAGTTCTCGGCCGCCGAGCTTTCCCATGCCGATGATCATCATGTCTTGGGGCTGACCATTGGGATCGCGGGGTATGCCATGTTGGGCGATGGCCGAAGTCATTGCGGTGGTGTAGGCCGCATGAATGGTCAGGTCGGCCAAGGCGGTAATGGACTCGAGGGTTTCGTCCAGATCGGCCCTGCCGGAGAGGTCTCTGGCCATGATGGCCATCAGGGCGCTATTACGAAATTGTCGTAGAGCGCTGGCGATGTCATCTTGCGAGCGGGATGCCAGCCGGTCTTTCCAAAGTGCCTCTAGATGCGCGGCGAGTGATGCGGCACTGATTGGCATCTCTGTCGCAAAAAGTTGTCCGCGGGAGATCAGTCCGGGTAGTGTGCGCCGGGCAAACGGGGAGAAGCGCCAGGCGGCCTCATAGCCTTGGGCCTGCGCTGGCATTGAGTCAATCGGGAGTGCCAGTGTCATGATGAGAAAGTCCGTTCTGACGCATCGGGCGGGGTGAGAAGCGGGAAGTCCTGTGCAAGAATCCCGATCATGCTAGCGCAAGCGCCGAGCCGCGTTCGACATTTTCTATGGCTACTCCTTCAGGCGGCGGCCATTGTGTCGGCTTCAGCGGCCGCGCTGGCTGCACTCGCACTGCTGATCTTGCATGTCTGGCTTTGGCCATCCATGTCGGCCCGTCAGGAGGCCTGGTTTTCTGATTTCCAGTCGCAGATGGCCGATCGTGGTCTGTCCGTGAGTGTGCGATCGATGTCAGCCCAGTGGGAAACCTGGTTTCGTCCGAGCATTCGGATTGAGCGGCTGGAAATCGCCCGCTCAAATGGCGACCGTGTTCTGACAGTGGGCCAGATCAATGCGGTTCTTGGCCCGAGATCCATCGCATCAATCTGGCATTGGCAGCCGGTGTTCTCCGAGATCCGGGTGGAGGACCCACAGCTATATGCCGAGCGAAGGGCAGATGGCGAGATTCTGATTGCGGGTGTGCCGTTGTCGGGGGATCAGTCGGACCCGAAGACCATGGACTGGCTGCTGCGGCAGGGCCGACTTCGCATTGATGCGGGAGAGATCATCTGGCGGGATGCGGTTCGGAATCGGTCCGCGAGGCTGCGCGACCTCACGTTTGCCATGAATAACCTGGGACTCCATCATGCATGGGCGCTGAAGGCGACGCCGCCATCATCACTTGGTGAAGGCTTTGTGCTGCAGGGTGATTTCCGTCATGCCCTAGGTGGAGAGCCTGCAGATCTTCGGCGCTGGGTGGGTGAGGCCTTTGTTCAGTTCGATCGGGTGAATCTTTCAGAGTTGTTTGAGTTTGTGCATCTTCCCGAGAGTGCGCCACTGAAGGTTAATTCGGGTCAGGGCGCGATGCGCGCCTGGATCGATCTGAAGTCAGGCACGCTTCAAGATCTAACGGTAGATCTTGATCTTTCTCAGGCTTCGCTTCAGTGGGGCAAGCCGAAACGGCCCATGTTGTTAACGCGGCTGACCGGCCGCGTGCAGACCCGGCTGTCCGATCGTCATCAGCAGGTGAGTCTTACAAATGTGCATCTGGAATCCTCTCAGCTGAAGGCGCCGGCGAGGATTCCGTCGGCCGTCATGAGCGTTACCCATCACCCGGCACAGGGGGGACTGTCGGCCCAGGTCTCGGCAAAGGCGATTGATCTCGCGTCTGCGATGTGGCTAACAGAGCACATTCCCTTGCCAAATGACTTTCGTGCCCAGCTTTCTGAGCTTGCGCCGGGCGGAAGCCTCAGTGATCTGAAGCTCTCCTGGGAGGAGGAGGGCGATACAGCCAAGGCCTTCGCGATTGAGTCGGGCTTTGAGGGTTTAACGCTTGCCCCTGGCGCGCGGCGACCAGGCTTCTCCGGATTGTCCGGCAGTATTAAGGCCAATGAGCGGGCTGGAGAGCTCACCCTGGTCAGTCGGTCGGGTGCGTTAAGCGTGCCCGGCCTATTTGAGTCGGCCGCATTTTCATTTGAGCGGCTAGATGGACAGATCGCCTGGACAGCGCAGCATCTTTTGGCCGCGGGCCCCAAGGGGGAATTGGCGGCCACCGAAGTCGTGATTCGTCGACTTGCTGTGTCCAACCCTGATCTTGCACTTGAGCTGTCGGGCGCATATCGCTGGCGCAGTGGCACCTTGGGAAATGTCGAGCTCAATGGAAAAGTCGCGCGGGCCGAATTCAAGCGAATCGCCCAGTATGTGCCGCTGGTGGCTGGCCGAGATACGCGCACCTGGTTAAAAGATGGCCTGGTGAGTGCAAAGTCGACATCCGCGACATTTGAACTTAAGGGTCCGTTGGAGCGGTTTCCATTTCGGGATCCTGCTGAAGGTAAATTTATCGTTCAGGCGGAAACAGACGGAGCGGTGATACGGCCAGCGCCGGGCTGGCCCTTAATTAGCAACATTCGCGCCCAGGTCATCTTTGATCGTCATCAGTTCCGCACGCTCGCCAAGGGAGCCCGGCTCAATGACTTGGTTCTATCGGATATTGATGCGCGTATTGATGATCTGGAGTCACAGCGTCCGGTATTGGCCGTTGATGGTGCGCTCTCCGGAGATTTGCAGCGGCTTGTGGACACCGCAAATCAATCGCCAGTGCGCACCATGCTGCGCGACGCCACGTCTGAAATGCGCGCCCGCGGACAGGCGAGTCTGAGTCTCGGCCTTCGGCTTGATCTCTCCTCTTCTGAGCGCAGTCAGGTGACAGGCCGACTCATGACTTCACGCAGTCAGTTACGAGTCTCGTCTGCGCTGCCCGAGATCTCAGTCTCATCTGCAGAAGTGGGTTTTGATCAGGCGGGGATCACACAGATGGCATTACAGGGTCAGGCGTTAGGCGGCCCGATTCGAATCAGCACGAAACATTCGGAACGCCAGGCGGGTACATCGTCCGGTATGCAGAGTCTTATCGTCGAGGGCCAGGCGATGGGCCCTGCGCTTGAGCGATGGGCTGATGATGCCCTTGGGGCTTCATTGAAGAATGTGTTCTCAGGAAGCACCCGCTACACGGCGACGATTGATCTACAAGAGCTTACAGTGAAGACCGTTATTCGCAGCTCCTTGGAAGGTCTGGGCAGCGAGCTGCCGGGTTCTCTGCGTAAACGGCCGCAGGATGACTGGGCATTGCGGATCGACATTGTTCATCAGGAACCCAAACCCGGTACGGCATCGACGTCAACCCAGACATGGACCGTTAATTCCAATCAGCCGCGCTTAAACGCTCGGGCCATCAGAAGCATAAATGCACGCAAGGAAACGGTGATTGACGTGGATTCTCCGCAGTTGGCCGGGCAGTTCCGGTGGACACCTGCATCGGCCGTAACTAGGGCAGCCAAGGGCGGCCGCTCTCAGGCACTGCTGCAGGCGCGCCTGACACGACTCTGGCTTGACGCCCCGGCACCCGATGATGGGTCAGAGATATCCGAAACCTCTGATGCGATTGCCCAGGATTGGCCGACTGTCGATCTCAGCGTGGATGATTTTCGTGTGGGGGAACGTGCCTGGGGAAGACTCGACGTGCAGGCCACACCTGTGGCGACGACACGCAGTTGGGAAATTCTTCGTTTTTCAATCGTGAACCCGGATGCGGAACTCTCCGGCCAAGGACAGTGGGCGATGCTCTCGCAGGGCCGCCAAAGACGGTCGCGTACGTCGCTGAATCTCGAACTCAGAGTCCAGAATGGCGGCGCCTTATTGGCCCGCTCCGGCTATCCGAAGGTCATCCGAGACACCAAAGGAAAGATCGAAGGCCGATTGCATTGGGCGGGATCACCTTTGGATTTTTCGGGTGCAGCGCTCAACGGCAGTCTGAGTCTGAACCTCGAGCAAGGCCAGTTCCTCAAGGCGGATCCTGGTCTGGCCCGACTGGTCAGTGTGCTGAATCTGCAGTCTCTACCCCGACGCATCAAACTCGATTTCCGCGATATTTTTTCCGAGGGATTTACCTATGAGCGGATTCGCGGTGATCTACAGTTTCTTAATGGCCAGGCCAGCACGCAGAATCTGCGCATCATTGGTGTTCAGGCATCGGTGATGCTGGAGGGCGCAGCGGATATCCGACGTGAGACGCAGGACCTGCGCGTGCTGGTGCTGCCGGAATTTAATGCGGGGCTTGCATCGCTTGGCTATGCGGCCCTGGTCAATCCGGCAATTGGGCTCGGGGCATTCGTGGCGCAGTACATTCTGCGTAACCCAGTTCGTGAACTGCTCTCCTATGAGTACCGGATCACGGGCAGCTGGGTTGACCCTGTGGTGGACTCTGTGCCCCGGGAGCTTCGGGCAGACCCGCCCGAGATGAAGTCGAGATGACACGCGTTGCTGCGATTCAGATGATCAGCACACCTCGTGTGGATGAAAATCTTGCGCGGATGCGATATTGGGTTGAACAGGCATCGGCGCGGGGCGCCAGGCTGGTGTTACTGCCGGAATACTTTTGTCTGATGGGCGCTGAAACCGACAAGGTTCAGATCTCTGAGCCGCACGGGCTTGGCGCGGATGCACCGATTCAGCAGGCATTGGCCGAGGCCGCCCTGCAGTGCGGTGTGTGGCTGGTGGGAGGTACCGTCCCGCTACGGTCCGGGGTTCCGGGGCGGGTCCGCAATTCGGTCTTGGTCTATGGGCCTGATGGGCAGGAGCGTGCACGCTACGACAAGATTCATCTTTTTGCATTCACCAAAGGCAGTGAGTCCTACGATGAATCGAGAACGATCGAGGCGGGCGACACCCCTGTCGCGTGCGATACGGTCGCGGGCCGCACGGGTCTATCGGTCTGCTATGACCTCCGGTTTCCTGAGCTCTACCGATCACTTGGCAGTCTTGACCTGATTGTGGTGCCTGCGGCATTTACTGCCACCACGGGCCGTTCCCACTGGGAGTTGTTACTTCGCGCTCGGGCAATCGAGAATCAGTGCTATCTCCTGGCCAGCGCCCAGGGCGGCCGGCATGAGACCGGACGCCAGACCTGGGGCCACAGCATGCTGGTGGATCCCTGGGGGGAGGTGATGGACTGTCTGCCCGAAGGGGAAGGCCTTGTAGTGGGCGAGGTCGATCCGGCACGCCTGGCTGAGATTCGCCTAAACTTGCCAGCCTTACGACATCGCGTCATGTGATCTTCCCCGATCCATTTCTAATTCCCATGAAACCCGCCGACCTTGCGCTTTCCTCCCTGGCCACCGCCCGTGATCTTTTGTTGGAACCCTATGGGCTGAATGAGCACCATCTTCATCGGGCACTCTCCGACATCTTTGCCCACCGGGTGGACTTTGCGGATCTGTATTTTCAATACACCCGATCCGAGGCATGGAGTCTGGATGAGGGCATTGTCAAAAGCGGTAGTTTCTCAATTGATCAGGGTGTCGGCGTTCGTGCAGTGAGTGGCGAAAAGACTGCCTTCGCATACTCGGACGTGCTGAGCCCGGAGGCCCTGCATGAGGCCGCCGTCACGACACGAGCGATTGCGCGCGCTGGCCGCTCTGCTAAAACCAAGCTGTCTCGATCACCATCCTTGGCGGTGCCGCCGCGATGCCTCTACAGCGATGCGGATCCTATTGCTGCGCTGACTGCACAGCAGAAGGTAGATCTGTTGGGCCGGGTGGAGTCGATGGCCCGGGGCCGAGATCCGCGCGTGATTCAAGTGATGGCATCGTTGGCCGGCGAATACGATGTCGTAATGGTCTTGCGCAGCGATGGACTGATGGCCGCAGATGTGCGTCCCCTTGTGCGGCTGTCGGTGACGGTGATCGTGGAGCATCAGGGCCGCAGGGAGCAGGGCAGCAGTGGCGGTGGTGGCCGTCAGGATCTTGGGATGTTTACGGACGCGATGATCGAACACTATGTCGATGATGCGGTTCGCCAGGCAATCGTGAATCTGGATGCCCGACCCGCACCGGCAGGAACGATGCCGGTGGTGCTCGGCCCAGGCTGGCCGGGCGTGCTGCTGCACGAAGCAGTCGGACATGGACTGGAGGGAGACTTCAATCGTCGTGGCGCATCTGCATTCTCCGGCCGCATTGGCCAGCAGGTGGCAGCCAAAGGCGTCACCGTTGTGGATGATGGAACGCTGAAAGATCGTCGCGGCTCACTCAATGTCGACGACGAGGGCCATGCCACACAATGCAATGTTTTGATTGAAGACGGAATCCTTCGGGGCTACATCCAGGATTCGTTAAACGCGCGGTTGATGAAGGTGCCAGCCACAGGAAATGGGCGTCGGGAGTCGTATGCCCATCTGCCCATGCCGCGGATGACCAACACCTACATGCTCGCGGGTAGGGAGGATCCAAAGGCGATTGTGGCCTCCTTGGATCGTGGCTTATATGCCGTCAACTTCGGTGGTGGTCAGGTCGATATCACCAGCGGAAAGTTTGTCTTTTCCGCCTCCGAGGCATACTGGGTAGAGGGTGGAAAAATTCAGTACCCGGTCAAGGGTGCGACCATCATTGGCAATGGCCCGGATGCCCTCACCCGGGTAACGATGATTGGCAACGATCTCGAGCTGGACTCGGGTGTCGGCACCTGCGGCAAGGAGGGCCAGAGTGTTCCGGTCGGCGTTGGCCAGCCGACGCTGAGAATCGAGTCTCTGACCGTGGGGGGGACCGCCGGCTAAAATAGAGGAATGACTACTTCTTCTAATGCTGCGGCAACGCCGCGCACCGATGACCTGCGGATTCGTGAGATCAAAGAGGTTTCACCTCCATCTCACCTGATCCGCGAGTTCCCAATCTCCCCGGCCGCCGCCCATCGGGTCAGTGAGACCCGCCAGGCGATCCATCGCATTCTTCATGAAATGGATGACCGTCTGTTGGTCATCATCGGCCCGTGTTCCATTCACGATACAAAGGCCGCTCTTGAATATGCTGGACGGCTTCAGGAGCAGCGGCAGCGTTATGCCGCCGATCTCGAGATTGTGATGCGCGTTTATTTTGAAAAACCGCGGACTACAGTTGGCTGGAAGGGCCTGATTAACGACCCAAGGCTCGATGGCAGCTACGACATTAATCTTGGCCTGCGCACCGCCCGCGAACTCTTGTTGCGGATTAACGAACTTGGACTCCCGGCGGGTACCGAGTTTCTTGACATGATCTCCCCGCAATACATCGCGGATCTCGTGTCCTGGGGGGCGATCGGGGCGCGCACTACCGAGTCTCAGGTGCATCGTGAGCTTGCCTCTGGGCTGTCGTGCCCCGTCGGATTCAAAAATGGCACTGATGGCAATCTGCGCATTGCGATCGATGCCATCAAGGCTGCTGCGCACTCGCATCATTTTCTGTCAGTGACCAAAGCCGGTCATTCCGCAATTGTGTCGACGGGCGGTAATGAGGACTGTCATGTCATTCTTCGTGGCGGTAAACAGCCGAACTTTGATGCGGCCAGTGTCGATGCTGCGTGCAAGGAATCAGCCGCTGCGAATATGGCCTGTAGGCTGATGATCGATATGAGCCATGCAAACAGCAACAAAAAACCCGAGAACCAGCTTGCGGTTACCGAGAACATTGCCCAACAGCTCACTGGCGGTGAGCAGCGTGTGTTCGGAGTGATGGTGGAAAGCCATCTGGTGGGCGGCCGTCAGGACCTCGTGCCCGGCAAGCCATTGACCTATGGCCAGAGCATTACCGATGGATGCATCGACTGGGAGGGCAGCCTTCAGATTCTTGCAACGCTCTCGGCTGCTGTGCAGGCGCGGCGGCTGAAGCTTGCCGCCCCCAATCACAGCTGACAAAACTGTTGTGTTAGGCCTCGGTCGGGCTCTGACGGTCCCGTTTCCAGAGGACGTCTTCGCCCGCGCCTTGGCACTCTGGGCTTCGGTTTAGCCGTCGTGCGGCAACAAAGAGAAGATCCGACAACCGATTCAGATACTGAATAACCTCATTGCGCACGGGGGATGCGTTGCGCAGATGCACGGCGTTGCGCTCCGCACGACGGGCGACAGTGCGGGATACATGGGCAAGGGCCGATGCCCTGCAGCCGCCTGGAAGAATGAACTCTGCCAGGCGTGGCAGCGATGCGTTCCAAGACGCAAGGGTCTGATCAAGTGCCGCAATGCGCGCATTCTGCAGCAGTTCAAATCCCGGAATCGACAGCTCACCGCCGACATCGAATAAATCATGCTGCACTTCGATCAATATCTGGCGAACCTCTTGGGGAAGCGGCTCGCAGAGCAGCAGTCCGATCGTGCTGTTAAGTTCATCGACATCGCCAATCGCATTGATGCGCGCGTGATCCTTAGAGATTCGCGTTCCATCGCCCAAGCCGGTCGTGCCGTCATCGCCTGTGCGGGTAGTAATTGCGGAGAGTCGATTGGCCATCGATGGGTATTGGTGCCAGGGTTGCTCTAGAATTGAAGCATTCTAACGAACATCAACTGCTGCCTTTTGCAGTTTTCCGAACAAAAATGAATGCCCCCAGAGAACTTCACCTCGGTGAGCTTAGGTTTGCAGACTTTACCCAGCCGATGCCGGCCTCGAAGCGGGCGGCGCTGATTCAGTCACTTCGGGACATCCTGCCAGCCCAGGATATCCTGACCACCGATGAGGCTTTGCGGCCCTACGAGTGTGATGGCCTTGCGGGCTATCGTCAGATGCCCTCGGTCGTTGTCTTGCCGACGCAGGAGTCTCAGGTGGTGGAGATTCTGAAGCTGGCCCATCGTCTGGATGTGCCGGTGGTGGCCCGGGGGGCGGGTACCGGCTTATCGGGTGGCGCAACGCCGCATCGTGGCGGACTGATTTTGTCCTTGGCCCGACTGAACACAATCGTGTCAATTGATCCGGCTGCGCGAACGGCGCGGGTACGGCCGGGGGTGAGAAATGCGGCGATCTCCGATGCGGCCGCTCCGTATGGGCTCTACTACGCCCCCGATCCTTCCTCGCAGATTGCCTGCTCCATTGGCGGCAATGTTGCAGAGAATTCGGGCGGTGTGCATTGCCTGAAATATGGACTGACGGTCCACAACGTGCTGCGCATTCGTGCCGTCACCATCGAAGGCGAGATTGTTGAGTTTGGATCCGAGGCCTTGGATGCACCTGGCCTTGATTTATTGTCCTTGGTGATTGGCTCAGAGGGCATGCTCTCTGTCGTGACCGAAGTTACGGTGAAGCTGATTCCAAAACCACAGCTTGCCCGGGTCATCATGGCGTCCTTTGACAATGTCGAAAAGTCAGGCCACGCCGTTGCGAATTTGATTGCCGCAGGCATTATTCCGGCGGGTCTGGAAATGATGGATCAGAAGATGACCCGGGCCGTGGAGGAATTTGTTCACGCTGGCTACGATCTACAGGCGAAGGCAATCTTATTGTGTGAATCGGATGGCACCCCGGAGGAGGTAGAGGAGGAGATTGGCCGCATGAAGGCCGTGCTCTCGGACAGTGGTGCCACAGATCTGAAGGTCTCCGAGACGGAGGAACAGCGTCTTCGTTTCTGGTCGGGCAGAAAAAATGCATTTCCTGCGGCAGGCCGTGTGGCGGCGGATTACTACTGTATGGACGGCACGATTCCTCGGGCCAAGCTTGGTGAGATGCTCAATCGGATCGCCGAAATGGAGGTCAAGTACGGCCTTGCCTGCATGAATGTGTTTCATGCGGGAGATGGCAACCTCCATCCCTTGATTCTGTTTGATGCCTCTAAGCCGGGTGAATTTCATCAAGCAGAGCTCTTTGGCGCCGAAATTCTGGAGAGCTGCGTTGAATACGGTGGCACCGTTACGGGAGAGCACGGTGTGGGCCTCGAAAAAATTAACAGTATGTGCGTTCAGTTCTCACCCCAGGAAAGGATCGCGTTTTTTGCGGTGAAGCGCGGCTTTGACCCTGCTGGCCTGCTGAATCCTGGCAAGGCAATTCCCACGCTTTCGCGATGCGCGGAATACGGCAAGATGCATGTGCATCGTGGCGCATTGAAATTTCCTGAGCTACCGCGCTTCTAATGTCGCCACCCGTACCCTTTGATCCTGACTGGATTCGGCAGTCCTCGGAGATGATCCTCGAGGCGGGCCGGGCTGGATGTGGCCTCAAGATCCGTGGCGAGGGTTCAAAAGATTTTTACGGGTCCATGACGAACCCAGAGGCACGTGTGCTGACGACGCTTCCGCACGCAGGTGTTGTGGACTACGATCCTGCCGAGCTGGTGGTGGTGGCGCGTTGTGGCACACCGATTCAGGAACTGGAATCTTTGTTGGCCAAGTCGCGACAGATGCTGGCCTTTGATCCGCCGCGATTTGGCGGTCGGGGTACTGTTGGCGGAATGATCGCGACGGGCCTGTCTGGCCCGCGGCGTATGTCGAGCGGTGCAGCGAAGGATTTCGTTCTCGGCATGACCGTTCTCGATGCCCAGGCCCAGGCCCTTCGATTTGGGGGGACCGTAATGAAAAACGTGGCGGGCTATGACATGTCTCGCCTGCACACCGGTGCGATGGGAGTACTCGGACTGATTGTCGATGTATCCCTGAAGGTGCTGCCGATCCCGCCAGCAGACAGCACGCTGATATTTGAAGTGGGCGCGCAGGATGCGATCGACTGGGCCAATGCGTGGGCGGGACAGCCGTTGCCACTTGCGGCGACCTGCTGGCAGGCCGGCCGGCTTCGGGTGCGGCTCTCGGGCGCAGCGGCAGCCGTGCGCTCGGCCCGTGAGAAGCTGGGAGGTGAGCTCATGCCGCAGGCGCAGGCCGATGCCTTCTGGCAGGGACTGCGTGACCAGCAGGATGAATTCTTTTCTGTGAGCAGTGCCGCCCCCGGGCTGCATCTCTGGCGGCTCTCGGTCCCGTCGACCACGCCACACCTGACTGAGATTAACGACGAGCAATGGCTGGAGTGGGGGGGCGCGTTGCGATGGATAAAGACCCAGGCCCCGGCTGCGCAGCTGCGTGCCTGGGCATCGCGTCATGGCGGTCATGCCACCCTGTTCCGGGCGGCTACTGACGATGCAAGACAGCAGGCCGACGTGTTTACCGAGCCAGCTGCGCCGCTAATGAAAATCCATCAGCGCTTAAAGCAAGAGCTTGATGGTCAGTGCATTTTTAATCCCGGCCGGATGTACGCCGGACTCTAATCGACTTGTGCCATGGAAACTACGCTCGCACCACGCTATGCCAATACGCCAGAGGGTTTGACTGCACAGGAGATTCTTCGTCGCTGCGTGCACTGCGGCTTTTGTACGGCGACTTGCCCGACTTATCAGATCCTCGGGGATGAGCGTGATGGTCCGCGCGGACGGATCTATCTAATTAAACAGCTGGCCGAGGGGGTCGAGGTCACGCGCGAGACGCAGATCCATTTAGATCGTTGTCTGACGTGCCGCAATTGTGAGACCACATGCCCCTCGGGGGTTGAATACGGCAAGCTCGTGGATATCGGACGAGAGTGGATCGAGGCACGCATTGCGCGACCTGCCGGCCAACGGTGGATGCGACAGGCCCTAAAGGCGGGCCTGACATCAACCTGGTTCGGGCCGGCGATGCGGCTTGGCCAGTTGGTTCGCGGGCTGCTTCCCGGAGTCTTGCGGGCCAAGGTACCCGCCTACCGTGCCCCCGGAGTGATTCCGGTGCGGGCCCATTCGCGTCGGGTGATATTGCTCAAGGGCTGTGTTCAGCCCGCAATGATTCCCGCAATTGATGCGGCCACACGCCGTGTATTGGATGCGCTTGAAATTGAATCGGTGGTTCATCCGGAATCAGGCTGCTGTGGTGCGATTCGGCACCATCTTGCAGATGCGGACGGCGGTTTAGCCGATGCCCGTCGAAACATTGATGCCTGGTGGCCGGATGTCAGCGCAGGCCGCATAGAGGCCATTGTTGTAAATGCATCGGGCTGCGGCGTCATGATCAAAGACTACGGCCATCTCCTTGCGTACGATCCTGCGTATGCCGAGCGTGCCCAGCGCATCAGTGCACTCGCCAAAGATCCGATCGAACTGCTCGAGTCGCTTACGCCTGAATTGAAAGGTCGAATCGGAGATGCGGGCCGTGGTGAACGAGTAGCCTTCCATCCGCCATGTACGCTACAGCACGGCCAAAAGATTAAGGGCGCGGTCGAGCGTTTGCTGACTGCCTTGGGGGCAACACTGGTGCCGGTTGCCGATAGTCATCTCTGCTGTGGTTCCGCGGGCACGTATTCGGTGCTCCAACCCGCGTTGTCCGGCGAGCTCAAGCAGCGCAAACTCTCCGCACTGTCACACCATCAGCCGGCGATGATTCTGTCGGCCAATATTGGCTGCATTACCCATCTGCAGTCGGGCACTGAGATTCCTGTTCGACATTGGCTGGAGTGGCTCGACGAGCGGCTGGACGTTCGACAGGCCTAAGCGTTCAGGCCTGCACGTGCTCAGGCCGGTGTGATGCTGCCAAGAATACGTGGGCCAATTGCGCCCGTCACGCTCGGGATACTGGCAGCGTTGCGACTGAGGGCCTGATGGGCGAGCCAGGCAAACGCAGCTGCTTCGATGGCCTGGGGAGGCCAGCCAAGCGCTTCAGTCGATTCTACCGGCACGGGATGGCCCGTTGATTTATTGATCGATTGCGCGAGACCGTGCAGCAGGGCAGCGTTGCGGGCACCCCCGCCACAGATCAGAACGCGGTCGCATCGTGGCCGCCCCGACTTTTTCGCTTGTGATTCAAGTCGCCCAATCTCATTGGCAATGCTGCTGGCGGTCAGCGCGAGCAGCGTCGCCTGGACATCGGCTGGGCCGATTGCTTTAAAGGCGGACTGGCAGAGAAATGTCTCAATCCACGCCGAATTAAAGAGGTCGCGGCCCGTACTTTTTGGCGGCGCGTAGGAAAAAAACGGATCCCCAAGCATGGCGGCGAGCAGTCCCTTATGCAGGTGCCCCGACGCGGCCCAGCTGCCCGCGTGATCGAAATCGACGCCAAGATGGCGCTGTACCCATCCATCCATCAAGATATTCCCTGGCCCGGTGTCGTATCCAAGCACGGGCGCGCCCAGCCATGTGATGTTGGCGATACCGCCGATATTCACGATGGCGCGCTGTTCGACCGGATCGGAAAAAATCGCCTGATGAAATGCGGGTACCAACGGTGCCCCCTGCCCACCTGCGGCAATGTCTCGGCTGCGAAAGTCAGAGACCACCGTAATGCCGGTAGTCTCGGCGATACGAGCG
>Ga0255181_1000159_pt1 | contig 25833 bp, 25 predicted proteins | sample Atl_Colum_RepC_8_FD_183621 | JGI IMG/M metagenome (GOLD analysis project Ga0255181, IMG submission 183621) | Freshwater microbial communities from Altamaha River, Georgia, United States - Atl_Colum_RepC_8d | ecosystem: Environmental > Aquatic > Freshwater > River | place: USA: Georgia...
TCGCGAGCCGGGCGTACAAACCATTGTCGGCAAGCAGGCTGGTGTGGGTTCCGCTTTCCACCACCTGACCGGCATCCATCACAACAATCTGATCTGCTCGCAGCACCGTTGCCAGGCGATGGGCGATCGTGAGCGAGGTACGGCCCGGAAGAATTTCATCAAGAGCACGCTGGACCTCACGCTCAGACTCGGCATCCAGAGACGAAGTGGCCTCATCCAATAAAAGAATGGGGGGGTTCTTTAAGATCGCCCGGGCCAATGAGATGCGCTGCCGCTGACCACCGGACAGTCTCACTCCCCGTTCGCCAAGAAACGTGTCATAGCCCTGAGGCAAAGCGGAAATAAATCCATCTGCATGCGCACTCTTGGCTGCAGCCAGCACTTCCTGGTCTGTGGCATCCAGGCGCCCATAGCGGATATTGTCCATCGCACTGGCCGCGAAGATGACAGGCTCCTGGGGAACAATCGCAATTTTCTTACGCAGTTCATCCAGCGGCCAGTCTGATACATCGTGGCCGAAAATCTTGATCTGCCCCCGTGCATGCGCATAAAAGCGGAGTAACAAAGAGAGTACGGTGGTCTTGCCTGCCCCCGAAGGACCCACCAACGCAGTTCTACTGCTAGCCTTCACGCTAAAAGATAACTGATTTAAGGCAAGCATCTCAGGCCGCGATGGGTAAGAGAAGTCAACCTGATTAAACTCAATCACCGTAGTGGACTTCAGATCAGGCATAACGAGTAAGCTGCTACCGCCCACCGCCCCATCCTGGATCTGTGGCTCTGCCTGCATCAGCTCCACAAGCCGCTCCGTGGCACCCGCAGCACGTTGCACATCGCCCCAGACCTCTGAGAGTGCACCGAGTGATCCCGCCACCAAGACCGCATACATCACAAACTGGGTAAGTTCACCGAGAGATAACCCGCCGCTGCTCACCTGACGAACACCCATCCACAACACAAAAACGATAACAGAAAACGCCAGTGTGATCGCTGCTGCTGTTAGGCCCGAACGGAAACGAATTCTTTGGCATGCCTGCTCAAAGGTATCCCGAACCGCGTTGGAAAATCTCGCCTGTTCATAAGACTCCCGGACAAACGCCTGCACAGTCGGCATGGCGTTGAGTACCTCACCTGCTAAGGCGCTGGTATCCGCAACCTTATCTTGACTCGCACGCGACATCTTTCGGACTTGTCGGCCGAGCGCCCAAAGTGGTAGGACCACCGCGATGAGCAACATCAGCATGATCCCGGCAAGCCACGCACTTGTGGCGAGCATCATCAGCAGCGCCCCCAGAAACATGACGCCGCTTCTCAGGGCAACTGAGACACTGGTACCGATCAGGGCCTGGATCAGGGTCGTGTCGCTTGTCAGACGGGATAAGACCTCGCCTGTACGAAGCGTTTCAAAATACGCAGGACTCTGCCGCAGCATATTTGCAAAGACGCGATCACGGATATCGGCAACTACGCGCTCACCGAGCCATGACATTAGGTAAAAACGACTTGCTGTAACGACCGCTAGAAACACAGCCAACAAAAGTAGATTTAAAAATTTTGCATTAATCGCGTCGCTGGTAATGCCTGCATCTACCAGATCACGAAACGCGATTGGCACCGCCAACGTGGCACCCGCAGCCAAGAACAGAAAAAGAAGCGCGAAAAACCATTGCTGGCGGTATCGCGAAATAATCTGATAGTCCTTCAGCCAGCGGGAGATCGCACCAAATTGTTTAGCCATCGATGGTCTCCGCAGCGAAGACAGCTGTGATTTGATTACCGCCTGCGGCTTTCGATTGGTAGAGCATGCGATCAGCTGCGGCCAGAAGTACCGTTGCGGCACTGGTGTCGGGTGGTTCGCAAGCTGAAACGCCCACACTGATCGTCAACTTGACCCCAATACCGCGATGTGCGTGATCCGTAACGTGAATTAATTCGCGAGAAGCCTGCATCAGCTTATGGGCTACCACCTTGGCCTGATGCAACTCCGTACCGGGAAGCAATATGCAGAACTCATCTCCACCATAGCGGCACAGCCAATCTGACTTGCGAAGCATCGCTCGCCAGCGGGCTGCACAGGCCCGCAGCACCGCATCTCCCGCGGGGTGTCCGTACTGATCATTGATGGCCTTAAATCCGTCGATGTCGATCATGATCAGGGCGAGCGCCGCCTCGGACTGGTCATTCGGCTTGGAGAGCTCCGCAAGCAGGCGATCAAGGACAGTGCGGCTTAACGCGCCCGACACCGGATCAGTCAGGGTATTGGCTAGTGTCGTATTGCCGGATAGGAGCAGGCCCGCATCATTGTGGTTAGCTTGAAATTGACGCGTTAACCAGATGTCCACACCAAGCCCAAGCAGCATGAGCGAAAAGAACGCGACTGCGGACACCACCACGGCGAATCGAGCGGAATCCACAATCCATGCGGCTAGAAGAACTGGTCCGGCAGTGCACGCAACCATCAGCCACCATCGGCGTCGTAAGTGGGTTAAATCAGATGGGAAGATTCGGCGGAAATCCAAGCGGCGAGCCCTTTTTCGAGGGTTGAGTATAGACCCCAGATTGGCTATACTTCCCGGCTCTGGCGATTTAGCTCAGTCGGTTAGAGCGACGGAATCATAATCCGCAGGTCCGGGGTTCGAATCCCTGAATCGCCACCACTTTCAAATGGATCCCTGAAGCGGCTTTTTTGTTTTATCTCTAGGCCGAAATCAATGAACACTGCTTGATTCGAGCGAGTTCCTTTTGTAGGGTTCGTTTTGCCACCTCGGTATCAAAGCGGACTTGCCCGCGTAACCACCAACCTTCGCTCAAGCCGAAATACTTGCAAAGACGCAGATCTGTGTCCGCTGTAATTGCACGACGGCCAGCCACGATCTCGCTAATGCGCCCCGCCGGAACACCGATATCTTTTGCAAGCCGATACTTAGTAATACCGAGCGGCTTTAAAAACTCTTCCTCAAGCATTTCCCCGGGAGAGATAGGATCAATTCGCCTCATATTCACTTTCCTTTCAGTGATAGTCCACGATCTCAACATCATAAGCACCATCGGTTGTCCATCGAAAACACAAACGCCACTGATCATTGATTCGAATACTGTATTGGCCTTTTCTTTTGCCTTTTAGTACCTCAAGGCGATTACCTGGCGGTACCTTCAAATCCTCAAGCCTTTCAGACCACTCGAGTTGCTCAAGCTTTCTAAGCGCCTGGCGCTCGAACGCCACCCAACGCTTTACTGAATAACCCGAGAACAACTTTTTAGTGTCGGCACATTTGAACGTTTTTATTGGCACGGATCAAATAATAACGCTACGCGTATATATCCGTCAAACGTACATATTCGGAAGCCGAGATCTGATTGCGGATTAGCCAACATCGCGCCAACCCGCGTTACACGTTTTGTTACACGGCGGGGTTTAGCCTGTGTAACTTGTTGATTTTATTGATGAAAACTAGAGCGATTTTCATCATAATCCGCAGGTCCGGGGTTCGAATCCCTGACCCGCCACCATCAAAAATTTTTTCTGTTTAAGCAGACAAATCATTCCAATCTTTTACCCGTTGTCAAGCAAATCTTCTTCAAAATTTCAATTTTTTGATTCCCGAACTTAATATGTCGATCAGATTGGATCTTTGTCCAATAGGCCTTGACCGGAGATTGAAAAAACACAGTAATACCAGGGCTGAGTTGCGATTGAGACACTGGTCCACTCAAATAAACTTGACTGAACCAGTTCTAAAATTCAATTAGAACAACGTTTTGTACAATTTAATCGGAAGCTAGATTGCCATACTGTGGCGAAAATTCAGTAGCTTTTGCGGGCTTCCTCCGTGTCTTTCCCTTACACTAAAGTCACGTAACAACCCAAGCCGAGAATGGACCACAATTCTATTCCACGGCGTTCACCGGATACCCATCATGGAATTGCTGACCAATCCCGAAGTCTGGATCGCGTTCGCGACCCTTACCCTGCTCGAACTCGTGCTTGGTATTGACAATGTAATTTTCATCTCGATATTGGCCGATAAGCTTCCGGCCGCTCAGCGGGAGCGAGCACGTCGCGTGGGCCTGTTCATGGCGATGTTCATGCGCCTCGGATTGCTTCTGTTACTGGCCTGGATCGTCGGGCTTGTGACACCGCTGTTCACCATACTAGATCAGGAGATCTCTGGTCGTGACCTGATCCTAATCGGTGGTGGTTTATTTCTGGTGTGGAAGAGCACTACCGAAATCCATGGTAGCTTGGAGGGCGAAGAAGGACATACCTCCTCGGCGGTCAAGGCGACCTTTGGAGCAGTGATTCTGCAAATAATGATTATCGATCTAGTTTTCTCTTTAGACTCTATCATTACGGCTGTCGGCATGGTCGATGACGTGCGGGTAATGATGGCTGCCGTGATTGCCTCGGTGGCGCTGATGATGGTGTTTGCAGGGCCAATCGGGCGCTTCGTCTCGGATCATCCCACCATCAAGATGCTGGCTCTGTCCTTCTTGGTGGTGGTGGGCGTGGTGCTCATCGCCGAAGGCTTCGATCACCACGTTCCCAAAGGGTATGTCTACTTTGCAATGGCCTTCTCGTTAGGCGTAGAGTTACTAAATATTCGTATGCGTCGACGCGCACGTAACCAAGTCAAGTTGCACAGCCCTTACAGCCAAGAGGCCGGCGCATCCTCCAGTAGCGTCCAGCGCTGACGGTTCGGGGCATGTAAGGCCCCGAGAGTGATGAAGACCACCCACCTAGCCAGTTTGCCGCAATGATTTACTATTGAACACTTCTCTTTTAGAGTGGCCCTAAATTGACAGTAGTTCATCAGAGATTGCATGGAACATACACCTCAGTCTGACCCTAGGCCAATCCAACGGGGATCTTCTCCAGGCATCGCTAGGCGTGCGCTCGACGCTGTCTACGCACTGGGGGGCCAACTCGCAGCGCTGTGTGTACTCAGCATTCTGATTCTTATGATCTGGGCATCGCTCGGTCGCGTCCTGAACTGGCAGGTCGGCTGGATCAACGATGTCGTCGCCTGGTTGATGGCTGCTGCAGCTTTTCTCGGAATGGCTTACAGCTTTAGAAACGGCGACTTCGTCCGCGTGACGTTGTTACTCGAATCGGTCTCACCACGCATTAGGCGCTGGCTTGAGGTAAGTTCATTATCTGTCGCTGCGGTCGCGATTTTATATCTTGGTTACTGGGCCATGAGCTTTACTTTAGAGAGCTATCAATTCAACGATATTGCTGGCAATATGGTAGCGATTCCTATTTGGATTCCCCAGATGAGTTTCGCCGTAGGTGCGTTGATTCTGGTCATTGCCGTCATCGACGAATGTGTCCAGGTCCTGCGCGGTGGAAAGCCCAGCTATGTCGTCCGAGTCGAAGAGCGGCATGCCAGGGGTGACTTCTCGGAGGAGATCTGATGGGATTGCTTGACATCGGCGGTTTGCTGCTGTTTGTTCTTCTACTGCTACTCTCCGGCGGCGTCTGGATCGCGATGGCACTCGCAATTGTCGGCTGGGTTGGTCAGACATTTTTCACCAATACGATACCCGGGAAGAATTTATTCAGCGCTTTCTGGGAGACCGCTGCAAGCTGGGAATTAGCCGCACTGCCCTTGTTTATTTGGATGGGTGAGATTCTCTACCGTACGAGGCTCTCCGAGCAGATGTTTGATGGCCTATCGCCTTGGCTATCGCGCATTCCAGGCCGGCTGATGCACACAACGATTCTGGGCTGTGGCATCTTTGGATCGGTATCGGGATCATCGGCAGCTACCTGTGCCACGATTGCGAAGGTCGCACTCCCTGAACTGCAACGCAGAGGCTACAACCGTGACATCGCGCTTGGCTCCCTAGCGGCGGCTGGGGGGCTAGGAATTCTGATCCCGCCCTCGATCACCATGGTAGTTTACGCGGTTGCATCCGATGCCAGCGTGATTCGACTCTTTTTGGCCGGATTTCTTCCGGGACTGCTACTGATGGTGCTGTTCTCGGGATATATCGGCTGGTGGAGCCTTCGACATCCCGATCAGGTACCGTCGCCTGAGCCATCAATGCCTTTTATTGAAAAGCTGCGTCGATCAGGAAATCTTATTCCTTGTGGGCTACTGATTCTTTTTGTTGTTTGGGTTCTCGTCACAGGCTTTGCAACAGCGACAGAATGCGCAGCTTATGGTGTTATTGGTTCGCTTGCCATTGCTGCCTATGGCCGAAATCTCACTTGGTGCCAGTTCTGGGATGCGCTGATCGGTGCTACTCGACTCAGCTGCATGATCATGTTTATCCTGGCTGGCGCAGCCTTTCTCACTAAAACGATGGCCTTCACAGGTATCCCCCAGGCGCTCGCCGAAGCGGTGGCAAAGGCGGGTCTATCTCCCTATGAGTTGATTATGGTGCTTGTGCTGGTCTACCTGGTGCTCGGCACAGCGTTGGACGGAATCTCAATGATCGTACTGACTAGTGCGGTGGTATTACCGATGATTCAGGGAGCGGGGTTTGATCTTATCTGGTTCGGCATCTTTGTGATCATGCTCATCGAAATCGCAGAAGTAACCCCACCAGTGGGCTTTAATCTGTTTGTACTGCAAAATATGACAGGTATTGATAGTAACCGCATTGCACGGGTCACTCTCCCGTTTTTTGTATGTATGTTATTGGGTATAGCACTCATCACAGTGTTTCCGTCTATTGTTACCGTGCTGCCCAATTCAGTTATGGGTGCTCCAAAATAGAAGCTTGCAAAAGAATTTTTTGCTGGACTGAATCTCTAAATTTTTCAATGATTGAGAGTCAATCACTTCGCCGTCCCCGCCTTTGCAATATCTACTGCTGGCGTTTCTTTTACGATAGGCTACCTGTTTGACAGATTGATAATATCCACGGCAATAGGCGGCTTACAAAGGCGTTATTGGTTCATGGTTCTAACACGAACCCCTCACTACTGACCAAAGGTAATCCTCCCCTTTTTAGTGGGGGTCGGAAGTAGACATTAAGCGGCTATGGCCATTCGCTGTTTTGGTGTGATTCCGCCCAAGGCCATGTTTGGACACACATGATTGTAGGACCAGATCCAACGGGCTGCATGATCTCGTACTTCATCGAGGTCTTGCCAGTAATACTGCGATAGCCACTCGTATCGGACTGTCCTGTTGAACCGCTCGACATAGGCATTTTGCTGAGGCTTGCTAGGCTGGATGTATTGGAAGGCAATACCAGCGTCTTCAGCCCAGTTCTGGATTGCACCGCTGACGTTCTCGGGACCGTTGTCACAGCGGATAATCTAAGGTCTACCTCGCCACTCAATGATCTGTTTTAAGGCCCTGATAACCCGTTCCGATGGCAGCGAGAAGTCGATCTCCATACCCAGGGCCTCCCGGTTGTAATCATCGATGACGTTCAACACCCGGAAGGTCCTCCCATCAGACAGCTGGTCATGCATAAAGTCCATAGACCAGACTTGGTTGATCTCCCCGGGTACAGCCAGTGGCTCTGGCTTCTCCCGATTAAGACGTTTACGGGGTTTGATCCGAAGGTTCAGCTTCAAACCCTTGTAAATGCGATAGATACGCTTGTGATTCCATTTAAAGCCCTTGACATTGCGCAGGTAGAGATAACAGAGCCCGAAGCCCCAGTTGCGGTGGTTGTCCGTCAGTCGCAGCAACCAGTCGGCTATCTGCTCGTTCTCAGCGTTCTTTTTGGCTTCGTACCGATAACAGGTCTGGCTCACCAAGAAGATCAAGTAGGCCAGTCGGATCGATATGCCCCGCTCAGCCACCACCCGCTTGGCCATCTCACGTCTGCGAGATGGCCTCACCACCTTTTTGTGAGGGCCTCGTTCAGGCTCTCCGACTTCAGCCGCTCCTCGGCATACATCTTCTTGAGCCTGGCGTTCTCGAGCTCCAGTTCCTTGAGCCGGGCCATCATCGACGTATCCATCCCGCCGTACTTGGCTCGCCACTTGTAAAAGGCCGCCGTACTCACCCCAAGCTCCCGGCAGATCTCTGGCACCGCCAGCCCCGCCTCAACCCGCTTCAAAGCCTCTTAAATCTGACTGTCGATAAATCTGGACTTCTTCATCCGTAGAACCCCCTCGTATCGAGAAAATTCTACTTCCAACCCAAGTTAAAAACAGGAGGATTACCTAACCGAAACTTAAACCCTATGAGGACTTATTTCACAATTACTTTGCCATCAAATCAATCAACAAGAAGAAGAAGAAAATGCACACAAACGTGACAGCAATTGTGTAGAGAATCTTTTTAATCAGACCCGATAAGGTATCCTTCACTTCACTAAATTCAGGATTATCTCGTCGATCCATTGCCCGCCAGACCCGCCAGCCAATGTAAAGCGGCACCACAATAGCTAGAATAAACGTAACAATTTCCATCAAAAGCCTCTAGAGTTTTACGCCTTAACGAGTTCTTGCAGATGCTGAAAAGGAAGACGCTCTTTCACCAAGGTCACCGTGCACTGCGCCTCATTTGCGACTCGCATTGGGACATTTGGAAGCGCCTCAAGAGCCCCTCTATTTTTTGTGTGGGCACCCATAATAATTAAGTCAACAAAATTCTCGTTCGAAAATCTTAATAGGCTCCCAGCAATATCGTCAGAATCAATCACATGAAAAGAAACCTGATGCCCTTCGGTGTTGACCCCCCGAGCCCAACGTTGCATTACATTCAGATAAGTCCGATGCATCGTAACCTCGCTCGATTCATGTTTTGTACTACTCACAGCGCTCGATCGAAGCACAGTCACAACAGCAAGTCGGGCGCCAGGCCGATTTCCGAGCGCGAGAGTCGCGAGGCGCTCTAGTCCCCATAGAACCGAATCTGTGACTACGCGATCAGGAAAAGCGACCATTACAATTGGAATTTCTTTGATTGTTTTCTTTGGTAGTTTACTGGGCTTATATTCAACTCCAGCAGACCACACAAAACGCTTCAATTTCTCGAATATCCCAGTTCCTGTTAGCTTTTCTCCGAGATCGGTAATGCATACTGTTTCTGGATTTTTTAGATCAAGCGCAAGAAGTGCAGCCGATGCATAGCGGTCCTCAGCTCTGACTTGTAGACATTTCAAAATAACTTCCTGCATCCACTTTGGAACAGATGTATTAATCGCCCGTGGCGGCATTGGGTCAATCCATAGACGATTTCGAAGCCCAGACTGGGTTTCGGGTGCCCCGAACGGCAATTCACCAGTAACCGCCTCATAGAGCATCACACCAACAGCGAATAGATCGCTCCTCGGATCGCCACGGATTCCAACAACCTGTTCAGGTGCAATCCATGCAGGGGAACCAACAGCAGCACGGAATTCCTCCGCAAGAAGATCAGGATAATCCCCGTGAAAAGAGAGTCCAAAATCCAGCAGAATTACTCGGCTATCGTCCGCAATTAGAATGTTTGCTGGCTTCAGATCGAGATGACATGCATTTTGTTCGTGCATGCAATGTAAGCCAAGCGCGACTTTTTCGAAAATTTTCGAAATATTTCTTAGTTCGGCTTCATCTTTTTTCTGAGGCAGTTTTGCCAGCCATTCTCCGAGGGTTTCCCCCGAAATATATTCGATAACAAGGTAAGGCGTCTGGATTCCAAGATCTCCCGCAGCAACGAAGCGTGGCATAAAGGGGCCTGAGATTGCCTCAAACAACTGCAATTCCACTTCAAAACTTGTAACATTTTCGCCGCCATCACCCTGAGAAAGCTTCGGGACTTTCATCACCATTGGAAATGGAGAGGGACGTCCATCCGCATACATCACACTGAAGATACGTGCCATCTTTCCAGCGTAGAGTTGCTGACCCACTCTAAAACCATCAATAAGAGCCCCGGGCTCCAAATGATTCATCTTCCGCTCTCAAGTCTTAATGCAAGCTCTTCCGGTAAGTGATTAAGGCCTAGGTCTCTTACCACTTGTTTGATATCGTAAAAAACCCGATTGAACTGAATCGTATGGGAATCCGTATCTAAAATTGCATAACACGCCCTTGGATCACCATCACGTGGCTGGCCGACGGATCCCACACACGCCAACCATGATCGATGCTCCTTCAACTTTATTGTCACACCTGGGCTTGGCTTAAAGCGCATGTATTCACGCCCGGTTCCCTGGTAGAAAAGAATTTGCTCATGGACATGGCCACATAACACTACGGACGCCTGATATTGTGTGGCCGCTGAGTCAATACACCGGTCGATCCGATGGTGATCTGTGGCGTAAAACCAAGCCTGGGGGTCGTCAAGTGTGGCATGAACAAAGGCATACCTATAGTGAGTTGCAACTAGCGGTAATGATCTAAGCCAATGTCGATCTTCCTGAGAGAGTTGATGATAAGTCCAGGCTGCGACAACCTCAATCGCACGCCTCCCCGCAGGCATCTCCAAATCGGGAAGATGAGGTTCATCGTGATTTCCACGCAAAACGATTGCACCGCCTTCGTGCAATCGCCTGCACAGTGCAACCACTTCGGAGGGATTGGGCCCGTAGCCGATCAGATCCCCAAGTATCGCAATCTGATCAATCTGTTTTGATTCAATATCCGCCAGGCACGCCGAGACTGCAGGCATGTTTGCGTGCAAATCAGACATTAGCGCAAAGCGCATTAGACGCGCTCAGTGTGTTACAGCACTACTTCTTTTCTGAGCCTTTTTCCGCCTCGGGCGCATGGACCGCTTCAGCGCCATGTTTTTCCCCGGTCATATCGACTTTATTCCCCCCCACTGATATCAGATAGAGGGCAACACCAGCAAAAATAATAAATCCCACCGCGATTTTCCACATTTTGTTATCTCCCTAAAAAAAACCCCCCGCAAGGGTTAATTCCATGCGGAGGGCCCCACTTTACCCGACTTTAGGAGGACTTTGATATGACCTAAATCACCAGGTAAACAAAAACTTTTCAGTCGTGCGCATAGATATCAACGTCTTTTGTTTCCTTGTAAAACAGCATACCGATTACAAAAGTCATACCCGCGATAATGATCGGGTACCACAGACCGTTGTACATGTTTCCAGTCTGGGCAACGATCGCGAATGAGGTGGTAGGCAACAGGCCGCCAAACCAGCCATTACCGATGTGGTACGGTAGAGACATGGATGTGTAACGGATTCGAGTGGGAAAAAGCTCCACTAGCGCGGCGGCAATCGGGCCGTAGACCATAGTGACCAGAATCACAAGATAGGTAAGAATTAGGACGACCTTGAGCGTATCGACCTTCGCCATATCTGCTTTCGCAGGATAGCCTTCGGCCACCAAGGCATCATTTAACGCTTTAGCCATAGTTCCGGCCTTTTCCTTGGCCTCATCAGCTGAAATACCTTTGGCGTTATAGCTTTCTATCTCTACTTCGTCGATCTTGATCTTTGCGATCGTTCCAGCAGGTGCCGCGACGTTGTCGTAACTTACCGATTTAGCTGCGAGTTGTTGCTTAGCGATATCGCAAGAGCTAGTGAACTTCACAGTGCCGGTTGGATTGAACTGAAATGAGCACTCCCCGGGATCAGCAATCACCGTCACCTTTGCCTGGGCCTGGGCTTTTGCCAGATCAGGATTTGCGGCTTCGGTGAGCATCTTGAATACTGGGAAGTAGGTCAATACAGCCAGTAGGCAGCCTGCCATGATGATCGGCTTGCGACCAATTCTGTCTGAAAGAGCACCAAATACTATAAAGAAAGGCGTTCCAATTACCAGTGAACCCGCGACATATAGATTTGCAGCCGCACCATCCACCTTTAGCGACTGGGTCAAGAAGAACAGTGCATAAAACTGCCCCGTGTACCAGACCACAGCCTGACCCGCGGTAAGCCCTACTAGCGCAAGGATGACAATCTTAAGATTTTTCCATTGTCCGAAAGACTCGGTTAATGGTGCCTTGGACGTCTTGCCCTCTTCCTTCATCTTCTTGAAGGCGGGCGACTCATTCATTGATAGACGAATGTAAACCGAAATTCCAAGCAGCAATATCGATACCAGAAATGGCACGCGCCACCCCCAGTCAGCGAAAGCCGCCTCGCCCATATATGTACGGGTACCCAGAATTACCATCAGCGAAAGGAACAGGCCAAGCGTTGCAGTCGTTTGAATCCAGGCGGTGTAAGCACCTCGCTTACCGTGTGGTGCATGCTCAGCAACATAGGTTGCGGCACCACCGTACTCACCGCCCAGGGCGAGACCCTGAAGCAGACGAAGGCCGATCAGAATGACTGGAGCCGCTACCCCAATACTTGCATAGGAGGGGAGAAGTCCGACAATAAAGGTCGAAACGCCCATGATTAGTATAGTGACCAGGAATGTGTATTTGCGGCCGATCAAATCACCAAGCCGGCCAAACACGATTGCTCCAAAAGGCCTAACGATAAAACCCGCGGCAAATGCGAGAAGCGCGAAAATAAAGGCAGAACCTGGATCAAGGCCACTGAAGAACTGCTTTGCAATGATTGCTGCCAGTGAGCCGTATAGGTAAAAATCGTACCACTCGAATACAGTTCCAAGCGATGAGGCAAAGATGACTTTCTTCTCCTCAGAGGTCATCGGGCGATTCTCTACTGCCGCCATAGAAGTCTCCAATCTTGATTTATCACTATTCCCTACGCCCACGGACGTGAGCGAGTGAAGGTTACTTCATGTACGCGGAAAAAAAGTCCTCTAATTCCCAAAACTCGAAACTAAAACAACGAAAAAATAGCGCTAATTGTTTGCATTAAACATACCTTTGTCGATGGCAATCCAGTAGGTCGCAGAAAAAGAACTACAAATTTCTGCTAATTTTTAGTAACATCACAACAAATAGAGAAATTCCAATTCTCAGACCGTTAGGGAGGCAATATGGACAATCAGGCCCACCAGCTCACCGCATGGTTTTCGCTGAGGTCTGTCCTGGACGAAATGATCACCAAGACAGACTATCGATCGATCGACTCAACTTCTCAGCGACTTTTTGAATGGATCTACCTGCGATGCAAGCAAAACCGCCCTCTGCACGCACAAGAGGTTTTGTACGACTCAAAAGTTGCATCCCATGCAACCATACAAAAATGCATCCTGTCTCTCGAAAAGATTGGATTGATTGCCATTAATGTCGATCAAAAAGATACAAGAAGAAAAATTATCGCTACCACCTTGCGTGCGGACCAGCTCGTTGCCGAGCTCTCTGCAGGGATTCAAACCTGGGTACAGTCGCATTAAATCGATGGCACCTTGGATTTTTTCTGATGACTCAGCTGCAAGAATCGTCTTAATTTCTCTTATGGCCTGCCTATACGCAGGTAGTGTTGTAATTAGTAATCACCTTCTGTTCCCCTGGGCAGAAGATGAATCCTTCCGCTACTGGTTTCACCCCGCAGCCGGGGCGAGGCTATTGCTGATCATGCTATTTGGCATTCCCGCCGTGATCGCAGTTGGCGTAGGATCAGCGGCGATCTATATCAGCCCCATTGTTCCTCAGGTAGACGAATACGGACCCGCATTATTACTTGGATTTTCTGAGTCATTTGGACTTTTTCTTGTACTTGTCATATACGGAAAACTCACCCGAATGAAATTTCCGTGGTCAGGAATTACTTGGCAGCATATTCCATTTATTGCAATTTTTTCTAATATGGGAGTGTCATTACTGTCAAATTTGTGCAGGATCATTCTTGATATTAGCGATCCACTGAAGTTCCAGCGCGACGTCAGCCTCACCCTGACAGGAGACGTTCTCGGATCTATCTTTTTCCTTTTTTTATTATTTTTTATACGGAAGTCCTACCTAGCATACACACGAACATAGCTGGATAGCCGGGATGAAATCCGCGGGTTTTAGCTGAACTTTCCAGATATAGGCTGAATGTTAAGTCTTGGATATTTCCTCTGCACAGTTGTAGCCACTCGCCCGGTAATCCTCCCGTTTTTAGCAGGGATCAGATGTAGAGTTCATGGGGCCATTGACGTCCCCACAGTCCAGATGCCAGATTGTATGGCGCAAGAAGTCATTGAGTTATTTAAAGACCTGGGGATTGCACAGCAAAACAGCGTCTTGGATCTTTTGAAAAGGGTGTATGCGATAGCCGGTTGAGTGAGCCCGGGTAGCCCGCTGGCGAAGAAACTGAAGGTCTGACTCAATCGGCTGGTACATGAATTCGCCCTGAAAACGCGAAATTACCAGCCGGTCCATCAAGGTTGAACTAAGTTTTTCTTGAAAACTTATTCAAGATTAGAAATAGCCCAGGAAGGAGCAAAGCTTGGTCATGCTCTCGAAAACCGTTAGCTACCAGAAATAGATCATCCGGGACGGCATAAACAGGGGTCAAACGAGCCCGTTACATTGTTTTGACTCGGTTTTCACATTACAAAAAACAGTACGTTTATGAAATCAAACCTGGACGCGCGGTTTTCAACAAAAGGTTTCTAGACTTTTTTACCGCCCTACCCAGCGGGCTTCAAAATGAGTAAAACCTAGCTCTTGAAATATGGCGCCGAAAAATTTCTTATCCGCGCGGTTATAAGCCAAATGGCCCAGACTTTCTTAGCGCCCCACCCCATTACACGTTTTATTACACGGTGGGGTTTGACTCTTATAACCCATTGATTCCATTGATGAAAATTGGAGCGATTTTCATCATAATCCGCAGGTCCGGGGTTCGAATCCCTGAATCGCCACCACTTACATCCGGTGGGTACTCGAGCTGGTCTCCACCACGGAGCAAACTGCAAGCCCCCCTTAAGCCCACCAAGAAGCGCTTGACCTACTTGAGTGCCCGTAATTCCCTTATTCCCGCCAAAATTCAAAAGTCAAAAGCGCCAAAAATGACATCATTTCTAGACGACCAAGAATCATCGCAAGTGAGCAAATAGTCGCCTGAAAATCAGTAAGTCCTGCATAGTTTCCAGCCGGGCCGATTTCATTTAAACCCGGACCGGCATTATTTACAGTTGCAACAATTGCGCTAAAGGCAGTATCGAGCGGCATATCGGTTAGCAGTAACACAAAAGTCAACGCGAGAATGGTCCCACCATAGACCAACATAAAAGCAAGAACCGAGAAGACCGTGCCGTTTGCAACAGGTGTCCCGCCGATTGTCAAGTTATCCACCATGTGGGGATGGAGCATTCGCATGATCTCGCGACGTGTCTGCTTTACCAAAATGATAAGACGTGCCATTTTGATTCCGGCGCCAGTTGAGCCTGCACTTGTTGCGACACCCGATAGAAGAAGCATCAATATCGGCGCAAAAATGGGCCACTGGTTGTAATCAGTAGTTGCATAACCGGTTGTCGAACCTATCGAAATCGTATTAAAGAGCGCGGTACGTAAGGCTTCAAGGGGATCCTCGTAAACACCATGAATCAGTATCAGGCAGGCGATCAGTAAGCTTGCACCAATTAACAACGCAAAGCTTCCCAGCCATTCTGGGTCACGAAATACAAGCATGAATCGACGCTTATGAAACGCTACGAAATACAATGCGAAGCTACCACTTGCAACTAGCATATAAAAAATTGCTATCCATTCAAGCGTTGGAGACTCAAAAAATCCGAAACTCGCATCATGCGAAGAGAGGCCGCCAAGGCTCATCGTTGTGAACATATGCAACCATGCGTCACCCCAACTCATGCCGCCTGCCCAGTAAGCAAAAAGACATGTCAGAGAAATCGCCGAATAAACCGCCCAGAGCCCCTTTGCCGTCTCCGCGATGCGCGGAGTAAGTTTGGACTCTTTTAGGGGACCAGTGGATTCGGCCCGAAAAAGAGATCCGGCTCCAGCGCTCACCATCGGCAAAATTGCTACCGCCAGCACCAAAATTCCCATGCCCCCAATCCACTGCAAAAAACAACGCCAAAAATTAATGGAATACGGCAAATCATCTAAACCTACCAACACGGTTGCGCCCGTTGTCGTAAGGCCAGAAACCGCCTCAAAATACGCGAATGACCATGAAATTGGCTTGCCAAGTTCATAAAAGTAGATCACGAAGGGCAGACAAGCGAGTGCTGGAAGAACTGTCCAACAAAGAGAGACCAACAAAATTCCATCCCTTGGCCGTAGCTCTGGCATCTGCTTACGCAACGCTGCTGGAGCCACGCAGCACGCTCCTAGTAGCACCGTCAACACTAACGGAATCCAGAAATCATTGCTCGCACCATCCTCCGTAATTAGGGCAAGCGCCTCAGGGATTACAAAGGTAGTCCCGAAGGTGATCAAAATGATGCCAAAAGTAGGCAGAATACGAAAAAGGATTTGCACAAAAGGCAGTGTAGCGAAAGTTAGGTCTAAGATTGCAGAGAGATATTCATAAGCGTCCGCTTTAATCACTATGCAACGCGAAAAAAGCCCATCTAATCACAATTCTGACATCCAAAAGCTCAAGTTGGTCGCTGGAGTAGCCTTAACGCAAAGCCGGCAGCCGTACATTTCGTTCGCCCTTGGACATGACAAAGACGTGGCCTCTCTACTTCACAGGTTAGTTAGAGTTCTATTGGTGTTACTGTCAGCTTCTTTTGCGAAAGGTCAGGTAAGGCCTGGTTCGGATCCCGCATCTACAGGCCTGAGACTCAAATTCCTGAATCGCTACGATCCTTGTGAAAAGCCTCACGCACTATGGCCCTTGATATAGGTCTCAAGAAAGGAGACATGCTCGCTGAGATCCGACATCATCTCCTTGACCACATCACCGATCGACACTACACCTAGAACTCTATCTCCAGACACCACGGGCAAGTGGCGAATGCTTTTTGAAGCCATCAAACCCATACAGTATTCCATCGGATCTCCCAACTTAACTGTTATCGGATTCGCAGTCATTACATCTGAAATTCGAGTAGTTCCTGAATCTAAACCCGGTAAAAGAACCCGAATCGCGCAGTCACCTTGCGAAATAATTCCTGAAAGACGATCCGAGTCGATTACCAGAATCGCTCGTACACGATGCTCCTTCATCAGTTCAAGAGCCTTTCGCACGCTATCACTGGATGACACAGAAATAGTGCGATCTTGCTTCTGAGTGAGGCAGTCTTTTACTGTCTTCATCTAATTCTCTCCTTAGCTAACTTGCGGAAGAGGAATTAATTCCCGCCACTTTGAATATTTTGTACGGAAATTTTACCTTAACTTAAACAATCCTAGCAGGTCACCGAAAGCGTTTAAATGGCGTCTAAAGGCGATATCGCTATCGATAAGCTATTGGTTTGGGTTGAGAGGCTGACCACCGATGTAGACTGTGAACAATCTAAAGACAACTGATTATTGTATTTTTGACCATCTTTTGTCGGCTAGACGGTCCATACCTATGATCTGTTAACAAATGGTGTCGAATAAACTCTAAACCCAGATACTCCAGAGGTGGACTCTTGGAGATGGCACAAATCAGCGCACCGGATAAGTAACAACTCCAGAGAGCGGCTCCAGAGGGAAGCTGTAACTACCAAGCAGAGTACGCCTGCGCACACGGTATTAAACAATGCATACCATCCAGCCGCTTCTTTGACCATCGAGAACGCGTTGACCGCGGCCGGGGTTCGAATCCCTGAATCTCCACCATTGAATTCCAAAATGTTTTTTCTCTCAGCGCGGATCCTACGCTAAACCCTTACCATGCTGAGTTTCGAATCACCCAACCCAAAACTCATAGGTGACACAGTTACCAATTAGCTTTTAATCTCATTTAATCAACGCTTCCCTGGTTGCTGTCCGGTCTGCGATTTAGGAGGTGCCGCTGGAGTTATCTTCGTGTCTGATCGACTCCCATGGAGGATGTCTTCACCAGGTTTCCCCGTTACAACGTCACGACCGGATCCACCGTAGATAGTGTTTGGGGCGGCAGGCGGTGATTTCGGAGGTGCAGCCGGTGTTACTTTTATTGCTCTATCTCCGTGAAGCACGTCTTTACCAGCATCTCCTTTCACTACATCGGCTCCATAGCCTCCGTAAAGTTTGTCATTTCCGACTCCCCCGGTAAATGGTTGGGATGACTGCGGCGTTGCCTTCGGTGCCACAGGGGCGTTACTCGCAGACTTATTGGGTGGTGGTAGCGAATTAGATTGCGGCTTTTGAGGTGGATTTGGCACTGTCTGCGCCTGAAGAGCACCAAATGACATTACCAGCGCCGCCATGACGGCCAGTTGGGTTAGCTTCACGGACGTTCTCCTGGTAGGAATCAGGCTGCTACTTTTTCTGCTGCGCTGCCTGTACTGCTGGAGGGGGTGCTGGGGTTGGTCTCTGGTGCCCCTCTGGTCGACGCCCATAGTCCAAAGTATCTCCCCCGCTGCCCAAAGCATTGGCACTATTCACCATGCTCGAGGCGGATAAATTGTCCTTTCCTCCGTCTCCTTGTATACCGCCACCAGAACCCGCAACCCTGTGTCCACTTTGTGATCCCGACAACGACGGTTTTGTCTGGGTTACCTTCGGCGGGGGCGGCGCATTTGTCGAACTTACAGTAGCCGGCGAGGGTTTGACTGAGGCCCCCGGCGCTGTGGACTGAGAATAGGCACCGTTCACAGGAATCATAAAGGCGATCACTAAACGAACGAAACTCTGCTTCATAAGAAAACTCCATAAACTGTTCCGGAACAGTAGAAATCAAACCGACTCATGAGTCAACCCACTATTGGGTCTTTAAAAACCCCACAACTCCTCTTCGAGATCCCATCTAGATCGGTGAGTGCTACGTCATTCGCTCAGCACCAAGCCCCATTACACGTTTTGTTACACGGCAGTGTTTGGCTCTTACAAACCATTGATTAAGTTAAAGAAAATTGAAGCGATTTTCATCTTAATCCGCAGGTCCAAGCACCGGCAGGCCACGAACCGACTGAAACCTAATTAAACGTATCCAGCAGTTCCGAACCAGGTCCCCCAACGTCTACGGGCCATGGCTACACCTGTAACGTTCTGTGCGCCAATCGTCGCCGAGAGGGCCGTCGTCAGCGCTGTTCATGCCGCTTGCGCAGACGAATTGAATGAAGGGATGGAAATCCCCCTATCTTGTTTTGCCAAAATGATCTCAGTCACCATCTCGGCAGTTACGGCAGATAATGTCCAGCCGAGATGCCCATGCCCTGTGTTGTAAAACACATTAGACCGCGAACCCTGACCGATCCTGGGCATCATGTTAGGCATCATTGGACGCAATCCTGCCCAGGGCACCACTTTACGGGTGTCGATGTCCGGGAAGCACTGATTGACCCATTGAATCAATGGCTGGATACGATCAGCGCGAATATCAAGATTGATTCCATTGAATTCCGCAGTACCGGCCACTCGGAAGCGATCATCGCCGAGCCGGCTGGTTACCAGCTTAGTTTCATCATCAAGCAGACTGACTTGGGGAGCTGCAGCCTGGCTCACGCTATCCGGTAAGTTCACAGTAATGGAATAGCCCTTTACCGGATAAATATTGACCCGGTCACCGAGCTGCGCGGCAAGCCGTCTGCCATGCACGCCAGCGCAGATTACGATACCGTCAAATGTCAGCGAATCGGTTTCACCTGCGTATTTTACTTGGACAAACGCGCTTTTGCCGTTAGCCGCAACACTGAGTACCTCATGCTCATTTAGAATCTTTGCGCCAGCACGCTCACATGCCTTTGCTAAACCATAAGTAAATTTATGAATATCGCCAGTGGAGTCGCTTTCGGTGAAGTAGCCACCGTAGTAATTGCCGTGCAGCGTCGGCTCAATTGCCTTCATTTCAGTCGGCGTCACAGTACGACGTGGTAACCCGCCTTGGGCCAGAAGCTTAGAAACTTCTCCTGCATGGTCAAAGCCCTTTTTGTCGCGGTAAATATGCAAAATGCCTTCGCGTTTATGGTCAAACTCAATGCCTTCAGCCTTGGCCCATGCAAAGTGATGCTCACGCGATGCGATCGCCATTCTTGCCGTAGCAATCGTGTTGTTTTTATAGTGGGGAATAGCGGCGACAAACTCTGCCATCCAGCTGAGTTTGTGCCATGTCGGTGTCGGATTCATCAGCAAAGGGGCATCGCTTTTAAACATCCACTTCAAACCCTTGACGAGCGTGGAGGGGTGGGTCCAGACCTCCGCGTTTGAAGCAGATAGCTGACCGCCATTGGCATAAGATGTCTCCATACCGGGGTAGCGATTTTTCTCGATCAGGGTAACGTTAAACCCCTTTTTTGCTAAGCAATAGGCGGTAGTGACACCTGTGATGCCGCCACCAACGACAACATATGACTTGCTCATGTGAAGGTCCTCTTAAACGTCGGGGGTTGGGCCTAAATGCAATATGCAACTTAGGCGCCCCCTCTGTTTTAGACCTGAGAGATTCGCGAACCTGGCGGCCCGCTTGCTCCTGCGGTGCTTTGACGGACGTACACGCCAAAGGCTCTTCAGAGATTTCTTCGGTAGCGGTCCTTTTGCCTGAGAGTTTCCGGGGCGGTTGCTCCTTCGGCGCCACGCGTACGTGGTCTCTCCCGATACCTACTGAGCCGCAGGCTAAGTAGATCTCTCAAGGATGTCAACCCTTTTTTGCAACTTTCGATAGCGCATTGCAAAAAATGCGACTCAACGAAGATTTAATGGTGTTTAAAATAAATCGTGACAATAAAAACTACGCTAGACCCCAATAAATGACCAGGCAGCCCAGCCGTGCACGGGCCGGTAGGCTTAACCGCCTGATCTGCTGTCGTGTCAGTGGGTGTGGCAAATTCGTAATGCGCAGATCCCGGGTTCGAAACGAGCCGCATGTGAGTTCGGTGAAGGCAAATTTTCCGCAGCAAAGTTATATCGGAGCTAATCCCTGAGATTTCAGTTTGTCAGATAGCGTGCCGACCCCAAACTTCGTTGAAATACGAGAATCACCCTCAGAAATCAAACGTTGACTGAGGCTTGGATTGAGAATCACTAACGATTCTTTTTGACTGTGATTTTTTAGCACCTGATCGACTACCGTGCTTTTTAAAAATCTCTTGAGATTGCGATCGCGACTCGTTTGTCTTTCTTAGGCCCCACAGTAAATCTCGGGCGCGCCTTGCGGCATCAAGATGCTCAACAATTGGACTGGGATATGTTGACTCTGTAACTTCGGGCACCCATCGCCGAACAAAAGATCCATCCGGATCTTGATCCTTGGCTTGTTTCTCAGGGTTATATATCCGAATTGTATTTATTCCAGTAGTACCACTTTGCATTTGAATTTGTGGCCAATGGATCCCCGGCTCGTAGTCAACGAAAAGTCTTGCCAAGTGCCGTCCAGTCAAGTTCCAATGTAGCCATAGATGCTGACTAGCAAAAGAAATCAGCATTGCCCGCATTCGGAAGTTAAGCCATCCGTGATATTGCAAAAATCGCATGCATGCATCTACAAAGGGTAGGCCCGTGTTTCCACTAGCCCAAGCTTGTAATAAAGCCATTTCGGTCTCAGAAAGCGCCTTTTCATTGCGAATACCTCGAGTAGCAGGATGTAGGCACTCAAACTCAATATCTGGCTCAGACTCAAGCTTTTGAATAAAGTGGCACCTCCAGTGCAGACGACTCTCAAAGCTTTTAAGACTTAATAGCATCCGCTGCTGTAATGGATCATCATTGCGAGACCGCCACTCAGTGCGCGCTGACCAGGTGGCCTGCACTACCTCCCGAATCGATAACGCACCCCAGGTTAAATAAGGAGAAATCCGTGAACATGACTGTTCGGATGTGCCAGGGCTACTCATGTGACGCCGATAGTCAACGCCTCGTCCGCTTAGAAAACTTTTCAGATCACGAATACCCGCCTTTCTTCCCCCAGAAAGACGCCCAGGGCACGGATCGAGGCTCGCGAGTCGCTTCCACGGACTAAAGTCATCACACCGAAAAATGTTGGGAAGAGCGGACAGAGCTTTTTCTATGTCAGCTGGTACAGGGATCAAATCCGGAATGCCAAGCCTTGGTTGGGTCATTCGCCCCTGCCAGATCCGCGCCCAGTCGTCTCTGTCGGAGAGCCTTCGTACGACGTTGTTTTGTGGCTTCTCGTACCACTGGATTCCATGAAGTCGGCACCATTCAAGAACTCGTCGATCCCGCGCGAAACTCTCCCAGTTGCCAGTCTCCTCATGGCTATGCAAAGTGAAGGTTCCAAGCGCTCTCCTGAGTTGCTCTAAAAGTTCCGGCATCTCGCCAAACGCGATAAGCACTTTCAAGCCAACTCTCTCGCCGGCCTGTTTTAATTCTGCTACACACTCCTGATAAAAGGCAGCTTGGCGCCCGCTTGCATCGGGAAGTGCCCAGAGTGATGGCTCATAGACAATCAGACCCACAACCGGTCCACTGATAGCCGCAGAAGACAGGGCCACATGATCACGCAGTCGGAGGTCGCGCTTAAACCAAACAATCTGTAGCTGTGACATAGGCTAACCCTTACAGACGATCAACTGCTGCAGAAAATCAGGAATTTTTTGCTTAACCTTAAAAAAACCCGCACCTGCATGTGGCCAGATTAGCGTATCCCAATCTCGACGCCATTCAGATAACCGGATACCGTGGGTCCGCAATACCGGCAGATGGGCCTCCAGTAGGTCACGTGTCGGGCCCTGAGTGAGATAGGCGGTAACTAGCTGCTTAGCCCCGCTTTGAATAATGAAATCGATAAGCCTCGTGACCGATTCATCATTTGAAGTTGCATCAAACCAAACCGGTGTAAGCTTATTTCTTCCTGCAGTATCAGCAAGCGCACGGCGCTCAAATTCAATTACGCTAGCTGATACCGCGCGCGGTGATCGCGCTTGACTGCTCAACAGAGAGGCGACCGCTACCCACGAAAATGCCGCTAAATCATAGTCCTCAATACAACAATCCTCATCGGTAAGTAATAGCAAGCTGGGTATCTTGGTATCGGGCTTAAGTGGATCTCGGAACTTCTGAATTTCAGGTAGGCCCAAAGGCTCGGTGTAATCTAACGGTTCGATATCTTTTGAAAGCTCACCAGAATCTGGATGGAATCGCCCTGCCGTAAACTTTTGGATGTTCCAGCCCTCTGCTGTATAGGCTTTACCACGCGTATGCAGGCCCGCCACCCATCGCCAGCTTAGGGTATTGGAGGCCGCATCACCGTCAAGTAGGTGCCTGTAGAAAAAATCGGCGCCGATCCGCCAAGGTAGCCCGAGGGTAAAAATCCATATTGAGGCGAACCACATCCGCGCGTGATTATGTAGGTATCCGGTAGTAACGAGCTCATTTACCCAGGCATCGAAATACGCCAAGCCTGTCCGCCCGCTCTCTGCCATCTTCACCCGAACGTTCAGCGCTGAATTAGTTTCTAGCGCAGATAAATCCGCCGCTAAACCGCGTTGGTATTGACTCCAAATGGTCGGCCGAAGTTCAAGCCAACCCTTAAAGTAGGTCCTCCAGAATACTTCTTGAATAAACTTCTCGCTCGCACATCGCCCGTGGGCCTCAAGCGCGGCTTGAACTACCTCCGATTCCAGCACGAGCCGCCTGCGGACATAAGGCGATAGCTGTGAGACGCTGCGGTGCTGGCCCGGCCCGAGATCGAAATTACGCAGCCGCTCATAATCAGAGCCCATTTTTGCTGTAAATTCGCGAAGGAGTGTCTCGCCTGCTCGTCGGGTCGCGCTAAGGTAATTTTCCTGCGAAGGCATTGATCAACAATATATCGTTTGAAAAGTGCGCTGGATCTGATGGCAGCCTTTGAGCACAGTTTGGCACTGTTACTTTGAGTAACGATGCCCGCCCAGAGCACCAAATGCACCTTACACATTTTATTACCCGGTGGGGTTTAACTCCGCTTACCCATTGAATTTATTAACGAAAATTCATCTAATTTTCATCTTAACACTTCGACCGGTGGTGTGTCGCCGAGGGCAACTCCCCAAACCGTTGAGCGTAAAGCGCTGCAAACTGTGAGGCGTGCATAAAGCCGCAGACAAGCAAGAGCTTAGTGACCGGGAGTTCGCTGGTGGTGAGTAGCAGTCCCCTCGCTTTTTTACGCGACTGGCAATCGTCAAAACCAGAGAGTGCAGCCAAAACTACACCACTTCAGCGGTAAAACAATATTCAGCATTTACAAAATGCCACTCACGGTTTACCAATTCTTGCTATCCAGCCCCCCGAAATTACCCCACCATATCTGGGTCATTAATTCTCGTCACAGTTTATGCTTATAACGCGCAAGCAGTTACTCGAAGTCTTCTCGACCCAGCTACAAATCAAACTTCGCACCCACTTTCGGGGACGTATCCCATCTGCCGCAGCGATAGCGATTTACTTTAACCTTCAAGCCCAAGACATCAGCTTACAAATCTCCCAAGAAACCGCCCGCCGCTGGACCAGAGGCGTTTGTCTCCCCGATCCAGAGCGATTAAGAGTCTTGGTGAGTTGGATTGGGATTGATCTGCACGGAGCCCTTTCCTGCGCCCCTAAATCTCCTCCAAACGAGCAATCCGATAGCATGGTCCAGGAACTCGTTAGATTATTTCAAAACTTAAGCGCTTCACAGAGAGAGCATCGTGGATCTTTTGAAAAAGATGAATACGGTCACAATGTGAGCTCGAAGAACTCCTCACGGCGCGTTTCATAAATGATCAAACAACAATACACACAGCCAAGCCCAAAGTTTTTGCTCTTCTTAACGTCTGCAGTTCTATTCACTTTTATCGGTGGATGTACCGTTCGCGAGCAATTTTTTGGCTGTGATGGTATTTCGGAAAATGCTGTGGCCGATGAGTTCATCATGACCCCTACAAGCTTACGATTTCAGTCGGTTACCTATCGCTTCACCGAGGAACGCATGACGTCTCGTATCTACACTGACAAAGAATCCGGTCAACGAATTGAATTCAACACCGCAAACGGGCTGCTGCAGCGCCAGTTGTCCCAATGGCGCTGTAAACGGATTGAACTTTAACGCGCTTGGGTGCCCTGCGGCTCTATCCGAAGAAGCTGCCCATCTGGTGCATCCGTAAGAAGGTAGATCAATCCATCAGGACCCGTGCGGACATCCCTGATCCGACCGGCCGTATTTACAAGAAGTCGCTCTTCCGAGATCACGCGCCCTTCTTTGAATTCCAAACGCACTAGGCTTTGAGATTTTAGCCCACCAAGAAACACACTCCCCTGCCATTTTGGAAACACACTACCGGTGTAAAAAGCAAAGCCAGAAGGCGCGATCGAGGGTATCCAGACATGCAGCGGCGCCTCCAGGCCCGCTTTAGAGGTCCCTTCACCAATCCGAGAGCCGGTAATATAGTTCACACCATACGTGGTTAACGGCCAGCCATAGTTTCTTCCAGGAAGAATACGATTTAGCTCATCCCCACCTTGTGGGCCGTGCTCATGGGCGAAGAGCTCTCCCGTGACAGGATGAAACGCCAGCCCTTGAATATTTCGATGGCCACGAGAGAAGACTTCCGAAGGAATCTCTTTTTGTTGAATAAAGGGGTTGTCTTGCGGAATTCGGCCATCATCATGCAGGCGAACCACCGCCCCAGCGTGATCTCGGGGCATTTGGGCTCGGTCTTCGTCACCTCGGTCGCCAAGGGCTAAATAAACAAAACCCCTTTCATCAAGAAGAATCCTCCCGCCAAAGTGCCTGCCGCCACGAGACTTGGGCTGCATGCTAAACAGTCGCTCGACATCGATCAATCGGTCATTTTTTAATCGTGCCCGAATGAGTGCAGTGCCAAGCATTGAACTGCGTTCGTCTTGCCGCTCAACATAAGAGATATAAATCCATCCGTTCCTTGAGTACTCCGGATGGACAGCCACATCGAGTAGACCGCCTTGCCCACTCACCGCTAGCAGATTGGGTAGCCCTGTGATTGGTTTTGAAATCTGGCGAAAATCCGGAGAGACACGTCGAAGAAAACCCTCCCGCTCGGTGATCAGCATTTCACCGGAG
>Ga0255181_1000160_pt1 | contig 25769 bp, 22 predicted proteins | sample Atl_Colum_RepC_8_FD_183621 | JGI IMG/M metagenome (GOLD analysis project Ga0255181, IMG submission 183621) | Freshwater microbial communities from Altamaha River, Georgia, United States - Atl_Colum_RepC_8d | ecosystem: Environmental > Aquatic > Freshwater > River | place: USA: Georgia...
CTGATAGAACGGCTCAGCGGCAAGCTCTTCGTTGCCCACAATGCCCGTTTTGACTATGGGTTTCTTAAAAACGAGTTCAAGCGTTCCGGAATTGATTTTCGTGCGCGGGTGTTGTGCACTGTTAAATTGTCTCGGGCGCTTTATCCCCAGGAGACTCGCCACAATCTCGATGCACTCATGGCACGCCATGGACTGAAGAGTCCCGATCGCCATCGCGCGCTAGCCGATGCCGATTTAATTGCCCAGTTCTGGCAGAAACTCCGCGAGGAATTTCCGCATGATCAGCTTCAGGAGCTTGTCACGCGCCTGTCTGCTCGACCGGCGCTGCCATCGCATCTCGATCCGGATCTGCCTGAGCAGATCCCTGAGTCCCATGGGGTTTACATTTTTTATGGTGACAATAATTTTCCGCTCTATGTCGGCAAGAGTAATAACCTGCGAAAACGGGTGCTGTCACACTTTTCCTCCGATCATGTCCGGGGCAAGGAGCTGAGTCTGTCTTTACAGGTGCGTCGAGTCGATTGGATTGAGACTCCTGGTGAGATCTCTGCCTTATTAAAAGAATCTGCGCTGATCAAAGAACTGCTGCCCAGCCACAACACACGGCTTCGCAGAAATAAGGAGCTCTGCTCTTGGCGCATCCCTGCAACCTATGGCGCGCTCGCTGAGGATGATGGGCTGCAATCGCCGCCGAGACCTGCGCCTCAGGCAGAGCTCGTCTGGGCCCGTGATCTAAATTTTGGCAGTCAGCCCGACCTCTTCGGTATTTTCCGATCACAGAAGGATGCCCTGACCATGCTGTCTGAGCTCGCCCAGCAGGAAAAACTCTGTAAGGTCTTACTCGGACTGGAGAAAACAAGGCCAGGTGCCGCCTGTTTTGGCGTGCAGCTGCGGGCTTGCAGGGGCGCCTGCGTCGGCACTGAGTCACCCAGTCTGCATCACGCACGTCTGCTGATGGCCATGGCGCGGCACCGTATTCCGAACTGGCCCTATCCAGGACCGATTGGACTCCGAGAGGCAGAGGTGCTGCATTTGGTGGACGCATGGTGTTATCTGGGCACTGCCTCGCGGGAAGAGGATATCCACGAGATGCTTGAGTCTGGTCGGCCCACTTTTGATCTTGATGTTTATAAGATTCTTCGGAAGGCGTTGCGGGTGCTGCCCGCTATCGCGTTATAGATTTGTTCCGTAAGATTCCTGGCCATGGAGACAAAGAAATTCTCGATCGGAAGAATCCAGCAGGCGGATTATCAGTCGGGCCGGCAGCAGCTTGACCTGCATTTCAACGACGGAAGTATTCGGTCGTATCAGTCGGTTCCCGGGGAGGTCTGGCGACGCCTATGCCAATCACCTAATCCGACCACATACTGGGAGGATCGCATTGCCGAGGAATATCCCCATGTACGCGGACAATCGAACGCCGGAATAGATGAGGCAAGAAAAAAATTGGATGACCTCTTTGGCTGATTTCCACCCGGCGTCGCAAGAGAGAGATGATCGGTTCTCTGGTGTGCGGGAGATGCGGCGTCGACTTGTGCGGGCGGCGGTCGCACTCCCACTCGCTGGGCCGATGTTGGCAGCAGGTCAGGGCCGTAGAGATTCGGCCTATGTCTCGACGCTGCAGCGAGGCCATTGTGTGGTGTTGATTCGGCATGCCCAGACCGTTTCGGGAAATGGAGATCCGCCCGGCATGCGGCTGGATGACTGCAGCAGTCAGCGCGATCTCTCAGAGGAGGGGAGAGCGCAGTCCAGGCGACTGGGCCAGTGGTTCGGACAGCACGGCCTGACGCCCTCTCGTGTGCGTTCAAGTCAGTGGTGTCGTTGCCTGAATACGGCCAAAGAAGCTTTTAGTGAAAAGAATTTCGGCACGATGTTGCCCGTAGAACCATGGACTGCATTGAACTCTTTCTTTCAGGGCCAAGGAAATCGAGAGGCACAGCTTGCCGAGGCAACGGAGGCCGCCCGGCTGATTACGGGGCGAAAATCCGATGGGCAATTTGAAGTCTGGGTCACGCATCAGGTGACAGTCTCTGCGCTTACCGGCCACTGGCCGAGTATGGGAGAAATGTTGGTTGCAGCCTATGACAGTCCAGGCCGACCGTTCAAGATTCTGGCCTCAGGCCTGGCGTTTTAACAGGCTACCCAGGTAACGGCCGGTGTGGCTCGCCGGGCATGCTGCGATGTCCTCGGGGCTGCCGGTGGCCACCACAGCGCCTCCGCCATCACCTCCCTCGGGACCGAGGTCGATAATCCAGTCGGCGGTTTTGATCACATCCAGGTTATGTTCGATCACCACCAGGGTGTTGCCCGCATCCCGCAGGGCATGAAGCACTTTGAGCAGCAAAGCGATGTCATGAAAATGGAGTCCGGTGGTCGGCTCATCCAGTATGTAGAGCGTTTTTCCTGTGTCTCTTTTCGAGAGTTCCTGTGACAGCTTGACCCGTTGCGCCTCTCCACCTGATAAGGTGGTCGCACTCTGTCCGAGTTTAATGTAGCCGAGACCGACATCGATCAATGTCTGCAGTCGTCGTGACACATTGGGCACGGCCCGAAAAAACTCCATGGCCTGCTCGATGGTCATATCAAGTACCTCGGCAATATTCTTCCCTCGGTAGCGCACATCCAGGGTCTCCCGGTTATAGCGCAGGCCGTGGCAGACATCGCAGGGCACATAGACATCAGGTAGAAAATGCATTTCCACGCGCACCAGGCCATCGCCTTGGCAGGCCTCACAGCGTCCCCCTTTGACGTTAAAGGAGAATCGGCCTGTGTCATAGCCACGCTCCCGGGCGGTGGTTGTCTGGGCAAACAGCTCGCGAATCGGAGTAAAAAGCCCGGTGTAGGTGGCCGGGTTGCTGCGCGGTGTGCGTCCAATTGGACTCTGGTCGACGCTGATCACTTTATCGAAGTGATCAAGACCTTCAATTGCGTCGACACCGGCCGGCTCTAAGTTTGCGCCATAGATTTTTTTTGCTGCTGCTGCGACCAGTGTGTCGTTGATCAGGGTTGATTTTCCGGAGCCTGACACGCCTGTGATACAGACCATGAGGCCACAAGGAATCTCTGCGGTGATGTGCTTCAGATTATTGCCGTGTGCACCCAGGAGTCTGAGCCAGCGGTCACCCGGCCGTCGCCGATCCGGCGGGCTGCTGATGCTGCGTTGTCCGCTGAGATATTGGCCCGTAAGTGAGCGGGGTTCGGCCATGATGGCCTTAACATCTCCCTGCGCAATGAGCTCGCCGCCATGTTCGCCCGCACCTGGTCCCATGTCGATGACAACATCTGCTGCGCGGATAGCATCTTCGTCGTGCTCTACGACGATCACGGTATTGCCGAGATCGCGCAGTCGGCACAGGGTGCTCAGCAGCCGATCGTTATCCCGCTGATGCAGCCCGATTGAGGGCTCATCCAATACATACATCACACCGGAAAGCCCAGCCCCGATCTGGCTCGCGAGTCGAATGCGCTGACTCTCACCGCCCGATAGGGTGGCTGCCGGCCGCTCAAGTGTCAGATAGTCCAGCCCGACATTAATCAGAAAGCCAAGGCGAGTGGAAATTTCAGACAGAATTTTCTCTCCAATCGCTGCCCGCATGCCGCTGAGTTCGAGATGCGCGAGCTGATCTGCCGCCTGCTTCAGGGGCATCCTTAATAGACTGGGGAGGTCGATGTCATGGCCGGGCGCACCAACCCGCACAAAGCGTGCCTCCGGCTTTAGCCGTGAGCCTGCACAGGAAGGACAGTCGTGCATGCTGCGGTAGCGTCCCAGTTCTTCTTTCACCGTTGTGGAATCGGTCTCTCGCCAACGACGCTCCAGATTCGGTAGGATTCCCTCAAATGGATGTTGGCGGGTCACCAGAGTGCCGCGATCTCCCGGGTACTTTAGGGGTAAGGATTCTTCACCTGAGCCAAAGAGCAGCACCATGCGTACGGATTCCGGCAGCTGTTCAAAGGGTGATTCAAGATCAAAACCATAATGGTCTGACAGGCTTTGCAGCAGCTGAAAATAAAACGCATTGCGACGATCCCAGCCTTTGATTGCGCCTGACGCGAGGCTTAGGTGGGGAAATTGCACCACACGTTTGACATCAAAAAACTCAACCGACCCAATCCCGTCACACTCGGGACATGCGCCCGCGGGGTTGTTAAAGGAAAACAGCGCTGGCTCCAGGTCCTTTAAGCTGAATCCGCATTCTGGGCAGGAGAAGGTCGTCGAAAATACATGTTCAGCCGCTGAGGTGTCGTCCTTTGAATGTTCGGGCGTACACAGCACGATAGCCCGCCCATTGCCGAGGCGCAGCGCTGTTTCAAGAGACTCTGCGAGGCGTTGGCTTATATCGGGTTTGGCGCGAAGTCGATCGACGACAACGTCTAACGAGTGTTTTTGATTTTTATTGAGTGCGCCAATCTGGTCGATATCGCAGATGACTGGCGCCTGATGTTCGGTCTGAATTCGGAGCCGGACAAATCCCTGTGCGCGCAGGCTCTGGATCAGGTCGGTGTGTTCGCCTTTCCGTTGCGACAGCATCGGTGCAAGCACGCTCAGCCGAGAATGCGCCGGCCATGTCAGCATCTGATCGACCATCTGTGACACGGTTTGGGATTCCAGTCGATGCTGTGGATGGGAAGGGCAGTGGGGCACGCCCGCCCGGGCAAACAACAGCCTGAGGTAGTCATGAATCTCGGTCACCGTACCCACCGTCGATCGCGGATTATGGCTGGAGGCTTTTTGCTCAATTGAAATGGCCGGCGACAACCCTTCAATCAGATCGACGTCCGGCTTCTCCATCAGCTGAAGAAACTGCCGTGCATAGGCCGATAGCGATTCAACATAGCGCCGTTGGCCTTCGGCATATAGGGTGTCAAAGGCGAGTGATGACTTGCCGGATCCAGAAAGTCCGGTAATCACAACGAGTTGATGCCGGGGTATATCGACATCAATATTTTTTAGATTGTGGGTTCGGGCGCCCCGAACCCGAATGGCTGAATGCATGTATGGGTGTCTTGAAAATCGGACCCGGCCCGACCACAGGGGCCGGTGAATGGCCAATCGACTACTATAACCGTTGGTTATGACAAGAGCATCTTCCCGGATCCGATTCACCGCGCAGGAGTGGCGTGCCTGTCTGGCCCTCTCAATGCTGTATGGCCTGCGTATGCTTGGCCTCTTTCTTGTATTTCCTGTGCTCGCGGCAGAGTCCCAAGGCCTTCAGGGGGGCAGTGACCCACTGTGGGTGGGTATTGCCGTTGGTGTTTATGGCCTCACTCAGGCAATGCTTCAGATTCCTTTTGGCATGGCCTCCGACCGTTATGGCCGGCGTCGGGTTATCTTGATTGGGCTGGGTATTTTCGCCGTGGGCAGTTTTATCGCTGCCGGATCGAATTCAATTGTCTGGCTATCGGTGGGCCGAGCGCTCCAAGGAGCCGGTGCGATATCGGCGGCGGTGACTGCATTTCTCGCCGACTCGACGAGGGATGAAGTGCGCACACGGGCGATGGCATTGATCGGCGGCACCATTGGCCTTGCCTTTGCGTTGTCGCTCGTCGTGGCCCCTGTCTTATCGTCGGCGCTGGGCATCTCAGGTTTATTTTGGATGACTGGGCTATTGGTGCTCGGCGCCATGATCCCAGTGAGTCGGATGGCGGAGCCCGCCCGTCGAAAGCAGACCGACTACTCATGGGCCCGCGCGCGGGCCACTGTTTTGCGCAATGGCCAGCTGATGCGATTGAATCTTGGAATTTTTATGATTCATATGACCCAGACGGCAATTTTTGTAGTGGTTCCCCTGGCCTTGATTCAGATGGGCTTGGCCCTGCCCGATCACTGGCAGCTCTACCTGCCGGTGGTGGTGTTGTCCTTCGTGCTCATGCTGCTGCCGATCTTCTGGGCTGAGCGGACTGGGCGCAGCAGACCGGCATTTCTCTCGGCGATCGGTTTGATGGGGATTTCAATTTTTTCATTCGCTGTTGTGCCGCAGAGTCTGTGGATCTGGGCACTGGTGCTGCTGGCATTTTTCACGTCGTTTAATGCCCTGGAGGCGTTTCTGCCGTCTTGGGTGTCGCGCCTTGCGCCACAGGAGCATCGGGGACTTGCCCTTGGGGTCTACAACACCACGCAGTCTTTGGGCCTGTTCTCGGGCGGGCTGCTTGGCGGGGTGATGGCCAAGGCCTTCGGCTCCAGTGCCGTCTATCTGGCCTGTGCTGCGACAATCCTGCTTTGGGGCATGATCTCATTTGGGCTGCGGGAGCTTGGCCCTCGCCACCCCCGTGCAGCCTAGACGGATGCCATATCGTCAGGCGCCGAGTTTCTACGCATGCTGTGGCCTGTCCCAATACCGGGCGTTTTTCAGGAGATGAATCTATGTTGATGGTTGGAGTTGCAAGAGTTGGGAATGAGCCCGTGGCGCGGTATACCCCGGATGGCAAGCCCGTCATGGATATTTCGCTGGCGTTTGATTACGGCCGCAAGGGCAGTGATGGCCGTCGTCCGACCCAGTGGGTCAACGCCACGATGTGGGGCGAGCGGGTGGAGCGCCTGCAGCCTTACCTGTCGAAGGGGTCACAGGTCTTCGTGACATTGTCCGAGCCACATATTGAGACCTACGAGAAAAAAGATGGCAGTGGCCAGGGCTTCTCGCTTCGGGCCAGGCTCACCGAGCTCGAATTTGTGGGCGGCCGGCGTGATGAGTCAGCGGGTGATACGGCCGATGCATCTGGCGCCCCTTCGGCGTCGTCCCGCCCCCCGAAGGCTGCGGCCAAGGCACCCGGTTTTGACGACCTCGACGACGATATTCCGTTTTAGTTTTCAGAGGGCCCTTTGCCGGGCCCTAGCCACCCGGTGCGTGGCCCATTTCGTAGCACTGTCGGGTAAAATCGCTGGCTTTCCCAAGGCGCCGCATTCGCGGCGCGCGTTTTTTGAGCTCAGCACACCGCCATGCCGATTTACCCATATCGATGCGAGAACTGCGGGTTCCAGAAGGACGCCCTGCAGAAATTGTCTGACCCGCCGTTGCGGGACTGTCCTGAGTGCGGACAGGCCCGGCTTGCGCGGCAGCTCACGGCCGCCGGATTTTCACTAAAAGGCTCGGGCTGGTATGTGACGGATTTTCGTAACTCAGGACAGCCATCCAATCCGAAGGCCGCACAAACGGCAGCTTCCGGCGCAGAGTCCGGGGCAGCGACGTCGTCTGACAGTCCGGCGGCGACACCTTCTTCTTCCGGCGCAGCAACTGCCGCCACCGGTGCTGCATCTTCTGCGTCCGGCGCATCGGGCGCAGCCACATCAAGTTCAGTCACCCCGTCGGCATCGTCCGGCGCTTAACAGGTCCCCATGCAGATCGTCCGCACCCATTTCAAACGTTACCTGCTCGCGGGTCTGCTGCTGTGGACACCGTTAGCGATCACGGTCTGGGTGATCACTTGGGCATTCGATGTGTTGGATAGCGTGCTGCCGGTCGCGCTGCGATCGGAGGTCCTCTTCGGGGTACATATCCCGGGCTTTGGCGTATTGGTCGTACTGCTACTCATTTTGTTGACGGGTTTTCTCGCGGCGAATCTGATCGGCCAGAAATTGGTCGAGGTCTGGGAAGGCGTGATGAATCGAATCCCGCTGTTCAGATCGATCTACTCCTCCGTCAAGCAGGTGAGCGATACCATCCTGTCGCCGAACGGCCAGGCATTTCGTCAGGCCGTACTGGTGCAGTATCCCCGTCAGGGCTCTTGGACGATCGGATTCCTCACGGGTACGCCATCCTCGGATGTAGCGGCGCATCTGCCAGCAGATTGTGTCTCCGTCTATGTGCCGACAACTCCAAACCCGACGTCAGGATTTTTTCTGATGATGCCCCGTGCAGATGTCGTTGAATTATCAATCGGCGTCGATGCTGCCTTGAAGTATGTAGTGAGCATGGGCACCGTTCCTCCAATGTCCTCGCGGCCGAAATCCTAGAGCCGCGTTTTCTTTTGATTCCATTGAATTCAGGAAGCGCCATGCGATCCCATTACGCCGGCTCGGTCTGCGCCGAACAACTTGGTCAACACGTCACGCTCTGCGGCTGGGTGCATCGCAGGCGCGATCATGGCGGCGTGATCTTTATCGATCTGCGTGATCGTGAGGGGCTGGCGCAGGTCGTGTGTGATCCTGACCGTCCCGAAATGTTTAAGACTGCCGAGACGCTGCGCAATGAGTTCTGTATTCAGATCACCGGCCTGGTGCGGCCGCGGCCGCAGGGTACGGCAAACCCGAATTTGAAGAGCGGCGAGATTGAGATCCTGTGCCACAGCATCGTCGTGCTTAATCCATCCGTTACGCCACCGTTTCAGCTTGATGATGACAATTTGTCGGAGACCACTCGGCTCACCCATCGGGTTTTAGACCTGCGTCGGCCCATGATGCAGAAAAATCTGATGCTGCGCTATCGGGTCGCAATGGAGGTACGTCGCTATCTGGATGCAGAGGGATTTGTCGATGTCGAGACGCCTATGCTGACCAAGTCAACGCCCGAGGGCGCCCGAGATTATCTGGTGCCATCGCGGGTAAACGCAGGAGAATTTTTTGCGCTTCCGCAATCCCCGCAGCTCTTTAAGCAGCTTTTAATGGTGTCAGGGTTTGATCGTTACTACCAGATCACCAAGTGCTTTCGCGACGAGGATTTACGTGCCGATCGACAGCCGGAATTTACCCAGATTGATTGCGAGACGTCTTTTCTGACCGAAGAGCAGATTCGTGCATTGTTCGAGCGCATGATCCGCCATGTATTTAAGACAACAATCGATATCGCATTGCCCGAACCCTTTCCGGTGATGGCCTATGCAGAGGCGATGCAACGTTTTGGGTCCGATAAGCCCGATCTACGTGTCAGGCTTGAGCTTACGGAGCTGACGGATGTGATGAGATCGGTGGACTTCAAGGTATTTTCTGAACCTGCCCATCACCCCTCGGGCCGAGTGGCGGGACTGCGTGTTCCCGGGGGCGCGGCGATCTCTCGAGGCGAGATTGATGCCTATACCGAATTTGTAAAAATTTATGGCGCCAAGGGCCTGGCCTGGATCAAGGTGAACCAGCGTGCACAAGGCCGTGATGGCCTGCAGTCGCCAATCGTGAAAAATCTTCACGACGAGGCCATCAACACCATTCTTCAACGGACCGGGGCACAGGATGGTGATCTGATTTTCTTTGGGGCAGACAAGGCAAAGGTCGTCAATGATGCGCTCGGAGCGCTGCGTCTTAAGGTGGGGCATAGCGAATTTGGTAAGTCCCATGGGCTCTTTGAGTCTGGATGGAGGCCGCTGTGGGTCGTGGACTTCCCCATGTTTGAGCATGACGAGGAAGAAAATCGTTGGGCGGCGGTTCATCATCCGTTCACTGCCCCGAAAGACGGCCATGAGAACCTGATGGACTCTGATCCTGGCCAGTGTCTGGCCAAGGCGTATGACATGGTGCTCAACGGCTGGGAGCTCGGTGGCGGATCGGTCCGAATTCATCAGGCAGAAGTACAAAGCAAGGTATTTACTGCACTGAAGATTGGCCCGGAGGAGGCGCGCGCCAAGTTCGGTTTTCTGCTGGATGCACTTCAGTATGGCGCACCACCCCACGGAGGAATCGCCTTCGGTCTTGACCGGCTGGTGACGCTGATGACCGGGGCAGAGAGCATTCGGGATGTCATTGCCTTTCCCAAGACCCAGCGGGCCCAGTGCCTGCTGACACAGGCGCCGTCGTCGGTGGATGACAAGCAGCTGCGGGAGTTGCACATCCGGCTGCGGGAGGCCCCGAGAATCGCGGGGTGATGCACATGTTTGGCGCGCTCGGTGTTGCGACTGTGGCGGTGTTGATGGGCGGCGCGCTTGGGCTTTTAAGGGGCCCGTCATTTTTGGCGATCCACCCAGCGGTGTTGGGCATCCCCTTCCTGGTGGCTGCTGGCATTATTTTTATTGTCTATCGATTCTGGCCGGCAGCATCAGACACGCCATCCTTGCGGTCTCGCCGGATTCTCGTGCACCTCGGCTTGGGCGTTTTGATGGCTGTGTTGGTCCTGGTCTCGGAGTCTTTACTGCTGCTTGATTGGCCATCCGGAGCCGGACTCATCGCAGGGTTGGGCCTGTCCGTAGTGACAACGATTCGCGGTGTTTCAGCCGTGTTCGAACCCGATGACATTCGACTGCGGGTGCTGCTGTTGTATTTGGCAGCGGGACTGGTGGCCATCTCGACCCTGCTCACATCATTGCCGCCGTCTGCCTTCTGGGTGATCAGCGGGATTATTCCGGCCTGGCAGGCCCGGCGTCTTGCCCTACGCGGAGAATCTGCATTAGCGGCACGCATGCTGCAGGCAGCCGTGCGGCTGTTTGTGGGTGTTCTTGGTGTCGCCCTGATTCTGCCGGCGCTTTTGTTACTTCGTTAGATCGAATAGTCAGGAAACGATGATGGCCGGAGATAAGATTCCTGAGTCTGTATTGGTCGTTATTCACTGCGAGGATCTGCTGGTCTTGCTCATCGAGCGTGCCGACCATCGTGGCTTTTGGCAGTCGGTGACGGGCAGTCGGGCGTCGTGGGAGGAACCGTTGATCGAGACTGCCCGCAGAGAACTTGCTGAAGAAACTGGAATTGATGCGGATGCATGTGCATGCCCTCTGGTGGATTGGCGTTTTTCTCAGACCTACGAGATCTACCCCCATTGGCGCCACCGTTATCCCGCGGGCGTCACAGAGAATGTAGAGCATGTCTTTAGTATTTGTGTGCCCCGAGATACGCCGATTCGTCTGTCTAGCCGTGAGCATGTGAACTCAGTCTGGCTGCCCTGGGAAGATGCCGCCGAGCGCTGCTTTTCCTGGAGCAATGCGAAGGCGATCCGCGACCTGCCATCTCGATTCTGTCGGAGATAGCGGTGCCAGATGCCGTGATGCAGGCCCCGATGAGGCTGCTGCAAGGGGCGACTGAATATTTTCCTGAGCTGATTGCCGCTATCGGCCGGGCACGCAGGACGATCTATCTTGAGTCGTACCTCATTCACGATGATCCGCCTACCCGGGAAGTGCTGCAGGCACTGATCAACGCCCGGCGTCGTGGTGTGGCGGTCTATCTGCTTTTGGACGGATTTGGCGCATCGACAGAGATGGAATGGGTACGCGGACTGTTGCTCTCGAGCGATGTTCAGGTGGAGTTCTATCGGCCGAGGGTGAAGTGGCGGGCACCGAACACCTGGCGTCGCCTGCACCGTAAGCTGGTCATGATTGATGAGCAGGTTGGGTTTGTCGGCGGAATTAATTTGATTGGCGATTATTTCGATCCTGCCCACGGACAACTCACCCGTCCACGGCTTGATTTTGCTGTCATGGTGACGGCGATTCGCCCGGTTATCGGGATGTCTCGAGTGATGCGGCGGACCTGGTGGCGGGTGAGCCTTCGGAACGCATTTCGGGGCAGTCTGGGGCGGCTTCTGACAGTAGAACGTCGTCAGATGGAACTGACTATGCTTCGTGAGGCCTGGCGGCGCACGCGACGTCATCTGCGCTGGCGGGCGCCCCCCGCCCGCCGACAGGCTTCGCGTCGGGTACGGCTTTTACTTCGAGATAACTTTCGCCACCGTCGTGACATTGAACGTTGGTATCTCCTGAGCATTGCCGATGCACGCAAGGACATCCTGATTGCAAACGCCTATTTTGTTCCGACGCTGCGTTTTCGCCAGGCCCTGATGCGTGCCGCGGGGCGAGGGGTACGGGTTCGGCTTCTGATTCAGGGCCAGAGTGATCAATGGTGGACCCACTGGGCCACACAGGCGCTGGTGGGCGAGCTCGTGTCCAGCGGGGTAGAGGTCTATGAATATACCGAGAGCTTTTTGCATGCCAAGGTCGCGGTCATTGATGATGCGCTGACTGTAGGTTCCTCTAATATCGATCCCTTCTCGCTGGCATTTTCCTTGGAGGCCAATCTGATGGCAGAGGACGCGGGCCTGGCCGCAGAGCTTCGTGGACGTCTTGGGCATGTCCTGGCTGGCGCGTCGCGGCGCCTTTTGCCTGTGACACACCATCGCGGTCCGATTCGGACGCTCGGCCGTGTGATGCTGCTGACAATTGCCCTCATGGCCCTTCGCGTATTTATTGCATTTAGTCGTAGTGCGCTCCGAATTCGTTAGCCTGTCGCCTATGTCAGTGATTCGATATCCGATTTATGGTGTGGATTTCAGCTCTGCGCCGAGCCGTCGCAAGCCGATCACAATTGCAATTGGCCGTCTTATTCGCGGGGTGTATTCGCTGGATCAGGTCGTTGCGGCCCCAACGATGGAGCACTTTGAGCAATTCCTTCATCATCCGGGGCCTTGGGTTGCAGGCTTTGATCTTCCATTCAGCATGCCCCGGAGTCTGATCGAGCATTACGGCTGGCCAACTGATTGGCCTGAATTTATTCGGTGGTATGGCGCCCAAGATCGTGCCGTATTACGGGGCGCATTTAAGTCATTCTGTGATGCGCGGCCAGTCGGCAATAAATATGTCTACCGTAAGACCGATCGTCCCGCAGGCTCGAGTCCCGCGATGCGCTGGACGAATCCTCCTGTGGCGTGGATGGCCCATGCCGGTGCGCCCCGCATTCTTCAGGCGGGATTGCATGTGCCCGGATTGCATTCGGTGCCGATGCCAACATCGTTGCGGGTTGCACTAGAGGCATATCCAGGATTTACGGCCCGCAAGGTCAGTCGGAGTTCCTATAAAAGCGATATGCCCGCCAAACAAACACCGGAGCGTCGGGCGGTTCGCCGTCAGATTGTCAGTGCCCTCATGGCAGGCGAGGCCGCTCTGAATTGCCGGCTTGGTGTGACGCGTGCATGGCAGCAACGACTGGTCGATGATGGAGCGGGAGATCTTCTGGATGCTGTGATCTGTGCAATGCAGGCCGCCCATGCGGCAGTTATGCCGGGCTTTGGTTTTCCGGCAGATCTTGATCCGCTTGAGGGGTGGATTGCATCGGTACCGGCGCCCGTCTGAATCCGATTGGCTTGTTGATTGTGCGTTGTGTGATCGGCAGGGGCTTTCGCTACCATTGATGGATGCGCCATTTTTCTTCAATCGAACGCCCCACAAAGAACTATCCCACGCCCCCTGGAGCGCCGCGCGGCGAATGGCAGACACTTGTGGCACTTCTGCCTTACGTTTGGCAGTACAAGTGGCGTGTTGGCGTCGCCCTCGGCTGTCTGGTTCTGGCGAAGGTGGCCAACGTCGCTGTCCCTATTGTTCTAAAGGAGATTGTTGATCAGGTCAGCCGCGAGCCCGCGCTGGCCTTACTGGCGGTGCCGGTTGGCCTGATCGCTGCGTACGGCCTGATGCGAGTGCTGGCGTCGCTGTTTACGGAACTGCGAGAGGTGGTCTTTGCCCGAGTTACGCAGCAGGCAGTTCGTCGGATTGCTTTGCAGGTGTTCGAACATCTCCACGCGCTGTCCTTACGTTTTCACCTCGAGCGACAGACTGGAGGCCTGACCCGGGATATCGAACGTGGGACACGTGGGGTATCGAGCCTCGTGTCATTTACTTTGTATTCCATTCTGCCAACCTTGATTGAGGTGGCGATGGTGTTGGGTTGGCTGATTGTCCATTATGAAATATGGTTTGCGGTGATTACAGTTACGGCGCTTGCGTTCTATGTGATCTACACCATTGTGGTGACGAACTGGCGCACGAATTTTCGCCGTGAGATGAATGATTTGGACTCGCGCGCCAACACCCGGGCAGTCGACTCTTTGTTGAATTATGAAACGGTAAAGTACTTCAACAACGAGGCGTACGAGGCCAGACGCTATGACCAGAGTATGGAGCGATGGCAGGAGGCGGCGATTAAGAGCCAGACATCGCTCTCGATCCTTAATGTCGGCCAGTCGTTGATTATTTCGGTGGCTGTTACGCTCATGGTCTGGCGGGCAACTGTTGGAGTAATGGACGGCCGTATGACCCTGGGCGACCTGGTGCTCGTCAATGCTTTCATGATTCAGCTGTATATCCCGCTGAATTTTCTTGGTGTGCTGTATCGAGAGATCAAGCAAAGTCTTGCAGATATGGAGCGGATGTTCGGGCTGATGGCAGAGCATCGCGAGGTCGATGATCGGCCCACTGCCAAGCCGCTGATGCTGGGTTTGGGCGAGGTTGTTTTTGAGCGTGTATCGTTTGCCTACGACCGTGCCCGCCCAATTCTTCGAGAATTTAGTCTCACGCTTCCAGCAGGGAAGACGACCGCGGTGGTGGGTTCATCCGGGGCGGGTAAATCCACGTTGTCCCGGCTGCTCTATCGTTTTTACGATATCCAGGCGGGATCCATCTGGATCGATGGCCAGGAGATCCGAGACGTGACCCAGGCATCGCTTCGCTCCGCAATCGGGATCGTGCCGCAGGATACGGTGCTGTTTAATGACACACTGGAATACAACATTCGCTATGGTCAGCCCAGCGCCTCCGCGGACGAAGTGGGTGCGGTGGCCGAGGCCGCCCACCTGTCCCGTTTTATCGCAAGCCTGCCGGAGGGTCTTCAGACCCGGGTAGGGGAGCGAGGCCTAAAGCTCTCGGGCGGTGAGAAACAGCGGGTGGCGATTGCCAGGGCCTTGCTGAAACGGCCAGCGATTCTGATTTTTGACGAGGCGACTTCTGCGTTGGACTCCGAGTCGGAAAAAGCCATTCAGCAGGAGCTGATGGAGATTTCTCGCGGCCGCACCACACTGGTGATTGCGCACCGGCTATCTACGATCGTGGATGCGGATCAGATCGTGGTGCTCGAGGCCGGGAGGATTGTCGAGCAGGGCCGACATGCAGAACTGCTTGCCCGCGGGGGCCGCTATGCAGAGCTCTGGGAACTGCAGGCCAGAGAGTCTTCCCAAAGCCCCTCGGCAGACCCTGGATTGGTAGTTTCCCCGACCTAGCAAGATCTTCTGAACGGCAAAGGGGACAGTATCCTAGACGCTGATTTTCTGTCGTTCATTTCTCCCTAATAAAGGAACTGTTCTTATGAAAAAACGCATTGTTGCCCTGATGCTGGGCGCGGCTGCGGTAGGCCTGTCGGCCACTGCCCAGGCCGACACACTTGCCAAAATCAAATCCAGCGGCTCGGTCACCATGGGCGTGCGCGAGTCATCGGGCGCGTTGTCATACACGCTGGGCGATGGAAAATTCGCGGGCTTTCACGTCGAGATCTGTGAGCGCGTGCTGGCGGATGTTCAAAAGCAGCTCGGACTGGCCAAGCTGCCAATCAAGTACCAGCCGGTGACGTCGCAGAATCGTATCCCGCTCGTACAAAACGGAACCGTTGATATCGAGTGTGGCTCTACGACCAACAATGCGACACGCCAGAAGGATGTCTCCTTTGCGGTGACCACTTATGTTGAGGAGGTCCGCATTGCCGCGAAAGCAAATTCAGGCATTACATCGATCAATCAACTCAACGGTAAGAAAGTTGCCACGACAACGGGTACTACCTCAGTACAGCACCTGCGCAAGCACGAGCGCGCCACCGGCGTGAATTTCGAAGAGGTATTCGGCAAGGATCACGCAGATAGCTTCCTGCTGCTTGAGTCGGGCCGTGCAGATGCATTTGTCATGGATGGTTCCATTCTTGCAGGCAATATCGCGAACGCGAAAAATCCGAATGATTTCCGGATTGTGGGAGAGGTATTGTCTGTTGAGCCGATCGCGATCATGATGCGCAAGGATGATCCTGCCTTCAAGAAAGCGGTAGACGAGAGCATCATTAAAATGATGAAGGACGGCTCCCTGGCCAAGCTCTGGAACAAATGGTTTGAGTCGCCAATTCCCCCGCGAAATGTGAAGGTCGGCCTGGCACTGTCGGATAGCACGAAGGCCGCCTGGGCCAACCCGAATGATCGCCCCATGGAAGACTACGCGAAGAAGTAATTCTGCGCTGATTTAAGATGGCCCCCTTCGCGAGATTTGCCGCGCAGGGGGTTTTCTTTTTATGAACTGGGATTGGCAGGTTTTTCTTCAGGACACCGGGGGCGGCCAGACCTACCTCGATTGGATGCTGTCGGCCTGGGGCTGGACATTGTCCGTGGCTTTTCTGGCGTTGCTGATTGCGTTCGCCTTTGGTGCCTTGGTGGGCACGATCCGAACCCTTCCAAATGATCGGCTGTCTGCGCGGCTGATGATCGGATTCGGCCATGCATGGGTTGAAATCTTTCGTAATGTTCCGCTGCTGGTGCAGGTCTTTATTTGGTATCACGTGATCCCGGCCCTGGTGCCGGCCTTTAAGGGCCTACCCGGGTTCGTACTGGTGGTGGCGGCGCTGGGACTGTTCACGTCAGCCCGAATCGCAGAGCAGGTCCGGGCAGGAATTCAGTCGTTGCCCCGGGGGCAGCGGCAGGCTGCGATGGCCATCGGCATGAGCACCGTTCAGACGTATCGTCTCGTGATTCTCCCCATGGCATTTCGCATCATCATCCCCCCGCTTACATCCGAGTCGATGAACATTATTAAAAACTCCTCGGTGGCCTTTGCGGTATCGGTGGCCGAACTGACGCTTTTTGCGCTGCAGGCCCAGGAGGAAACCTCGCGGGGGATCGAGGTATACCTTGCGGTGACATCGCTTTATATGGTGTCCGCATTTGCAGTGAATCGGCTGATGGCAATGGTGGAGCGACGGGTCAGGGTGCCTGGACTGATCGTAGCCGGGCAGTCGGGAGGCCACTGATATGAATCTCGACCTGAGTTTTTATTCCTGGGAGGTCATCAGTCGCTACATCCTGCAGGGATTCTCGTTCAGTATTCAGCTGACCATCATTGCAACGCTCGGAGGCCTTTTTTTCGGGACCCTACTGGCATTGATGCGGCTGTCTTCGAATCGCTGGCTGCAGCTACCTGCTGCCGCCTATGTCAACACCATGCGATCGATCCCGTTGGTGATGGTGATCCTATGGTTTTTTCTTTTGATTCCGTTCATGATCGGACGGCCAATTGGTGCTGAGCTCTCTGCAACAATCACCTTTATTGCCTTTGAGGCAGCATACTTTTCCGAGATTATGCGTGCGGGCATTCAGTCCATCCCGCGTGGCCAGGTCTTTGCGGGGCAGGCCCTTGGTATGACCTACAGCCAGAATATGCGCCTGATTGTGCTGCCTCAGGCCTTCCGCAATATGTTGCCGGTCGTGCTCACCCAGACCATTATTTTGTTTCAGGACACCTCGCTGGTCTATGCAATTGGAGCGTACGATCTGCTGAAGGGTTTCGAACTTGCCGGAAAGAATTATGGCCGTCCGATCGAGGCCTATCTGCTGGCAGCAGCAGTCTATTTTGTGATCTGTTTCAGCCTATCGTTGCTGGTGAAACGGCTGCAGGAAAAAATCGCCATCATTCGTTAGAGGCAGGATACACACATGGCCATGATTCAATTTAAAAACATCAGCAAGTGGTACGGAAGCTTTCAGGTTCTGACAGACTGCTCAACGCAGTTACAGAAGGGCGAAGTCGTCGTGGTCTGCGGGCCTTCGGGCTCTGGAAAATCGACGCTGATCAAATGCGCCAATGGCCTTGAGCCCTTCCAGCAGGGGGAGCTATTGGTCAATGGCGTGTCGGTGGGAGAATCGAAAACCAATCTCCCAAAGCTTCGTTCGCAGATTGGAATGGTATTTCAGCATTTTGAGCTGTTTCCTCACCTCTCGGTCATGCAGAACCTGACCCTTGGCCAGACCCGGGTGCTCGGCAGAAGTCAGGATGAGGCGGATCAAAAAGCGAAGCTTTTACTAGACCGGGTGGGCCTGGCGGTGCATGCGCAGAAATTCCCCGGCCAGCTGTCTGGGGGTCAGCAGCAACGTGTAGCAATTGCCCGAGCGCTGGCGATGGACCCAATCGCCATGTTGTTTGATGAGCCGACGTCAGCCCTTGATCCTGAGATGGTCAATGAGGTCTTAGACGTGATGGTGGCGCTTGCAAAAGAGGGTATGACCATGATGGTAGTGACCCACGAGATGGGATTCGCCCGGAAGGTTTCCGACCGAGTCGTTTTTATGGATGCCGGCCGAATTGTCGAGGACTGCGCGAAGGAAGAGTTTTTCGGGGCACCGCGCAGTCCACGCGCCCAGGAATTTCTCTCCAAGATTCTGAGCCATTGATCGGCGATAATCGCCCGATGTCAACGTTCTCGATTGCAGTGATTCCCGGTGATGGAATCGGAAATGAGGTTATGCCCGAAGGGGTTCGGGTTCTTGACGAGGCTGCCCGTCGTCTCGGCCTGACGCTTCGCTTAGATCATTTCGATTTCGCATCCTGCGATTACTATGCCCGTCATGGCGACATGATGCCGGCTGACTGGAAAGACCAAATTGGTGGCCATGACGCCTTATTTTTTGGCGCTGTTGGCTGGCCAGCTACTGTTCCTGACCATGTATCACTCTGGGGATCGTTGCTTAAGTTTCGTCGTGATTTTGACCAGTACGTCAATCTGCGGCCGGTCCGGCTGATGCCCGGAGTGCCCTGCCCCTTGGCGGGGCGTCAGCCTGGAGATATTGATTTTTTTGTAGTCCGCGAGAATACCGAGGGTGAGTATTCATCGGTGGGAGGCATCATGTTTCCCGGCACGGATCGCGAGATTGCGATTCAAGAGACCATCATGAGCCGAACGGGCACAGACCGAATTCTCAAGTTCGCCTTTGAGCTTGCGTCGCGTCGTCCGAAGCGGCATCTCACATCGGCCACTAAATCCAACGGCATTGCGATTACGATGCCTTGGTGGGATGGGCGGGTGGCCGAAATGGCGAAGTCTTATCCTGCCGTGAAGTGCGATAAGTATCACATCGATATCTTGACAGCGAATTTTGTACTCCATCCTGATTGGTTCGATGTGGTGGTAGCCAGTAATCTATTTGGTGACATTCTTTCGGATCTGGGTCCGGCCTGTGCGGGCACCATCGGAATTGCCCCCTCCGCAAATCTAAATCCTGAGCGCCGGTTTCCTTCGCTCTTTGAGCCTGTGCATGGATCGGCGCCGGATATTGCAGGCAAAGGGGTCGCCAATCCGATTGGTCAGATCTGGTCGGCCGCATTGATGCTGGAATTTCTTGGCTTTCCGCAGGGGCACGACATGATTGTTTCAGCCATTGAGCAGGTTCTGGCATCAGGCCCGAAGACCCGAGACCTGGGAGGTCAGGCGAGCACCGAGGATGTAGGCCGTGCCATTGCCCAGACCGTGGCGCAGATGACCATTCCGGCACATCGCCCATCGATGATGCTCTAACCAGCGATGGCGTCATTGAGTCGAGATGAACTGAACGCGCTATTGCGTCGGAGTTTTGATGCGGCAGTCGCGGCTGCCGATCCGATGAAGATTGTTGCCCCGCATCTGCCGGATGTACCGCCGCGCGGCCGCACCCTCGTCGTCGGTGCCGGCAAGGCTGCTGCGAGCATGGCCGCGGCAGTAGAGGCGGTCTGGCCCCCTGGGGCGGGGCTTTCTGGAATTGTGATTACCCGATACGGCCATGGACTGCCACTGCAACGTATTCGTTGTATCGAGGCGGGCCATCCGGTGCCTGATCAGGCCGGAGAGCATGCCGCCCAAGAGATTCTGGAGCAGGTCTCTGGATTATCGGGTGATGATCACTTGATTGTGTTGATCTCTGGGGGGGGGTCGAGCCTTTTGTCGCTGCCCGCCGATGGTATTCCCATCGCGGATCTAAAGGCATTGACCCAGGCCCTATTGAAGTCTGGCGCACCGATTACCGATATGAACATCGTGCGCAAACATCTCTCGAAGATTCAAGGAGGAAGACTTGCCCTGGCGTCCCGGGCACCCGTGACCGCATTGGTGATTTCTGATGTGGTGGGCGATGATCCCTCGGCGATCGCCTCTGGCCCATGCACGGCGGATCCCTCCACCTATCAAGATGCTGTTGATGTGCTTCGGCGCTGGGGAGTGACTGCACCCGAGTCGATTGATCATCATCTGCAACAAGGGCTTTTGGGCCGTCATTTAGAGACTCCGAAACCCGGAGATCCGCGACTGTCGCACACGAACACTATCGTTATCGCAACCGCCCGTGCGAGCCTGCTGGCGGCAGGAGAGGTATTTTCTCAGGCCGGCCTCAGGCCGGTCATGCTAGGTGACGCCGTCACCGGAGAGGCCCGGGATGTGGCACAGGTCATGGCCTCGTGGGCACGCGAGGCAGCCCTATATCCATCATCCACCGAACCCCTTCCGGTGGTCCTGGTCTCGGGCGGCGAATGCACCGTCACCGTGAAGGGCAGCGGCCGCGGCGGCCGATGTGTGGAGTTTTTGCTGGCGTTTGCACATGCCTGCGATCAACTCGGTATCGCAGATCGTGTTGCAGGGGTGGCTGCTGATACCGATGGCATTGATGGTGTGAGCCCCCACGCGGGTGGAATTTTTTTACCAGATACCGTCAGCCGGGCACGCAGCAGGGGTATCTCGCTGCGGCAATTGCTGGACAATAACGATGGATTAGGATTGTTTGAACCTTTGCAAGACGTCATTACCACTGGTGCGACGCTGACCAATGTGAATGATTACCGCGCCATTCTTGTGCTGCCATGAATCCCGTTGAACTGATTATTACCCGGCCTGATGACTGGCACTTGCATCTTCGTGATGGCGACATGCTTCATGCGGTCTTACCATTTACCGCACGACAGTTTGCCCGTGCGATTGTCATGCCGAATCTGCAGCCTCCCGTGACCACAGTCCAGCAGGCGCAGGCGTATGCTGCCCGAATTGTCGCCGCACTTCCCCCGGTGATGGCTGAGCAAGGCTATTCTTTTCAGCCATTGATGACCCTGTATCTCACTGATCAGACCCCTGCTGATGAGATTCAACGTGCTGTAGATAGCGATGTGGTTCACGCGGTTAAGTTGTACCCTGCGGGAGCAACAACACATTCCGACCGTGGTGTCACCAATCTCGCGCATTGCACCGCCGCACTTGAGTCAATGCAGCGGCTCGGACTGCCACTCTGTATCCATGGTGAGGTTACCGATTCGGATGTTGATGTGTTTGACCGTGAGGCTGTATTTATTGATCAGATTCTGATTCCGTTACGTCATCGTTTTCCGGAACTCAGAATCGTGTTCGAACATATTACGACTCGGCATGCGGCCGATTACGTGCGGGACGCAGATGGATCGATCGCGGCAACAATCACTCCCCAGCACCTACTTTACAACCGGAACTCGATTTTTCGCGGAGGACTGCGGCCACATCTATATTGTCTTCCGGTATTAAAGCGTGAAGAGCATCGTCGGGCTCTCGTGGCGGTAGCAACGAGCGGAAGCCCGCGATTTTTTCTGGGCACAGATAGCGCACCGCATGAGCGTACGACAAAAGAATCCTCTTGCGGATGTGCGGGCTGTTTCTCCGCCCCGGTCGCACTTGAGTTGTATGCCGAGGCGTTTGAGGCAGTCGGAGCCTTGGATCGGCTAGAGGCGTTTTCGTCTTTTTATGGGCCAGACTTTTATCGCCTGCCCAGGAACACATCAAAGGTCAGGCTGCAGAAGGCCGAGCGTGAGGTTGAGGCGGCGTTTCCTTGTCCAGGGGGAAGCCTCGTTCCGCTTGCATCCGGTGAACGGCTGGGATGGCGCTTTAGCGGACTCGCCTGACGGCATCGTGGTTGCGCTGGAGAGGCCACCGTGGCTGGCGGGATTTGATCCGGAGTGGTGGCATTCGGTCAGATTACTGCCTTTTGCGGCGCTTTTAGACTGGCTAAATCAACAGGCCGAAGGCCGTGGGCTTCGCTCGGGCGATGGTATGCCTTTATGTTTTGTGCCGCAGTCAGGGCTGCCTAAGGCGATGGCGTATGAGTCCTGGATCGCACAGACTGGGCAGGTGCCGACGCGAGATCTGCTGCATGATCGGCTCAATGCCTTGGCTTGGCTGAGTTATCCAAAAACAAAGGCCCGCCTGAATCACGTGCAGGCCCTCGAGATTGCCCTGCATGGCGCACAAGGCCCTCGGGGTGGGGTTCGCGATGCGGCCACGCTCTGGGATGAGAATCTCTTGGTGCTGGCATGTGATGGCCAGGCCGAGCCCCTGCAGTCACTGCTTCAGGCGGCTGACTGGATAAGCTTGTTTTGTAGACATCGGGCCCGATGGAATCAGGAGTGGCAGCCTATGATCTTTGGTCATGCGCTTTTAGAAAAACTCGAACGGCCCTACAAAGCACTGACAGCACATTGTCTGGTGGTCTCGGCAGGCCACTCAGAAATTGATAGCCGACTCTCTGAGATGGTGGATGACACGATGCGGCCTTCTGTCTTCCTGCCCTTACCCGTGATGGGACTGCCCGGCTGGTATTCGGGGGATCAATCGCCCGATTTTTATCAAGACCGTAGCGTATTCCGATCTCCGCGGGCCCGAGATTCGCGGCATTTCTGAATCAGCGCGGGAAGCGCGTGAAAATCGATGGGTTTGCTGAGATGTAGGTCGATGCCTGCAGCCAATGATGCCTCGATATCTTGTGCAAAGGCATGCCCGGAGATCGCAATAATGATGGACTCGGCACAGGGGCCTGCAGAACGCCGAATCTGGTGTGCAGCTTCTCGGCCTGAGATGCCAGGAAGATCAATGTCAATAAGAATCAGATCAAGTTGCTGGGATTGGCACTGCTGGACCGCCGCCTCTCCAGTGTCTGCCTGGATGACATGGTGACCATGATGGGTGAGCCAGCGGACCAGAATCTCACGATTAATTGGCACATCATCGATAACCAGCACGCGCATTGGAGACGAGGGCAGGTGTTTATGGCCGTGACTAGCGGTGCGGGCAACCGTCGGTTCAGTGGCCTGCTGGGCAGGAAGCCAAAAAGAAAAACAGGAACCTTGGCCGGGCGTTGAGTGCAATGACAGTTGCCCGCCCATTGCCTGTATGAGGCTACGCGCCAGTGTTAGGCCTAGCCCGCTGCCACCATACCGGTGTGAAATTGAACTACCCGCCTGCTGAAATCGGCCAAATACGATTTCCTGCTGATCCTGGGTCAGGCCGATGCCGGTGTCTTCGATATCAATTTGCAGTCGAGTGACCGGCATGTTGGGGAGCCCGGACCCGCTGATGATTCGGCTGCGAATTTCAACACTACCACTTGCTGTGAATTTCACCGCATTAGAAATAAAATTCTTGATGATCTGACCTACCCGTAGCGGATCGAGGAGTAGCCATAGGTTGTCTGGGATGTCCTGAGAGAGTTTTAGTTGAATTCCTTTTCTGACAGCGAGACCACGAAATAACTGGGTGTTATGTTCGATCAGCTCTCTTATTGCGGTGGGCTGTAGTTCGAATCGAAGCCGATGCTCCTCAATTGCAGAGAAGTCAATCACATCGGAGAGCAGCTGATTAAGTTCCTTACCGCACCGCGTAATGGCATCGATATCCTGATATGCCTCGGGTGGGCCGCCGCGGTGTCGAAGCAATTCCGTAAGACCGATCATGCCGTTTAAGGGTGTGCGAATCTCGTGGCTGATATCTGCAATAAACCTAGATTTGTTTTGATCTGCCGTCCGTTGCGCTTCAAGTGACTGGATCATCTGGTTGGTGGTATGTGCGAGCACACGAAACTCACGCGGGGCTGGCCGCTGAATATCGAGCCGGCCTCCCTCGCGGGCGACACCTTCAATTTCCTGGGCGATTCTCTCGGTGGAGTTCAATGTCAGATTAAGCAGTAACGCCATGGCGGCGAGAAAGAGGGCCAGTGCGGCAGCAAGCATCAACCATATGCCGATAATCACCGGCTGAATCTGGTCATCGACTGCGTCGATCGGCAGGCAGATGAGGGTGACCCAGCCGAGCTGGTGGACATTGCCAAAGCCGGGATTGCGGTGATATCCGACAAGGTAATCTTGTCCGTCTGGCCAGCGTTCGCGCATCCATCCCCGCTCCCCCGCCCTTGCCCGTTGAAAGCTGTCCAGGTGGCCCAGTGTCTGCGTCTCCGGGGTTGGACTCGTAAGTCGGATTTTTCCATCCTCCCCGAGCACCACGATTTCCGCACGGAGATGCTTGGGTATCGACTGCAACAGCCTTTTGTGTTGCGCGAGCAGCCAGTCCCAGCTGAGGTGAACACCCATGACGCCCAGCAGCCGGCCAGAGGGGTCCATGACCGGTGTGGCCAGGTCAATAAATCTCCATGGGCCACCGCCGGGTGCGGGTCCCAGCAGCTCTGACAGCATGACAGCACTATGCAGATCAATCGTCGTCGGCTGTTTACGGCCACGCATAAACCACTCACGATATTCGACACTCTGGCCTTTCAGCAGGCCGCGGTTTGCGGCCTGGACTCTGCCTGATGGATCTGCAAAGCCAATCCAGGTGTACTCCTGGATGTGTTCCTGAATCGTGTCAATCCATGTCGATAGACGGTCGGGCTGTTGGTGCAATCCCAGCGTCGCAAGGAGTGCCGCCCGCGAGCGTAGATCGTTAAGCCGATGGCCAATCTCGGTGTCGATCATCTCGGCAACCGTCCTAGCCTGCGCTGAGAGTTTTTCCCCTTCGCTGGCCTCAATTGTCTGATGGGCGTATCGGGTCAGCGTGGATCCGAGCGCAAGCAATGCAGGGAATAAAGGCAGCAGGGTGAGCAGCAAGAGTGTCTTGCGAAGCGGCCGGCCCTGTGGCGCCTCTCCCCAGATCCATTTGGCAAAGCGGATGTTGTTAACACTCATATAGTTATCTATATCTCGTATAAACAAAATACCACGTGGTCCCGGCGGAGACAATTCGCTATGATCTGAGCAAGAAGTAAGTCGGGCGGCCGCTGCTGCGCTTTTGTGCGGGAGAGGAAGGTCCGGACTCCGCAGGGTAGGGTGACGGCTAACGGCCGTACGCAGCAAACGATCGAGAGATCGTCCAAGGCGAGGAATAGGGCCACAGAGACGAGTAAGCGTGGGAAACCACGTGGACGTGAAACGCGGCAACCTCCACCCGGAGCAACACCAAATAGGCGCGCGATCAGCTTTGCTGAACAGGGTGTCCCGTCCGATGCGCGCGGGTAGGTGGCTTGAGCCAGCCGGCAACGACTGGCCTAGAGGGATGGTCGCTATAGGACATCGGTTTTCGATGTCTCGTAACAGAATCCGGCCTATAGACTTGCTTCTTTTTTCTTGGAGTGGTGATGCAAATTCTTCATACGATGTTACGAGTTGGTGATCTTCAGCGATCGGTTAGTTTTTATACCGAGGTGATGGGCATGAACCTGCTGCGTACCACCGACCGGCCGGATCATCGGTATGCCATGGCGTTTGTGGGCTTCGGCCGAGGCAATGCCGATGGTCATGCCGAGATTGAACTGACCTATAACTACGGCGTGAATCAGTACGACATGGGTGGCGCATACGGACACATTGCGATTGCGGTGCCTGATGCAGCGGCTGCCTGCCAGCGTATTGCTGCAGCAGGCGGGATGATCACGCGCCCGGCTGGCCCGGTGCTTGGGGGTCAGACCGTGATTGCATTTGTTCAGGATCCGGATGGCTATAAGATCGAGCTGATCGAGCGACCGTCAGTGGCGGCGTGAACCTTTTACAATCGGGCTATGAAAGTTTTCAATCTCAAGTGTGAGCACGGCCATTCCTTCGAGGGCTGGTTCAAGAGCCATGTGGCCTACGAAGATCAGCAGGCCCGCGGGCTGCTCTCGTGTCCGTTTTGTGAGAGCCGAGTGATTGAAAAGACCTTGTCGGCGCCTAGGCTCAATCTCTCTGGTGCCCAGCCGGAGGTCGCCGAGGCAGCGACCGCAGACACGGGCGCTGCTGATCAGCGGGGCGTGGCCGCTCCTCAACAGACCCCGGTGGCCGTCCATCCACAG
>Ga0255181_1000165_pt1 | contig 25170 bp, 21 predicted proteins | sample Atl_Colum_RepC_8_FD_183621 | JGI IMG/M metagenome (GOLD analysis project Ga0255181, IMG submission 183621) | Freshwater microbial communities from Altamaha River, Georgia, United States - Atl_Colum_RepC_8d | ecosystem: Environmental > Aquatic > Freshwater > River | place: USA: Georgia...
GGTGTTGCCGTGCATCGGGTCGCAGATCCAGACCACCGGTCGGCCGGACGCACGGATGGCCGACACGATCGGCGGGAGCCGCCGGGCGATCTCGTGCGCACCGAAGCGCGTGATCAACGACACGCGACCCGGCGTGCCGTAGGGATCGATCCGCGCCACGCTTCGAACCAGTGCGGCCGGGTCGGTGGAGGGACCGACCTTCAGGCCGACGGGATTCTCGATCCCGCGGAAGAACTCCACGTGCCCCCCCTCGGGCGCGGCGGTCCGCACGCCGATCCACGGGAAGTGCGTGCTCAGGTCCCACCAGCCCGGACGGTGCGGCACCTGGCGGGTCTGCGCCTCCTCGTAGTCGAGCACCAACCCCTCGTGGCTCGTGAAGAAGTCCACGCGGTGGACCTGCGCCACGTTCACCCCCACCAGCGTCTCCATGAACCGCAGGCCATCGCCGATCTGGTCCACCATCGACTGGTACTCCGCGGCAAGCGGCGAGTGTCGGACGAACTCGAGATCCCAGTACTCCGGGTGGTGCAGGTCGGCGAAGCCGCCGTCCACCAACGAACGGATGAAGTTGAGGGTCAGCGCCGCACGTTCGTGGCCGCGCACCAAGCGACGCGGGTCGGGCGAGCGATCCGCAGGCGTGAATGCCGGGCCGTTCACGAGGTCCCCCCGGTAGGCGGGCAACGTGACGCCGTCGCGAGTCTCCGAATCGCTCGACCTCGGCTTGGCGTACTGACCGGCGAAGCGACCGATGCGGGTCACGCGGCGCCTGCCGCCCTGCACCAGCACCAGGCTCATCTGCAGCAGGATCTTGAGCCGGGCCGCGATCGACGCCGGGTCGCACCCGTCAAAGGTCTCGGCACAGTCGCCGCCCTGGAGGATGAAGCGCTGCCCGGCCGCGGCCTCGGCGAGCTGCGAACGCAGCGCCTCGACCTCGAAGCTCGTCACCAGCGGCGGCAGCCGCCGCAGCTCGGCACAGGCCACGTCAAGCGCGGGGCGATCCGGCCACTCCGGCTGCTGCAGCGTGGGGCGGGTGCGCCACGAGGCGGGCGACCAACCGTCGATCGCAAAGGTACGCGTGGCGTGTTCAGCGGTCATGGTTCGGGCTTCTCGGGACTGCGGGCGACAGGACTTGAACCTGCACGGGAGTTACCCCACCAGAACCTAAATCTGATGCGTCTGCCAATTTCGCCACGCCCGCGACCACCTGATTCTAGGGGCAGCGTCCGAGGCCTCGGTCAGGAGTCGATCACCAGCGCGATCAGGCTGGCGATGCGGCGATGCGCCTCGATCGGATGCCGCAGCGGCATCCCGGGGTGCACCTTGTACCGGTTGCGCCGGCCCGTCCGTTCCCGCTCGAGGTACGAGCCCTCCTCGAGGTCGGCGACGATCCGCTGGACGGCCCGCTCCGTGATCCCGACGCGCGTGGCCACGTCGCGAAGCCTGATCTCGGGCTCCTTGGCCAAGAGCAACAGGACGTGCGCGTGGTTGCTGAGGAACGTCCAGCGCGCCACCGGCGCGGCGGCGCGGCGGCCGACGCCGGACCGAGGTTCAGGCCGACTCGCTGCCTTGGGACGTGGATTCTTGCTCGGCATGCTCAACGGGCTCCCAGACGTGTCCGGAAGCGTACCGAACGAGCCCTCCGCCGCCGGGAGGAATCGCGAACAGGCGAATCCAGCCGAAGTCGGCCAAGTCGCGGGTGCCGGGGCACGCCTCGAGCGCCGCGTCGATGGCCTCGGTCGGCGCCTCGATCACCACCTGCAGCCGGATCGGGTCGTGAATGGGCCAGCCGTCCTCGCCACGGACCGACTGCAGCGGCAGCCCGGGTCGAAGGTCTCCGCCGTTGCCGAGGACCACGCCGACGCCGCCGATGCGGTTGTGCAGCTGCTTGTCGCCGGCCCCGAAGACGGCGTGGTCGACCGTGGACGCGAAGTACTGCAGGTTGATCCATGAGGCCACCACCACGGGCGCGCTCAGGATCAGCCGAAGCACGTCGCCGTCCGGGTCCGAGGCGACGTCGTAGTCATGCAGGAAGGCACGGCCACCAAGGTCGACGCCGCGCGTCCGCGCGCGCGGGGCGGCGATGAACACGGCGTTGCCCGCCAACGCGAGCTCGGGCCGCGTCTCCGACCAATCGGCGGCGCGTCGCCGGAGCACGCGCTCCAGCCTGCCGCGCCGGGCCGGGATCCCCATGCGGGACGCCCGCTCCGAACGGGTCGCTTCGGCCACGGCCGCAAGCACGGACTCGAGACGCTCCACGTCCGGCAGGTGGGTCGACGGCACGGCGACGCGGTCGAGGATCCGGACCTCGTCCGTCGACGTGTCGTGCACCGCCGGCAGGAACCACGTGTCCGCAGGCAACGGCTTGCCGCGCGCCGCGAGCGTCTCCCGGACCGCGCGATCGTTGAGCAGCGCGCACGCCACCCGGGCGTTCAGCGCGCCACCATGACCGCCGCACGCCCCGCACTGCAGCCCGCCCGCGTGCGGATTGTTCACGCTGTGCGAGCCATGCCCGCACAGGAGCACCAGGCGAGCGGTGTGGATGCCAAGGCCGGAGTACTTCAGGATCGACTCGGCGAGATCGGCCCGCCCGGCCGGGCCCGACGCGGCGGCACTTACCGGCAGCGCGACGGCCGTCCGCTCCTCGTGATCGTCGGGGGCAGGACCCCTGCCGGCGGAATGGGCCATCATCCGTGCACCGAACGCCATGCCGAGGAGTTCCGCCGCGGCAAACGCTGCCCCTGGCGCGGACCACGCCGTGGCAAGTGCCGCTGGCACGCCCGATGCTTGCCGCGGGCCGACACGCACGGGAACCGTCGGCCGCAGGAGCACGGGGCAGCGCGCCGTGCGCCCCGAATCACCGTCCTCGCGCAGCGCCACACCGAAGAAGCCTGCGAAGCCGAGGGTCTCGATCTCCTCCGAGCTCGCCTCCAGGTGGCGCCGAATCACCTCCGAGCGTACGTCGATGCAGAACACGGCCTGCACGGCGGGACGCATCCGCCGGGGTCGTTCGGCGGGTGCACGGAGCCCCCCCAACGAGCGCCTCACGAACCCGTCCTCCATGGCTTCCTGCAGCGCGAGACGGAGACGATCCTGCTCCGCAGGCAACGAATCCACCGCGGTGCGCGGCTCCACCAGGCAGGATCGAGCCTCTGGCGCCAGCGATGCCACGGCCGCGTCCATGCAGGCGAGGATCGCCAGAAGGTCACGCACTGGCCCGAGGTCACCGCGGTCATTCTGCCACGTCGACCGCCGATACCACGATGCCCAACCGTTCATGGTGCCGAGCAGCCGGTACAGGTATGCCTCGCGCTCCACCGCGTCGACGCCGAGAATCGAGAGCATCGCGGCGATCGCGGCATCCGGGTCGGCGGGCAGCCGTGCTGCACTCATGCGGAACCCGCGCAGCCCCGCGACGTCGAGCGTCCGGTCATGTCGTGCAGCGGCTCGCCAGCGGTCCCAGAGGCCATCCGCCGCAGGAAGCCTCCACGTGCGCTCGGATCCTCCGGCATGGACGGCGCACCAGCGACCGACGATCCGGGTCACCGTCCGCTGCCACGCCGACCCGGTTCGCGCATCTTGCCATTCCGCGAACGTGCGCACCGGCAACCGCCACCGCACGGAACGGAGGGCCGACCCGGTGAGCGCCGAACGGGCGAATCGGGGGTCGATGCCCAGGCGCCGGGCCGCCGACGCCACGTCACGGTCGTCGAACTCGCCCCTGCGCCACCGGCGGGCGTACTCGGCGACGGACGGGAACACCTCCCCGCCGAGCCCATCGCGGATCGACGCCGCGGCCAGGTCGATCGGGACGTGCGCGAAGCCCATGAACGGGTTCACCGCCACGAACGCACGAAGGTCCCAGAGCGGCGGAACGAGCGCGCAGACGGCCGCGACGTCCCGGCGCAGCTGGTCGGAGACCTCGATGTGATCCGGGATCGGGAGAAGTTCAAGCGTGGCCATGGGGATCGGTCCTTCGGGAGGCGGAGGCGAACGAGGTGGCGACCAGTCGATCCCAGGCGGTGCCCAGGTAGAAGCCGTTCAGGGCGTGGACATGGAAGGCGAATCCCCGGGGGTGCCGGTCGAGCACGGGAAGCGCCACATGGAGCGCCGACAGGGCCACGAGCGACAGCATGACCATCCCGGCAAGCCCCCAACCGACCGCGCCGGCGAGGGCAGGCGGCGCCACGATCGCGGGCTCGATGAAGCGCGACATCGCCGCCCAGGCGAACGGCCCCCCGAGCCCGGCGGCGATCAGCACGGCTCCGCACCACGCGGCGCGGCTCGCGAACCCCGCGCGCGATGGATGCCCCGCTCCGACAATGGCCACCCACGCGTGCCCGACCCCGAGCGCGAGTGCAGCGGCCATCGCCGACTCACCGGGGGACCGAAGGAGTTCCAGCCCGGCCCAGGACGCGCCCACGAGGATCGCCCCGGCTCCGCATGCGGTGCCGCAGGCCAGCACAAGCGCCGAGCGTGCCGGGCGCGGCGGCGGCCCCGCCGGCACGGGAACCTGTCCGGAGTGCAGGAAGGCCCACGCCTTGTAGCACCCGTGCCCGAGAATGTGCAGCATCGCTGCCGGCGTCACGAGGAGCCCGCACTGCACGGTCATGAACCCCATCTGGGCGATCGTGGACCACGCCAGTTCCCGCTTGACCTTCACCTGGGCCCACATCGCGGGCATCGCCATCAGCATGGTCGCGCAGCCGACGAGCACCAGCAACGCGCACGCGAGCGACGAACCGCCGATCACCGGCATGCACCGGACGAGCAGGATGCCGCCCGCGTTCACGACTCCGGCGTGCATGACGGCCGAGACCGGCGTCGGGGACTCCATCGTGTCGGGCAGCCACGAGTGGAACGGAAACTGGACCGACCGCGCGATGGCGGCGATCGCCAGCAGCACGGCGACCCCGTCGCCGCCATGCCCGCCCGAGGCGCCGACCGATGCCACCAGCCCCGAGATGCTCGTCGTGCCGCCGTCGCGCCAAGCGATGCCCGCGGCGCACACGAGGCACACGTCCCCGATCCGGCCGACCACGAACGCGATCCGCGCCGGAACCGCCGCCTCGATGCGATCGTGGCGAATGGTCAGCAATCGGTGAAGGAACACGCCCTGCGCGATCCAGGCGCCGATCACGAGGGGCAGGAAGTCACCGACCGCCGCCAGCCACCCGGCGATGACCGTGGCGGCGAGCAGGGTGCACGTGCGACCGCGCGCCGGATCCCCGGCGAGCGCACGCCCGGCGAAGCGAACGGTCAGCAGCCCGACGCCCGAGAGCATGCACCCGAGCAGGCAGGTCATGCGATCGATGCGCACCCCGGCGACTTCGACGGGTTGCGGCCACGCCGACTGCAGCGCCAGCGCCGCCACCGAGGCCACCAGCAGCGCAGAAAGGATGGACTCGGGCGGGTTCGCATGCTGCCCACGACCGGCGGCCGACCCTGCGCTTTCCGAAACGTGCGATTGGTGACGCGACATGATTGTCGCGTATTGTATGACCAAGGATCTCCCCGGTCAAGGTCGCGAATCCGCTGCGTGCAGGGCCTACAGCAGCCGCATCCGCCGCATCACCACCACGAGCGCGAGCACGATGGCCAGCGTCAGCGTCCAGAAGGCGTAGTACCCCCACTCCAGGCGAAGTTCCGGGATCACCTCGAAGTTCATCCCGTAGACGCCGCAGAGGAACGTCAGCGGGAGGAAGATCACGCTGACCACGGTGAGCTTGCCCATCACCTTGTTGGTCCGGTGCGCCACCATGGACATGTAGTTGTTCATCGCCGCCGACAGGATGTCCCGGTCAACGAGGACGTCCTGCAGCACCCGCTCCACCGTGCCCACCATGTTGGCCAGGTACGGCTGCGTGTTCTCGCTCACGAACGGCGACTTGCGCGTCGAGAGGTCCGTGAGCACGGCACGCGCCGGCAGCACCACCTTGCGCAGGTGCAGCAGGTCCACCCCGAGTTCCGACGCCTCGCCGAAGATCGACTCGTCCACCTCGCCGACCAACCCGCGCTGCACCGCCTCCACGTGCTCCTCGAAGGCCTTGTGCACCGCGAGGTAGTTGTCGATCAGGTGATCCCAGAGTTCGTAGAGCATGAAGCTCGGGCTCTGGGCGAACCGCATGAAGTCGGCGCGATAGCCGCGGCGGACCGCGGCCAGGAACGCGGGTTGCCCGCGGCGCAGGGTCAGCAGGAACCGCTCGCCGATCACCGCATCCACGCGCTCGAGGTCGAAGGACCGGCCCGACAGCCGACACCCCGTCAGCACCAGGTGGATGAAGTCGTCGTACCGGGCGATTTGGGTGGCGGGCTCGCGACCCAACGCGTCCTCGACGATCTCGGGCGGGCACAGGCCAAGCATCGCCAGGGCAGCCCGGGCCTCGTCGGCCCGCTCGAGGTCGACGTCGACCCACACGAACCGTCCCTGTTCCATCTCCGAGATCGCCCGGTCGATGGAGATCTCGGGGCAGGTCTTTGCGGCGAAGTCGAAGGAGACGACGGTGGCGATGGACTCGGGGGCGGTGGTCATGGCGGCTCCGGGATCCTAGACTGCGCCCCGATGAACCCGAGCCAGTTCGCCGCCACGAACATCCTTCCGCTGATGGCTCGGATCGTGCTCTGCGTGGCGTTCTTGCCGCAGGGGTGGAACAACCTGATGCGCGACGTCGAGTACACGGGCAAGGAGGCCAAGCGCCTCCGGGAGCTCGGCGTGCGCGGCGTGACCGACCCCGCGCCGACCGCCGACGCGGACGTCGCGCTCGGCGCCATGCGCGGCTGGGACGCACGATGGGAAGCGTTTGATGCGCGCCGGCAGGATCCGCGACCGACGTCCCCTCCCGATGGCGCAGCGCCGGCCGGCGCCCCGGGGACGATCACCGGAAACGCCCCCGCGGCACCGTCCTCGGCCCCTGCACCCGCGGCGGCACCGACCCCCGCGGCCGCGGCACCCGTCGTTCCCCTGGCACCGTCGCGCAGCCCGCTCGCGCCGATGGCGCAGCGCGGCCTGTACACGCTGGCCTTGCTGGCCGATCGCGCCGGACTCCCGTTCCCCGTGGAACTCGCCTGGGGCACGGCCACCGTGCAGCTCGTCGGCGGCGCCGGCATCCTCCTCGGGATGTTCACGCGCGTCTGGGGCTTCCTGATGTCCTTCATGATGGCGGCGCTCTTCGTGATCACGGCCCTGCCGGGCCTGCGCGACAGCGGCCTCTTCGGCATGGGCGCCGAGCAGCAGAACCTCGTGCTCGCGCAGCTCGGGCTGCTCGTCCTGGCGCTCGGAACGTTCCTGGCCGGACCCGGCGCCATGAGCCTCGACCGCGCCATCTTCCGTCGCTCGCGGCCATCGGCCCCGCGATCCAAGGGAGCATGAGCACCGCCCCGACCCACGGCACGGGCGTCGAGACGCGCAACCCCGTGGTGGCGGTGATCGCATCGACGGCGGTGCACGTGGTCATCGCCGTGGTGCTCGTGTCGATGGGCATCACCGCCGCACGGGCGATGCGCCGCGAGGCACCGCCGGTGCTCGTGGCCGACTGGACGCCGCCGCCGCCACCAGGGGTCGCACCCGCTGCGCCCGAGCTCCCCGTGCCCGGCGGTGCGCCCGCGCATGCGGGCCCCGCGTCACGCCTGCGCACGGATGCCGCCTCCGCCGCTCGCGCGGCCGCCGGACGCATGGACCAACTGCTTCCCTCGACGCGATCGCCGGAGGGAGCGGCGCCGCGCCTGGCGGCCAGCCTTGGCTTCGGCGTGGCCGATCTCGGGCCCGTGCGCGCCGACGGATTCTCGACGGGTCGAAGCCGCGTGGCCATCGTGGTCGATGCCGGCGGGCGCCTGCTGGGGGCGCTCCCCTTGGCGCGCACGGCCGTCGCCCAACGACTGGCCGCGCTGGGCCCGGACCAACGATTCGTGCTCGCGGTGGCGCGCGGCTCGGGAACCGAGTTCGCCCCCGGCACCCCGGCCCCGGCGACCCGCGCGAACCTGGCCGCCGCGCTCGAGTGGTTCGGCCGAAACGCCGCTCCCGGCGGGACCGCCGACCTGCAGGACGCGGTGGAGCGCACGTGGACGGCCCTCGAACCGGATGCCGTCTGCCTGGTGTCGCGCGGCGCGCCGGCATCACGGCGACCGGCGGCACGCCCGGCAACCGCGGGACTCGAAGCCACCGCGGAGCGACTGAACGCCGCCGCACCCGATGGTCGCCGCCCCGCGCGGTGGCTGTGCATCGAATTGGCGGAGTCATCGTCCGACGGTGCGCTGCGCCGCATCGGCGAACGGCACGGCGGCACCGACGGATACCTCCTCCTCGCCCCGGCGACGCGCGCTTCGGCGCGGCCGGGCCCCTGAATCGGAGCACGGAACATGAACACGGACACCCCAAGCCACACCTCACTCGACGCATCGACGGCGATGCGGCGACGCGCACGACACGGTTCGATCGCGGCAGCGATCGCCTTGACGGTCGCGGCGACGGCCACGGCGGAGACCTCCTTCGCCAGCGCGTTCTTCGTGTCGCTGGAGCGACTCCCCGACGGCACGTCGCGGATCGACTGGGTCGGGAGCGTCCTGGTGTGGGTGCTCATCGCCATGAGCGTGGCGAGCGTCTCGCTCATCTGGATCGCCTTCGCGGGCAACCGGCCCGAGGACATCCTGCCCCGACCCGAGGTCGACGCGCTGCGCCGCGCCGTGGCCGAGGGCCGCTGGCAGGAGGCGCTCGACGCCAGCCGCACGCAAGGAGGCGACTACGGCATCATCCTCCACGCCGCGCTCCAGGCCGCGCCCGAAGGGCACGATGCCATGCTGCGCGCGGCGGAGTCGATGGCCGACGAGGTCGTGGTCCGCCGCCTCCGACGCATCGAGGTGCTGAACGTCTTCGGCCAGGTCGCGCCGATGGTCGGCCTGTTCGGGACCGTGTACGGGATGATCGTGGCGTTCTTCACCATCGCGCGCATGGGCGGCACCGCGGATCCCGTGGCGCTCGCCGGCGGCATCGGCACGGCGCTCGTCACCACGTTCTGGGGGCTGCTGATCGGCATCCCCGCGCTGGCGGCGTTCGCCATGGTGCGAAACCGGATCGACGCGGCCGGGGCCGAGGCCGCCCGCGAGGCCGAGCGCAGCGTCTCGCGGCTCCGCACCGCCGCTGCGGGAAGCCGCGCCTGATGCGTGCCAGCAGGATCCACCGCCGGGGCCCGAGCTCGATCGAGGCGAACATGACGCCGTTGATCGACATGGCGTTCCTGCTCATCGTGTTCTTCGTGCTGGTCGGTCAGGTGGCCAGCGCCGAGTTCGTGGCGCTTGCGCTGCCGCGCACCGCGTCGGACGCCGCCAAGCGGCCGGACGACTCGCAACGGGTGGTCGTGAACGTGGTGCCCGCGGTCGACGGCGGGGCGGCGGCGTATCGGCTGGGAAAGCGCGAGTTCAAGCCCGACGCCGAGGGGCTTCGGGCCCTGTCGGAGTCCCTCGCGCAGGCCATGCGGGGCAAGCCGGGCCTCGAGGTCAACGTGCGCGCCGACCGTGGCACGGCGTACGGCTGGGTCAAGCCTGCGATGGACGCCGTGGCCGACTCGCTGGTCCTCAGCGGCGTGGAGCGCAGCCGGGTGCGCGTGCGTCTCGTGGTGACCGGGGAGGCCGCGGGTGAATGACGCCGCCGCCCGGATCGCCGATGCGCGCGTCGTCGAGGCGCTCGAACGGCTCGCGAACGGCATGCACGGCGCCGGTGACGGCGATGCCGTGCATGCGGTGCGCGCGGCCCCGCATCACCGATTCCGGCCTCGACGGCGGGGAGCCATCGGCGCCGCGCTGCGCACGAACATGGCGCCCATGATCGACGTGGTCTTCCTGCTCTTGGTCTTCTTCATGGCGACCACGCAGTGGGCGCGCGACGAGCGCGTGATCGCCATGGACCTCGCGCCGCGCACCGTCGAGGCCGAGGCCGCAGACGCCGCACCCGCGGCCGCGCCGCCGCGGGATCCGTTCGTCCCCGACGACGAGTCGCTCGTGGTCTCGGTGCGCGCGGACGGCAGCGTCGAGGTGGGTGCGCCGTTCACGCGCTCCATGGACCTGGCCACGCTGCGCGCGACGCTCCGCGAGGAATGCCGGGGCGTCGAGCGCCCGAAGGGGATGTTCGAGCCGTCGTTCCCGATCGTCATCGACCCCGACCGGGGCGCCCCATGGGAGACGGCCGTGGCGGTGCTCGATGCCGCCACCGCGGCCGGATTCCGGAACGTCGGATTCGCCCGCGATGCCGGGCCACCGGGGAGCGCCAAGTGAAGCCGTGCATCGCCGTCATCGGATGCGCGATGGCGCTTGCCGCACTCGGCACGAGCGCCGCCATCGCCGCATCCGCTCCGCGCCGCACTGCCACGCCGGCACCGAGCGGCATGCCCGTCGCGGGGGCGGACGACCTCGAGGCCGCGCGGGTCGCCGCCGACGCTGCCCGCACCGAGGCGCGCCGGGACTACGTCTCGCCGGCCGCGGCCGCCGCCGCCTACGCCCGGCTCGAGCGAGCCCGCGCCCCGCTCCTTGAGGAACGCAACGACCCGCGACGCGCCATCTGGATGGCCGATGCCGCCGAGGACGCGATCACGCTGGGGCTTGCCGTCGACGGCTGCGGCGTGTCGACGCTCGTGGGGCTGCCCACCGACCCGCAGCGCGAGCGCACCGTGCAGGTGCTGCGCCGTGCACTCGCGGATGCGCGCGACGCATCGAGCGCGGCGCAGGACGCGGTCGCCAACGGGCTCGCGCCGCCGGAACTCTCGCGCCGGCTCGACGGCATCGAGCTGGCGCTGCGGATCCCCGTGACGCGGGCGTGCGCCGCGATCCTGGCCGCATGGGCGGGCGCGGTGCCGGAGCAGGATGCCACCGCGATCCTCGAGTCCGCCGCCATGCGGCTCGAGGCGCTTCGCAACGCGATCCCCGCCGACGGCCGGCCGCTCGCCGACGCGTGCCTCGGCTACGCACTTGCCCGCCTCGGACGCGGCGCGGAGGCCGAGGCGGTGCTCGCCCCGCTCGCCGCGCGACCCGGAGTCGCCCCGGGCATCCGGCTGCTGGCGATCGCCGGGCTCGTCGAGCGCGCGGCACCGAGCGCCGCGGGCAGGAGGCGCGCACTCGCGCTCCTGCGCGAACGGCTCGGGGACTCGCTCGACGATGCCTCGCGCATGACGCTCGGCGACCTCGACTTCCGCTTGGCGATGGAGGCGTCCCGCGATGCCACCGACCCCGGCGCACGCACGGCCCCCGCATGGAGCGGATGGCTCGACGCCGTCGAACGCACCGCACCATCGCGCCGCGAGGCGGCTCGCGCGGAAGCCATGGCCCGGATCGCCCGGCACGCGGCCGGTCTCGACGACCCGGTCTCGCGCACCGCCCGCGCATTGGACACCGTGCACGACCCCTCACGACGCGCGACGGGCCTGCGGCTCCTCGAGGAGTCGACCGCGGACCCGGCACTCTCGCCGCAGGTGCGCGCGCTCGCCCAACTGGAACTCGGCCGCGCGCAGCTCCTGGAGGGACGGCCGGCGGACGGGGCCGCCACGCTTCTCTCCTACGCGCAGGAGAACCCCGCCGACCCATCGTCGCGGCACGCGATCGACGTCGCCGTGGCCGCGGCGCGAGGCACCGGCGATGCGGCGCTCCTTGGCCGCGTCCTCGGGACGGCCGCTGCGCGCTTCCCCGACCATCCCGACCACGCCGCGTGGCGCGTCGAGCTGGCGGCGCTCGAACTGTCGCCGGACTCGGCACTCGAGGTCCGCGAGCCGGCCTCGCGGCGCGCCGCGCGCGCGCTCGACGCCCTCGACCGGGCCGATCGCGGCGCGCGCGCCGATGACGCCCTTCGTGCCGACCTGGCCATCGCGGCGGCGGACGCGCTGAGCGAGCAGCTCGAGGCCGACGAGGCGTTGCGCGCACTCGACCGCGTGGCCGCCGACGCCGCGGTGCCCACCGCCATGGCGGACCGGATGCTCGAGGAGCGGCTGCGCGCACTGGCGATCTCGGGGCGCTCGATCGAGGCGGACCCGCGCGTCGCACGCGCCGCCGCCGCCGACCCCACCCGTGCGGCGGACGCCGCCGCGCGCACCCTGCGCCGGATGTCCGCCGTGGACCTCGCCATCCTTGCCTCACGCCCCGCGGACGAACGGCACGCGCAGCGGCTGGCGGCGCTTGCACGCGCCGCCGCCTCCTTCGCGCCTCCGACGCCGGACCGCGACGAGGTCCTGGCCCGGGCGTGGGCTGCGGCGGGGCAGCACGCGGAGGCGCTTGCGCCGGCACGCCGGGCGATCGCCGCCCGCGGCGAGCGGCTGGACCTCATGGTCACGCTCGCGGAGGCCCTGTGGGGGATCGGTGGGCCCGAGGCGCTCACGGAATCCATGACGCTCTACGACCGGATCAGCCGCGCGGCGCCCGACGGGTCGGCCACGTGGTGGCTTGCGCAGCTGCGCCGCGTGCAGGGATTCGAGCGGGCCGGTCGGTCGCTCGATGCCATCGGGCCGCGCATCGCCCGGCTCCGGGCGCGCGATCCGGCCATGGGCGGCGACGCCTTCCGGGCCGCGTTCCTGGAATTGGCGGCCCGGCACGAGTGATCGCGGCGCCGGCGGGACGTCACTCCTCGAGCGAGCGGATCTCGTCGCGCAGGATCGCCGCCAACTCGAAGTTCTCCGCCTCCACCGCGCGTCGCAACCTCTCCTCCAGTTCGGAGCGTTGGCTCGCGGGAAGGCTCGGCACCAAGGCCGCACGCATCCCGCGCAGCAGGTTCGCCTCGGCCGAGCGCTCGAATCCATCGTGCGGCCCGTGCGCCTCGAAGTGCGCGCCGAGCTCCGCCAGGGCCGCGTCGACCGCGGCCAGCGCCGCGCGCGCATCGCCGGTGGCTAACCCGATCGCCGCCTGCGCCCGGGCCCGCATCATGAGCACGAACGGCCGGTATTGCTCCAGCACGGTCCGGTCGGCGTGGCTCGTGCCATGGTCGCGGCATAGGTCGAACATGCGCAGGTTGCGCTCGGTGTCGCGGACCACTGCCTCGTACTCGTCGAGCGCGAACAGCGCCACGTATCGGTGATAGACCTGCACGCCCTCGTCGCGGAGCGCCTCGCACTCCTTGGGAGTGAGTTCGAAGCCATCCGTCGAACCCGACCGCGCCCGATGCTCCTCTAGTCGCGCCAGCTGGAAGTCGAGCCACGACGCCGCCCCTCGCGGCCGCAGCCCGTCGGGGCGACCGTCCAGGGCCAGTTGCAGGATGCCGAGCTCGAGCCGCACCTGAACGGCACGTGAACCATCCGCCGCCCGGATCATCCGTACCGTCGGGCGCGATGCCCCCGTCGGCCATCCGCGCAGCAGGGCCGTGAGGTCGGCTTCAGGGCCCGCGGACACGGAATCATCGCCGGGGCGCACTGGATCCGGGGATTCCCGGCCACTGGGTGGCCCGGGGCGATCGGCATCGCCGTCGGACCCCGGCGGGTCTCCGGGAGCACTCGGGGGGTCGCCTGCGGGCGGCATGAACCGACTGTCGCATTCAATGCGACCCGTGGCAAAGTCGATCCTTGCGCGAACCGATGAGGGGCGTACGATGCGGAGCCCGGTCCACGCGTGAGGCCCGGGTGACTTTGGTCCGCTGATCGCGAGGGTGTATGGCGCGACCCGGTGTACAAAACGAGCTCCAGCTCTACCTGCGAGAGCTGAAGGACGTCCAGCTCCTCACCGCCGATGAGGAGAAGGAGCTCGGCTGGCGAATCATCAACGACGAATGCCAGGAGTCGAAGGAGCGGATGATCACCGCGAACCTCCGCCTGGTGGTCTCGATCTCCAAGAACTACGCGCACCGCGGGCTGCCGCTGTCCGACCTGATCGAGGAAGGCAACATCGGCCTCATCAAGGCGGTCGAGGGCTTTGATCCCGCGCAGGGCGCCCGGTTCAGCACCTACGCCAGCTGGTGGATCAAGCAGGCCATCAAGCGCACGCTGATCAACGCCGTCCAGCCGATCCACATCCCCGCGTACATGGTGGACCTGATCGCGCGGTGGAAGCACACCACCCGAAAGCTCGAGGAGCGCCTCGGACGCCAGCCCACCGTGCAGGAGCTGGCCGAGGAGATGGGGCTCCCGGTCAAGAAGCTCCTCATCGTCCGCCGCGCCGTCAAGGCGTATCACGCTCCCAGCCAGGCGCCGGCCAAGGCCGACGGCGAGGACGCGGACCTCGGCGACATCTTCGAGGACAAGCGCACCTCGCTGCCCGACCTCAACGTCGAGCAGAAGGAGAACCACGCGATCATCGCCCGGCTCCTCGAATCGATCGACGAGCGCGACGCGCGCGTGCTGCGGCTCCGCTTCGGCCTCGAGGGACGCGAGCCGCTCACCCTGAAGGAGATCGGCGAGGAAGTCGGCCTGACGCGCGAACGCGTCCGCCAGATCGAGGTCGAGGCCCTCAAGAAGCTGCAGCAGCAGCTGAACGACGATCGGCCCACGCGCTTCTACCGCGAGAACCAGCCGAGCGACGTCCCGGAGCGGCGGCGCCCCGGACGGAAGCGCAAGCCGGCGCCCGGCCAGTGACGGGCCGCGGCCCCGGGGGCCGCTCCCGCCGACGTCACTTCTTTCGGACGGGGTTGTAGAACGGCATCGGCACGATGCGCGCAGCCGTCCGCGCCTTGCCGAGGTCGACCTCGAACTCGGTTCCCTCCGCGGAGAGCTCCGTGGGCACGTAGCCCATGGCGATGACCTTGTCGAGCGTCGGGCTCAGGCAGCCGCTGGTCACGTGCCCCACGTGCTCCCCGCCTCGGTGAAGCGCCATGCCCTGGCGCGCGGCCCGGCGACCCTCCACCTCGAACCCCACCAGGCGGTGACGGGTGCCCTCGGCGGCGATCTTCACGAGCGCGTCCTGGCCGATGAACCGGACGTCGCCGTCGCCGTCGCCCTTGTCGAGCTTGACCGCGAAGGCCAGGCCCGCGGAGATCGGATCGATCTCCTCGGTGATCTCGTGCCCGTAGAGCGGCATGGACGCCTCGGTGCGCAGCGTGTCGCGCGCGCCCAGGCCGGCCGGGCGGACCGCCGCGGCCACGCCGTCCTTCTCGCGCAGCAGCATCGGCAGCACGAAGCGCGCCACGGTCGAGCCCATGACCAGCTCCACGCCGTCCTCGCCGGTGTAGCCCGTGCGGCTCACGGTGAGCTTGGCCACCATCAGGCTCTTCTCGGCGAATCGGTAACGCTTGAGGGTCGGGATCTCGCGGCTCATGGAGCCCACCATCTCGATGACCTTCGGACCCTGGATCGCCGCCATGGCGGTCGAGTCGGTCACGTCGTCCATCGAGAACACCATGCCCTCGCGCTCCTTGGTGGCGCGGAACCAATCGAGGATCTTGAGCCGGTTGGAGGCATTGACGACCACCATGTAGTCGTCCTCCTCGTAGCAGTAGACCAGCACGTCGTCGCGCACCCCGCCCCGCTCGTTGCAGACCAAGGAGTAGCGCACCATGCCCCGCTCCATGCCCCGGATCTGCCGGGTGCAGACGCGGTCCAGGAACTTGCGCGCGTGCCGACCCGAGATGCGGAGCCGCCCCATGTGGCTGACGTCGAAGAACGCCGCCCCGGTCCGGCACGCGTGGTGCTCGTCGATGATCGAGCCGTACGACATGGGCATCTCCCAGCCGGCGAAATCGACGAAACGCGCCCCGCGCTCGGCGCTCCAGGGGTGGAAGGGGGTTCGGCTCAGGGTGGCGGTGCTCATCCCGCAAGGGTAGCCGAACCGCCCCGTGCGCGGCTATTCTCGGAACCAGAGATGCCGATCCAGGACGCCCGAAGCACGCGACGGGAACGCCCCGTCCGCGGGGCGGCGCGGTGCCGATGGCTGCACCGGGCCACCGGGATCCTGGTTGCGCTGCTGATGGCGTTCCTGCCGGTGCCGGCGTTCGCGCTGGACTTGGAGGACGAGGCGCTCGCCGACCGGCCGGTCTCGTCGGTGAAGGTCACGATCCGCGGGCGCAACCTGAGCACCGAGCAGGAGATCCGCAACAACCTGCGCATCGCCACCGGGCAGCCATTCGATGCGTTGGTCGTCAAGAAGGACGTCTCCACCCTCTACCGGCTCGGGCGCTTCGGCCAGGTGTCCGCCGACGCCACGATCCTCCCGGACGGCTCGGTGGAGATCACCTACACGGTCGAGGAGCAGCCGATCGTCGACAGCATCGACTTCGCCGGCAACTACGTGGTCACCGACCAGGACCTGCGCAAGGCGGTGGCGCTGGTGACGGGCGCGCCGCGGGACGACTTCCTGCTCGAGCAGTCGGTGATGCGCATCAAGGAGCTGTACAAGTCGCGCGGCAACTACCTGGTGGAGGTGAAGGTCGACGAGAGCAAGCTCGACCAGGGCCTGGTCCTCTTCCAGATCATCGAGGGACCGCGGGTCCGCATCCGCGAGATCGAGTTCGTCGGCAACGACTCCTTCCCGGGCGAGCAGCTGGAGGCGCAGCTCAAGACCAAGCCGTGGGTCTTCCTCTTCCGCAAAGGCGAGCTCGACGAGGAGATGCTCATCGAGGACGTGGCCACCCTCGACCGCTACTACAAGGAGCGCGGCTACGTCGACGTCCGGGTCGACCGCCGCATCGAGCTCAGCAACGACCAGCGCGAGGTCAAGGTGGTCTTCGTGATCGCCGAGGGCCGCCAGTACCGGCTCCGCGACATCATCGTGCGCGGCGACGGCGGCAATCCCCCGCGCGTGATGACCAAGGAGCAGGTGGCCAACCTCTCGGTGATCCAGCGCGGGGATCCCTTCCAGCGCAACCTCATCGAGAAGACGCGCAAGGCCATCGAGCAGGCCTACCAGGTCATGGGCTACATCGACGTCCGCGTCTCCGACACGTACGTGCGGGTCGGCGACGAGCCCGAGGTCGACCTGCTGTTCGGGATCCGAGAGGGCGAGACGTTCTTCGCCGGGCTCGTGCACATCCAGGGCAACATCGTCACCCAGGACAAGGTGATCCGGCGCCTGGTGCGGTTCCAGCCGGGGCGGCCGATGGACGGGCGGGAGATCTCCAACACCGAGACCCGGCTGGAGGCTTCGCAGATCTTCCGCGAGCCCCGCGTCACTCCCCAGCCGCCCACCGCCGAGGACCCCACGATTCGCGACGTGCTCGTGGAGATCAAGGAGAAGCAGACCGGGTCGGTGAACTTCGGGGTCGGCGCCGGCACCGACTCCGGGTTCTTCGGCGAGGTGTCCGTGCGCGCGCAGAACTTCGACCTGGCCGACGTGCCGAAGAGCTGGGACGAGTTCCTCGGCGGCCGGTCGTTCCGCGGCGCCGGGCAGACCTTCAACCTGGCCATCGCTCCCGGCATCGAGGTCAGCAACTACAACGTGTCGATCGGGGACCCGCACCTCCTCGACAGCGATTGGGGCGGCAGCGTCGGCGCGAACTTCCGGACCCGCGTCTTCCAGGGCTGGAGCGAGCAGCGCGCGAGCGGCATCTTCTCCATCGGAACCCGCATCGGCGACCTGTGGAGCCTGAGCATCAACCCCCGCGTCGAGAACGTGCTGCTCTACGACTTCTCGTCGACCACGCCCGCCGAGGTGTGGGAGCAGCGCGGCCCGTCGTACGTCAGCCAGGTGCTCGCCACGCTCACCCGCACCGAGGTCGACGACCCGGCGCGCCCGGGGCGCGGCAGCCAGATCGAGTTCCAGGCCGGCTACCACGGCATCTTCGGCGGCGACTACGACTACCCGCAGGTCGGCATCAACCTCACGCAGTTCTTCACGACCTACGAGGACTTCCTCGGGCGCAAGCAGGTGCTGCGCCTGCGGGCGCAGGCGGCGTACATCTTCTCGCAGGACGCGCCGGTGTTCGAGCGCTGGTACCTCGGCGGCCGGACGTTGCGAGGCTTCGCGTTCCGTACCGTCAGCCCGAAGTCCAACCAGATCATCGGCGACGACCCGCCGTCCACCATCACCACCTCGCAGACCAACACCCCGATCGGCGGCAACTTCCTGTTCTTCGCCGGGGCGCAGTACGAGTTCCCGGTGGTGGGCAAGTTCCTGTCGGTGGTGGCCTTCGTCGACAGCGGCACCGTGAACAACGACGAATGGCTGAACCAGTACCGGGTGGGCGTGGGCGGCGGCCTGCGCATCTACGTGCCGCAGTTCGGCCAGGCGCCCATCGCGCTCGACTTCGCCTATCCGATCGTCAAGGAGGCCCTCGACGAGGAGCAGATCTTCAGCTTCACGATCGACCTGCCCTTCTGATCCGGCCGGGGCCACGGCGCGCGTACACTCCCGCCCATGAATCGCCCGACAAACCTCGCGATCGCGGCCGCCGCGGCCGCCGCCGGAGCCCTGCTCGCCTCGTGGACGCACCGCGCCGATGCCGTGGCGAGGCCGGCGCCGGCACCGGCCCGGGTGGCCGTCGTGGACCTGGTGAAGGTGATCGAGCGCCTCAACGAGCGCAGCGACTGGGAGGTGCAGATCGCGGCCCTGGGCAAGAAGATCCAGGAGGAGTTCGCCTCGCGGCGCAAGGCCATCGAGGACATGGCCAAGCAGATGGAGCAGGCCGCCGACGGCGAGCGAAACGCGATCCGCGACCGCGTTGCCTTCGAGCAGCTCCAGTTCGAGCAATGGGAGCAGATCAAGAAGATCGAGGTCGACCGCGAGCGCGCCCTGATGTGGCAGAGCATGTACCGCAACGTCCGATCCGAGAGCCAGAAGCTCGCCGATGCCGAGGGGTACGACATCATCCTGGTCAACGACGGCGTCGGCGAGATCCAGCTGCAGCGCGAGTCGAAGACCCCTCTGGAGGCCCAGGCGCAGGAGCAGATCGTGCGCCGCCGCGTGCTGTACGCGGCCAAGACCGTCGACGTGACCGACCAACTGGTGGTCCGCATGAACAACGCGCGCGGCAGCGCGGCGACGCCGACCGCGCCCGGCGCGGCCACGGCGCCCGCCGCAGCCCCCGCCCCCGCCCCGGCCCCGGCCCCGGCCCCGAGCAACCCATGAAGACCCGAATCACCGCATTCCTCTGCGGCGGCATCGTCGCCGCGCTCGTCGCCGCCGCCGCCTTCCCCGACCGCCCAGCCCGCGTCGCCGGCATCGACGTGGGCCGGGCCTTCGCGTCCCTCGACGAGGAGAAGGCGATGGAGGCATCCATCAAGGCCGTCGGCGAGCGCATGGTCGCCGAGAAGGACCGGCTCAGCCGGCAGCTGCAGGACCTGAACGCCGAGCTCGAGAGCTACAAGCCCGGATCCGCCCCGTACAACGAGACCCTGCAGAAGGTCGAGGCCGCCGTCGGCGCGATGCGCGCACAGGACCAGTTCGGCCAGCTCAAGCTCGAGGCCGAGAAGGCCTCGGCGATGCGCGAGCTGTACGCGCGCATCCGGGCCGCGGTCGATGCCGTCGCCAAGGAGTCGTCGATCGACTACGTGATCGTGAACGACTCGATGATCCCGATCGAGCCGGCCGGCCTGCAGGCAACGCAGCAGCAGCTCAACAACCGGCGCGTCCTCTTCGCCAGCCCCGAGATGGACATCACCGATGCGGTGATCGCCCGCGCCAACGCCGACTTCAAGGCCAAGGGCGGCATGGTTCCCGCGCCGGCCGCCGCCCCCGCCGCGACCCCGCCCGCCAAGCCGTGACCAGCGCCGCCCACACCTCGGCATCGATCGCCGCGCTCGTCGGGGGGGCGCTGACCGGACCGTCCGACGTGCCCGTCGCGGGCCTGAACACCGCGGCCGAGGCCGGCCCCGACCAGCTGACCTTCGTCGGTGACCTCGTGAACGCCAACCGATGGGCCGCGGGCCGCGCGGGCACGGTGATCGTCGGCGCGGGGATCGAGCTCCCGCAGGACGACGGCACGCGCGCCGTGATCCGCGTCAAGGATGCGGACCTGGCGATGATCCCGGTGCTGGAGCTCTTCTTCGCCGGCGACCCGATGCCCGAGCCGGGCGTGGCCGCGGCGGCGCGGATCCACCCGTCCGCCGCCGTGGACCCGACCGCGCGCGTGGCGCCCGGCGCGGTCGTCGGGGCTCGCTGCACCGTCGGGCCGGGAGGCGTGCTCCACTCCAACGCCGTGATGTACGCGGACTCGCACCTGGGGGCAGGCTCGATGCTTCACGCGGGCGCCGTGCTCCGCGAGCGCTGCGTGGTCGGCGCGCGCTGCATCGTGGGCGCCAACGCGGTGATCGGCGGGGACGGCTTCGGCTACCGCGCGAGCGCGGACGGCCGATCGGTGCTGCGGATCCCGCACCTCGGCAACGTGGTGCTCGAGGATGACGTCGAGATCGGGTCCGGAGCCATGATCGACCGTGGCAAGTTCGGCGCCACCCGGATCGGCGCGGGCAGCAAGATCGACAACCTGTGCCAGATCGGGCACAACGTCTCCATCGGCCGCATGTGCATGATCTCGGGGCACACCGGCATCGCGGGCAGCGTGCAGGTGGGCGACGGGGTCCAGATGGGCGGCGGCGTCGGCATCGCGCCGCATCTTCGGATCGGCAGCGGCGCCCGGATCGCCGCCCGCGCGGCGGTCATGTGCGACATCCCTGCGGGCGAGACCTGGGGCGGCTACCCGGCCCAGGACGTCCGCCTCGCGTTGCGGGAGCAGGCGGCCATCCGTAGACTCTGCGCGTCCGCGAAGCCGCTGCTTCGGCTCCTGAAGGACGAGAAGAGTTCCGACTAGCGCGCGCCGACGGCGCCGCGCATGCCCGCCGTGACCGCCGCCCCCACGAACCCCGCCGCCGACGCCGAGCGGCGCCTGGCCCATGCGGGCGCGGCGCCCCGCCAGCGCACGGTCGCCGCCTCCGCGACGGTCGCCGGCAAGGGCCTCCTGCTCGGCCGCGAGGCCACGCTCACCATCCTGCCGGCGCCGCCCGATCACGGCATCGTGTTCGAGCGCACCGACCTCGCGCGCCCCGTGGTGATCCCGGCGCTCGTCACCAACGTGGTGCCGAACGCCCGGCGCACCACGCTGAAGGCGGGCGATGCCACCATCGAGACGGTCGAGCACTGCCTGTCGGCGCTGCGCGGGCTCGGCATCGACAACGCCTTGCTGCGGCTCGCCGGTCCCGAGCTCCCCTGCGGGGACGGCAGCGCCATGCCCTTCGTCGACGCGGTCCGCGCGGCGGGCATCGCCGAACAGGATGCGCCTCGGCGCACCTTCCGGTTGACCGAACCGGTGATCATCGAGGAAGGCGACGCGTCGATCGCGGCGATCCCCGCGGACAGCCCCTCCGGGATGCGGGTGATGTACGACCTGGACTACGGGCGCAACGCCGGCCGCATCCCGCACCAGGCGTGGAGCTTCGACCCGGGGCGCGACGACTACGTGGCCGAGATCGCCCCGGCGCGCACGTTCTCGCTCCGCGAGGAGGCCGAGGCGCTGTGGCAGGCCGGCCTGTGCCGGCACCTCACGCCGCGCGACGTCCTGGTGATCGGCGAGGACGGCCCGATCGACAACGCGTACCGGTTCGCCGACGAGCCGGTGCGCCACAAGGTGCTGGACTGCATCGGCGACCTGTCGCTCGTGGGCACGGTGGTCGAGTGCCAGGTCATCGCCAACCGCTCCGGCCACGGCCTGAACCGGCAGCTGGGAATGCGGCTGCTTCGCCTGGTGCAGCGGGCCCGGCAGGCGCGCATCCTCGTGGAAGGGCGCGCGATGGACGCGCGCGCCATCGGCCGCCTGATGCCGCACCGGTTCCCGATGCTGCTGGTCGACCGCGTCCTCGAGGTCGAGCCCGGCCGCCGCGCCACCGGCGTCAAGAACGTCACCATCAACGAGCCGTTCTTCCAGGGCCACTACCCGGGCACGCCCATCATGCCGGGCGTCCTCATCGTGGAGGCGTTGGCGCAGATGGGCGGCATCCTGCTCAGCCAGACGCTCGAGCACACGGGCAAGGTCGCGGTGCTGCTCTCCCTCGACAAGGTGAAATTGCGCAAGGCGGTCACGCCCGGCGACCAGCTGGTCCTGGAGGTGGAGACGATGCGCGCCACCAGCCGGTCCGCGGCGATCCGCGCCCGCGCGATGGTCGGCGAGAAGGTCGCCGCCGAGGCCGAGATCCGCTTCATGATGGTCGACCAGGACTTCGAGTGAGCGCAACGGACACGCAGGAACCCAGATGACGCAGGCCACCGAGCGCAGCCCCCGGATCCACCCCACCGCCGTCGTCCATGCCTCGGCGCGCATCTCCCCGGGCGCCACGGTCGGTCCCTGGTGCGTGGTGGGCCCCGAGGTCTCGATCGGCGAGGGCACCGTCCTCGACAGCCACGTGGTGGTGGAGTCGAACACGCGCATCGGGCGGGACAACCGCTTCTTCCCGTTCAGCTACATCGGCGGCACGCCCCAGGACAAGAAGTTCCACGGCGAGGATTGCCACTGCGAGATCGGCGACCGCAACCAGGTCCGTGAGCACGTCACGATCCACCGGGGCACCGCCAACGGCGGCGGGTGGACGCGGATCGGAAGCGACAACCTCATCATGGGCACGGTGCACATCGCCCACGACTGCATCATCGGCAACGGATGCGTGCTGGCCAACAACGTCATGCTCGCCGGGCACTCGGTGGTCCAGGACCACGCGAACCTCGGGGGCGGCGCGGGGATCCATCACTTCGTCGTCATCGGTACGTGCGCCTTCGTCGGGGCGATGGCGCGCGTGTCGATGGACGTGCCGCCTTTCATGATCGTCGAGGGGAATCCCGCCGAGGTCCGCGGCCACAACCACATCGCGATGGCCCGCCGCGGCTTCACCGAGACCGACATCGAGGCCATGAAGGAGGCGTACAAGCGCCTCTTCCGCGACCGCGGCGGGAGCCTCGCCGAGAAGATCAGCGGCCTGCTGGCCAAGTTCCCCGGGGTCCGGTCGGTGGACATCCTCGTGAACGCCGTCAACGCGCAGGCCCGCGGCGTGCACGGACGCTCCCTCGAGAGCAACCGCCCCGACGACCGGCGCGGGCGGCGCGACGGCTGACTCCCGGGCGCGGCTATCATCCCGACAGATGAGCGCCTCCAGCCGCCACGAGAAGGTCGATGAGATCATGGAGCGGGCCGAGGCCGCCCTGCGTCGCTCGCAGTGGTTCGAGGCGGAGCGACTGGCGATGCGCGCCCTGGAACTGGCGCGGGCGCAGGACGACTTCTCCACCCTGTCGCGGGTGACGCTGCCCTTGCAGGAAGCCCGCCGGCAACGGGTCCAGGAGGCGCTGGGCGCGCGCAAGCTCACCATCCTGAACGCCGACATCACCGAGGAGATGCCGCTCAAGCCGGGCTGCTACCTCGTGGAGCCGCCGACGGTCGGGGCCGACGCCCGCAGGCTCCGCCTGGCGGCGCTGCGTCGCGAGGTTCCCGTCGCCGTGCTGTGCCGCGAACCGCTCTCGCGACTGGGGCTTTGCCCGGTGGTCGCGATCGGGCAGATGACGGTGCGCGCCCGGATCGCCCCGCCGAAGTCCTGGGACAAGCCGGACCTCAAGTGGTACGCCGAGGCGATGGAACTTCTCGGCGACGCCGCGATCGAGATGCTCGACACGGGGCTCGAGCTGGACCGACAGGTGGATTTCCTCATCGCCGCGCTGGACGCGGTGCCCGACCACGAGAAGCTGCACCAGGCCCTGGCGGCCACCTGCCGCGAAGCGGCCAAGGGATTCGTGCGGTCCGCGCCGGAGTCGACCGACGACGACTTCCCCGAGGACGACGAGGCCTGAACGGCCCGGCCCGACACGCGCGATCCCGACCCGCGGGGGCCGCGGTCACGCCCAGCCGAGCCCCTCCGGCAGCGATCCGAGGTTCATGGACCCGGCCTCGGTGACCACCACCAGGTCCTCGATGCGCACCCCGCCGTGGGCGCGCCCGTAGAGCCCGGGCTCCACCGTGACGGCGTCCCCGGCCACGAGCGCCGGACCCTTGAAGTCCAGGAGCGGCGGCTCGTGCACGTCCAGCCCGATGCCATGGCCGGTGCCGTGGGTCATGCCGCACCAGGCGTCCGGCGCGTCGGCCGGCGGCATCCCGCTCGGAAAACCGTGCGCATGGATCACGCGCAGCGTCTCGCGGTGCACGTCCTCGCCGGTGGCGCCCGCGCGCACCTTCGCGATCGCGGCGCGCTTGGCCTCGACCACGGCCGCATGCATGCGCCGCACCTCGGGGTGCGGCTCGCCGTTCACCACCGTGCGCGTGCAGTCCCCGTTGTACAGGGTCTTCATGCACCGCGGGAAGATGTCGACGATCACCGGCTGCCCGGTGCGCAGGTCGCCGTGGCCATGCTCGTGACAGTCGGCGCCCTGCGGACCGCACGCGACGATCGACGGCGGGTTCTGGAACCCCATGCGAAGCAGATGAACGTCGATCATGAAGCGCAGCCGCTCGGCGGTCAATCGGTCGCCGTCGTGCATCAGCACCCCGTTGGCGGCGGGGCGGGCCCGGGCCACGGCCTCGCACGCCATCCGCATCGCGTCCTCGGTGGCCCGCTGCGCGGCGGCGAGCCACTCGACCTCCTGCGCGTCCTTCGCGCGGCGGCTCATCACGCCGAGCAGGGGGTCGTACTCCACCGCGATGCCGGCCCGGCGCACGTGCTCGGCGAACACCAAGGGCAGCGTGCGGTCGGCCTCGACCCGGTCGACGCCCTGCCGACGGAGGCACTCGGCCACGGCCTGCGCGGTCGCGGTCTCGCGATCGCCCGAGAGCCCGCCCTGGGGCTCGAAGTCGCGTGGGCACGCCACGGCGTCCGCCCGCGCCTGGCGACGCGCCCGGTCCAACTCGATGTCCCGGCAGATGAACACGCGGTGCGGCGGGCGCCCGTCGCGCAGGAAGTCGATGCAGGCGGCCGGGTCACCCACGTTGAAGCGAACCGCGTGGAACAGGCTCTTGTTGACGGCGGGGACGCCGGCGATCAGTCGGGCGGAGGGCATGGGCGGAGAAAGTACGGCGGGAGCCAAAAACTCGCCCTCGGGAACGGTGGTTCCCAAGGGCGAGGAGTGTGGCCGCGACGCACGCCTGCGCCGCGAGTTGTGCCTGGATGGCCCCGACGCCAACACGAACGCAATTGGGGGACGCCGCCCATCACCGACGGGGCCGAATCACCGCAATCCGCGTGATTCCCGGACCATGCGCACCCCCCTTGACCGCCGATGCACGCCCGCGGTCAGCGGGTCAACGCCCGGTACTGCAGGCGGCGCGGCGCGGCGTCCGCCGGGATGCCCAGCCGACGGCGGCGGTCCTCTTCGTACGCGGAGTAGTTG
>Ga0255181_1000180_pt1 | contig 23255 bp, 16 predicted proteins | sample Atl_Colum_RepC_8_FD_183621 | JGI IMG/M metagenome (GOLD analysis project Ga0255181, IMG submission 183621) | Freshwater microbial communities from Altamaha River, Georgia, United States - Atl_Colum_RepC_8d | ecosystem: Environmental > Aquatic > Freshwater > River | place: USA: Georgia...
AATATTAACCGGTCTGATTGAGAAAGGTAAGCACACCCAATTTGGAAGAGACCACGATTTTTCAGGCATCAGGACTTATGAGGATTTTAAACTTCGGGTTCCAATCAGAGATTATGAAGGCTTAAAGCCATACATTGATAAAGTTGTGCAAGGTGCATCAGATGTCTTATGGCCGGGTAGGCCCCGATATTTTGCAAAAACGTCGGGCACCACCTCTGGTGTCAAATATATTCCGATCACTGCAGATAGTTTACCAAACCATTTTGGCTCTGCCAGAAATGCCATGTTTCATTTTTTTGGCCAGACAGGAAAAGGAAAATGGCTGGATGGTAAATTAATTTTCCTTTCGGGAAGCCCTTCACTGGATGATATGAATGGGGTGCCAACCGGCAGGTTATCAGGTATTTCCAATCATCTTGTACCAGCCTGGGTTAAAAGAAGTCAGATGCCTTCCTACAAGACAAATTGTATTGATTCCTGGGAGGAAAAGCTGGATAAAATTGTAGAGGAAACACTACATAAAAAAATGACCTTAATCAGTGGAATTCCACCCTGGGTTCAAATGTATTATGAACGTCTGATTGAAGTTTCAGGGAAGTGTACCATCAAGGAAATTTTTCCTGATTTCAGCATGTTTGTTTATGGCGGAGTGAATTATGAACCTTATAGAGCAAAACTGGAAGAACTGGTTGGAGGTCAGGTTGACAGCGTAGAGATTTATCCTGCATCGGAGGGTTTTCTTGCGTTTCAGGACGTTCCTGGAGAGCGGGGCATGTTTCTGAATGTGGCTTCAGGCTTATTCTTTGAGTTTATTCCGGTCCATGAATTGGGAAATGAATTTCCAACCCGCCTCAGATTGCACGAAGTGCAATGTGGTGTGAATTATCTTTTGATCCTGCATACAAACGCTGGTCTTTGGGGTTATAATATTGGAGATACCGTTGAATTTGTATCGGTTAAACCTTACAGGATTATTGTCACCGGACGTGTGAAACATTTTATTTCAGCTTTTGGTGAACATGTTATTGGAAAGGAAGTAGATGAGGCCATGCAGGTAACTTGCCAGGCTTTTGGTATAAAGGTGGTAGAATTTACAGTTGCTCCACAGGTGAATCCTTCGGAAGGAGGGTTGCCATATCATGAATGGTGGGTTGAATTTGACGAGATTCCGTCAGATTTAAATCGGTTTTCTCAATTTCTGGATCAGGAAATGGTGAAACAGAATATTTATTATGATGATCTTATCCAGGGTGCTGTTTTAAGACCTTTGGTTATTCGACCTTTGAAAAGAGATAGTTTCAGGGCTTTTATGAAGAACCAGGGTAAACTGGGTGGTCAGAATAAAGTACCAAGATTATCGAACGACAGAAAAATAGTTACAGAATTGGAAAACCTGAATGTGATAATCCCATAAAAAAGTGTACTTTTGCCCTTCTAATGCAAAAAATCAACTAACATGGGAAAAGGCGATAAACGCACTAAAAAAGGAAAGATATTTCAGGGTTCTTTCGGTAATTCCAGACCTGGAAAAAGAGCTAAAAAAGCGACAGAAGCACCTACTGCCTGATTTTCGCTTTTTTCCTTCAATAATATTCAGTCAGGTAATTCAGTTGCCTGACTGAATTTATTGTTTCTGAAATATTTCCTGGTTATCTCATTTTTAATTCCCTGATTTTTCCGTATATTTAACAGAAACCAGAACGGCGCGTTCTATTTAATGTGACTTATGCGTGTATTACATATTAGTGCGGAATGTTATCCGGCAGCAAAATCCGGGGGATTAGGTGACGTGGCGGGGGCGCTGCCAAAATACCTGACTAATGCAGGCTGGAAATCGGCAGTAGTGATTCCTAAGTATGGTTTGCCCTGGACTAAAAAACATCATTTCAGATTGGTTCATGTAGGTGCTTATTATCTGAATCAACAATATTATCCTTACACCGTTGAAGAGCCATCAGATGCCGGTCTCGATTTTTCCTTATATGTCCTGAATCTGCCTGCCCAATTTGATAGACCAGGTATTTATGGTGACCCGGAAAGGGGTTGGTACACAGATAATACAGAACGATACATTTCTTTCCAGTTGGCAATTTTAGACTGGGTAAAGAATATGGAATCAAAACCTGAAATCCTCCATTGTCACGATTATCATGCCGGTCTGATACCTTTTCTGGTAAAATATGCACCCCTTTTTGATTCATTAAAAAAAATACCGACAGTTTTCACCATTCATAACGCAGCGTATGCAGGTGCATTTGCCTGGTCAAAAAGGAATTTATTGCCAGATTTCGCTTTCGAAGCAAATGGTCTGTTAGACTGGTCAGATCATATAAACCCTCTGGCTTCTGCTGTAAAAAATGCATGGTCAGTCACCACTGTTTCACCGGGATACTTATTGGAATTGCAACAATTTTCCTCAGGTTTAGAATGGCTTTTCAAAAATGAACAAAAAAAATGCAGAGGTATTCTGAATGGTATCGATCACGAGGTCTGGAATCCGCATACAGATACCTATCTCCAGACCCACTTGCCTGTAAAGGAAGAAATCCAGTCTGAAGACATAGAAATGTTCAAGCAAAGTCAGAAAAAAAATCTGATTAGCCAGCTAGGACTTAATCAGAACATACCCTGGATTACTTTCATCGGGAGGTTGGTAAGAGAGAAAGGAGCCGATATTTTACCTGACCTGATAAATATTACCCTTGAAAAGGGCGCAGGTATGGGATTTATCATCTTAGGTTCAGGAGAACTTTATATACATGAAATGTTGCGGCATTTAAGTTTTAAGTATCCGGGGAAATTACATGTTCACATAGGTTATGACGAAGCACTGGCCCATTCATTATATGCCGCTTCAGATTTTATTCTAATGCCCTCAAGAGTTGAGCCCTGCGGATTGAATCAACTATATGCCCTTCGTTATGGAACAGTTCCTATCGTTCGGGCTATTGGCGGATTAAAAGATTCCATAGTTCCATGGCGGGAGGAAAAGGGTAGCGGCATTTTATTTGAATCCTTTTCCATCGAAGCGGCAAGTATGGCACTGGATGACGCCAGCCTTCTGTTCAAAAATAAAGATAAATTTAAACAACTTCGAAAACATATCATGGGAATTGATTTTTCATGGCAAAAATCAGCTTCCGAATATATTACCCTATATAATGAACTTACTTAAAAAATAGTATCCATGATAAAAATGATTTGCCTTATTCTGGGGGGTGGTGCAGGAAGTAGATTAGCACCTTTAACCAGTCATCGTTCCAAGCCAGCTGTACCTATTGCCGGAAAATATCGTTTAATTGATATTCCCATTTCCAATTGTTTGAATTCAGGTGTTAAGCGGATGTTTGTTGTAACGCAATATAATTCCGCTTCACTCAATCAACATATAAAAAACACCTATCATTTCGATGTTTTTTCTCATGGATTTGTCGATATTTTAGCTGCAGAACAAACCCCCAATAGTGATCAATGGTTTCAGGGCACAGCTGATGCCGTCAGACAGTCCATGCATCATTTAAAGAATCATGAATATGACTATATCCTGATTCTTTCAGGAGACCAGCTTTATCAAATGGATTTTGAGGAACTTGCAAAATATCATATTAGTAAAAAAGCAGACCTTACCATAGCCACTATTCCTGTTAACGAGCAGGATGCACCTGGTTTTGGTATTATGAAAGTAAATAATCAGGGATTTATAGATTCCTTCATTGAAAAACCGAAAAAGGAGGTCCTGGCAGACTGGACTTCTTCCGTATCAGCTGAAAATGAATCGAAAGGAAAAACCTATCTGGCCTCCATGGGTATTTATTTGTTCAGTAAGCAGGTAATGATGAAACTGTTTTCAGATAATGAGAAAGCGGTTGATTTTGGGAAGGAAATTATTCCTGATGCCATTCATGGTGGTTTGAAAGTTGCCTCTTATGCTTTTGATGGTTACTGGACGGATATAGGTACTATCAGGTCTTTCTTTGAAGCTAATATTGCATTGACAGATACCATTCCTGAATTTAATTTATTTGATAATAAGCGCATAGTATATACCAGACCCAGACAACTGGCACCAACAAAAGTTTATGGTACTTTTTTAAATAGGGCCCTTATTGCAGAAGGATGTATTATTCATGCAAAAAAAATTGACAGATCTGTAATAGGCATTCGTTCCAGAATAGGGGAGGGATCTGAAATTAATAATACCATCGTAATGGGGGCTGATTATTATGAATCTATTTCTGAAATCATTGATTCTAAAGAAGGTGCTGCGATGGGTATAGGTAAAGGGTGCATTATTGAAAATGCAATTATTGATAAAAATGCCCGTATTGGTAATAATGTGGTGATAAAGGGAAGTCCTTTATTAAAGGATGTAGAATCTGACAAATACGCTATAAAAGACGGCATTATAGTGCTGAAAAAGGGTGTTTTTATTCCATCAGGAACGCAAATAGGTCTGGTATAGCGGATGGAAAATGTGGGTATAATAGACCTGGGTAGTAATACTTTTCATCTGCTCATAGCTAAAATTATCTCCCCTCAGGCGTTTGAAGTGCTTTATAAAGAGGCTTATTTTGTAAAACTGGCTGCTGAGGGGATTGAAAAAATCGGAGACACTCCCTTTAGGAGAGGTATTGAAAGAATGCGACTTTTTGCCGGCAAATGTCAGGATTTCAATGTTTCTGAAATCAGGGCCATTGGGACAGCCGCTTTGCGAAGGGCTGAAAATGCGCACTTGTTCATACAACAGGTTTATGAGGAAACAGGTATAGTGGTAACCGTTATTTCAGGTGATGAGGAAGCACAGCTTATAGCTAAGGGAGTGGAACTGGCCATTCCTTTTATCAGGGAAAAGGTATTGATTATGGATATTGGCGGAGGTAGTGTTGAGTTTATCATCCTTGAAAATGGCCGTATTCAATGGGCAAAAAGTTATCCCATCGGTATTGCCATACTGTTCAGGTATTTCCATAATTCTGATCCGATAAGTGAAGAAGAAACAATAAAACTGACCGATTTTTTGAATGAATCGCTTGCTGATTTATTAATTTTATTGTCAGAACAACCTATATATCATTTAGTTGGGGCTTCCGGAACTTTTGACGTTGTGGAAGATTTATTATCAGATATTTCCATTAAAAACAAATATGCAACCACTATATCTGTAGCTGAGGTCATTCCCGTTCTGGATGAAATCATTAAGAAAAGTTTATCTGAAAGGTTAGCCTATCAGGAGATACCTGAAACCAGGGCAGAAATGATTGTTGCAGCGATGGTATTGATAAAATTCATCTTGAAAAAAGGTCCTTTTCAATGGCTTACTTACTCCTCATTTGCCATGAAGGAAGGCATTTTAAGACAACTTATGAAAGGTTAAACTAATTGTTTTTCCTGCATCTGTGGAAATAAAAGAAACCGGTATCTCTACTACTCGTTTTGAAAGAATAGTCAAAGAAACCGGTTACGAAATAAAGAGGAATACCTATTTTTTATTGAATCCTATCTATAAATATAAGTTTGGATTAAATCCCATCGAGCAATTCGGCTTCTTAAAAGCAATTCCGCCCATCCGGGATTTTTTCACTACCTGTGTCTATTATCTGATAGCCCTGAAGGAGAATTAATCCTCATCTTCTTCCAGGAGTTCATTTGCAGTTACCAGAACCGGGCCGAAGGGATCCTTACTAAACTGAAGTCCTTTGCCATCAGCATCAATATATACTGTATCTCCGAATGAAAAGGTTCCATCCAGTATTTGTCTGGATAATTCATTAATCACCTCTTTTTGAAGCACTCTTTTTAATGGCCTTGCTCCATACTGAGGATCATAGCCCAGATTTGTCAGGAATCCTTTTGCTTTTTCACTCATTTTTAATAAAATCCCTTGTTTAGCGAGCATTTTTTGAGTGCCTTTTAACAATAGATCTAGGACTTTATATATTTCGATTTTATCAAGCGGTAAGAACATAATCTGATCATCAATCCGGTTCAAGAACTCAGGTCTCATATTTTCTTTAAGCATGTTTAACACTTCAGCTTTCGTTGTTTCAAGCACCTCTGTTCTGTGTTTATCGCCCATTTCCTCGAGATCTTCAAAGTTTTCCAGAATATTTTCGGAACCAATATTTGAAGTCATGATAATGATGGTATTCTTGAAATTAGCCACTCTGCCTTTATTGTCTGTTAATCTGCCATCATCCAGTACCTGAAGAAGAATATTAAAGGTATCGGGATGCGCTTTTTCTATTTCATCAAGTAAAATAATAGAATAGGGCCGGCGTCTGACAGCTTCAGTCAATTGTCCTCCTTCATCATAGCCCACGTATCCGGGAGGCGCTCCGACCAGTCGGGATACAGTATGTTTTTCCTGATATTCACTCATATCAATCCGGGTCATGGCTTTTTCATCATTGAACAGGACTTCTGCCAGCGTTTTTGCCAGTTCTGTTTTACCCACACCGGTTGGACCAAGGAAAATAAAGGAACCGATAGGTCTCTCGGCATCTTGTAAACCTGCCCTGCTTCTCCTGATGGCGTCTGCTACTGCGGCAACGGCTTCATGCTGACCGATTAGTCTGGAGCCGATTTCATCTTCAAGGCGGAGCAGTTTATCTTTTTCGCTCTGCGTCATTTTATCGACAGGAATTCCAGTCCATTTGGAGACTACCTGAGCGATATCACTTGCCGTAACTTTTTCATTGGTAAACCTGTTTTCTTCGGGTAATGTATTTAGTTTTTCCTCTGCGACGCGCAACATTACCTGTTGTTCCTGCATTTCACCGTACCGAATTTTTGCTACTCTTTCAAAATCACTGATTCTTTCTGCCTTTTCCGCTTCATTTTCCAATTCCTCCAGTCTTTTTCTTATCGACTGAATGGTATCAATAATTTCTTTTTCACTTTTCCAGCCAGCAACCAGGGAATCTCTTTTTTCTCTTGCCTGAGCAATTTGTTCTTCGATATTCACCAGAAGCTTATCATTTTTCTCCCTTTTAACTACCTCCCGTTCAATTTCGAGTTGACGGACTTTTCTATCCCATTCATCAATTTCTTCTGGGAGAGAATCAAGTTCAAGTCTTAGTTTTGCGGCTGCCTCATCAATCAGATCAATCGCTTTATCGGGTAATTGCCTGTCACTGATATACCGGTGAGAGAGTTCAACGGCGGCAACGATGGCTTCATCCATTATCTGGATTTTATGATAAACCTCGTATCTTTCCTGTAAACCTCTGAGAATACTTATGCTATCTTCAACGGAGGGTTCATCTATAACCACAGTTTGGAAACGGCGGACTAAAGCTTTATCCTTTTCAAAATATTTTTGATATTCATCGAGGGTAGTAGCACCAATGGTTCTTAATTCACCTCTGGCAAGCGCTGGTTTCAAAATATTTGCGGCATCCATGGCACCCTGTCCTCCACCTGCACCTATAAGGGTGTGAATTTCATCAATAAAGAGAATTATTTCTCCTTTTGCTTCGGTAACATCTTCAATGACTCCTTTAAGTCTTTCTTCAAATTCCCCTTTGTATTTTGCCCCTGCAATCAGTGCGGAAATATCGAGGGAGAAGATTTTCTTGGTTTTCAAATTTTCCGGAACATCCCCTTTGACTATACGCCAGGCGATACCTTCCACAATAGCTGTTTTTCCCACGCCGGCTTCACCAATCAGAATAGGGTTATTCTTCTTTCTGCGGGAAAGAATATGTAAAACCCTTCTTATCTCCTCATCGCGGCCAATGATTGGGTCTAACTTTCCATTTTCAGCTCTTTCATTTAAATTCTGAGCATATTTGCCCAGGGCATTGTAACTATCTTCCGTGTGTTGATCGTTCACTTTTCTGCCTTTTCGCAGTTCCTGTATAGCATTCCTGAGATTTCCCTCTGTCATGCCTGTATCTTTTAGGATTCTTGCACCTTTATCATCACCCTGAACGATTGCCAGTAACATGAGTTCCAGCGAAATAAAAGAATCGCCAAAGGAAGGCAGCATACCTTTGGCCCTGGATAAGGCTTTATTGGCATCATTGGTAAGATACTGCTGATCTGTCCCGGTAATTTTTGGAAACTCTTTAAATGTTTCTTCTATTTTACGTTTCAGTTGAGGTACGTTGATGTCTGATTTTTCCAATAGGAATTGACTCAACGTTTCATCTGTTTCCATAATACCTTTAATAAGGTGTACGGTATCAACTTGCTGATGGCTTAGACCAGCGGCAAGTTGTTGTGCCTTTTGAATCGCCTCCTGTGCTTTCGCCGTGAAATTATCATAAGTCATGATTCAATGTTTGAGGGGTTACTAAATTATTTTAAACTTAGCATATCAAAAGACAGCCCAATTTTCTTTTCGGAAAAATAGTCAGGTAGTGCTGTCTTTTTGTCAGCGAACAAGAAATAATTCAGTCATTTTTTCCATTTCAGGGTCTGATAATTTTCTCCGGTCTGTTTTTAACTTGCTTATCAAGCCAGGAACTGGTCTCATAAAGCATGTGTAAAATAGATTCTTTAGCCTGATAACCATGACTTTCATGAGGCAGAAAAACAAGCTTTGCCGTTGCCCCATGCCCTTTTAAAGCAGCATAGAATCGTTCACTTTGAATAGGAAATGTACCAGAATTATTATCTGCCTCACCATGAATCAATAATATGGGTTCTTTAATCTTATCTGCATAATTGAAAGGAGACATTTTGAAATAAACCTCAGGTGCTTCCCAATATGTTCTCTCCTCTGCCTGGAATCCAAATGGCGTTAAGGTTCTGTTATAGGCACCGCTTCTGGCTATTCCTGCAGCGAATAAATCGGTATGCGCCAGTAGATTAGCAGTCATAAAAGCACCGTAAGAATGCCCGCCTACGGCAATTCTCCTCCTGTCGGTGACCCCCATATCAACCAGCTTGTTAATAGCTGCTTCTGCATTCATAGTTAATTGATTAACAAAGGCATCATTTGGTTCTTTATTATCTTCTGCTAAAATCGGCATACTGAAATTATCTAATACCGCATATCCCTGCGTAACCCAATAAATAGGTGAACCCCAGTTTGGTCTTGAGAATTGATAAGGTGAACTGGTGACCTGACTGGCTGCATCAGCACTTTTAAATTCCCTGGGATATGCCCACATGAAAGTTGGTAACGGACCATCTTTTTCCTTCTGGTATCCTTTCGGCAAATATAGGGTACCAGTTAACTCCAGGCCATCGGTACGTTTGTAACGGACAAGTTCTTTTTTAATCCCCTGGAGGGCAATAAATGGATTAGGAAATTGAGTGAGTTGAGTTAATTTTCCCGTTTTCCAACTTTTCAAATAATAATTGGCTGGTGTTTCTGCATTTTCCCTGGATAGCAGAAGTACTCCGTTTGCAGGGTCTAACAAGTCTATTACGTTTTCAAACCAGGGAGCGGAAGACTCCCATAATCTGATTTTCTTTTTCGTTTGTAAGGAATAGCTGTCTAAAAACGGCTTATATCCTTCCGAAGTATTGCCCAAACCTGATAAATATAAAGTTTGATTGGAACCGGTCAGTAAAACATTTCTGCCAAACGTATTTTTTGTAAGTTGGAAATTACCCGGATCGGTTGATCTGTCCTCATATTGCCTGTCAAATAAGGTGTCCATTCGAGGGGATGAATTGCCGGGAGACCAGCGCATCGTTATTTCTCTCCGGTCTTTCCACCATCTTTCAGTTAAAATGGCTAAATCGTCGTTTCCCCAGATGACCCCTCTGAACCGGTATGTGAAAGAAGGCCCTTGAATGGGATTTCCTGAAAATGGGGCATCCCACAATTGCAACTGATCTCTGATAGCTGCCGGTTTTTTGGGATTACCTTCATCCTGAGCTTCTACCCAATAAAGTGAGGCTGGTTTATCTGGTCTCCAGGTGATATCTCTGGGGCCCATTGGAACCGCATCAAAGCCAACGGGAACATCTTCTGCGAGGGACAATTCTGCCACTGTTTTTATAAATTGTCCGGTGTTATTATACAAGTCAACAGATTGTCCAAACCCATAATAAGGAATCAGATAACTGAACGGTTTCCTCAAGGTAGTTAGTAAAACATAATTTCCGTCGGGGGAAATAGTAAACTCAGAAATTAAACCGGGGGTACCAAAAAGAGATTTTTCCCCTGTTGCGACATCTATTTTATGCAATTGTACGGTCATATAATAGGAAAAAATGACTTCATCTTTCGGACTTTTTAGTAAATCCTGATAAGTTCTGGATGGGGCCACCTTCCCTTCATTGGCCTGAATGGTTGGTCCTGTTGGTACCGGATTATCCGTCGGAGGTAAGGGATTGGAAGCAACCCGCATCTTACAAATTAATTGACCTGATTTTCCAATCCATTGAAAAGGGGAGCCGCCGGCTACATCATTTAGAAAAGGCTCTGTGAGTTTTGTTGCTTTGAAATCGGCTAAATTAACAACCCAAAGTTCAATGCCAGCAGCAGTAGTGTTGGTTAAGGCAACATATTTTCCATCGGGCGACCAGCTTAAATCACCTGCATTCAGTTCAGCCGGTAATCCTGATAATTGAATTTTTTCCTGATTGCTGATTCGCAACAGTTCAATACCCGTATAACCCGAAACCCTGCTACCACCATGTATTGCCGGATTTATACGAAGCCCCGCTAAACGAAGTTCGGGCTGCGCCAGTTCAGCAATGGAAGGGTACCCTTGTTGAGCAAGCAGTAATAAATATTTTCCGTCAGGACTCAAACGAACGGCGGGCGTTAATGGTGCTTCGACCAGGTCTTGAATTTGTTTAGGCGGCTTCTGATAACCCGCATCCTGAGCGAAACAGGGTGAAATAAGGAGGAGGCTAAATCCAAAAAGTATCCAGTTGCGCATATTATTTTGTTTAGTATCAAATGTTGTGACTAAAATGAATAGGTATGACAATGTAACGTATTATAAAACAAATTACAACAGCGCAATGGATAAAAATTATTTGACTATATTGGGTTTGTTAAAATGTCAACAATTTATACTTATATGAGCATTTACCAGGTTCTGTTCATTGTTTTTCTTTTTATATCCCAGCTGGGTTGCAGGTCAGATAATATTGAGCCTGAAAAAGGACCGTCTATCTCTTTTTTTTACTGGAAATCAAGATTTAAGCTGCAGGACCCAACAAAGATTTGGTTAGATTCCATACCGGTTAAAAAATTATATATCCGGTTTTTTGACTTAGATGTTGACGTTGACCGGGGCCCTGTTCCCATAGCTCCATTAATAGGTTTACCTGATCATTTAGCCTATTCCATTACGCCAGTTCTTTTTGTCACCAATGAAACTTTTTTAAAAGTTAGGGAAGAGGGGGAATTAGTCCGTTTAGGGGATAAACTAGTTACTAAATTATTACAAATGAGTCAGCAACATAATGTTAAGGAATGGCTGATCGATTGTGACTGGAGTCCAAAAACCAGGGAAATTTATTTTAAATTCTTGAGGATTTTAAATGTTAAAGCACAAAAATATAATATCCGATTAATGGCAACCATTCGTTTAGACCAGTATAAAAATTATAAAATGACGGGTGTACCTCCTGTAAAAAGTGGATTATTAATGGCTTATAATATGGGAGATGTAGATGATTGGGATACAGAGAATAGTATTTTGAATGAAAAGGATGCGGATCTTTATCTCCGGAATCCTTCGAAATATCCAATACCACTTTCTTTGGGACTGCCTTTTTATCAATGGGGGGTAGTTTTCAGGGATTTCAGGTTTATCAGATTGATAAATGGACTGGATGAATCGGATTTGCTTGATAAGTCTCGGTTTAAATCGATAGGAAAATATCGGTATGTTACCGTGCGAAGTACTTATTTGAATGGTTTATATCTGTATAAAGGAGACCACATAAGGATTGAAAAAATAGAAGCCCTATCCATTTTAAAAATGAAGAAGCGGTTGAAGGACTGGCGAAAAGTAAATATAAATGAAGAAATCGTTTTCTTTCATTTGGATGAAAGCATTATAAATCGGGAGAATGGCTCTTTTTTCAGGCGATTTAGTCAAAAAGTCAGCGCCTGGGATTGATTTAATGACAAATTGGCATTTAAAATGTATTATAACTGTCATTTTGACATATTTTATGCTTTGGAATAAAAAATGCAAAGAGGGTAATTATCTTTTTAACCTTAAAAAAATAATACCATGACCGTTTTAAGTAAGCGTTTAGATCCGATTTTCTCTTTAGCTAACCCCTTTTTAGCAGAAGAAATTTTTCAGCCATTCTTTCGCACCACTCAGTCAAAGGGCTTTTTACCAGCAGCTAACATCATTGAAGAGAAGGAAAAATTTCTGATTCAACTGGCTGTTCCCGGACTAAAAAAAGAAGATTTTAAAATTGAATTAAAGGAAAAATGGTTGACTATTTCGGTGGATAAGCGTACAGAAAAGAACCAGGATGAAGTTCAACCCAGTTATTCTTTGAGGGAATTTGGTTTTACATCATTCAAGCGTTCTTTTACTTTACCAGAAATCATTGAACTGGAGGCAATTACTGCACAATATGAGCAGGGCATTCTACAGTTGGATATTCCTAAAAAGGATGCAGCCAAGATAAATACCCACAGGTTAATAGAAATTAACTAAAATTGGGATCTACTATTGATTCAGGCGATGAAATACAAGGCTTTCATCGCCTTTTTTTATAGTCCGTTTTTTTCAATCACTTCCTTATACCACCATCCGCTTTTTTTCAATGTTCTTTCCATTGAAATGGGATCTACAGAAATTAATCCGAATTTTTTGGAGTAAGCATGTTGCCATTCATAATTATCGGTCAGGCTCCAGGCCATGTATCCCTTCACAGGCACTCCTTCCGACATAGCCTTATGAATTTCAGTTAAATGACTTTTAAAATAATCAATCCGGAATGATTCATCTGTCGTAGCAGTACCATTTTCAGTGACGATAATAGGCTTATTTGTTATTTTAAATAGCTGATGGAGAATGGCATAGATCCCTTTAGGATAAACAACCCAGCCCATGTCGGTGATCACATCTCCTTTTTTGAAGGGTACAGGTCCTGTATTTTTCAAATAGAGCGTTGTGTAGTAATTTAATCCAGTGAAATCGAGGGTCCCTTTAATTTCTGGTGCAGCAGCTCCCCATCCAAGGGGGAAAGCCCAACGTCCGTTGACAACGGCTTCAAAGAAAATCCTGTTGGCCCATTTATCGGACAAATAACTTAAGCATTGTTGCCATTTATTTTTTGCATTGAAAGGTTGAAAGTGCATATAGGCAAATGCGACACCAACGGGAGCTGTTTTATTTTGTCTTTTAATAACATGATAGGCAGCAGCATGCATTTCAATCATCAGACGATAAACCCTGAGATACTGGAAAATATTTTTTTTAAAAGGAGGAAACATGCCTATCAGGTAGGATGCTGATGGAACAATATTGGGTTCATTAATAGGTAACCAGTAATCTACCTCCTCAGCCAGGAATGGAATGACCACCTCCAGATATTGTTTGAATTGAGCCAGGAAATAATCTCTGTTTAAAAAGCCGCCCTTATGCAAGACCCAGATGGGGATGGTAAAATGGTGAAGGCAAACCATGGTTTTTATACCCCGTTGGTGAAGGCTGACCAATTGTTTTTTATAAATGGCTAATGCTTCTTCATCGGGTTTGTCAGGGGTTGGAAAAATGCGGGACCATTCTATGGAAAGACGATGGATTTTTACGCCCATTTTTTGTGCTAAATCATAATCTTGTTCATAATTTTGCCATTGCATGGTTGCCTGTCCACATTCACCAGCTAATTTTCTTTTAGCTGCTGGTTTTTGTTTTTCTGTCTGCTCGTAGTAATACCAGTCGTTTTTGATATTATTTCCTTCTGTCTGATAGGCCGAGGCGGCTGTACCCCATAAAAATCCGGGTGGGAATGTATGCATAGATTGCGTTATTGAGGGTAAAATGCAAGGTAATATAAGAGATAGCCATTTCATTTATAAATTGATTGCTTCAGTAAAAAATTAAAAGTACAGTAGATTTTTCCTAATTTAAGTATTTTTAACATACATTAGACAAGTAATTTTAAAATGATGATGACGAAAATTAATTTTAGTAGCTGGATAATAAGCGTAATCCTTGCTTTTCCGTTACATACCCTTAATGGGCAACATGGTCGTATTCCTGCACCAGCTAAGAAGGGAATGGTGGTCAGCAGTCATTATCTGGCCTCGCAGGCAGGTATGGAGGTGCTTAAAAATGGAGGAAATGCGGTTGATGCTGCTATCACCACTGCTTTTGCCTTGGCTGTAACGCTTCCTTCAGCCGGAAATATTGGAGGTGGTGGATTTATGGTCTATCATGGCGCGGATGGTTCTTCCACGACTTTTAATTTTCGTGAAAAGGCACCACAGGCTGCTTCTGAAAGAATGTATCTCGATGCAGATGGTCAGGTTAAAGAAAATACAAATCATGAAGGTCCCCTTTCAGTTGGTGTGCCCGGCACAGTGGCTGGCTTATGGATGGCACATGGAAAACTGGGATCTAAACCCTGGGCCGATTTGGTAAAACCTTCAGTTGATCTGGCAGAAAAGGGATTTCCTTCTACCTGGGACATGCAGGATATTCTTAGCTATTACCAAAAGCAAAAACTCCCCATGTTTGCCTCAGCAAAAAAGGCTTTCCTTAAAAATGGGACAGAATTATATACACCCGGAGAACTTTGGAAGCAACCTGACCTGGCCGCTTCCCTGAAACGAATTCAATTACAAGGAAGGGACGGTTTTTACAAAGGCGAAACGGCTGCTTTGCTGGAAGCGTACATGAAAAAACATGGTGGACTTATAACAGCAAATGATCTGGCAAACTATGAAGCAGAGGAACTGGCACCTATCGTTGGAAATTACAGAGGTTTTGATATCATCGGAATGCCTCCACCCAGCTCAGGCGGGGTTGCCATTATGGAAATGCTAAATATGCTGGAGAAATATGACCTCAGGAATATGGGTCCCAATAGTGCCGAATATTTACATGTTCTTACCGAAGTGATGCGCAGAGCCTTTGCCGATAGAGCCCAGTATATCGGTGATCCAAATTTTAATAAGGATATGCCTGTTGAAAAACTAATTAGTAAGGATTATGCAGCCTTACTGGCCGCTACAATTAAAATGGATAAAGCATCAGAAAGTGATAGCGCAGCTTTTAGTGCGCTTTATCTGCCGAAGGAAAGTGATGAAACGACTCATTTTTCTGTTGTGGATGCCTGGGGAAATGCAGTTTCTGTTACTTATACCCTGGAATATAGTTATGGATCAAGATTAATGGCAGATGGTACGGGCTTTCTTTTAAATAATGAAATGGGCGATTTTAATCCGGTACCCGGTGTGACAAACAGGAAAGGTCAGGTAGGTACTTCACCTAATTTGGTTGCTCCAAACAAAAGAATGCTATCAAGTATGACACCAACCATTGTTGCCCTTGATGGAAAACCAATACTGGTGATAGGTTCACCAGGAGGTCGGACTATCATCAATACGGTGTTGCAGGTTATTTTAAATGTTATCGATCACAGTATGAATATAGCCGAAGCCATAGAAACTCCTCGTATTCATCATCAATGGTTACCGGATCAAACTTCAATGGAAGGTTGGGGTTTTTCTCCGGACACCAAAAAACTATATAAAGCGATGGGGCATACCCTGGTTTCACGAGGCAGACAGGGACAGGCTATGGGTATTTATATAGATCCTAATACAAAAATAAGGTATGGAGCCTCCGATTCCAGAAGTTTTGATGGTGGCGTTGCAGGGTATTAACTTTATGAGGGCTGTATAAAAGTCCGTGAAATCGTGTAATCCTGTAAATCCTGATTCAGAACCTTGTATTCCCCGAGGCTGCCTTTTCTGACAGCCTCCTCGCATTATATCTGAAATGAACATCTTATCAAATAAGCGGGATAATGAGATGTTCACTGAAAGTATTATCAATACCGTTCCCTCTGAAAATCAGCAAGGCATCCCCTTCTTTAATGGCATAATAAAGGGCATTTCCCTGTGCCGATGTTACGAAGACAGCGGCCATAGCTTCAGCAGGGATATTCCGATTATTATAATCTTTCGGCTCTATTGCAGTACAAGACAGGACCGGACCCATGCCGGTTGCAGCATTGTTATATTTTAGGTATAGCATTTTATCATTTCCCATCATCATGCTACAATCAAAATGAACATCTTTCAGAGTCTTTTGCGCTGTTTCATTTTTATTTTCCGCAGATGCTTCCTTTTTTGCAGATGCATCATTTTGACAGGAAGGAATTAAAATAATACTAAAAAAAGAGAGCAAAACAATATGCCCCTTGATTTTTGTCCTCGTTAACATTTGTTTGTATTTTATTTTACCAATAGAGGGCAAAAATAAGAAAAAAGAAATATAATCCTTAATTGAGGTTTATGTAACTTTGAGGCTCAAATCGTATATACGACCGTATGCTTAGTACAATAAACCTTTCTTATCAATATGCAGGGGCTGCCGCTATTTCCTTTCCTGATTTTACAGCAGAACAAGGAGATCATTGGTTAATTCTTGGTCCATCTGGTTCAGGTAAAACCACATTATTGCACCTTCTGGGTGGTTTATTATCACCAACGGTTGGAAGGGTGCAGTTAGATCATTTTAATTACAGCACTATTTCTCCTGCTAAACTGGATAAATTCAGGGGGGAGAATATTGGTATTGTCTTTCAAAAAGCGCACGCAGTTCAATCGCTTTCTGTTTTGGAAAATCTTTTGTTAACGCAGCAATTAGGAGGTAAATCTTTGGATAAACAAAAGATAATGAATTTATTGGAAAGATTACAAATGGGGCATAAGGCAAACCAGAAACCTAACCGATTAAGTGCGGGAGAACAGCAAAGGGTGGCCATTGCCCGTGCTGTTATCAATCAGCCCAGAATTATTCTGGCAGACGAACCTACTTCAGCCCTGGATGATAAAAATTGCGAGGAGGTACTGCGACTGCTGAAGGAGTCTGCAGAAACGGTAAAGGCGATTTTACTGGTGGTAACGCATGATAACAGGCTAAAAGCTGCTTTTCACAAACAATTATTATTAAAATAGCGATTCTTTTTAAAAGAATTGAAAGATATGTCTATGAATATTTTACGTTTAAGTTGGAAAAATATCCTGAATAAACCGTTGAATCTGATCCTGAACCTGGTTCTTTTTTCGTTAGGCGTCGGACTCATTTCTTTGTTGCTATTGGTTAACGTGCAATTAGAGGAAAAATTTGAAAAGAATTTTGCGGGTATTGATCTGGTTATTGGCGCAAAAGGAAGTCCTTTGCAATTGATTTTAAGTAGTTTATACCACCTTGATGCACCTACTGGAAATATGCCCGTCGCTGAGGCTAAGGCATTTTTAAATCCAAAACATCCCATTTTTAAGGCAGCTATTCCCCTTTCTCTGGGTGATAGCCATAAAGGTTACCGGATAGTAGGAACAAATGCAGGTTTTATAAATCTGTATCAGGCAGAATTTGAAGCAGGTGAAGTATTTATGGAGACCATGGAAGTGGTGGTGGGTGCTACGGTGGCAAAAAATCTGGGTATGGAACCCGGCGATACATTCAAAAGCTCACATGGACTTATTGAGGATGAGAATCTCGTTCACGAAGATGCTGCTCCCTTTAAGGTGGTGGGAATATTGAAAAAAACAGGATCTGTCATAGATCAGCTTTTGATTACTAAAACTCAAAGTATCTGGGCAGTTCATGAGGAACATGATCATGAAGAGGAAGAGCATGAGGAACATAACCATGAAGGAGAAGAACACGCTCACGACTCAGCAGCGACTGAGGAAGAAATGCCTTTAGCTTTTTATGAAGACCAGCAAATTACTTCCTTACTGGTTCAGTTCAGAGGAAGAAATATCCAGGCCTTGAATATGGCCAGAAATATTAATGAAAATACAAATTTTCAGGCAGCGACACCTGCCATTGAAATTAATCGCTTATATACCTTGCTGGGTGTTGGGGAAGAAGCGCTGAAAGCATTGGCTATGCTCATTATTTTTGTTTCTGGCCTGAGTATTTTTATTTCCTTATTCAGTTCGTTGAGAGAGAGAAAATATGAATTGGCTGTAATGAGAACCTTAGGAGCTAAGCCTGGTTTCCTTTTTCAACTTATTATCTTTGAGGGTGTTATTTTAGCTGTATTAGGATTTATTTTTGGCATTGCCCTCAGCCATGGTTCCATGATATTTTTAGCCGATTTTTTGGAAAAAAGTTACCGGTATGATTTTACGGCAGCCCTATTTTTGAAAGAAGAGGCCTATTTATTTGGTGGATCATTGGTAATAGGTATCATCGCAGCTATTATCCCCGCTTTTCAGGCGAGTAAAACAGATATTCATGCCACATTGGCTGATAATAAAGCATAAATAATAAATTATGATTAGGCAAGCGTTAAAATGGACTGTTCTGATTACAGGATTAACTTTAGTATTTTCATCAACCCAGCTTTCTGCTCAGGGAACAAAAAACCTTTGGCAAACCCTGGGAAAAATCACCTATAAAAAGGTGATGGACGAATCTTTGGGCTTTAAAGTCGATGTACCTATTTTTAGTGAGGAAATTAAGGTGCTGGAAGGCAAGACAGTTGAAATAAAAGGATATATTATTCCTGTGGAAGGATATAAAAATCATAAGGAGTTTGTTTTTTCCGCTTTTCCTTACAGTATGTGTTTCTTTTGTGGAGGTGCCGGACCGGAAACGGTTATGGAGGTATTTTCTCAGGAGCCTATTAAATATACAGCTGAATCCATAACGATTAAAGGAAAATTGAGTTTGAACGATTCAGATATTAATCGGCTTATTTACAGTCTTTCCGATGCTGTTTTAGTAAGTAAACCAAACTAATTCTTTCCAGATGGGTGAAATCCTTCGTCCTCGTGCAGAAAGTATTTTCAGTGAGGAGCTCCATGCGTTGAAACGGGAGGATACAAAACCCAGACCCGCATCCTGGGAGTTATCACCTCATGCGGTTGTCCAGTATCTGATGGGGGCCACATTGTCTGACGGAACCTTTATATCTCCGAAATATGTCGGTTCCAGACGATTAATCGAAGTGGCTGTTGCCACTCTGGCAACTGATCGGGCATTGCTTTTGGTAGGTGTACCGGGTACTGCAAAAACATGGGTTGCGGAACATCTCGCTGCTGCTATTTGTGGTAATTCAGGATTATTAGTCCAGGGTTCAGCTGGTATTGGAGAAGAGGCTTTGAAATATACCTGGAATTATGCCAGGCTATTGTCGCATGGTCCCGATCGGGAGTCGTTGGTTCCAGGTCCTGTTTTTCATGCCATGGAACAGGGTCTTTTAGTACGCATAGAGGAATTGACCCGACTTTCGGCTGAGGTACAAGACGCCCTTATAACTGTGCTTTCGGAAAAAATAATGCCTATTCCTGAACTTAACAATTCCCTTCAGGCAAAAAATGGCTTTAATCTGATTGCTACCGCCAATGACCGGGATAAAGGAGTTAATGATTTATCAGGTGCATTAAGACGTCGTTTCAATATGGTATATATGCCTTTACCTGAAACCATAGAGGAGGAAATGCTTATCATAAAAAATAATGTAGAGCAATCGGCAAAAAAAGCCGGGTGGGACTCCTTTCCAACACCCACAGAGGAAATTAAAAGAATTGTTACCATTTTCAGGGAACTAAGGAATGGTCATTCCCTGGATGGACAGCAAAAATTGAAATCGCCTACTTCAACATTGAGCACCGCGGAGGCCATAGAAGTTGTTTATAGTGGACAAATGCTGGCTTTTCATTTTGGAAACGGGCAGTTGAAAGCTGCGGATATCGCTGCTGCCTTATCAAGTGCTATTGTTAAGGATGCGCAGCACGACTTGCCTGTTTGGAAGGATTATTTACAATTGGTGGTTAAGGATCGGGAGGGCTGGAAAGATCTTTACAGAGCATGCAGAGAATTAATTTAAATGCCAGCGCCAGATATTCAGTTTTTAGGTATTAGGCATCATGGTCCAGGTTCTGCCCGGCGAATGCTTCGTTTCCTGGAAAAATGGGAGCCAGATTGTATTTTGATTGAAGCACCCCCTGAAACAATCGATTTATTCTCATCGGTTAGCCATCCGGAGCTGATTCCGCCTGTAGCTATTTTGCTATATGAACCACTCCAATTGAATCATAGTCTGATGTTGCCGTTTGCCGGTTTTTCTCCTGAATGGCTGGCTGCTTCCTTTGCCTTTAAAAAAGGGATTCCTTTGATTCCATTTGATTTACCGGCTGCTAATATGTTACCTCTTTCTATAGAAACAGAGGAAATTCGCGATGAATATGTTAAAGATCCTTTGTCTCAGGTAGCAAAAATATCAGGTTATACCGACAGTGAACGCTGGTGGGATCATACCTTTGAACAGATGACAGAGGATGAAGATGTATTTAAGAGTCTTCAAGACTTGATGGTGGAAGTCAGATTACAACTTAATCGAAAAGAATCGAGAGAAACCCGTTTGAGAGAGGCATGGATGCGCCAGGTCATCAGGGCAGAAATGTCGAAAAATTATAATAAAATAGCTGTTGTTTGCGGTGCATGGCATATTCCTGCTTTACTTACCTGGAATTCTGTATCCGCCAAAGATGATAAATCGCTGCTTACCGGATTACCCAAAGTTAAAATAGCGGGAACCTGGATACCATGGAGTTACGACCGCTTAGCCAGACAATCGGGTTATGGTGCCGGCGTCCTGGCACCAGCCTGGTATGAAATGTTATTTACGCATCAGCAGGAAGCACCTTCAGTCTGGCTTATTCAGATAGCTACCTTATTTCGCAGGGATGGATTTGATATTTCACCTGCACACCTTCAGGCCATATTGGCATTATCTTCCAATCTATCTGTCCTGAGAGATAAACCTGATGCAGGATTGGACGAACTGCAACTGGCATTAGCTGCTGTATTACATTTTCCTAAAGAAATACTGGAAGCAAAAATACAGCCGAACTGGATTATCGGTGAAAAAGTAGGCAATGTGCCTCCTGATATTCCTCAGACACCACTACAGTCAGATCTGTTAAAACTAATAAAATCAGCGAGGTTAAAGAATGAATTTCAGAGTACCCAGGGCATTCGGAAACAGTTGGATATGAGGGTAAATGCCAATCGACTGGCCAGTTCCCTGCTACATCAGCTGCAAATACTTGATATTCCCTGGGGAATTTTAGATACTATATCAGACCAGGTAAAGGGAAGTTTTCATGAAAACTGGCGTTTAAAATGGAAATCGGTTTTTATGATTTCGTTAATTGAAAAGGGAATGTGGGGAAATACGATTGCAGAGGCAGCTGCAAAAAAGATGGAGGCTGATATTCAAAAGGCACCTGATACCTTGACTTTAGTAAATTACCTCGATAAATGTCTGCTTGCGGGTTTTGATCACTTAGTAGATACCCTTTCCATAAAAATGCGTTCCATGGCGGTAGATGCTCCAGATATTTCCCAATTTCTGCAATCATTGCCTGTGTTAGTAAAAATATGGAGATATCCGGGACACCGAATCGTTTATCCAGATAAAATTTATCAGTGGATTAAAACCTTAATGCCTGCCATTTGTAATGGCCTGCCCAATGCTGCCTATCAATTGGCAGATGAACCGGCACAAAAACTGGAGGAACAAATGGCTGATGCACATGCTGCCATTTACCTTATTGTGGAAAATGAATTCACATCCCTATGGGAAGATACCCTGATGTTTACCGTACATGTGGAAGGAGTAAATATGCGGATTAACGGATTAATAATGAGAATTTTAATGGAAAAGGATAAGCTGGATATGGATTTTATCCTGGAGAGGATGAAGCTGATTTTCTCGAAAGGAAATGAACCCTTACAAGTGGGAGCCTGGCTGGAGGGCTTTTTCAAAAGAGGGGTTTATTTATTACAATATCAACAGGAAATGTTTGATTTAATAGACCAGTGGATCATTGAAATAAAGGAAGACCATTTCCCTGAAGTACTGCCTTTACTCCGACGCACTTTTTCTTTATTTAATGCCAGTGCCAAACAAAATATCTGGGAAAGGGTAAACAACTCAAGTCAGGAGCTCCCCAATATCGATTTACCCTTTAGATTAGATGATACCCGGGTAAAAGATTTTCTTCCTTTATTTCAGCAAATTTTAGGTTGAATAGAGATCAGGTATTGCAGAGGTGGGTTATGATGACCTTTTATGATGGTTCAAATCATTTAACTGTAATACGATGCTGCCATTGGTATAAATCACTAAAAGGAAATCTAATACTAACAAATTTTCAACGATTCCTCCTGATTAGTTGGTATTTGGAGAATATCTTTTTTGGCCTTATTTAAATAACTCAAACGAAGTTAGGTTCCACCCTTTTATTAAATTAAATTTTTAGTATTTGATTTATAATATCCTTTTATTGAAAAACTAACCATTTTGGTGGCGTTTTTTTAATATTTCATTTTTTAAATTCCTGGAACAATTAATGTAAGTGACCTGTAAAGTAATTTTGACATTCCATGAGAAATGACAGGGGTAATATGGCGCTGGCTTCCTTCTTTCAGGTGATTCCATTTTCCTGGGGAAAGAAAATAAAATGGTTTAACCTGTAATAAATTTGCCTTTTGCTTATTTTTTTTGGATATTGTAGCCAGACTTTCCTGTTTATGAATAAAAAAGCGTATTCCCTGTTTGGCCTTTGTCTCCTTGTTAATATAGCATTTGGTCAATTTCAGCAAGGACTTAGGATGGGTAAATATACCAGCCTATATCAGATGATGCTTAATCCTGCCGCAGCTCCTGAGACCAATGCCATTAATCTGATCCAGGGAGGCGTTTACGCCCAAAGCAATATTATTGGGGTGGGAGAGGCAAATGCAATGAAGTTGCTGCCAGGTAAAAATGGGCAGGTAATTGTTTATCCAAGAGGTAGGGTCAAATATCCTCAGGGTAATAGCGGAGTGCCGGATACCCTTACTGGCTTTTTTCAGGATTCTATGAATCATCATTTTGCGTTCGGTTCCTTTGTCATCGAGGGTCCCTCAGCGGTTGTTGCCTTAAATGAAAATATATCTGCTGGACTGGCCTTTAGGATTAAAGGTCATCTGGGTGCCTTCGATATTCCGCATGGAATGATTCCTTTCACGCATGCAGCACAGCCTTTTTACGCAACTTATCCCATAGCCCCGTTTAATATGAGTGGTGCTGTTTATGCAGAAATACCCTTATCGCTGGCAGTAAGA
>Ga0255181_1000189_pt1 | contig 22720 bp, 17 predicted proteins | sample Atl_Colum_RepC_8_FD_183621 | JGI IMG/M metagenome (GOLD analysis project Ga0255181, IMG submission 183621) | Freshwater microbial communities from Altamaha River, Georgia, United States - Atl_Colum_RepC_8d | ecosystem: Environmental > Aquatic > Freshwater > River | place: USA: Georgia...
CACAGCCTCAAAAACTCTAACTCAAGCGGAAGTTGCTTCTGCATTTGCTGGGTTGGCAGCAAATGATACTGATGGTGTAGCGACCGCGACCAAGTATGGTTTTTACACCGGTAAGCTGAACGGGACGATTACGAGCAGTTTGACTACCTCATCAACAGTGACATTTGCTGGTGCCGATAAAGCGAACGTTGCCTATACTTCGCGCCGCGCTGTCTCTGTGGGTGCCTCGGGTAGTTCGCATGTAATCACGCTGGGTGCTGGTCTTGAGCTGGGCTTACAAGATATCTCTGTCTCGGTTAAGAAGATCACGGATCCGGGCAAGATCACGATTACAGCCAATGCGGATACGGGTATTGGTGGTACCAAGCAGAGCATTGATGTCGGCACGATTGCTGCCGGAAGTGCTAAGAGCTTTGACTTTGATAACCTGGGTGTGTCCTTCACACTGAGCAATAGTCGTACTTCTGCGGTGAATGCAGCTTCGTTTGAAGCCTTCACACCTAAGGTCAACACCCTGGCAGTGCAGTCGGCCATGGACGGTGAGGCGCTCTTCCAAGTCGGTGCCGGCACACGGGATAACGTGGTTCTGGATGGCTTTAAAGACATCCGGATGACGGGCCAGAACAAAAACGTTGGTTCCGAGAAAGAAGTGTTCGATAAGGTCTATGAGACCCTGACCACGATCTCGGCCAATACGACCGAGTCTCTGTCGGAGGCCAACTTTGCGACCCTGGAAAACCGCATCGAAGATGCGATCACCATGGTGTCGGACTTCCGCAGCTACTTCGGTGGCCAGCAAAACCGGATCGAGTTTGCGATTGCCAACATCCAGGCCCAGTCGGAGAACTTAACGGCTGCGAACTCCCGGATTGTGGACACGGACTACGCTGCTGAGACGGCCAATCTCACCAAGACCCAGATCATGCAGCAGGCGGCAACGGCGATGTTGGCCCAGGCCAACCAGATGCCCAACGTGATCCTGGCGCTGCTGAAGTAATCGATAGGGTGAACTAGAAGAGGACACTCATCATGAACCCCCTATCCGCTTTGACAGCTCAGGCGCAGGCGCCTCAAACGCCTGCTCTCCAGCCCAAGGTGGTGGTGCAGCAGCCAAAGAGCGCGCCGGTTGAGCAAAAGAAGGCCCCCGAGGTCAAAGTAGACGCTGCCGGCGAGGCAGCTGCTACTGCAGCCAAGGCTCGGGCCGAGGTCAATGTTGAGCAGTACGCCCGCGCCACCAAAGAGGTGATGCAGGTGGCTGCCCAGCAGATCCAGGGCTACTTAAGAGACTCAGGAAGAAATCTCAATGTCACGCTGGATGAATCCACCGGTAAGTACGTTGCCCGGGTGGTCAATCCCGAGACAGGAGAGGTCGTCCGAAGCCTTCCTTCCGAGGAGACCCTGCGGATCGCACGCAACATCGATCAGATGCGAGGAATGTTAGTTAATCAAAGAGCTTAGATATCCAATCCGGCAATAATTGCCGGTAACGATCCTCAACCCGGGCTCCATTACAGGAGTTCGTGGGCCTCTGCCCTTGGTGACGAGCCGGGGGTGGGGGCATTTCTAATGGCTGACGCCATTCTGGCCGTTGCTCCTTTTGTCGATATAAAAAGAGCGGGTTGAGGAACTTCGAAAATGACATCGGTTCGGCCAGGACTGTTCCCTTCGGTGAGCAGTGGTGATTTTCAGCGAACGTTGAGCGAGGCGGTATTCCAGCTTTCCAGCGGCCGCAGGATCAACACTGCTGCCGACGATGCGGCCGGTCTGGGCATTTCTCAGGAGATCATTTCCCAAGTTAAGGCAGCGTCGATGACCGTGCGGGGCCTAAACGACAGCATCTCAAAGTTCCAAGAGATCGACGGGCACTTAGGCGTTATGTCGGATGTGCTTTTGCGTATGAAAGAGCTTGCAACACAGGCGGCAAACGACTCCTTAAGTTCTGGGCAAGTCAAGGCAATCTACGATGAGTTTGCGCAGCTGCTTTCCTATTACAACTCTGTCGATACCCAGACCACATTAAACCCCTCTTTTGATGCATCGGAGGGATTTGGCCTTGGAGAAGGGCAGACCATTCCGGTGACGGTGCCCGGAGCCAGCGTAGCCGCTGAGCCCGCATGGCGCCCTCCAGTTTTGGTGGGAGGCATCAATTGGGAGACGGCGCAAACGGTGCTCCCTGAGGACGAGGAATACATCACACCCGCAGGCACTGTGCCTTGGGCGAACTATTCGTCTCAACTTGTGTTGGGCAGCAAATTTCTTGAGGGTAACGGCAGTGTGAGTGCCAATATCTCCGGTGTTGCCGGGGTAACCGAGGCCTACTTTGAGGTCAATCTGGTCGCAAATCAAGAATTCGGTTTTTATTTCAATGCGGGGACAACCTCATTTGGTGGTGGAATCACACTTAGTGTCGTCAACGGTGCTGGCCAGACCGTCAGTGGTTCAGATTCTGGTGGGATACATTTTGTAACTCCGAGCCAAACCGGAACGTATTACGTAAAAGTATCTTCCCCCGGTGGAGTAGGCCAGGTGAATCTTGGCGCCTATAAGTTTTACCCGGCGATTCCGGATTCAGTTGGAGATTCTAATTTTGATGCCGTTTTGATGGGCGATTATCGATATTGGCGCAATGTCGATACTGGCCTATCGCTTACCGGACCGCAGATTAAAGATGGTGTGCAGGGGCTCTCATCCACGAGCTCGAAGCGAACAATCACGTATTCGATACTGTCAGCGGCACCCGCCGCAGGTACGCTTGGAGGCAGTGTCTCTGATTTGAATGGCTGGCAGACGATGGATGCCACGCAAGCCGCAGGCGTGCGCGCCGCATTTGCGTATTACGAAAAAATTCTGAACGTAGACTTTGTTGAGGTCGCGTCAGACACAGGCAACATTAACTTTGCCATGAATACTCAGGCGGCCAGCGCTGGGTATGCCTATTCGCCGCAATCGCTCTATGGAAAGACGTATGTCTATTTAGCGAAAAATCAGCCCACTAATTCAAACTTCGCGGAGGGCAGTTACGGCTGGCTCACCATGATTCATGAGATTGGCCACGCGATGGGTTTAAAGCATCCTGGGGACTATAACGCGGGCGGGGGCGGTGGTGAGACCCCGTTTCTGCCGGCTGCTCTTGACTCTAAGCGCTACTCTGCAATGTCGTATAACCAGCCCGCAGATATCCCCGCAGGTGTGCACGCACGCACCATGATGTTGTATGACATTGGCGCCTTGCAATACCTCTACGGTACTGGCAACAATGCGAATCAAACTTTTGCATTCGGTGATGCAGACACCAACACATTGCAGACACTGTGGGCAAACGGCGACACGAATACGCTTGATTTTTCAAGTACTACCTCTGCAACGAATCTAACTATTAACCTAAATGACGGCGAGTTCAGCTCATTGGGGGCGCTCGCCAACAACTTGGCATTGGCTTACGGTGCAAGAATCGACACGTTGCGGCTGGGAAGTGGTAACGCTACTGTCACCGGCAATGAACACGGTAATGATGTGTACCTGAAAGACGGCCTGGTCACGTTTACTGGCGGGTCAGGTAACGATCGAATGATTTTTAGCGGCGGCAATCAATACGACCTATCGATTACTGGCGGTAATTTGGCGGGGTTTTATACCTTTAGTGCCTATGACGCCGCAGAAGATGCCGTTCAAACGGGGGCAACGTTGGCTGCAACGACTGCTGCCGTGGATGGTGCAAACTCCCTGCTGACACTTTCATCAGGTCAGGCGATCCGCTCGCATCAAATTACAAGTGGGATTGTTACATTCGACACTTCAGACGCCTACTCAGGTGCGGTAGCGCTTGGCAGCCTATCGGATGTTGCAGCTGTCGTTCAGTATTTGCAGGCCAATAATATTGGCGACAACACAGAAGTACGTTTTTCAGCCACCATCGATGGCAAGACAAATACATTTGTGTTCGTTCAGGGCCAGTCGGCAGTGAATTCATCGGATTACATGGTTCGGCTTATTGCGGGTGATGCTGTTCAGGCCGAAAGCGGCGCATCATCGGGATCTACCGAGGGCGCCGCTGAGACGGGGCTCACTACCACGACCGGCCGTGAGGTCGATATTCGGATCAATCGGCTTGCTGCGATTCGCACCGAGCGTAATGTCGCAAAGACAACACTCACCATTGTCTTCTCTGCACTGCGATCTGGTGTAAATAGTGCTGATCGAATCGGATCACCTGTTGATCTCGGTAATTTTGCTGCGGGTTCAGCGTCGCTCTCAACTCTCGTTGCCGCCATCGAGAAAAATATGGATTCGGTGTTAGTGCAACGATCCTTGATGGGGGCCTACCAGAACTCCTTGCAGGCAGAGATTGGTGCATTGACCACGATGGCTACGAATTTGAACTCTTCGGTTTCACGTATCGTTGATACGGATTACGCGGCCACGACGGCAGACCTGACAAAGGGTCAGATCATGCAGCAGGCGTTTCTGGGGGTGCAAAATGTTCATGGCAACGCCTTCCGAAACATGATTGAGACGCTGCTCGCCGCATAAGTAGGGCGATCGTTACGCTCCGAGCTCATGCCGTGCAAGGGCATGCCGAGTTGGTGTTGATCCCGTCTCTGTTCTCCTTTATCCTGAGGGCGAAAGCGAGGGAAGCCATGACCCCCATTTCTGCCTATTCTTCAAATTTGATTGAAACCGCCGGTGTGGTACCGCTGGTGCCCCCACCCATGCCCACAGACGCTGTCTCAGAGGCTGCCCAGGCGGTGGATCCAGCGATTGTGTCCAAGGCGGCCGAGCTCGCCGCAGCAGCCCGGCCCGAGGTTCGAGTCGAAGAATTCACCCAACCTACCCGGGAGGTCATGCAGCGGGCCGCCGACCAGATCCGGGGCTACCTGACCGATTCGGGCCGAGACATGAATGTCTTCGTGGACGATAGTGCTGGTTATTATGTGACCACCGTGGTTAATCCGAATAACGGGGAGGTCGTGCGTCAGATTCCTGCCGATGAAACCCTGCGGATTGCTAGAAATGTTCAGGAAATGCCTGGTCTCCAGGGCCTATTTGTGGATCGGCGCGCGTAGTAAGTTATTGATTTTTAAAGGATTTTAAAATCGGGCCTACGGGCCCGATTTGTTTTGGTGCGTCCGCGCCACAGATTTTTAAAAATTCTTCCAAACTGGACTAAACACCATAGCGGGTTCTTCCGTTAATCCTGATGCGGGGGCATTTGCCTTGCGTTTCGGTATTCCGAAGGAGTCAGAGATGGCGTTTTCACTTAATCATGTTCAGGCAGCGATCAACGCCAAGCGCGAGCTCGCGCTTGGCCAGTCTGCAATGACCAATGCAGTGGAACGGCTGGCATCAGGCCTGAGAATCAATAAGGCTGCTGACGACGCCGCGGCGGTCGGAATTTCTGAGCAGATTCGCTCCCAGTTGAGCGGTCTGGGCCAGAGCGTGCGTAACGCCAATCAGGTGATCTCTATGGTTCAGGCGACCGATGGATCGCTCACCCAGGTCAACGACATGCTGCGCCGGATGAAAGAACTGGCCAGCCAGGCACGCAACGCCTCGTTGTCGTTTGATCAGAAGCGTGCGATCTCAGATGAAATTTCTACTCTGCGCGTTGGTATTAACGCAATGGCAGAAAAAGCCACATACAACAACAATGCGCTTTTGAAGAATTCTCTGGGCTCGGCAGTTGCCGCCACTTTTTTTGATCGAACCCAGCTCACAGAGGGCGCCTCTGTCCTGAATGGATTAACGGTCGAAAACCTGGAGGTGTTTAGCGCGAATGCGGGCGATTATTCCGTTTCATTTAGCACGCCCACCGCTATTGCTAATCAAAAATCCCGGGCTACGACCAAGCTCGAGGGTACGGAAGGGGTAGACAACTCACAGGCGGCGACTGTGACTGGATCTGGCACAGACGAGGCCGTGATCACGCTTTCAGGTATTTACGAGGCCGGTGATCAGATTCGTTTCACTGTAAAAGGCGATAACCCCGACCGCACCTTGGTTCAGACCTACACCGTCACCGCGGAGAACTTAACAGCAAATAACGATGGGTTGAGTTCGGTGGTGGCTGGCAACAGTGTGTTGGCTTACACCAACATTGCAGCCGGCATGGCCGCACAGTACAACGCCGCCAATGCGGTTGGTCTGGCTGCAGACGTGGACAGCGATGGGTCGGGCGGCAAGGATGGAAAGTTCTCAAAGCCCGATGCAGTGGCCACAGCGGGCACCGTTCGGTTTTTGGGAAATAACGTGAACGGATCGCCGCTCACCACCGTGTCCGTGGGGGCGCAGACATTTAATCGGCAAGATTTCGCCCGAACAATCATTCCCACTACGCAGGATCTGGGTGAGGGCAATCGCATCACCCTTACTGTGAACGGTAAGGCCTACACCTATGTGGTGGCAAGCGACTCTACAACCGAGACAGTGGCCGAGGGCCTGCGTCGTCAGCTGGAGGCAGACTACCCGGCCAATGCGGTGCGTGCGGGATCCATCGTAACCCTGGAGAGTGACTCTGGACGGACAATTGCGGATCTAAGTTATCAGGTCTATCGACCACTAGATATGGGCGTGGTCTCAAATAACGCATCTACCGTGTCGCCCGTGGCATTCACCTCAAATGCGAGCAGATTTGTAACTATCAACGACTTTGATGTGATTGCCGGCCGACGGTTTACAGTCGATGTCGGTAATCCGGAAAACTACGCCCAGTTTTCTTTAATTGCGGGTACGGATGACACCCGCGTGACTATTGCATCTAAGCTGGCGACCGAGATTGGCCAGCATTTTGGTAGCGGCGCTTCGGCGGTATCGGCATCGGCCGGGACGATTCAGTTCCATTCCGCTATGGGCATGGGCATGAGCAATATTCAGCTTACGGTGAGCGAGACGGTTGCTGGGGCGGAAAATCCGATTGTTAGGCCTGCCCGGGGTATTACTAGCGCTGTGTGGGGTGTGGGTGGTCGGCTCGACGATGGTCAATATGAGCTCTTCTATCGCGACGATGGCACCTGGCAGGCGTTACGAGATCCGGTAGCAAATTTTGTAAGCACCTTTAATGGCAGTGTACTCACCACCAGCCCGGGCAATCGGGTCAATGTGGTGCTAACGGGAACACCAAAACCAGGCGATCGTATTTTCTTCGATATTGCCAATGGCGATCCCGAACAAAATGTGGACCTGGATGTAAATGCGGGAATCGACGGTGCAACCGACATTTCCGGCATTTGGAACGACACAAAAGTCAAGATCACGACCACAGGCGACACGCTTGCCGCGGGCAATTATCGTATGGTGTACGACGGGTCGTCGTGGAGCGTTACGGGTCCGGTGAACAGTTCCTACAACGGAGTAACTTTACAGAATGATCCTTATGTGGCGTTTAACAGGGCGTCACTCAGCAACTATGTTTATTTGGGTGACACGCTCACGGTTAATTTCACATCGGGGACATCCGGAACGGCCAGTATCGGGCGTACCGCGGGGTTCACCGGAGCCTCGCAAACTTATCTTGCAAATAACGGCTCCTCTACGTCGACATCCACGATTCTGAGGTACAACGGTGCCAATTGGACCAAAGAAAGTGGGGATGGCTCGATTGCTTGGGAGAGCAACTCTGATCGAACTGTTGGGCTTTCCGTGCCATTCAATACGATTGAGGTCACTACAAATGGAAATCCTAGAGAGGGCGATCGGCTTTCCGTGTCATACACTGCGGCGACCTATAATATTTTTGATGTAAGAACTTCCAATGGATTTGTTACGGGAACATTGCTTGCGAATGATGTGAACGGCGACTCGGTAGCTGTGTCCACGGCGCCCACCACAGAGGTTTTCGATTCCAGCGCGACGTATGTCTTTACGAATACAGGAAATGCGAGCTCTTGGAGTTCAAACACGGTAAATGCGACCTATGATGGTTCTTTTGTGCGCTATTACGGTAAGGAAGCCTTGGGGGTGCAGCCGGCGCAGGGTAATCTGACGCTCCCGCCCGATGATGGCGAATGGGCTACCGGTACACGCGCTGCTTTGGCTGGGGATGCGATCACGTTGACAGTGAGCGGTGGCGCCGTGACCGCCAAGAATTACGAGCGTACCGGGGTTCAGGAAATTCGCTTCGCGGTAGCGGGCAATCTCGACAGTGGTGACTACATTCTTGAATACAACGGTTCTACTACAGCCAGCAACTACACGATCAAGAACCGTTTTGGCGATTCCGTAGCATCGGCCACTTATTCTTCTGGCTGGTTAACGCTCGATAGTGGCGACCGAGTGGAGCTGGCACTTACCGGAACGCCTCAGGTGGGCGACAAGGTGTATTTCACGCTAACGCCGGGCAATGTTATTACCGACCGCTTAGTAGAGGGTTCAAATATTGGCGGTCTGGAGACTTCGGTTTCCTCGCAGAATCGCGATCGTTCTGATCGTGTGATCACGATTCAGCAGGCCGATTTGGCAGTGGGCCGATCGGTAGAGGTCGCGTTTGGCGGCCGTGAATACGCGGTGAGGGTGGAATCGACCGACGATGCGGCAAGCGTGGCCTACCGTTTGGCGGGACTAATTGCCGAAGACTATCCCAACAACACCAGCGCGAGCGACAGCCCAGCATTTCCTGCGGCTACCCGGGTCACAGTCTCGGGCAATCAGATCACCTTGCAGGAGCCTGCCAAAGTGGGCATTGACGACATCGCCGTTACTGTGCGCGAGATTGCTAATCCCGGGGTGATCACGGTCACGGCCATGGCCAATACCGGAATTGTCGGGCGCTCTCAGAGCCTTGCGGTGGGCGAGATTGCCCCGGGCGCATCAAAAACCTTCCGCTTTGATGACTTTGGTTTTTCGTTTGCGTTAAAGAACAGCCGCGTGACCGCCGTGAGCGATGACTCGTTTTCTGCTTACGTGTCTCCGGTCACTACGCTGGCGGTGGGTAGCCTTCGGCAGACAGCAACGGTTCAGTTGGGGGCTAGCTCTGGCGCAGGAGAGCAGGCGCTGATTGGTGGTTTTAAAGATATTCGGATCACTGGCGCCAACCAGAATGTAGGCAGCGATAAGGTCGCGTTCGACAACCTCTCTAATCTGCTCGATGTGATCGATGACAATACCGAAACTTCCTTGAGCGACTCCAATTTCTCGCAGCTCGAGAACTTTGTGGAGTCGGTGATTGATCGAGTCAGTAGCTACCGTACAGGACTGGGGGCGCAGCAAAAGCGTCTGGAATACGCCATCAACGGCATGGAGAACGTGTCGGAGAGCCTGCTGGATATGAATTCACGCCTGCGAGATGTGGACTACGCCAGTGAAATGGCACGGCTTGTGCGTATGCAAATTGGTCAGCAGGCGGCGAGTGCCATGCTTGCCCAGGGCAATCTTTTGCCTGAGGTGATTCTGTCAATGTTGCAGGTGCAAGAACTCCCGGCCTGACCCGGCATGCCTTTTGCTTAATCCCTATTAAACCAAGCTCCGAAAGGGGCCGTTAATGCATTTAGCGGGAGTCCGCAGGTTTGCGGTCGCCCATGGGTTTGATAGGGGAAAGGGCTGTCAATGGCTGTTACCAGCGCCACCAGTACGGGCATCAACGTTCCAGAGATCGTTTCCGGTCTCATGGAGGTCGAGCGCGCGCCAGTGACGAAGCTAGAGGCCCAGATCGACCAGAAAACGCTTGTCATCAGCACCCTGGGGGTCTTTAAGAGCAAAGTGGCGGCCTTGGAGTCGGCGGCTAAAGCGATCCAAACACCTGGGGTTTTTTCTTTGCGGTCCGCTAACTCCAGTGACGCCACTAAAGTCTCTGCCACGGCAACGAATGCCGCCTCTGCCGGAACCTACTCGGTAAAAGTTGCCCAAACGGCACAAGCCGCCGTCTTATCTGTTCCAGGCTTTACGGCCGCGAGTCAGGTGGTAGACCTATCGACCTTCTCCATGACCCATGCCGGCACTGAGTACTCGCCGGAGTATGCGAAATTCGCAGGCAAGACTACCTTCGCCAATGGTGACAAGATCAATTTCACCCTTACCGGGGGTAAGGAACAGACTTTTACCGTTACCACCCAGACCGAGGTGGATCAGGTGGTGTCAGCCATTAATGCCGCGGTTACGGCAGGAACCTTGTCTGGGGTTGTTGCAAGAAAAGATTCGACGAATAGCCTCCAATTAAGCTCTTCGAATGCGATTCAGGGCCTAGTCGCCGATATTGATTTGAAAGCCGGTGGCACGACAGCGGCGGTCGCCACATCTGAGGGGCTCTCCACGACCACATCAATCTCAAGTCTTGTTGATCTGATTAATGAGCTTGATGTGGATGTCGAGGCAAACCTGGTTCAGATCGGAAGCAGCAGTTACTCGCTCAGTCTGGCATCAACCGCTACTGGCGCGGAAAATACGCTCGCGCTGGCGAATCTCAGTGTGGTCACCGGTGGCGCTGGGCCGGCCGCGCAAGAAGTACAACAGATTTCGGGATTAACCCCAGCGGCTGGGGATGTTTTTGAGCTGAAGTTAAGCGATAACACGGTGCTTACCACCGCGGCTTTGGGTGCGGCGCCTACTTTGAGCAGCCTTGTCACTGCGCTACAGGCCGACTCAGATTATGCGGCAAGTAATGTTGTCATTTCGACAGACGGTTCCAAGCTGATTCTGACTTATAAAAGTAATGCGAATGTGGGTGAGGGTGTCTTGAAAAGGACTGCAACCGAACCCGCTGTGTCAAGTTCAGACGGCGCCGTTGGTGTAACTGAAATTCAGCTGACAGGGTCAATAACTCCTGCTCAAAATGATGTATTCGAGTTGACGCTGCCTGGTGGCACAAAGTTAACGACAGCAGCACTCGGGGCTGCTCCAACCATAACCGATGTGTTGAACGGTCTTATCGCCGACTCCGATTATTTGGGCAGCGATGTTGTGCTATCCCTAGGCACAGGTGCGGACGCAGATAAGCTTGTTCTAACCTATAAAACAAAAGGTGACAAGAGCAGTGCGGCGCTGGTCCAGAATGCGGGGGCGGTGAGCATAACGACTTCCGTAGAGGGAGTTGCGTCTGCTCAAGAGGTACAAAAAACAGCTGTAGTTAACGTTGCTGAAGGGGATGTCTTTAAACTCACTTTACCAGGCGGTGTAGAACTGACGACCGCCGCGCTTGGCGCCGCGCCCACTTTGAGCAGTCTTGTCACCGCACTACAGGCCGATACAGATTATGCAGGAAGCAATGTGGTCATTAGCGCTGGGGCAGGGGCTGATGCCGGCAAGTTGGTTCTTACTTATGGCACATCCTCAGATGTCAGTGCCGCAACTCTAGTGAGAACAACCTCAGTTGGTGTGCTCGCTACGACGACCGCAGGATCGTCTGGTGCTGCTACCTATGGCTCGTTATCCGCCTCCACCCTACAATCCGCGCGCGATGCATTTTTCTCTGTAAACGGTCTCGCCGTTCAGCGCGCATCGAATCAGGTTGATGATGTGGTGAGCGGTGTCACATTCAGCCTGAACAGCCCTGTTGTGCCTTCCGGTGGGGCAATCTCCAGTCTGGGAAGTGCGGATTTCTCTACCGCAGCCACAACAACTATCAATGTCACTAAGGGTGCCGAAGATCTCTCGGGTGCGGCCGTTGAGGACTTTGTCAATGCTTACAACGAACTTTTGACGTTCTACAAAACCGAATCCATGTCGTCAAAAGACCCTGAAGCGCGGGGTGTCTTGAATGGGGATTCCACTCTGCGTACTTTCATGGATCGCATTCGCGGCCTTTATGCCAATGGAATTCGATTAGCTGATGGCAGCAATATCTCATTTAGTTCAATCGGTGTTGAAGTGCAGCGGGATGGAACGCTTTTTCTTGATAAGGGCGATCTCAATACAGCTATTGCAAACGGACTGCAGGACAAATTTGCGCAAGGGGTGACCCTCGGCTACTCGAGTAGTTCGCTAAGTCTGACTAGCTTTCTAACTGCGTCGCTCCGCACCACAGGCCTGATCACGTCGCATTTGACCGATGTCGAGACCCAGCAGACCCGTCTTGAAGACCGGGTCAGTGATTGGGAAGACAAACTTGCACGGATTGAGCAGCGTTACTACCGGCAATACGCTGCGCTAGATGCGTTGTTGTTCCGCCTGCAAACCACGAGTAATGCTTTGACGTCTGCAATTGAGAGTCTGGTGAATAGCCAGAAAAGCGGTTAATTGAATTTTTTTAACAGGGGACCCACTATGAATGCCCGTAATCTAAACGCCTACCGTAATCTGGCTGCCCAGACTGCGGTGTCAGAGGCAAGCCCGCTCGAATTGATCGTGCTGGTCTATAAGCGCTTAATTGATAACCTGCGCCTGGCCCAAAAGGCCATGGAAGAGGACAAGGAAGATGCTGAGCACATCAGCAAGTCCTTGGACTTAATCCAAAAGGGGCTGCTTGCAGCGCTTGACCACGATAAGGGTGGCGAGATCTCTAAAAACCTGGCTTCTTTATACGACTGGGCAATTCGGGAGATTCTGAAGGCACGCTTAAAGCGCAGCCCTGAAACGCTCACTGGTGTAATTGAGGTCTTCCGTAACCTGGAAGCCGCCTGGGTGGAGATCCATCTCATGCGAGCTGACTCGCAAGGGACAGAGAAAACCTCTCAGACCGTGCATATCTCCGCTGCGGGGGCTATCCCAGCCGTATAACTTGGCCGTATAAAGTGGGGTAAGGACCTTGCCCCATGCAGATACCGCCAAACATTCCAAAACCCGCCGCCCCCGGCCCTCAGGAGCTAAAGCCTGAGCCGGTCGCGCGTATCGCGCCGGTGGTGATGAACGATGCGGCATCCCGCATCGATCCCAGTGTGATCCTGAAGACCCCGGTCCCGGTCTCTCAGGGTCCACGCACTACCCACGGTGTTAGACCATCTACCGATCAGACCGGCACGATTTACACCTCGCCGGAGATCGCCCCAGACACTGAAGCCGCCGCTCACATTGCAAGCCTAATGAGTCAGCTGGGCAAGGCTGATTCTGGTTCGCAGATGCTGCGATGGCCGTTGCCGAGAGAGGTGGCCCAGCAACAGCAGCAACAGTCCCAAGGCGGTGGACAGGCGGGTTCAAGTGGTGGCTTGGCCGCTAATCCCAAAGAAGCTTTATCGGTTTTGAAGCAGGGTCTCGATCAATCCCCCATGCTCGCGATCGCTAATTTCGCGAGCGCACTTGGACTGACCCACGGTAAAGAGAAAACCAGCAAGCCAGCTGCAGTCAGTCTGCAGTCTGTGCCTGCGCGCGGGTCGCAAGAAGTGCAGGATGGATTGAATCTTCTGATGCATGGGCAAATGGTCTGGGAAGGGCAGTTCACCCCTGGCGTGCAGGCCAAGATCTATCGCGAAGATGCGTATGGAGAGGACCCCAAAAATCCGGGCGGCCCTCTTGTGAAGGGCACTCAGATCTCAATTGAAGCCGAGCTTCCAACCGTGGGGATAGTCAGGATTCGTGGCATGCAGATTGCCGATTCTGTGAGTGTGGTGGTCAGTCCCGAGCAGCAGGCCCAGGCAGTGCTCTCGCAGAATTTTCAAGAGCTGAAGGATCATCTCGTTTCTGCACAACTCGAGTCCGTCAAGATCCGGTTGCAGAATTCCGCCGGGGAGCTCTTGGCATGACCGAGCTCTTAAATAAACGCGCAGTAGCACTGCGGTATGAGCAAAATGCTGCTGCTCCGCGGATCGTGGCCAAGGGCTCAGGCTATACCGCTGAGACTATTATCGAGCGCGCAAAGGAATATCAAGTCCCGATCGCGATTGAGCCCGAACTTGTAGAGCTTTTGGTGCAGCTCGATTTGAATCAGTTGATTCCGCCGCAGCTATATGCCGCAGTGGCCGAGGTCTTGGCCTGGGCGTATCAGGTAGATGGAAAAACCGCGGAGGAGATTCGCGCGGCGCGCGAGGGGAAAACGGCTTAGGCCAAGCCGATACTTATCTTTGCGGCAGACCGTTGTGATACTGCCGCAATGCGATTAAACAAAGATCAGCGTGATGGGCTCGCAAAGGTCTGCGATAACTTGGCTACGGCTTTCATCCTCACCGCCGTTCTTGGTAGCTGGATCGAGAGCAAGGTCGGCGTGTGGCAGGCGATCACAGTGTTGCTCGTTGCCACCGCTTCTGTTACTTTTTCCTTGTATTTTCGCTCGGAGGAGAAAAATGATTGACTACGGTCTACTTGTTGCTGTAGTTTTCGTTGCCTTCCTTGGGTGCTTAGCTTACTTCGGTACCCGCCCCTCATCTAAAAAGCGCGATCAGTCGAAGTGAACTAGAGATCCCGCTAGGCACGGGATTAGGGAAATCCGCGCCGCGCGCGAAAAAAGCTTAAACCTGCAGGTTCGTAACGTCGCGATAAGCCTCAACGAGCTTATTGCGCACGGCAATCATTCCCTGAAAGGCAACGTTTGCCTTTTGCAGGGAGACCATGACCTCTTCAAGTGACATGTCTTTGGCCCCGAGCTGGAAGGCCTGGGCTTTGGCCTGGGCGGTGTTCTGGGCATCGCTGACTTCCTGTACGGCCTGCTTGAGCACGGCCCCGAAGTCCACACCACTGGTCTGGCCCGGCTGACCCGTACCCACCCCAAGCGGCATGCGGGGATCGTTCCCAACGGGCTTGCCGCCCTGGGCCATCTCCTGCATCGCCTGCATGCGGGCTAGTACCTGATTGATGCCTTCTACGCTCATTCCGAGATCTTAGGTTAATCCTTGCCTGAGTAAAACCCTTTTTCCTTGTAATCCTTGAGCTTGTAGCGCAACGCCCGCTCAGAGATTCCAAGGATATCAATCGCCTTTTTCCGGTTTCCGCCCGTGGTTTTGAGCACCCGAAGGATATGCTCGCGCTCCACAGTCTCCAGATCCGGAGGCTGATCACCCATAGAGGAAGCAAAATCCACGCCAGCCTGGGTCGATTCCATACCCCAGGCGGGCAGGTCAGCCGCCGCCCCTCTCATCCCATTTACGGCCAGTCCACCCGCCACGGTTACCCCGCCAGAGACGGCCTTAAGTTCTAAGTGATCGGGCATGACCTCATCGCCATCGCAGAGCAGCAGCGCCCGCTGGACTGCATTTTCAAGTTCCCGGACATTGCCCGGCCATCGGTGGGCATTAATGGCCGCCTTGGCGTCCTCTGAAAGCTTGAGTCCCGGCCGGCCCATGGTGCTGCCATAGCGCTCAAGAAAAAGTTCGGCCATGGGGATGACATCTTCCATCCGTTCGCGCAACGGAGGTATCGCGATTGGAAATACAGCGAGCCGGTAGTAGAGATCTTCTCGGAATTTGCCGCCCGAAACCCGCTCCAATAAATCGCGATTGGTGGCCGCGATGATGCGGACATCGACTTCCTGTGATTTGCTCGAGCCAATGCGCTCCACCACACGGTCTTGAATCACCCGCAAGAGTTTGGCCTGAAGCTCGATGGGCAGTTCACCGATTTCATCTAAAAAAAGCGTGCCGCCATTGGCGGATTCGAACTTGCCCTCTTGTGGTTTAACTGCGCCGGTAAAAGCACCACGCTCAAATCCAAAGAGTGTTGATTCCAGTAGCGTCTCGGGAATAGCCGCGCAGTTAATCGCGATATAGGGCTTGACGGACCGCGGCGAGCGGGCGTGAATCTGACGCGCAAAGACATCTTTACCGACACCACTTTCCCCGGTGAGCAGCACCGTAGCGTTCGTGGTCGCCACGCGCTGACAGCGCGATAAAACAGAGAGTGTCGCTGGGCTTCTTGCCACAATCGGCTGTCCCCCACCGTTACTCACAGTGTCGATAGCGGGCTGATAACGGGCAATCACACCCACCAGATGCTCAGGTTGAAATGGCTTAATTAGAAAGTCTCGGGCACCCGTCTGTAGTGCCTCCACTGCCAGCTTTGCCTCTGCAAAGGCCGTCATGATGACCACCGGCAATTGAGGCACTTTTTTACGAATTGAGCGCAAGAGCGTCAGCCCGTCCATACCCGGCAGACGAAAGTCCGATACCACCAGCGAAAACTCTTGTGCGCCAAAGGCCATCAGCGCGCTTTCGGCATCCTCAAAGGCCTGATAGCCGATCTGATGCAAATCCAGTGTCACGCAAATGGCTTCGCGCAGATCAGCATCATCTTCAACAATCATGACGGGAGGATGGGACATAGTGCGTTTCTTTTCTGTGAGATAGGTGTGGTGTTGATCGATAAATTCGGGCGTGATTTAAAGCGATGGCATGCAGGGCAGGCTCAACATAAAGCGCGCACCGCCATCGGGCCGATTGCTTGCATTGATCTCGCCGCGGTGGGCCTCAATTGCATTGCGCGCAATGGATAGCCCAAGTCCGGTACCGTTCACGCGGCTCGTGGTAAACGGCTCAAACATCGAATGCAGCATGGACTCTTCAATGCCAGGCCCTTGATCATCAATGCTGATCCGCACACGTGCGGGTTCAACGGTGGCCTGCATACGAATGACTGAGCCTTGTGGCGATACCTGTAGCGCATTTTCCAGTACCGCTACAAGCGCAGACACGATGGCATCACGCTCAACCGAAACCAGGCTTGGTTCACCCTTCAGACTGACCTCAAGCGGTACGCCATAGCGCTCGCATACGGGCCGAATTGCCTGCTCGGCCTCATCGAGCAGGTCCGCTATCAATACGCTTTCGGTCTTTTGTGGCCGCTGGCGCACAAACTGCAGCATGCGTGTGGTGAGCTTTTCTAAAGAGCTTAATTGGCGGCGTAATTTCTCGGCCATATCACGCTGCCGTTCTGCGGGCAGCAGTGGATCGGTCAGATGTCCTGCGTAAAGCGTTGCAGTCGCCAGCGGTGTTCTGAGCTGATGGGCAATGCTTGCAGCCATCTGCCCCATCGATGCAAGTTTTGACTGGCGCTGGGTCTCGGCATGCTGGGTCAGGCTCTCAGTGATGTCTTGAATCTGCAAAATCTTGCGATCACCGAATCCAACTTCTTTCACCTGCACCGTGCGGCTACTGGAGTCTGTGGTGGTCTGGTACTCCCCTTGCACAGGGGTTGGGGACCAGGAGCTTGGGATCTTCCAGGCCGAACCCTCATGCAGATCGGGAAGCAGACTCTTGGCAGCGGGATTCAAATCGCGCACCCGGCCTTCTTCAATCACCAGTACGCCTGCGGGCAGGGCTTCGAGCAGGGCGGCCAGCCGCTGATTGGCGGCGGCAAGATCTTCCGAAAGCCGATTAACCTGGTCCTGCAGAAGCGATTGCTGGGTCTCGAGCTCCTGGGAGGCCTGCAAAAATAGCCGAAAGGCCTCCTCGAGCTGGACGCTCTGGCTGGACTCAGCGCCCGGATGGGCCGTCAGGCTTGGCGCGGCGGGCTGGGTCAATGGCGTGTTCCTTGCTTCATATCGGATAGGCGGGGGATGCTTTTTTCTTGACGAAGTCGGTAAATAGTGTCATAACCGCGGAAAATTTAACGAATTACTTTAACTTTGCACTACAACCCGCGTGGCTGACAACGTCCAAAACCCGATTCCGGCATCAGATGCCGATGCAGCTGTCGTCAATATTGGCGGCGGCGCTGCTGCTGCGGCCGCTCCGCAGGGTGGTTCGGCAAATTCTGCCCAGAAATCGCTTGGAAGCAATCGCACACAGGCTTTTCAAGACCTTACAAATCGCGTCAAAGCCTTGCCCATGGCCCAAAAGGCGATCCTGGGTGGGGGCGCAATCTTTCTGCTTTTAGTGATTCTTTTCACCTCCTTCTCCGGGGCAAAGGATGACTATCGCGTCCTCTTCTCGAATGTGGACGAAAAAGATTCAGCGGCAATCGTTGCCTCTTTACAACAGATGGGTGTTCCGTACAAGTTTACGGAAGGTGGCGGTGCCCTCATGGTGCCGACCAAGGCAGTCCACGAGACCCGCCTAAAGCTTGCTGGCCAGGGCCTGCCCAAGTCCGGCTTTGTGGGCTTCGAGCTTTTAGAAAATCAGCGTCTCGGCACCAGCCAGTTTGTTGAGCAGGTCAATTACCAGCGGGGTTTGGAAGGGGAACTTGCCAAAAGCATCGCATCGCTTACGCCTGTCAAAGGCGCCCGAGTGCATTTAGCAGTGCCCAAGCAATCGGCGTTCGTGCGCGAGCAGCAGCGGCCCACTGCATCGGTGGTGCTCACGCTGCACCCCGGTCGCTTCTTAGATAAGCAGCAGGCGTTAGCGATTACACATCTTGTGGGCTCTTCGGTGCCGCAGATGGGCCCGCAGGATGTCACGATCCTCGATGCCGAGGGCAATCTCTTGTCGCCCAATCCGGATCGGGCAGAGGGGCTGAATCAATCGCAATTGAAATATGTGCAAGAGCTCGAAGCGGCTCTTTCTAAACGTGTCTCCAGCATCCTTGAGCCGATTACCGGCAAGGGCAACGTGAAGGCCCAGGTCACGCTGGACATGGACTTTAACGAGCTGGCTCGCACACAAGAGGCATTTGGCAAAAACACGCCGCCAAGCCCGGGTGCGATTCGTAGTCAGCAGAGCATCAATCTGCAGGGAACTACGCCCTCAACTGGCGGTATCCCGGGTGCGTTGACCAATCAGCCGCCACCGAATGCTCAGGCGCCCATTCAAAAAGGTGCTGCTGGTCCGGGTGCAAATCAGGCGCGAACCTTAAATGCGCCTGGCGATGGCGGACAGGGCCAGACATCGCGTAATGAGCTCACCACCAACTACGAAGTAGATCGCACGATTGAGTATCTCAAGCGCGCCAAAGGTGAGCTGCGTCGTGTGTCTGCTGCAGTGGTCGTGAATTACAAATCTCAGACCGATTCCAAGTCTGGCGAAGTCAAACAAACGCCGTATCAGCCGGCTGAGCTTCAGCAGATGATTGCGCTTGCCCGTGATGCGGTGGGTTTTCGTCAGGATCGTGGGGATTCGGTAAGTGTAGCGAATATTCCGTTTACGCCAGAGCCTGTCGAGCATGTGCCATTTTATAAAGACGCAGGCTTTATAGAACTTGCCAAGGAGCTCTCGAAGTTCGCCATTGTGTTGGGTGCGATGGCCATCTTCTTTTTCGTGGTGGTCAAGCCCATTCTCTTTCCGCCGCCTGTTGAGATCGTGGAAGAAGAGCAGAAACTTGAGGATGACATTGACGAGCGCATGAAGGCTGAGCTCGCCATGATGACGCCCGAAATTCGCGAGAAAAAACGTATGGAGATGGAACTCATCCGCGAGAAGAAACGTCTCGAGGAAGAGGAGAAGCGGCGTGCTGTTGAAGAGGATCGCCGGATCGCAGAGGAAGAGCGTAAACGCAAGGCCGAAGAGGCCCAGCGTGAGTACGAGGAACTGGTTCAGTATGCGAAAGACTTTGTGGCCAAAGACCCGCGTGTTGTTGCCAACGTGTTCAAGGGTTGGATGGGCAATGACGCCAAACCGGCTGCGTAAGGAGAACGCTCATGGCTGATGATGACGCACAAGTAGAAGATAAGCCGATATCGATTGCGCAGGCCCTGAAAGAGGGTGTGAAGTCAGCAACGTCCTCGGCTGCAACATCTATTGAGGATCTCGATGGTGCCTCGAAGTCAGCCGTGGTGTTGCTGGCGGTCGGTCCCGAGGCGGCTGCCGATGTGCTGCGCCTATTGTCTCCATTTGAAGTGCAAAAGCTCTCCTCGAAAATGGCGGTGGTACGTGCCCTGCCGCGAGAGCTGGTGATTGAAGTGTTGCGTCAGTTCAAGGACGCGACTGCCAATAACGCCCAGGTAGCATTCGATACAGACTCCTTCATGCAGAACATGCTGCACAAGGCGCTGGGCTCGGAGGGTGCATCGGATCTCTTGGGCAAGCTGGAGTCTGCAATCGACATGTCTGGTGTCGAGGCTCTCAAACGCATGGAGCCCGATGTGCTCTATGAAATGATCAAAAATGAGCACCCGCAGATTATTGCCACAGTGATGGTCTTTCTTGAGCCCCAGCACGCTGCGGCCACTGCCAAATTGTTCCCGGATGAGATCCGAGATGAGCTCATGCTGCGTGTGGCACTACTGCAAAAAGTTCAGCCTGCAGCGCTTAAGGAACTTAACGAAGTCATGTCACGCGCCATGGAAGGCACCAGCGATACCCGCCGAAGCACCGTGGGTGGCGTAATGCCGACCGCCGAGATCTTGAACTTTATGTCGGGAGGCATGGACAAAGCAGCGCTTGCCAAAATTGGCGAGCACGACGCAGAGCTTGCACAGCTTATTCTCGAGCAGATGTTCACCTTTGAAGACCTGGTGGATATCGATGACCGCTCACTGCAGACCCTGTTGCTGGAAATCCCGCAGGACATGCTGGTCGTAGCGCTTAAGGGTGCAAGTCCGCGTTTAAGAGAAAAACTGCTCAAGAACATGGCCCGTCGTGCCGCCGAAGGTGTTAAGGAAGATCTCGAGACCCGTGGCCCGATGAAGATTCAGGATGTGGAGGATCAACAGAAGGCAGTGCTCGCGATTGCGCGTACGCTCTCCGACGAAGGCCGCATCAATATGGAGCGCGGCAAGGCCGCCGACCAGTTCGTTTAATTCCCATCTATGGCTTATTCATTAGACTCGGTCTACAAGGCAGCAGAGGAGAGCCGGGCACGCAGGGCTGCGGAAGAGGCAGAGCTCGAAAAAGAACTCACAGCCTCGCTCAGAACCTGGAAGCCGCCGTCATTTGATCCACGCCCACCTACCCAGATTCCGCGTGCACCGCTGCCCACGGTTGAAGAGGTAGAGTCCATTAGAGAAGAGGCAGCCCGTTTAGGCATGGAGGCTGGCCACGCCACTGGTTATGCAGAGGGTAAACAAGAAGGTTTCACTGCAGGCCACTTAGAGGGCATGCAAAAGGGCCACGAAGAGGGCTATCGGGCGGGCTACGATGAGGCCAAGGCTGAGATTGAAAGACTCACCGCAGCACTAAATGAGTTACTTCAGGCGATCGATGAGCTTCCTGCTGCGATGGGAGAGCCGATGGTGGAGCTTGCCTATCAGGTAGGTGAGCGGCTTGCCGGTAAAGAGGGCATGGACCGCGGCCCCTTTGTCGCTGCAGTCCAAGAGGCCCTGATGCGCCTGCCCAAGCCAGGCGAGAAATTATTTTTTCGTATCCGTGCCCAAGAGGCAGAGTCATGGAAGCGGGCCGTGGAAGATCCAGGCCTGCCTTTTAAGTGCACGCTTGTATTTGATGAAAATGTTCCCGAGGGCCATGCCTATGTCGAGGCCCAGGGCATGCGGTTAAACGTCGGGGAGCAGGCCCGCCGAGCCTTAGTGCGGACGGCCCTGGGGCTTGATGCACCGGCAGAATAGTCAGTCACTCGAGCGTCTTCATTCTTACCGGGTAAGGCTAGGTGCCATGCCGCTATCGGTAAGAGAGGGTCGGCTTACACGTGTTTCAGGCCTGCTGTATGAAGTCCATGGCCTGCCCATGACAATTGGTGATCGTGCCACGATCAACCTCGGTGATCAGGCGCTCGAGGCAGAGTGCATTGGCTTTAACGGTGGCATTACTTACCTCATGCCGGTGGATCCCGTTGAAGGTATCTCGCCAGGTGCCTCGGTCTATCCGCTGGGCACGCCGTACTTCGAAGATTCAAGATTTAACGTTCAGAACACTGCAGCTGCACTGCCGCTTGGCGAGAGCCTGTTGGGCAGAATTGTTGATGGCTTTGGTAGGCCCATTGATGGCAAGGGTGTTGATGCCCACGGCATACCGGGTCTGCCGACGCGGCGGGTCAATCCTCTGCATCGTGCCCCAATTCATGAGCCATTGGACTCTGGTATCCGTGCGATTAATGGCGCACTGACCGTGGGCCGTGGCCAACGGGTAGGAATTTTCGCCGGATCAGGTGTTGGTAAAAGCGTCATGCTGGGGATGCTTGCGCGTAACTGCGTTGCCGATGTCATGGTGATCGGTCTAGTCGGTGAGCGTGGCCGCGAGGTGCGTGAATTCTGTGTGGACGTATTGGGTGAGCAGGCCATGCACCGCTCGGTGGTGGTTGCTGCGCCTGCAGATGCATCGCCACTTGCGCGTGTGCGGGGTGCCTACTATGCAACCGATGTAGCGACCTGGTTTCGTGATCAGGGTAAGCATGTGGTGCTGATTGTGGATTCCCTAACTCGATTCGCAATGGCCCAGCGTGAGATCGGACTCAGTCTTGGCGAGGCGCCCGTCTCCCGAGGCTATACGCCGAGTGTGTTTGCCAAAATGCCGGAGTTAGTAGAGCGTGTCGGTAACGGCGCGCGCGAGGATGCATCGATTACCGCCTTCTATACGATCCTGTTGGAAGGCGATGATGTCCATGATCCCGTGGCCGACACCGCCCGAGGCATTCTGGATGGCCACGTGTTCTTGTCGCGTGAGCTGGCAGACAGCGGACACTACCCGGCGATTGATATCGAGAAATCAATCTCCCGGGTGATGCCTAAGGTCACAACCAAGGAACATCAGTTGGCCGCCCGAAAATTCAAGATGCTCTATTCCCGTTACATGCGTGGCCGTGAGCTCTTATCGATGGGTGCCTATGTGCCCGGGGGTGATCCGGAGCTCGATATGGCTGTGCGGATGTGGCCCCAGATTCAACGCTATCTCCAGCAGGATGCTGATGACGCCCACTCCATGGAGAGCTCGCTTGCCGAGATGATGAAGATTGCCTCCGCGATCGGTGGGCCAGGCCAGGCGCAGGCAGGTACTAAATGAGCCGGGCCATTAAGGCGATGGCCCGACTGGCCAAAGTCCGGCAGGACATGGCCATGGCCAAGGCCAAGCGGATCGCCAGTGAGTTTGCTAAGACCAAGGATCTCAATGAG
>Ga0255181_1000202_pt1 | contig 22180 bp, 19 predicted proteins | sample Atl_Colum_RepC_8_FD_183621 | JGI IMG/M metagenome (GOLD analysis project Ga0255181, IMG submission 183621) | Freshwater microbial communities from Altamaha River, Georgia, United States - Atl_Colum_RepC_8d | ecosystem: Environmental > Aquatic > Freshwater > River | place: USA: Georgia...
GCTCTCGGATCGTCACGTCTAAGGCAGTGGTTGGTTCGTCGGCAATCAGCAGCTGCGGTGCGCATGCAAGGGCCATCGCAATCACTACCCGCTGACGTTGTCCGCCGGATAGCTGGTGTGGATATGCGCCTGCACGACGCTTTGGCTCATCAACGCCCGTGCGGTCGAGTAATTCAATCGCCCGCTCAAGGGCCGCCTTTCGCGAGAGTCCGTGATGGTGTTCAAGAACCTCTGCGATCTGCTGTCCCACCGTGAAGAGAGGATTTAAGGCCGACATCGGCTCTTGAAAAATCATGGCAATTTCTTGACCCCGCAGGCCTCGAAGCTCACGCTCAGTGCATTTGAGTAGATCACGACTGCTCGCAGATCCCTTTGGAGTCCAGAGAATCTGGCCCGAGGTCTCGGCATCGGGCAGCAGCCGCAGAATCGAAAGGGCGGTGACCGTTTTCCCGCTTCCCGATTCACCGACAAGCGCAAATCGTTCGCCAGGATAAATATCGAACGAGATCTGACGGACCGCCTGATGGCGTTGTGCATCCGAAGAAAAATCAACGCTTAGGTCGCGAATGGCCAGTAACGGTGTCATCGTTATCCGCGCCTCGTATCCAGTGCATCACGCAGTGCTTCACCGATGAAAATCAGCAGCAGCAGGAGGGCGACCAGCACGCCAAAGGTTCCCAAGGATATCCACCAGGCGTCGAGGTTGGCCTTTCCTTGGGCAAGGAGCTCTCCGAGGCTGGGCGTCGAGGAGGGCACTCCGAGTCCAAGAAAATCCAGGCTCGTGAGCGCCAGGATCGCAGCGCTCATCCGAAATGGAAGAAATGCAATCACAGGGGTCATGCTGTTGGGCAATACATGTCGCACGATTATCTGAACATTGGAGAGTCCCAGTGCACGGGCGGCCGTCACATACTCTAAGGCCCGGTTGCGTAGGAATTCTGCACGGACATAGTCTGATAGTCCCATCCAGCCAAATAAAGACAGAATGACCAGCAGGATGAGCAGGCCAGGCTCAAACACAGAGGCCAGAATGATCAGCAGGTAGAGCTCCGGTACGGATCCCCAGATCTCGATAAACCGCTGTAACACGAGATCCACTCGGCCGGCGAAATAGCCCTGAATAGCCCCCATGACGATGCCGAGTACGACACCAATTGCGGTAAGCGCGAAAGCAAAGAGCACAGAGATTCGGAATCCGTAGAGCAGCCGTGCAAAGACATCCCGGCCGCGGTCGTCGGTTCCCAGCCAGTTCACCGCAGAGGGCGGGGCAGGGTTTGGGCTCGGTGCAAAATAATTCAGGCTACTAAAGGAGTACCGATTCAGTGGATAGATGGCCCAGTTGTCTCCGCTTCGAATACTGTTTTCAATAAACGGGTCCAGAAAGTCGGTTGGCGTTTCAAAGTCGCCTCCGAAAATCTTTTCGGGATAGGTCTGCAGCAGCGGGGTGTAGATCGTGCCCTGATAATAAACAAGGAGCGGCCGGTCATTCGAAAGCACGTCTGCAAATAACGAGACCACAAATGCGATCGAGAATATCCACAGACTGATATATCCGCGGCGGTTGCGCTTAAATCTCAGCCACGCCCGTCGGCCGGGCGATATGCTTTTCTGTGCTCCCTGAGAGGCGCTCCTCTCACGTGTGTCCTGGGTGGCATTCATCCGTTGTTGGCCCCAAACTGAACGCGTGGATCTACCCAGACATACATGAGATCGTTTAATAGTTTGGCCAGAAGTCCGATCACCGAAAAAAAGTAGAGCGTGCCCATTACGACGGGATAGTCACGTTTGATCACAGACTCATAGGACAACAGTCCCAGGCCATCGAGTGAAAACAGGGTCTCGATCAGTAATGATCCGGTAAAAAAAGCGCCGATAAATGCCGCGGGAAATCCGGTCACGATCGGAATCAGGGCATTACGAAATACATGCCGCCAGAGCACTGTGCGTTCTGACAGGCCTTTTGCCCGCGCGGTCAGAACGTACTGCTTGCGGATTTCTTCCAGCATGGTGTTTTTCGTCAGCATGGTGGTGACCGCGAAACTGCCCAGGGTCATGCAGATAATCGGCAGGGTCAGATGCCAGAAATAATCCAGTATCTTTCCCATCAGGCTCAGGGACTCCCAGTCGTCAGAGGTAAGTCCACGCAGCGGAAATAGCTGCAGAAAGCTGCCCCCGCCGAAGAGCACCAGTAAGGCCACGCCGAGCACGAATCCGGGAATGGCGTAGCCCACGAGTATCGCGGTGCTGGTCCACAGGTCAAAGCGTGAGCCGTGCCGGACGGCCTTTGCAATCCCGAGGGGGATTGAGATCAGGTAGGTCAGCAGAAAGGTCCAGATCCCCAGGCTAATGGACACGGGGAGCTTGTCTTTCATCAGTTCCCAGACGCCGCGGTTATGGAAAAAACTTTTGCCAAGATCAAAGGTCAGAAAACCTCCGATCATGTGCAGAAAGCGTTCATGGACCGGCTTGTCAAAACCGTATAACGCCTTAATCTCTTCAAGCTTCGCCGCATCGATGCCACGATTGCCGCGGTAGATATTGCTGGTCTGGCCTACCTCGGAGGAGGCAGCGCCCGGAAGGGTCGCGGAGGCGCCCCCGACGGCAGCATGATCGCCCTTGAGCATTTGCACCATCTGTTCGACGGGACCACCGGGCACAAACTGAATAATCGCGAATGTAATCAGCAGAATGCCGAAAAGCGTCGGCACCATCAGAAGGATGCGTTTGCCGATATAGGAGAGAAGATTTGCGTTCATGGTGCGCGCTGACGTGGTTCCGAGGCCGTGCTGGATGCTGGCGCAGACGCCCACCACCATGCGGCGACAACCCAGTCTTCGGAGTGGTAGTAGTCGGGCAGCTGCGAAGGGGAATTCAGCCCTGTCTTGTATGCGATTCGGTGCACGTTGTTGTGCCAATGGGGAATCGCGTAATAGCCGTGCCGTAAGACCCGGTCCAATGCCCGCGATGCAGTGACGAGTTCATCCCGTGTCTCGACGGCAAGAATGCGTTTGATTAGCGCATCAACGACGGGATCTTTCAACCCGATAAAGTTATCCGCCCCGGGTTCATCGGCTGCGCTGCTCATAAAACGAAACACCAGTTCGTTGCCTGGGCTCTGGCTGGAAAGATACCAATGCACGATCATGTCGTAGTCGTAGTCATCGACCCGTTTCTTATAAAGCGAGCTGTCTGTCACTCTCACCTTTGCGCGAATTCCGAGCTTTTCCAGGTTCCGCGAGAACGGGGCAATGATCCGCTCCCAGGTCCGGCTCGATAGCAGCACCTCGAATTCAAACGGCCGGCCGGAGCCATCCCGGAGTGCGCCTTCCCGGTAGGTCCAGCCGGCCTCGGCCAGAAGTGCACGCGCCTGGCGGAGATTCTCTCGAAGAGAGCTGGGTGGATTCGTATGGGGGGGCAGCGGGACCTCGGAGAAGACGGCGGGCAAGAGCTTATCTTTCAGCGGCATGAGTAGTTTTAATTCATCCGCGGAGGGCTGACCGGTAGCGGCCATTGCAGTATTGGTGAAATAAGAAGTAGACCGTCTGTACTGGTTATAGAAAAGCTGTCGATTCATCCATTCGTAGTCCAGTGCCAGTCCGATGGCCTGGCGGACCCGGACATCTGCGAATTGCGGTTTTCGAATATTGAAGTAGAAGGCCTGCAGCCCCTGGGCGTTGGCGTTGGGCAGCTCTGTTTTGATCAGACTGCCGTTTGAAAACTTCTGGCCGATGTAGCTGCGCGCCCAGTTCTTCGCCGCATTTTCGTGCACGAAATCAAACTCGCCGGCCTTGAATGCCTCGATTCGCGCAAACTCATCCTTGTAGTAGCGGAAACTGATCGTGTCAAAGTTGAATTGACCTTTTCGGCTCGGCACTTGGTCAGCCCAGTAATTCTGCTGACGTCGGAATCGAATTGTCTTTCCTAGATCAAGCCGGTCAATGACATACGGCCCGCTGGCAATTGGGTGCTGGAGAATCCACTGCTCAAACGGCATGGACCCAGACTGGGCCATCCCCCATTTTTTGGAAAAGACCGGCACCGCACCAACAATCATATGAAGCTCGCGGTTACGGCGGGAGAAATTAAATCGAATCGTCTGGTCATTGATGACCTCGGCGTCACGGACATCTGCCCAGTAGTTCCGCCATATTGGATTGGCAGCCTTGCTGCGTAGCGTGTCAAACGAGAACTTGACGTCGTCGGCGGTCACGGGATCGCCGTTGGAGAATCGTGCCTCGGGGCGCAGTCGGAACGTAATTGACATGCGGTCTGCGGCCAGTTGCATATCTTTGGCCAGCAGTCCATACATGCTCATGGGTTCATCAAGGCTGCCGATGGTGAGTGATTCGAACATCAGGTCCATCACCCCCCGCGCTGCAATGCCTTTTAACGTAAATGGATTGAGCTTATCGAAGGTGCCCATCGCGGACAGTCGCAGTTCCCCGCCCCGCGGCGCGTCGGGACGCACATAGCGAAAATGGGTGAAATCAGGCCCGTAGCGCGGCGTATCCCCCAGCGCCATGCCATGAACGAATCCGGATGGCCCACTTTGAGTCTTGGGGGACGCGGCCGTAGCGCCTTCACCTGCCGTCAACAGGGCCAGCGATAGCACCATGGATAGGGCGAAACAGCCGCGCTGAATCACTGGCGCTCGGCCCATGCAAAACCGCTGGGGAGTCGGAGAGGGGGAGGTTTGCAACGTCATGGACGCAGTGTAGCCAAGCCAAGCAGGTGGAGACGATTAGAATTGGCCCTACGACGCGTGCCGTTTTGCTGGGGCGCCGCTGAATCGGACTGCTTTCAAAGGAGGTGTCATGGCGTTTTTACAGGGCAAACGTATCCTTATTACGGGCCTGCTGTCGAATCGATCGATCGCCTATGGCATCGCACAGTCCTGCCATGCACAGGGGGCTGAGCTCGCCTTCACCTATCAGAATGAACGGTTTGAACAGCGGGTCAAAGAAATGGCCGCCGATTTCGGAAGTAGCCTGTGCTTTCCGCTGGATGTTGCCGAGGATGCCCAGATTGATGCTTGCTTTCGCCAATTGTCGGCGCACTGGCCGCATTTTGACGGCCTCGTCCACGCTATTGCATTCGCACCCCGCGAGGCAATCGCAGGCCAGTTCTTGGATGGACTATCTCGGGAGGGATTCCGGGTGGCCCATGAGATCTCTGCCTACAGCTTTCCGGCGCTCGCCAAGGCTGCCCTGCCACTCATAAACGCACAGGGTGGTGCAATGGTGACCCTGTCTTACCTTGGCGCGGAGCGTGTGGTGTCGAACTACAACACCATGGGCCTTGCCAAGGCGAGCCTTGAGGCATCGGTGAGGTATCTCGCGGCGGATCTGGGGCCTAAAAATATTCGTGTCAATGGAATCTCTGCAGGACCCGTGCGCACGCTTGCAGCGGCCGGGATTAAAGGCTTTAGCAAGATTCTCGATGTCGTCGAGCAGACGGCCCCGCTTCGTCGGAACGTAACGATTCAGGATGTTGGCAATGTGGCCGCTTTCCTGCTGTCTGATCTCGCAGCCGGTGTCACGGGTGAGGTGACTTATGTGGATGGAGGGTTTAACAAGGTCGCCGTGAATGTCGTGGAGTAATCCATGACGCGTCGGATCGATGTCAGGATCCTGACCCCCTTCGGTGCCGCATCGGGAATGGGCAATTGGCGGACAGCGAGCCGTTATGCCCAGATGCTGCGTGCGAGTGGACTAAATGCATCGGTGTTTGAGCCTAATGCGATTGCCGACGCCTGCCTGGAGTCGGGCCAGCGGACGGTCGCAATTGTGCTGAATGCACAGCGTTCAGCCAAGGAATTGAAGGCCTTTGTTCGCGCGAAAATTCCGGTCATGCTGGTGATGACCGGGACCGATATTTATGGCGCGCTTCGGCAAGAGCGGAGCGGATCCCCAGAATATGTGGCAACTGAGCAGGCGCTTCGGTCTGCCGCGCTGATCGTGACACTCCAGGCCGAGGCTAGCCAAGAAATTGGATCCCGCTGGCCTGAGCTTTCGCCGCGGGTATTCACGCTGATGCAGACCTCACCGACACGCAAGCCTTATGCGCCGATCATCACGCCGCAGAGCAAGACGGTACGTTTTCTTATTGCGGCCCATATTCGGGAAGAGAAGGATCCGCGGACAGCATTTTTTGCATTTCATCGGGCCTTTCCAGAGGGCTGGGCCCGGCGTTGGGATGGTGGGCGGGTACCGGTACGGCTGATCCATGTGGGCAGTCATCGTGATCGCGCGCTGGCGCGAGAAATGCTGCAGCTCTCGGGCCAGTTCCAGGGCATTTTGCTCGAGGGTCCATTGACCCATGCGCAGACCATGCGTCGCATGACCCACGTCCATGGCCTGATTCAACCGTCGGTCTCGGAGGGCGGGGCCTTGGTGGTCGCGGAGGCGGTGGGCTGTCGGCTGCCGGTGATCGCCTCGGATATTGCTGCACATCGTGCCCAGCTGGGCCGGGATGACCCCGGCCTTTTCCCCGCGGGAGATGTTGACGCGCTGGCAGCGCGACTGACACGATTTATTCAGGATCAGGACTTTCACCATCAGCTGCGCAATCATCAGACCTCGATGGCGTCAACGCTGACCTCTCCAGCCCAAGAGCGGGACGAATTGGTTAGACTCGTGCGTCGTCTGGCTGAGTCACTTCCGAAAGAATCATCATGAACGCCCCCCACACCAATGCCCATCCCCGTCTGACGTCGTTGGCCCACGGCGGTGGCTGCGGCTGCAAGATCTCGCCGGCGATCCTGTCGCAGATTCTGGCCAAGATGCCAGTCGGAATCATGCCCAAGGAACTTTTGGTCGGTACCGAAACCAGCGATGACGCAGCAGTCTGGCGTCTGAATGATCAGCAGGCATTGGTGGCGACGACCGATTTTTTTACTCCTGTGGTGGATGATCCGGCTGATTTCGGCGCGATTGCAGCGACCAACGCGATCTCGGATATTTATGCAATGGGTGCACGGCCAATTTTTGCGTTGGCGCTGGTGGGCATGCCCGTGCAGGTGCTGCCCGCCGAGACGGTTGCCGCGATTCTGCGTGCAGGTCAGCAGGTCTGCCAGTCCGCGGGCATTCCCATTGCCGGAGGGCATACGATTGATTCCGTAGAGCCGATCTATGGCCTGGTCGTACTGGGACTGGCGCATCCTGATCACATTCGGCGTAATCGTGATGCCCGCGAGGGCGACGTATTAATTCTGGGCAAGGGGCTCGGAGTAGGTGTCTACTCGGCAGCGTTTAAAAAAGATGCCCTGCCTGAGGCGCTTTATCGGGAAATGATTGCATCGACAACACAGCTCAATCGTGTTGGCGCAGAACTCGGACAAGACGCTGCCGTCCATGCACTTACCGATATCACTGGATTTGGACTTGCCGGCCATGTGCTTGAGATCGCCCGAGGCTCTGGCCTGGATGCGCAGGTATCCCTGTCGGCCCTGCCGCTGCTCCCCGGTGTATCGGACCTGATTGCGGCCGGGTTTTTCACCGGCGCGTCTGATCGAAACTGGGAGAGCTATGGATCGGATGTGGAAATACGCGATATGCAGCAGATCCAGAAGGTGCTCGTGACTGACCCACAGACCAGTGGTGGTTTGCTTGCCTGTGTGGCGCCGGAGTCGGTCGACCGGGTGCTTGCCGTTTTTCAGGCGGCTGGATTTTCCCGAGCGGCGGCCATCGGAACCATGACGGCGATGCAGTCGGATCGGCCAAAGGTTCGTCTGAACATCTAAAGGATAGTTCATCACGATGAAGCAATATCACGACCTCATGCGGCACGTGCTTGAGCACGGCGCAGTGAAAACCGATCGGACGGGTACGGGAACACGTTCGGTTTTCGGCTGGCAGATGCGATTTAATCTGGCCGATGGCTTTCCCATGGTGACCACCAAAAAGCTCCACACCAAATCCATTATTCACGAGCTGCTGTGGTTTTTGTCGGGTTCATCGAATGTCCGGCCCCTGCAGGACAAGGGTGTCAGCATCTGGGACGAGTGGGCGCGGGAAGACGGCGATCTCGGGCCCGTATATGGTGTCCAGTGGCGGTCTTGGCCTGCACCCACCCCCGAGAATCCGCATGCGGTGATCGATCAGATTTCTCGCTTGATGCAGGATCTGCGTCAGACGCCTGATTCTCGTCGTTTGATTGTTTCAGCCTGGAATGTAGCCCAGATTCCGCAGATGGCCCTTGCCCCATGCCATGCGTTATTTCAGTTCTATGTGGCCGAGGGCAGGTTGTCCTGTCAGCTTTACCAGCGCAGTGCAGATATTTTTTTAGGGGTGCCGTTTAACATTGCCAGCTATGCCTTACTCACCCATATGGTCGCGCAGCAGGCGGGCCTTGCGCCAGGAGATTTCATCTGGACCGGAGGTGATTGCCATCTGTATTCGAACCATTTGGATCAGGCACGGGAGCAGCTCGCGCGGACGCCGTATCCGCTGCCGCGATTAATGATTCATCGCTGCCCAGATTCAATTTTTGACTACCGGTTCGAGGATTTCGAGATTGTTGGCTATGAATGCCATCCGCACATCAAGGCGCCTGTCGCGGTCTGATGGGGCAGTTAATTCTTCTTGCAGCTGTTGCCCATCGGCGGGTGATTGGGCAGGACAATGACTTGCCCTGGCATCTGCCAGAGGATTTAAAGCGATTTAAGTCGCTGACAACTGGCCACGTTGTGGCCATGGGCCGCAAGACGTTTCAATCCATCATTGATCGGCTGGGCAGGCCCCTGCCGAATCGCCGCTCGGTGGTTCTCACCCGAAGCGCCGGTTGGAGGCCCGACTGGCCAGACCGCCAAAACGATAATTCGGTATCTGTGCTCCATGATGTGGCGGGGCTGGAACAGCTCTCAGAGGGGCCGGTATTTGTGATTGGCGGTGCAGAGATTTATGCCCAGACGATCTCCCATGCGGATATTTTGGAATTGACCGAGATTGATCTTGACGTACCGGGAGATGCATTTTTTCCAGAGATTGATCCAGGTCTCTGGCAGGGGTCGCACAGTGAGTGGTTGTCGAGCGAGAAAAGCGGGCTACGGTACCGTTATGTCCAATATCGTCGCACGTCTTAAGGTGATGAATAGCGTATGTCCAAGATAATGATGATGGTTCGAATCTCAGTTGTGTCCGTGTTGTTTGCGACTGTGCTTGCCAGCTGTCATAAAGCACCCGAGCCGACTGCGCCACCGCGGATGGTGAAAGTCTTCACGGTCGGTGACTCCGTGGAGTCAGATGCTTCCTCTGGCGTACTCGCGATGCCAGCCCCAATGGTGCGGGATCCAGCGGCCTTGTCCTTTGATGCAGCGGGCCGCGTGATTGCAGTGATGGCTGCTGTCGGCGAACAGGTAATTCCTGGGCAGGCGCTCGCCCGCCTGGATCCTCGCGATCTCGCGCTCAGCGAGTCATCCGCCAAGACACAGTTCGACGCAGCGCGTGCAGAGCTTGATTTTTCGGAGAGTGATTTTCGTCGTTATGCCGACCTGCATGCCAAAGGATTTATTTCAAAAGCCGAGCTGGACCGTCGGCATGCTCAGCTCAAACTTGCCAGGGCGCGCTTTGAGGCGACTGCCGAGCAGCTTGGATTCATTACGCTGCGGGCGATTGAAGCTGGTCAGATTCAGGCGGTGCTGATTCAGCCGGGTGCCGTGGTTCAGTCGCGGCAGGTTGCGTTCATTGTCAAGCTCTCTTCGCCCCGTTCCGCGGCTGCGGCTGGGCAGCGGCCTGCAGGCCTGCGACTTCCTTTGTCTGCGCTGGTGGAGGGGAAGGCGGTCTATAAGATTGTGGACCAGGGAGATGGGACGTTACGACTGCGACGGGTCGAGGTGGTGATCGGGCAGGTGACGGAGTCGTTTGCCGAGGTGCGCGAGGGGTTGTCACGCGGGGATCGGATTGTCGGCGCAGGCGTGCATCTGCTTGCCGATGGAGAACCCGTCCGGCTGTTCTCGCAGTAGAGGCTGGTCACGTCCATGTTCCGAGAGCATTTCAATCTTTCTCGCTGGGCGATTGAGCACCCCGCGCTGGTGCGCTACCTGATGGTCGTCTTGCTGCTGATGGGCATAGGCGCATATTTTCAGCTTGGCCAGGACGAGGATCCGCCGTTTACATTTCGTGCCATGGTGGTACGCGCCTCTTGGCCGGGCGCCACCGCGATGCAGGTTGCGGAACAGGTGACCGATCGTCTGGAGCGTACGCTGCAAGAGGTGCCATATGCCGACAAAATTCGCAGCTACTCCCGCCCAGGCGAGTCGTTAATTATTTTTCAGCTCAAGGACTCCTCACCTCCGTCGGAAGTGAGCCAGGTCTGGTACACGGTCCGGAAAAAAATCGGTGATATGCGGGCGACCTTACCGGCGGGCGTCCAGGGGCCTTACTTCAACGATGAGTTTGGCGATACGTTTGGCGTTATCTATGCCATGTCAGCGCCAGGATACTCGGCACGCGATCAACGTGACTTTGCGATCCAGGTTCGACAGGAGCTCTTGCGTACACAAGATGTTGGCAAAGTAGAGATCTATGGTCTTCAAGAAGAGCGGGTCTACATTCAGCTCTCGCGTCGTAGGCTATCGCAGTATCAGCTGACGGTTTCTCAGGTGGCAAGCCAGATTGGCGCACAAAATGCCGTTGAGTCTGGTGGCACGCTGAGCAATGAGCAGCGGGATCTCACGTTGCGCGTCGAGGGTGGCGTCGGATCGCTCGAAGCGCTTCGAGAGATACCCCTTCGGGCGGGCGGACAGGTGGTGCGGCTGGGTGATATTGCTGAGATCCGTCGCCAGACCATTGATCCGCCACAGAGCAAGGTTCGTTTTCAGGGCGAAGAAGTGGTGGCCATCGGCGTCTCCATGCGCAAGGGCGGGGATATTGTTGCCTTGGGAGAGCGGCTACAGGCGCGGCTTTCCGATATTCAGTCTGCATTGCCGGCAGGTGTGAAACTCTCACAGGTACAGGATCAGCCGAAAGTGGTCGCGCAGTCTGTCAATGAGTTTGTGCGGACGCTTGCCGAGGCCATCGTGATTGTTCTCGGGGTGAGTCTGTTAACGCTGGGCCTGCACCGGCATCCCTGGAGGATCGATCCGCGGCCGGGGCTGGTGGTTGCCATCAGCATACCGCTGGTTCTGGCGGTGACATTTTTGATCATGAAGCTGTGGGGAGTTGGGCTGCATAAGATTTCCCTCGGGTCGCTGATCATTGCCCTGGGCCTTCTGGTGGATGACGCAATCATTGTGGTGGAGATGATGGTGCGTAAGCTTGAAGAAGGCGCCGATCGCGTCACAGCAGTCACGGCTGCCTATTCGCTGACGGCGATGCCCATGTTGACGGGCACCCTGATCACTGCGGCGGGATTTCTTCCGATTGGCATCGCCAAATCCGCGGTAGGTGAATATACCTTTGCCATTTTTGCAGTGACTGCTGCGGCATTGATTGTGTCGTGGTTTGTGTCAGTGATCTTTGTCCCCTACCTTGGCTATCGAATGCTCAAGGTGCCCGCTAACACTGCTTCTATTGCCCACGAACATTTTGATACGTCGTTTTATCGCAGTCTGAGATGGCTGGTGGGCTGGTGTGTGGATTATCGAAAGACCACGATTGTATTGACCGTGCTGGTGCTTGGGCTTGGCATGCTAGGAATGACGCGGGTCCAACAGCAGTTTTTTCCAGACTCATCGCGGCCTGAGATCATGGTGGATGTCTGGCTGCCAGAGGGTTCAAGCGTGTCGGGTTCTGAGGTCTTGGCGAAACGACTAGAGCAGAAGATTATCGAGGCTCCAGGCGTGGCATCCGTGACGTTTTGGATTGGATCCGGCGCGCCGAGATTTTTTCTTCCGTTGGATCAGATTCAGCCGCGCACCAATGTCTCCCAGGCGGTTGTTGTTGCGAAAACACCCCAGGACCGCAAGCGGCTCGTATCGTTTCTGAGCGAGGACCTCACGGCCGCGTTCCCGGAGGCCAGAATTCGGGTACGCCTGCTTCCCAATGGACCACCTGTGCCGTATCCGGTGCAGTTTCGGGTGATCGGTCCGGATCCAGGCGTGCTGAAAACGGTCGCCGAAGAGCTCAAGACCGAGATGCGTAAGGATCAGCGTCTTGTTGGTGTCAATGACAACTGGAATGAGCAGATCCCTGTCGTTCGCATCGATGTTGACCCTGCCCGTGCGCAGCAGTACCGGGTCTCGGCGCAGGCGATTGCGCAGGTGCTTGCTGCCCAGTTCAGTGGGGTAACGGTGGGACAATACCGTGAGTCGGATCGTCTTGTGCCCATTGTGCTGCGTCTGCCAGAGTCGGAGCGCTATCAGACGGGTCAGATTTCAGATACCTTGATTCCGGCCGCCACAGGCGCGGCCGTGCCATTGCATCAGGTTGCCACGATTCGCACTGTCTGGGAGCCGGGCATTGTCTGGCGAGAGGGCCGCGAATACGCCGTGACCGTGCAGGCAGATACCGTGGATCGGGTGCAGGGGGCCACGATGACTGCAGCCTTAACGCAGGTGTTCGCACCGATCGTGGAACGTCTCCCCACCGGAGTTCGTATCGAACTGGGGGGAGCGGTTGAAGAGAGTTCCAAGGGCCAGTCCTCCATCGCGGCAGGGATGCCGATCATGTTGTTTCTAATTTTTACTCTGCTGGTGATGCAGCTGCAGAGCTTTTCGCGGGCATTGCTGGTGTTTCTTACCGGACCGATGGGCATTGCGGGGGCGGCCGCATCTCTTCTTTTGCTTGATCGACCGTTTGGTTTTGTGGCCATGCTCGGTGTTATTGCGCTGTCGGGGATGATCATGCGCAACTCGGTGATTCTGATCGATCAGATTGAACAGGAGCGTCGAAAGGGGATTCGGGATCGCACCGCTATTGTTGAGTCGGCGGTTCGACGTTTTAGGCCAATTGTGCTGACCGCCGCAGCCGCCGTGCTGGCGATGATTCCGTTATCGAACAGTATTTTCTGGGGGCCCATGGCTGTGGCGATTATGGGCGGACTGATTCTCGCCACGATTCTCACGATGCTGTCGTTGCCCGCGATGTACGCGGCCTGGTTCAGGATAGCCAGGGAATAAGCATCGCGCCCAAGATACCATGCAGTCCCATGCCGATGCTGGCAAATGCGCCGGCCTCGGCGCTGACCGAAAAAGCACGCGAGGTACCGATGCCGTGGGCGGCCACCCCAATGGCAAAACCGCGCTGCCACCACGCCCGAATTCTTAGCCAGTCCAGAATGTACCGGGCAATGATGGCTCCGGTAATGCCTGTTGTTACTGCATAGACCGCTGTCAGGGTCGGCGATGCACCGATATTCTCGGCAACGCCCATCGCGATTGGAGCGGTCACCGATTTTGCAAAAAACGGTAATGTGAGCTCGGCCGGAAGCCCGATAAGTTGGGCCAGGCCGATTGCGGAAAATATCGAGCCCAGGCCGCCGATGATCAATGCAGCCGAGAGAATGGCCGCCCGCTGTCGAAATAATTGCCACCCTCTGTAGATGGGAACGGCCAGCGCAACCGTGGCGGTTCCGAGAAGAAAATGAATGAACTGCGCGCCTTCGAAATATTTTGCGTAGGGCAGGCCAATCACGCTGATCGTTGCAATCACAATCGCAATGGCAATCGCTACGGGATTGGCAAATGGATTTTTGTTGGCCCGCTCGTAGATCATCAGACCCACTTGATAGGCTGCCAAAGTCAGGATGAGCGAGAGAAGTGGTGACCCCGTGAGATAAACCCAGATCTCGCCCAGTTCAATCTGAGACAGCGTGCTGATGGGCCCGGTCATTCCTCCGACTCCGGTGAGGGTGCAGCATGGTCTGTGCTGGAGGGTGGGGTCAGCAGTCGCAGGGTGATTGCAGTGATGGCGATGGAGAGCGCGACGCTGGCCAGCAGAATTGCCGCAATAGACAGGCCATGCACCCTGAGCGCGGGGATGAACATCACCACGCCAACGGCGGCGGGGATAAACAGCAGGCCCAGGTTCTGGGTAAAGGCCCCCGCCACCCGCTCCACATCAGGATCAAGCTGGTCCCGAATCACCAGAACCGACAGCAGCAGCACCATACCAATCACCGGGCCGGGTATCGGCAGAGAGAGGGCTTTAGAGATAATCTCACCCATTCCTTGGAAAAGAAGAATAAATACGAGCCCGCGAATCATGGGGCTATTGTGCATGCAAGTTAAACGCGTTGCTATTTCACTATTAATCGCCCACATACTGTCGCTTCTGGGCTTCTCGACGTATGCGGTCGCGCTTACACAGCTTCAGCAGGAATGGGGGCTTACCAACAGTGAGGCAGGCTGGATCGCGAGCGGATTTTTTCTGGGTTATGTCGCGACGGTATCGACCTGGTCCAGCCTCACGGATGTCATGGATGCGCGGCGGATCTATGCGGCAGGCAGTCTCATTGCGGCATCGGCAGGAATCGGATTTGCTCTTGGAGCGGAGGGCTTTGGCTCCGCGCTTCTCTTTCAAGTGCTGCTTGGTGTCGGAATTGCCGCCACTTATATGCCAGGTCTAAAGATTTTGTCGGATCGAACACGTGGACGCGAGCAGTCTCGATTTGTAGCGTTTTACACTGCATTTTTTGGACTTGGGGCGGCATCGTCTCTGTTCATCGCCGGCCAGTCGCTGCCCAGGATCGGCACCCATTGGACTTTTTTCCTGTGCGCGCTGGGCCCATTGATGGCGCTACTGCTGGTGCTGTCGAGCACCCGACCGCTCGCCCATGAACGCGGTCGGCAGGTGATCAGCTGGTCATTGCACCGGCTGTTTCCGTTGCGCACCTGGCGGTCGGTGTTATCCGACCGAAAGTGTCTGGGCTATACGGTGGGCTATGGAGTGCATTGCGCTGAATTGTTTGGCTCGCGGGCCTGGTCTGTGGCGTTTCTCGCATTTAGTACGAGTCTTCTTCCCGCGGGGTCGGTCTCCTGGATGACGGCCGCGACCGCTGCTGCCGTCGTGAGTGTATTTTCTGTACCGGCATCTATTCTCGGAAACGAGGTAGCCCTTCGAATTGGACGCCGTGCATGGATTGTCATGGTGATGGCTGTCACCTCATTCATCGGTGTGTTCATGGCCTTGATGGCGGGCTCCGGATGGTGGATTGTGTTCGGACTGTTTCTTGCCTATTCCGTCTTCATCATGGCGGATTCCGCGACGCTGACCGCGGGACTTGTGGCCTCAGCACAGCCGGAGGTGAAAGGCGCCGCGATGGGTTTGTATTCCTTGATCGGATTTGGTGGTGGGGGCGTGCTGGGGCCGGCTGTATTTGGCGCGGCGCTTGACTGGTCGCAGGGGGGTGCGACACCGCAGGACTGGGCAATCGGTTTTGCAGCCTTGGGCCTAGGATGCGTGCTATTTCCGTTGTTTGACTGGTGGCTGCATCGCTCCAGCCCGTTTAAGGCTTCTTCCTGAACAGCACAATACTGTGCGATGCGATGATGATTTCAATCAGGTATAAGACACAGGCTGCAATGAAGCAGCCAAATCCCAGTAGAAATGTCGTGGCCACCCAATGTGACAGTTGCAGCCGGCCTTGTAGTCCGGTCGAGTAAAACAGTTCGACCACGGTGAGGCCAATCAGCACTGCACACATCACCATGAGCCCTGTCGCGCCATTAATGATTTTTCGGCGCTGATCCAGGGATTTCAGTTCTTGCATGAACTGCTCGTAACGCGACTCGGATTCAGGCGTACTGTTCACCAGAATATCTTCAAGGGCGCGGCCACGATCAATCACGCGGGCCAGTCGGCTGCCCAGCGCATTGAGCATGCCGGCGACCCCTGTCAATAAGAACACAGGTGCGATGGCAAGCTGTATCGCTTCAGTGAGCGGACTTAACGACTCGGTGGCGGGCATCATCGGGAATTCAGATCCGGAGGGCGTTCTAGGGGAGGGCGAATCGCGCGGAGAAGGCGGAAAGGAAAGGGTGGCTCCCCGACCTGGGCTCGAACCAGGGACCTACGGATTAACAGTCCGGTGCTCTACCAACTGAGCTATCGAGGAATAAAACAGTCCGCAAGTTTACACCATTCACGGATCGCCTCCAATACTTCGGCAGGCCTTACATTATGGGCCGGTCATACTTTTGCGAGGTTGTGATGCATCCCGTGATTCCTTATGTTTCGGCTGATCTTCAGGAGCCTGCTGATGTGGTTGGGGCGATTCGGGCCCGACGTGGCGGGGAATTCATCAATCTAGATCGCATGCTTTTGCACAGCATTCCGTTTGCACGCGGCTGGAATACCTTTATGGGCGCTGTTCGTCGTGATCTGGCCTTGCCCGCGACCCTCAGGGAGATTGCCATGTGCGGTGTAGCCGTACTAAACCGCGCCGAATATGAATTTATTCATCATGCTCCCGAGCTCATCGCAGCGGGGGGAACCGATCAACAGGTGTCGCAGCTGAGATCGATAGGGGAGGTGGGTTCAGACCTGTCAGCATTTTCTCCGCTCGAGCAGGATGTGATTCTGTTGACCCGACACATGACGCGCGACATTGAGGTCCCGCAGGCATTGACGTTAAGGCTCCATCAGGCCTTGGGTTCAACTCAGCTGGTTGAACTCGTCGGCGTGATCGCGGCCTACAACATGGTGTCGCGATTTCTGATGGCGTTGGGCGTGACACCCGAGGATACCGATCGGGACTGAGCAGGCTGAGGATGTTGATCCGGGTGTCGAATGGCCTGCACCCAGACCGTGAGATCGGCAACAAGCTGTCGATAGAAGGTCTCCATCACCGGTGTGGCGACAAACCCAAGGTGGGGCGTGAGGGTGACGTTCGAATGGTGCAGCAGCGGATGCCCATCGGGCAGAGGCTCTTGGTCAAATACATCGAGCGCTGCGTGTGCTGGCCGGCCAGCGTCAAGGGCGGCGGTCAAAGATGCTTGATCGATGAGTCCAGATCGGGAGGTGTTGACCAGCACTGCATCCCGACGCATCAGTGAAAATTCGGTCGGGCCAATCGTGTGGCGTGAGCGATCCGATAACACGAGATGAAGGCTAACAATTTTTGATGTCGCGATGAGTTCGTTTTTTTCCACCCGGCGTACGCCAATGCGCGCCGCATGTTCCGCGCTCAGATTTTGGCTCCACGCCACCACATCCATGCCAAACCCTTGGGCAATCCGGGCCACGCGGCTGCCGATGGCACCCAGTCCGATGATTCCAATGCGATCACCCTCCAGAACATCGGGGAGCGGATATTGAGCAAGCTCTTCGGTGGGGCGCCAATGGCCTTGCCGAAGCGTATTCATGGATGACACGACCCTGCGTGTGGCAGCAAGAATGAGCGCCCAAGTGTGCTCGGCAGTGGATGCTTTATTGGGCCCGCTTGAGGTACCGGAGACTTCGATGCCGCGGCTTCTTGCATGGGCGATATCGACCGCTGCATTTCGCTCGCCAGTAAAAAGAAGCCGCTTCAGCCGGGGCAGCTGGTCAATAAGTTCTCGAGGAAAAGGCGTTCGTTCCCGCATCAGGCAGACTGCATCAAAATCCGCTAGGGCGCGTGCCACTTCCTCTGTCGAGCCAAATGGGGCGGTAAAAAACTGAAGCTCAGCGAGCTGCTGCAGGTCGGTCCAGTCGGCCGAGAAAAGCGCGCACTGCTCCCAGTCGTCGCAAATTGCGATGCGTGGCTGCTGCACGGCCGATGTTGCTGCGGCCTCTGGTGGGCGCTGCATGGGGCCTCCCCGATGACAATGGCCCTATTGTCGAGAGCCATCCCGTCCAGGTCACTCGGGGGAAGTCCGTAAGGTGTAACGCTAGCGTAAAACGCTAACGGATCTGAGGGTTAAAGAACTGCCGCGACGGCGCGAACCACGCGGTCGATATTGCCCGAGTTAAGTGCAGCAACGCAGATGCGTCCTGTGCTGATTGCGTATATCGCATGCTCCTCGCGCAGCCGATCGACCTGCTCGGCGGTGAGGCCTGAGAAGCTGAACATGCCGCGCTGGCGCGTAACGAAGGAAAAGTCACGTTTCGCGTTAAGGGCTTTGAGCTGGGTCACAAACGCGGCGCGCATTTCTCGAATCCGCTCTCGCATTTCGCCAAGCTCTTGCTCCCAGAGCGCCCGCAGTTCCGAGTTGTTCAATACATCACTAACGATTCCACCGCCATGGGTGGGGGGGTTGGAGTAATTGGTGCGGATCACACGCTTGATCTGACTCAGCACCCGTGCTGCCTCGTCAGCGTTGGCGGTGACAATTGACAGTGCACCCACACGCTCCCCGTATAGGGAGAAGGATTTCGAAAAGGAGCTCGCCACAAGAACCGGCATTCCTGATTTCGAGAACAGCCGGACCGCTGCAGCGTCTTGTTCGATACCGTCACCAAACCCCTGATAGGCCAGATCGAGAAAGGGGACGAATTGCTTGGCCTTACACAGCGCGACAATTTCCTCCCATTGCTGGGCATTCAGATCCACTCCGGTTGGGTTATGGCAGCAGGCATGGAGCAGCACCACCGTTCGATCCGGCATGCCTTTGAGGCTCTTGATCATCCCCTCGAAGTTCAGACCGTGGGTCTGGGGGTCGTAGTAGGTATACGCCTGTACGGTGAAGCCAGCGCTCTCAAACACGCCCCGATGGTTCTCCCAGGTGGGATCGCTGATGGCGACCTGGCTCTGGGGCAGCAGCCGGCGCAGATACTCCGCGCCGACCCGAAGGCCGCCCGTGCCGCCGAGGGCGTCAATGGTTGCGACCCGGCCGCTGGAGACTTCTGCGCTTTGGGCCCCAAACAGCAGGGCCTGAACGGCCTTGTTGTAGGCGGCAGGCCCGTCAATTGGCTGGTAGCCGCGTGGCAGACCCTTTGCAACTCTGTCTTCTTCTGCTTTCTTTACGGCTCTAAGTAACGGCAATTTACCGCTATCGTCGTAATAAACCCCAACTCCAAGATTTACCTTTTCAGGCCGTTTATCAGCCAGAAAAGTCTCAGTGAGGCCAAGAATTGGATCTTTGGGCGCCATTTCAACGGACGAAAATAGGCTCGGTGTGGGGGTCGTCATAGGGAGGTCAAAACCCCTTTGTCAAGGGCTTCAGAGTAGAAAAAAAGGTGGAAATGTGGGGCTCGAAAGGGGAAAATGCGCGATTGCACAAATTTCAACCGATAATCAATCCGACCAAAAGTCTAGCATGGGTGTCCGTGAAAACCCCGGGGTGCTCCGCTTCCCCGACAGCCCTTTTGGGCTGACCCTTCCCTTCGAGCCGGCAGGTGACCAGCCCGAGGCGATCGCTCGCCTGGTGCAGGGGCTAGAAGACGGCGTCGCCTTTCAGACCCTGCTCGGGGTGACCGGTTCGGGCAAGACGTTCACGATGGCCAATGTGATCGCCCGGCTTGGACGTCCAGCCCTGATCCTGGCCCCCAACAAGACACTTGCCGCCCAGCTGTATGCCGAGATGCGGTCTTTTTTCCCGGCCAATGCGGTGGAGTACTTCGTCTCCTATTACGACTACTACCAGCCGGAGGCCTATGTGCCCCAGCGGGATCTGTTCATTGAGAAGGATTCTGCGATCAATGAGCACATTGAGCAGATGCGCCTGTCGGCCACGAAATCCTTGCTCGAGCGTCGCGACACGGTGATCGTTGCCTCCGTCTCCTGCATTTATGGCATCGGTAACCCCGCGGATTACCACCAGATGGTGCTGATCGTGCGACAGGGGGATCGTCTGTCTCAGCGCGAGCTGATTGCTCAGTTGGTCCGCATGCAGTACGACCGCAATGACATTGATTTTTCGCGGGGGAGTTTCCGGGTTCGGGGTGACACGATTGATGTTTTTCCTGCCGAGCATGCGGAGCTTGCTTTACGTATCGAGTTATTTGATGACCAGGTAGAGTCGCTGCAGCTCTTTGATCCTTTGACGGGCAGGATTCGTCAGCGGCTGCCCCGATTTGCGGTCTACCCATCCTCGCATTACGTCACGCCGCGTGATGTGGTGCTCCGGGCCATCGAGACCATCAAGGCGGAGCTGATTGAGCGCTCACGATTTTTTGTTGAGCAGCAGAAGATTGTCGAGGCGCAGCGGATTGAGCAGCGTACGCGTTTTGATATTGAGATGCTCGCTGAGCTCGGTTTTTGCAAAGGCATTGAGAATTACACCCGGCATCTGTCAGGTGCACGTCCGGGTGACCCACCCCCAACGCTGGTCGATTATCTGCCGCGGGATGCGCTGATCTTCATTGATGAAAGCCATGTGACGGTTGGCCAGCTCGGGGGAATGTATCGCGGAGATCGTTCGCGCAAGCAGACCTTAGTCGACTATGGCTTTCGACTGCCATCTGCATTGGATAACCGGCCGTTGAAGTTCGAGGAGTTCGAGCCCAAAATGCGTCAGGCGATTTTTGTCTCCGCAACGCCGGCTGCCTACGAGCTGCAGAAAAGTGGTGGTGCAGTAGTGGAGCAGGTGGTTCGGCCGACTGGTCTGGTCGACCCGGTTGTAGAGGTCAGGCCCGCCGCAACGCAGGTCGATGACCTGCTCGGGGAGATCAAAATCAGGGTGCAGCGGCAGGAGCGCGTTCTGGTCACGACCCTGACCAAACGGATGGCCGAGGACCTCACGGACTACCTTTCGGATAACGGCATCCGGGTCCGTTATCTCCACTCGGATATTGATACGGTGGAGCGCGTCGAGATTCTCCGTGACCTTCGCCTGGGAACCTTTGACGTGCTCGTGGGCATTAACCTGCTTCGAGAGGGGCTTGATCTTCCTGAGGTCTCTCTGGTGGCTATTCTCGATGCGGATAAAGAAGGTTTCCTGCGTTCCGAGCGCAGTCTGATTCAGACAATTGGCAGGGCCGCGCGGCATTTGAATGGACATGCAATTTTGTATGCGGATCGGCTGACCGATTCAATGCGACGTGCAATTGACGAGACCGAGCGCCGTCGGGCCAGGCAGATTGCGTTTAACACCGAGCGGGGTATCACGCCGCGCGGAGTCATGAAGCAGATTCGGGATCTCATTGATGGGGTGGTGGAACCCCGCGGTTCCGATCGACAGGTTGCCAGTACGAATGAGAGCAGTGGCATTGAGCGCTCTCCGCAGGAGATCGCCAAGGAGCTCGGCCGACTGGAAAAGCAGATGCTTGAACATGCGCGGAATCTGGAATTTGAAAAGGCTGCGCAGATTCGGGATCAGCTCACGAAATTAAAACAAGAGGTGTTCGGAGTAGACAAACTGAGAGACTCAATCGAAAAGGTATTGGTATGACGACATTTGAAACAACCGACAAGGAAGTGATCGAGGCGACGCCGTTTGATTCGGCATTGGCGACGGCCCGGCCGCGGATGAGTAAGTCCGCGAAAAAAAGTGATGCGCCGATTGGCATGAAGACCAAAGTGCTGTTTGTCTGCATGGGCAACATCTGCAGATCGCCGACAGCCGCCGGTGTATTTCAGTCTCTGGTCAAGGCGGCGAGCCTGCAGGATTTTGTGGTCTGCGACTCGGCCGGCACCCATGATTTTCATGTGGGCGAGGCGCCCGATCAGCGCGCGGTAAACGCGGCGTCCAAGCGTGGCTATGAGCTCAGTGGGTCAGTTGCCCGTAAGATCCAGCTCTCGGATTTTTCCGAATATGACTACATCCTGGCCATGGACTGGGAGAACCTGGCTCTGCTGCAGCGGATGTGTCCCCGCGGACTCCAGCACAAGCTCCAGCTCTTGATGCGTTTTGCCACGGAGTTCGAGGCGGCGACGATCAATGACCCTTATCACGGCGGGCCGCAGGGGTTTGAGCAGGCGCTGGACTACATCGAGGACGCTTGTAATGGCCTGATGGAGGTGGTGCGCCGACGGGCGACCATGGTGGCGGCGGCCTAAAGGCCGTTTCCATCCTTCTCGGTCCGCAAAACCCTGTTATGCGGCCGGGAATAATTGTCCGAATAGTTGATCAAATTAATGGGAGAAGATAAACTCCCGACTAAATCACTCAATTATTCGGAGAATACGATGAGATTGACGACCAAGGGACGTTTTGCCGTCACGGCGATGATTGATCTGGGGCTCCGTCAAGACAAGGGCCCCGTGACGCTTGCGGCCATTAGCCAGCGCCAGAAGATTTCCTTGTCTTATTTGGAACAGCTGTTTGGCCGTCTGCGCCGTCACGAACTGGTGGAGTCGATGCGCGGTCCCGGCGGGGGCTACAAGCTCGCCCGCGGGGGTAAGGACATCACGGTGGCAGACATCATTTACGCTGTTGACGGAG
>Ga0255181_1000227_pt1 | contig 20545 bp, 20 predicted proteins | sample Atl_Colum_RepC_8_FD_183621 | JGI IMG/M metagenome (GOLD analysis project Ga0255181, IMG submission 183621) | Freshwater microbial communities from Altamaha River, Georgia, United States - Atl_Colum_RepC_8d | ecosystem: Environmental > Aquatic > Freshwater > River | place: USA: Georgia...
GGAGGAGACCACCGTGACGACCAAAGCATTCGCATCCCAGGCCGATTTAGAAGAGAAAAAAGTCAGTTTTGAGCAGCTCTCGGAGCATGCCTGGGCATATACCGCTGAAGGGGATCCGAACACGGGCATCATCATCGGTGATGACTCGGTGATGATCATCGATGCGACCGCCACGCCCGTGATGGCCAAGGGGGTCATCGATCGGGTTCGCAGCCTTACCGATAAGCCGATCAAATACGTTTTGTTAACCCACTATCACGCAGTACGTGTGCTGGGTGCATCTGGCTATCGCGATGCAGGACTTGAGCAGATTATTGCCAGCCGTGACACCTACGATCTGATTGTGGAGCGCGGCCAGCAGGACATGGACTCCGAGATCGGCCGTTTTCCAAGGCTATTTCAGGCGGTGGAATCCGTTCCGGGGCTCACCTGGCCAACGATGACCTTTACCGGTGAGATGTCGCTTTGGATGGGTAAGCTGGAAGTTCAGATCAAGCAACTTGGTGCAGGCCATACCAAGGGGGACACCATCGCCTGGCTGCCTGGTGAAAAGGTGTTGTTCTCGGGAGATCTCGTCGAGTATGACGCCGCCTGTTATGCCGGTGATGCCCATCTTGCCGAGTGGCCAGCAACGCTAGAGCGCCTTGCGAAGCTGAATGCCGCAAAGCTTGTGCCCGGCCGTGGCCCGGCGTTAAAGACTCCGGAAGAGGTTCGCGCGGGAATTTCTTACACCCGTGATTTTGTATCGACGTTGTACAAATCTGCACAGGAGGCCGTGAGGGCCGGCAAGGATCTGAAAGCGACCATGGCCCATGTGCGCGCCAAGATGGATCCAAAATTCGCAAGCGTATTTATTTATGAGCACTGCCTGCCGTTTGATGTGACCCGTGCCTTTGATGAGGCCAGCGGCATCAAACATCCCCGTATCTGGACCGCGCAGCGGGATCAGGAAATGTGGCAGGCATTGCAACAGTAAAGGGGCTACGCGATGTTGTCGACCTATCGCTATCCGAAGTTCGAATACCGTTGTCCTGCTGAGATCGGCCAGCGATCCTCACGCCGCGTCGTTGTGGTGGGTGCGGGCCCGGTGGGCCTGGCCACGGCGGTTGACCTGGCACAGCAGGGATGTGATGTGCTACTACTCGATGATGACAACACGGTATCGGTTGGCTCACGCGGCCTGTGCTACGCCAAGCGCGCCCTTGAGATTCTGGATCGGCTCGGTGCGGGCCAGATGGTGGTCGATAAGGGGGTGTCATGGAATGTCGGCCGCACCTTTAATCGCAATGACGAGGTCTACTCATTTAATCTCTCGCCCGAGCCCGATCATGAGCGGCCTGGCATGATCAACCTACAGCAGTACTATCTTGAAGAGTTCCTGTTGAAAAGGGCCAATGCGCTGCCGAATCTCGAAATCCGGTGGCAGAACAAGGTGGTTGCAGTCGATGCGCGAGAGGCCGATTCCACGATTACTGTGGAGACTGCCGATGGCAACTACATGCTGGATGTCGAGTGGCTGATCGTGGGTGATGGCGCCCGCTCCGGGGTTCGCCGCCTGCTGGGCTTAGACATCGAAGGCCGGGTGTTTCAGGATCGTTTTCTGATTGCTGATGTCGTGATGAAGGCGGATTTTCCTGCAGAGCGCTGGTTCTGGTTTGATCCGCCGTTTCATCCGAATCAGTCCGTTCTTCTGCATCGCGAGGCAGACAATGTCTGGAGAATTGATTTTCAACTCGGCTGGGATGCCGATCCCGAAGAAGAGAAAAAACCAGAGAAGGTGATTCCTCGGATCAAGGCGATGCTTGGCGAGCAGCATGAGTTCGATCTTGAGTGGGTCAGTGTCTACACCTTTCAGTGCCGCAGAATGAAAAGTTTTCGGCATCACCGGATATTTTTTGTGGGTGATGCCGCCCATCAGGTCTCTCCCTTTGGTGCCCGTGGCGCGAATTCCGGTCTGCAGGACTCCGATAATCTGGCCTGGAAGTTAAAGCTGGTAATCGATGGTCATGCTCCCGAGCGGCTATTGGAGTCGTACAACGAAGAGCGGGCGTATGCGGCTGATGAAAACATCATGAACTCCACTCGTTCTACGGACTTCATTACGCCAAAATCCGCCGTGAGCAAGTTATTTCGGAATTCGGTTTTAGATCTCGCGCGGCAGTATCGATTTGCCCGCGCGCTGGTGAATTCAGGCAGGCTCTCGGTGCCATCGTTTCTCTATATGTCCAGCCTCAATACCCCCGACCAGGAGCCTTTTTCCGGCAAGATGATTCCGGGAGCGCCAATGGACGATGCTCCCGTCAGCGATCAGGGCCAGCATGGCTGGCTGCTGCGTCATGTGGCCAATCAATTCATTGTGCTTTTGTATGCCGACCGTGAACCGCCTGCAGATGCCCTGATTACCGATATCAAGGCATGTCGTATCCGGGGAATTGGACTCACCCCGATCGTGATTGCTGCAAATGCGACCGTGGCTGCTGCCTGCACAGACAGTATAAAAGTGCTGATTGATCTTAAGTCTCGGTTTAAAGAGCGGTACGACGCAGAGCAGGGCACTGCCTATCTGGTTCGTCCGGATCAGCATATTGCGGCCCGCTGGCGTAAGCCCACTGTGGATGCGCTTCGGGCCGCGCTGGCTCGGGCTACCTGTAACTAATTGAAAGAGATATCGCCATGCCGTTAATTACAGAGCCCAATTTCAAGGATCTTGAAAAGCCTGTGTTTCGCGAATTCAGCCCCGGAGATGATTTCTACGAGGCATTGATACAGACCCATGAGGGGCTCACCGACGCTCAGAGCCACGAACTAAACGCCAAACTAGTGCTGTTTTTATCCAATCACATTGGCGATTTGCGTATTCTTCGCGAAGCCTTTCGACTCGCCCGTGAATCTGTGATGCCGTCCTAAATACGAAGGGAGCTACTGATGAAGCTATCAAAAATCCACCATGTCGCCTATCGCTGTAAAGATGCGAAACAGACCGTAGAGTGGTATCAGAAGTACCTGAATATGAACTTTGTACTGGCGATTGCAGAAAATGAAGTGCCATCGACCAAAGCTCCTGATCCCTATATGCATGTTTTTCTCGATGCAGGTGGTGGAAATATCTTGGCGTTTTTTGAACTTCCCAATAGCCCCGACATGTCCCGTGATCTGAATACCCCAAACTGGGTCCAGCATTTGGCCTTAGAGGTCGACAGTCTGGATGCATTGCTGGTAGCAAAAGCCCGACTGGAGCAGGATGGCATAGAGGTAATCGGGCCAACCAATCACACCATCTTTAAATCCATCTACTTTTTCGATCCCAATGGCCATCGATTAGAGCTCGCGGTCAACACCGGTACTCCAAAAATGATGCAGGATCTGGATCGTGTGAAGTGGGATATGCTCAATGAGTGGAGTAAAACCAAACGGGCACCCGATCATGCACGCTGGATGCATGACGGATCTGTCCAATAACCGGGGCTACTGACTGTGAGCAAAAAGTCCCAAGGCAGTTGGGTAGAAAGCGCCAATCATCCCGAGACTGATTTCCCAATCGAAAATCTTCCCTATGGAATGTTTTCCCGCAAGACGGGCGATACATCCGCCCGGATTGGAATCGCGATTGGCAATCAGGTGTTGGATTGCGCGCTTGCTGCAGAGATTCTAGGTGCCGATGCGGTCCCGGGTTCCCTGAGGCAAGGAGATTTGAATGGCTTTATGGCGCAGGGAGCATCTGTGCGAAAGGCCTTTCGTGCGCAGGTCACGCGCTGGCTCAGTCCAGGCGCTGCCGAGGCCTCGGCGTTGCGTGCAGCCTTGGTGCCGCGGTCTGATGTCCAGATGCAATTGCCTTGTAAGATCGGTGACTACACCGATTTTTACGCATCGATTCATCATGCCACGGCGGTCGGCAGGCTGTTTCGGCCGGATGCACCACTTCTGCCTAACTACAAGTGGGTGCCAATTGGGTACCACGGCCGTGGATCATCGATTGGTGTCAGCGGCCAGCAGATTGTTCGGCCCACCGGCCAGATTAAGGCCGCTGCAGACGGTGCGCCTCCGGAATTTGGCGCCTGCAGGCGGCTCGATATTGAGCTCGAGGTCGGCGCATTCATCGGCGCAGGAAATGCCCTGGGTGATCCGATTCCGATTGCACACGCAGAAGAGCACCTGTTTGGCTTGTGTGTACTCAATGATTGGTCTGCCAGGGATATCCAGGCCTGGGAGTATCAGCCCTTAGGCCCGTTTCTTGCCAAGAATTTCGCATCAACCATTTCCCCGTGGATCGTCACCATGGAGGCACTTGAGCCTTTTCGAGTACCTGCCGAGCGGTCCGCCGATGATCCCCAGCCCCTGCCCTATATCAACAGTCCCCAGGACCGTAGCCGTGGCGGTATCAATATGGTCCTTGAGTTTTCGTTGCAGACCGAAAAAATGCGTCATGACGGTCAGCCGCCCCAGCGCCTTGCGAAAAGCAATCTGCGCTACGCCTATTGGACATTTGCCCAGATGGTGACCCATCACAGCAGTAATGGCTGCAACCTTCAGGCGGGCGATTTGTTCGGCAGCGGCACCATGTCGGGTCCAGCGCCATCCGAGGCAGGCTCGCTATTAGAGCTCACGTCCGGCGGCAAAGTACCGATCACCCTTGCCAATGGAGAGTCACGCACATTTTTGCAAGACGGCGATGTGGTGGTGTTAAAAGCGTACTGTGAATCGTCAGATGCGGTACGTATCGGACTGGGTGAGTGCGTCGGCCAGATTCTTGCGGCGCGACACTGAATTGATCCCCATGAGTGAATTCGAGAATCAACGCTCGATACAGTCGATTGAGATCGGGGGTCGGCTACTCAATGTACTGGCGTTACATTCCGGACCGATGGGCCTCAAAGAGCTTGCCCAGGCCGCCGACATGACCCCGTCAAAGGCCCATCCGTATCTGGTGAGTTTCGGCCGGCTGGGACTCATCGAACGGGAGCGAGAGTCAGGTCAGTATCGTCTTGGGCCAGCCGCCTTGCAGCTTGGACTGAGCTGCCTGCGACAGCTGGATCCGTTGAAAATTGCCGGGCCCTTGATGGAGGAGTTAGCCGAAAGAATTCATCAGTCGGTGGTGATTGCAGTGTGGGGAAATCTTGGGCCGACAGTCGTTCGAATGATTGAGTCTCATCAGCCGATTCACGTGAATATGCGGGTCGGTACCGTGATGTCGGTTAATCGAACGGCGACCGGTAAGATTTTTGCGGCATTCATGCCAGAGGAAAAACTCGAGACATTAAAAGGTATCGCCCTGGGCGATCGTGTTGCTCAAGGCCAGAAAGTCGTCGATGTTGCCTTGCCGGCACAGGAACTGGCCCGTATTCGGCGCCATGCCATGGCACAGGCCATTGGCCAGCCTATTCCTGGAATTCACGCGTTAAGCGCAGCCGTGTTTGATCAGTTTGGTTCCCTGGCGTTGGCCATCACCGCACTCGGTCCTGCTGAGACTTTTGATGCCGATCTCGATGGACCGATTGCCCGGGCCCTCAAGCATGCGGCCGACCAGATTTCACATCGGCTGGGCCACGCCTTGGGCCGCTCAGCAGCATGAGCGATTACACAGGGGAATGTCGTTAGCGCCCATCATGGTCTGAGCGCGGCCAGAGTGGCGCTTTTTCTTGCCGTACTGCTCGGACTACAGCCGGTATTGACCGATCTATTTATCCCGGCGATGCCTGCCATTCGTCAGGAGTTTTCTGCGCCGAGCATCATGATTCAGGCCACGATGTTTGGAGCGATGATCGCTTTTGGCTTGGGGCAGTTGATCTGGGGTGCGCTCTCCGATCGGGTGGGTAGAAAGCCTGTGTTGCTCTGGGGGCTCTTTCTCTATGTATCGACCGGATTGGCAGGGGCGTTGGCGGTGAGCATGGAGGCGCTGTTGCTATCGCGAATGGTGCAGGGTGCTGCGCTCGGGGCCTCGGTGGTATGTGGGCGCGCCATGGTGCGGGATCTGTATGAGACCGGTGAGGGTGCGCAGGTGCTTGCGCGGGGCCTATCGGGACTCGGGGTTATTGCCATTATCAGTCCGCTGCTTGGTGGTGTGCTCATGGATATCTGGGGGTGGCGAGCCAATATTGTCGCGATTGCCTGTGCGGGGCTGATTGGTTTGGTGATGGTCTGGAGATATGTACCGGAGACGATCGCAAGTAAAAGTGTCCAGGCCACGCAGTGGCAGGGACTCAAAGCCAACTACATCGATATCCTGACCCATCGTGGTTTTCTGTCCTGGTCCTTAGTGGCCTTAAGCACGTATGGCGGTTTGTTTGTCGTGCTCTCTGGCGGACCATTTATTTTTCTGCATTTTCTCGAGGCTTCTGCTACGGAGTTTGGGGCGGCGATTGCGATGGGGTCATCGAGCTATTTGTTAGGTACTTTGGTCTGCCGACGGATGATTCCGAAGCGGGGGCTTCTGGGCACGATGCAGGCGGCCTGCACGATCTCACTGGTGACAGCAGTCTTGGCAATCGTCGTGGGGTGGTTTGAGATCCGCTCGGTAGTACCGGTGCTATTGATGCAGATGCTGTTTGGGTTTGCACACGGATTTCATCAGCCCTGCAGTAACGCGGCTGCCCCAGGCCTTTTCCCAGAGAAGGCCGGCACTGCATCATCGTGGGTAGGCCTACTGATGGCCCTAGCCGGCGTGACGACGGGCCTTTATCTTTCTGTGAGTCTTGATGGGGGTATCCGGCCCTATGCCTGGGGCGTCGCCTTTTGGTGTCTATTGCTCGTACTCGCCGGCCGGTGGATTGTGCCCCGATTCATCACATCAGCCCGACGGGTGAAATAGCTGCTACGCAGTTCACTACAGCTTGAGTGTGAATGCGTCAGATCTGTCTTAGATCAAGAAATCATTGATTTGAGAGGGGCGCTTTGAGACTTCGGTACGGAATCGGCTTGGCGCATATCCGGTGAGTTTTTTAAAGAAGCGGCAAAAATAAGCGGGATCAGTAAATCCCAATTCATAAGAGAGCTGTGAGATCGAGGTGCCGGTATAGACCAGCTTTCTTCTTGCCTCGAGTAGAAGGCGCGACTGAATCAGTCCAAATGCCGTCTGCTGAAATCTGTGCTGGCAGAGTCGATTTAGTCGGCTTTCTGTGAGATTGAGTTGGCGCGCATAGTCTTGCACCGGCCAGTGCTTGGTGAAGTGTGCCTCGAGTAAAGTACGAAATTGATCTGTAAGATCCGCAGCGTGATCATTAGATTCCTGCTCGGATCGCAGCCGCTCACGTACCAGGAGCAGTAGTAGTGCACGAATTAGCCAGACAAAGAACCGAGTGCTTGCAGCGCCTGGGGCACGGAACTCGATATCGATCTGTTCCAAGAGACTGCGGAATCGTTGTATGGACTGATCGGTGCGATTCAGGCCAATGACATCGGCTTCGGTGCGCAGTACGGAAAACATTCGACTGGCCTCTTCAGACTGGCCTGCAAGTCCGTCCGCATCCAGCGTCAGAACATAGCCCTCGGTCTGTGGCAGAAACTTAAAGGCATGAATCACCCGAGGGGGAATCACCACCGCCAGCGGCGACTCATAGTCCTGCTCGCTGCCGTCTAACTGGATCCGTGCGGTTCCCGAAAAAACAAACAAGAACTGGAGCAGGCCCTCATGGGTGTGAGATTCAATCTGCCAGTTTCGTGCAGCGCTACGCGCCGAGATTTCTTCGATATGAATAAATTCGGGGGAGACTGAGGTCTGGGCCTCGCCGTAGAGCGAGAAAGTCGGCGCCAGAACTGGGCTGGGAGAGGTCGAGACGTGATTTTTTTGCAATTCTGTCCCCGGTTTTCCTCAATTTTCGGCCTAATTTGTAAAAAAAGTACAAGTTTTTGACTAAATTGTCCATTCGCCCAGGCCCGCATTGGGTCTAGCCTGTAGCCAACGCCAGCGGTCCCGGTCGATACCGGGTCGGGCGGGTCGAAAAATAACGATCAAAACAGGAGACTCGGTCATGTTTAGCTTTGATCCCTATTCGCCAGCGGTGGATGCAGATCCGTTTCCGTTTTACAAGACGCTTCGAGATGAGCACCCCGCTTTTTGGAGTCGAGAGGCCAATATGTGGGTCCTGTCTCGGTATACAGACATCGTCACAGCGCTTAACGACTGGCAGACATTTTCTTCAGCAAAGGGCAACCTCATGACCGAGCTGCCCAATCGGGCAGGCAACACGCTGGGCACCACAGATCCCCCCCGACACGATCGGCTGCGCGGCCTGATTCAGCATGCCTTTATGCGTCGCAATCTGGAGAGTCTCGCAGAACCGATCCGTGAGATTGCACGCTCCGTAGCCGAGCCGCTTGCCGATCAGGATCAATTTGATTTCATTACCGAATTCTCATCACAGTTCACCGTCAAGGTGTTGTGGGCAGTTCTCGGTCTGCCGACCGGCGACGAGGCCACTGCGCGTGAAAAGGCCGTCTTGATGGTCCAGTCCGATCCCGCCACACGCACGAAGGGACCGGAGCATCTTGCCGCCTATCAATGGATGCAGGATTACGCCGCACAGGTGATTGCAGAGCGGCGCAAGAATCCCAAGGACGATCTAATTTCTCATTTCTCGATGGCAGAGATTGATGGAGATCGGCTCGATGAGCGCGAGGTATTGCTTACGACCACCACGCTGATTATGGCGGGCGTGGAGTCTTTGGCGGGTTTCATGTCGATGTTTATTTATAACCTGGCCGACCACCCAGAGGCCCGACGCCAGTGCGTGGCGAATCCTTCTTTGTTACCGGATGCGATGGAAGAATCCCTGCGGTACAACACATCCGCACAACGCTTTCGTCGCTGCCTGCAAAAAGATCTCGAACTGCATGGGCAGAAGATGAAGGCCGGCGATTTCGTCTGCCTGGCCTATGGCGCGGGTAATCGAGATGAGCGCCAGTTTCCGAATGCAGACGTGTATGACATTGGCCGTAAGCCTCGGGGCCATCTCGGGTTCGGCGGTGGCGTACATGCCTGCCTTGGAACGATGATTGCGCGTCTTGCCGTGAAGACTGCAATGGAAGAATTTCACAAGATCGTACCCGACTATCGGAGGGCCGCTGATCAACTGCCATGGATACCGTCTTCGACGTTCCGCAGTCCGATGCGGCTCGACCTGGTCAAGATTCATTAATAACGAACGAAGGAAATATGATGCCCAAGGTAACGTATATCGAACCCTCCGGAAACCAGGTCACCATTGATGTTCCTGTCGGCTGGAGCCTGATGCAGGCGGCAACCAGCAATGGCGTCGAGGGCATCGAGGCAGAGTGTGGTGGCTCTTGTGCCTGCGCAACCTGCCATTGCTATATTGAATCTCATGCCGATCAGGTGCCGGCTGCAGAGCAGGGTGAGCGTGACATGCTCCAAAACGCGGTTGCGGAGATTCGTGCCAATAGCCGTCTGTCGTGTCAGATCAAAATGTCAGAGAATCTCGAAGGTCTCGTGGTGAGACTTCCCGAGACTCAGATATAGGTCAGCGCTGCGTTGAGTTGCGAAGTGCCTATGAATCTTCCCATTGTCATCATCGGTGCCGGCCAGGCTGGCCTGCAGGCTGCTGAGGCAATCCGTACCGAAGGCTGGCAGGGTGACGTCATCCTGCTGGGAGACGAGCCCCATGCGCCTTATCATCGGCCGCCGCTCTCAAAGGCATATCTATCGGGGGAGTCTTCTGCTGAGCAGCTCACGATGCGCGGGCCCGATGCCCTGGCCCGAAAGCAAATTACCCTGCGTACTGGTATTCGTGTCGAGCGGATTGATCGGGCAGAGAGAACATTACATTTCAGTCACGGCAGCAGCCTGCCGTATCACCGTCTGGTGCTTGCTACCGGCGCCCGCACCCGCCAGCTCGCAGGCGCTGACCTGCAGGGTGTATTCGCACTGCGTACTCTAGATGACGCCACCCGTATTGCTCAGGCCTTGGAAGCGGCAGACAGTATCGCTGTGATTGGGGGTGGTTTTATCGGCCTTGAGTTTGCGGCAATCGCCCGAAAAAAAGGAAAGTCAGTTACCGTCATTGAGGCGGCCGACCGTCTCATGGCAAGGGCGGTCTCGGCCCAGATCTCCGAGATTTATGCGCGGCTTCACACCGAGCGAGGGGTATCCCTGCGGTTAGGGTCGGGAGTCTCTGGATTTGTATCGGCAAATGGTGCGGTATCTGGTGTGACTCTTAGTGATGGCAGCATCATCAGCGCAGATCTGGTAGTCGTTGGCGTTGGTGTGATTCCCAATCAGGAACTTGCCGATGCCGCAGGGGTGATCTGCGAGTCAGGTGTAATTGTCGATTCCAGTGGCCGCACCTCTGATCCGTTTATTTTTGCCTGCGGAGATTGCACCGCTACGCGTCTTGCAGACGGGCGTCTGCGGCGCCTTGAGTCGGTACAAAATGCAATTGAACAGGCTAAGGCATGCGCAGCCACGATCATGGGTAAGGAGCGTCCGTTTTCAGCAGCGCCCTGGTTCTGGTCCGATCAGTACGATGTGAAACTTCAGATGGTGGGCACATCTGCAGACCACGATCTGTCGGTGATTCGTGGTGATGTGGCGACTTACAAGTGCTCGATCTTTTATTTTCGTGACACAACTCTCATTGGACTGGATAGCCTGAATCGGCCGCAGGACCATATGGCCGGGCGCAGACTGCTGGATCAGCAGGTCTTCCTTACGCCTGAGCAAGCTGCAGACGAGGGTGTTGCTCTGGCTGGCCTACTTCCGAAACAGGCTACATCGTGATGCCGCTGACAGGCGTTTCCTCGATGGCTTCCCGACAGGTTCTGACGGCCTTGGCCGAGCAGTGGCGCGTGATTAGTGGTCAGTCGCTGTCGCTTATCGCAGCCGGTGGGGTCGATGTCGCTAAACGCATCCGTGCAGGAGAAGAATTCGACCTCGTGTTTCTGGCAAATGACGCACTGACATCGCTTCAGGACGAAGGGTTCTTATTAACCGGATCCTTAAGACCGCTGATGCGATCGGGGATAGCGCTCGCTGTTCGCGATGGAGATACGCTGCCCGATATCTCCAGCGAAGAGGCCTTGAGATCGACGGTATTGGCAGCACCTTCCATTGGCTACTCGACCGGTCCGAGCGGATCCGCGTTACTGGCCCTATTTCAGCGTTGGGGCGTGGTGGATACTCTGAAGGATCGCCTGGTCCAGGCACCGGCGGGTGTTCCTGTGGGCCAGTTGGTTGCCCAGGGTAAGGTGGCGATCGGGTTTCAGCAGCAATCAGAACTCATGGGCCTGGCGGGCATTACTCTGGTCGGTTCCTTACCGGATACCGTTCAGATCGACACCGTTTTTTCTGGTGCTATCGCGCGCTCTTGTCTAGACGCAGAACGACAGACCCAGGCGGCCGCTGTGCTGGAGTTCGTGGCATCGGCTAAAGCGGGGTCCGTGATCACACACTATGGCATGAAGCCCGCCTGATTACTTACTGAGAACATCATTATGAGTCTTCAAAAGCCCTTAATCATCGATGTCCATGGACACTACACGACTGCCCCGAAGGCGTTAGAAGAGTGGAGAAATAAACAGATTGCGGGGATCAAGGATCCGACCGTGATGCCCAAGGTGGCGGACCTCAAGATCAGCGACGACGAACTGCGTGAGTCAATTGAGTTAAACCAGCTTGCCAAGATGAAAGAGCGTGGATCCGATCTCACAATCTTCAGTCCCCGGGCAAGTTTTATGGCCCATCACATTGGGGATGTGAATATCTCCTCGACATGGGCGTCGATTTGTAACGAGCTTTGCTATCGGGTCTCTCAGCTTTTTCCGGATCATTTTATTGGCGCAGCGATGCTGCCGCAGTCTCCGGGTGTTGATCCCAAGACCTGCCTGGCCGAGATCGACCGCTGTGTTCATGACTATGGAATGGTCGGAATCAATCTGAATCCCGATCCGTCAGGGGGTCACTGGAATAGCCCGCCTCTGACTGACCGCCACTGGTATCCAATCTATGAAAAAATGGTAGAGCTGAATATTCCGGCAATGATTCATGTCTCCACAAGCTGTAACGCCTGCTTTCACACCACCGGTGCCCACTACATCAACGCCGATACCACCGCCGTGATGCAGCTGATTCAGGGTGATCTATTTAAAGATTTTCCTACGCTGAAATTTGTCATTCCTCATGGGGGTGGGGCAGCGCCATATCACTGGGGCAGGTATCGTGGTCTTGCCCAGGAGCTCAAGAAACCGCTCTTGGTGGAACACCTGCTGAAAAATATCTTCTTTGACACCTGTGTCTATCACCAGCCAGGTATTGATCTGCTCACCAAGGTGATCCCTGTAGACAATATCCTGTTTGCGTCCGAAATGATTGGGGCGGTCCGCGGGATTGATCCTGAGACCGGCCACTACTATGACGACACCAAGCGCTATGTTCTGGCTACACCCCATTTAAGCCAGGAGCAGCGCTATAAGGTCTTTGAGGCAAACGCACGGCGCGTCTATTCTCGGCTGGATAAGGCCTTAAAAATGAAAGGACTCTGATATGCACGAACTGGGTATTGTTTATCGGAATATCGTGCGTGCCGATCGGCAGGCTGCCGATGGCCTGGCGAGTCTGGGTTCTGCGACAGTGCACGAGGCCATGGGCAGGGTCGGCCTGCTTCAGCCCTATATTCGTCCAATCCAGCGTGGTGTGCAGGTCTCTGGCACCGCGGTCACGGTGCTGCTGCATCCGGGTGATAACTGGATGATGCATGTGGCTGCCGAGCAGATTCAGCCGGGAGACATTGTGGTTGCGGCCATCACGGCGGAGTGCACGGACGGCTATTTTGGCGATCTGCTGGCTACAAGTTTTCAGGCCCGTGGCGCAAGGGCGTTGGTGATTGATGCCGGTGTGCGAGATGTCAAGACATTAAACGAAATGGCGTTTCCAGTCTGGAGTAAGTGCATTTCGAGTAAAGGCTGCATTAAAGAGACGCTGGGGTCTGTGAATATTCCGGTGGTCTGTGCAGGCATGCTGGTCAACCCCGGCGATGTCATCGTAGCTGACGATGATGGCGTGGTCTGTGTTCCAAAAGCCATTGCTGGTGAGACTCTGAAGGCGGCGCGTGCCCGCGAGGCCAACGAGGGGGCTAAGCGGGATAAGCTCGCCAGCGGCGTACTGGGGCTGGATATGTACAGTATGCGCGAACCGCTTGCCAAAAAAGGTCTGAAATACATCGACTAAGGATGTCTGAATGAGCATGACGACTACCGGTGCGTTTGTGAAGACTGCGGGATGGCTGGACTGGTTTTCTGGTCCCTCTATTCCAAGGTTTAAAGTACCTGCCAACGCGGTAGATGCCCACTGCCATGTCTTTGGCCCGGGCCACCTTTTTCCCTACGCCCCAGAGCGCAAATACACGCCATGTGATGCTTCAAAAGATCAGCTCTTTGCGCTACGGGATCATCTCGGTTTTTCTCGTAATGTGGTGGTACAGGCGACCTGTCATGGGGCGGATAACCGTGCGATGGTCGATGCATTGGTGCATAGCCAGGGCCGTGCCCGGGGTGTGGCAACCGTTCGTCGCAGCATTACTGATGCTGAGCTCCAGGCCATGCATGATGCCGGCGTGCGGGGCGTACGGTTTAATTTCGTAAAAAGACTTGTGGATTTCACGCCGAAGGATGAGCTGCTCGAGATCGCTGGCCGAATTGCAAATTGGAACTGGCATGTCGTGATCTACTTTGAGGCGGTGGATCTTCCAGAGCTTTGGGATTTTTTTACAGCCCTGCCGACTGCTGTGGTGGTCGATCATATGGGCCGGCCCGATGTCCGCAAACCTCTTGATGGTCCGGAATTTGGTCTTTTTTTAAGGTTGTTGCGTGAACACCCGAATATCTGGAGTAAGGTCAGTTGCCCCGAGCGGCTCTCGGTCTCGGGGCCTCCCGCATTACACGGCGAGCAATCGGCTTACCAGGATGTGGTTCCTTTTGCCCGGACTGTCGTTGAAGAATTCTCCGATCGCGTACTCTGGGGCACGGACTGGCCGCACCCCAATCTGAAAGGCCATATGCCCGATGATGGTCTGCTGGTCGACTTCATTCCGCATATCGCCCCAACCCTTGAATTGCAGAGGCGACTTCTTGTTGATAACCCCATGCGGCTTTACTGGCCCGAGGAGTGTTAGACCATGGCGTTAGATAAACCCTATCTGGATATACCAGGAACTATCATTTTTGATGCGGACCAATCCCGTAAAGGCTATTGGCTCAATCAGTTCTGCATGTCCCTCATGAAGGCGGATAATCGCGCGCGTTTCAAGGCCAACGAACGGGCTTATCTAGATGAATGGCCCATGACCGAAGAACAAAAGCAGGCGGTACTGGCGCGTGATCTGAACTGGTGTATGCGGCTTGGTGGAAATATTTATTTTCTTGCCAAGGTCGGCGCGACCGATGGGCTGAGCTTTCAGCAGATGGCCGGCAGCATGACCGGCATGACAGAGCAGGAGTATCGCGACATGATGATCCGTGGCGGCCGCTCGGTGCAGGGTAACCGGTATCTTGGCGAGGACGGCGATGCCCAGCCGCATCGTCAGCCCCAGGGCCGTAACGCTCAATCAGATCAAAAAGGGGGTGCCTAGATGGCGCGAATTACCGCTTCTGTGTATACCTCGCATGTGCCCGCAATCGGTGCCGCTATTGATTTGGGCAAGACCGCCGAAGAGTATTGGAAACCGGTTTTCGCAGGCTATGACTTCTCTAAGCAATGGATTCAAGACCAAAAGCCTGATGTGATTTTTCTGGTCTATAACGATCACGCTACGGCATTCTCATTAGAGCTGATCCCAACGTTTGCCCTGGGCACCGGCCCTCAGTTCACGCCTGCAGATGAGGGTTATGGCCCCAGGCCCGTACCTGTTGTCTTCGGCCATCCAGAGCTTGCATCGCACATTGCTCAGTCCGTGATCCAGGATGACTTTGATCTGACATTGGTCAATAAGATGGACGTTGATCATGGGCTGACGGTACCGCTATCGCTGATGTTTGGACAGCTGGATGCCTGGCCGTGCAGGGTGATTCCGTTTGCGGTGAATGTAGTGCAGTATCCCGTGCCTTCGGGCAGGCGATGTTTTATGCTTGGCCAGGCGATCCGTAAGGCCATCGAGTCTTTTGACCAGGATCTCAATGTCCAGATCTGGGGCACTGGGGGGATGAGCCATCAGCTGCAGGGTGCGCGTGCCGGGCTGATTAATGCAGCCTGGGATAACCAGTTTCTGGATCGTCTGATTGATGATCCCACCGGCCTGTCTCAAGTGCCCCACATTGACTACGTACGTGAGGCCGGCTCCGAGGGCATCGAGCTCGTCATGTGGCTGATCGCCCGTGGTGCTATGGCGGACGTAGCGGGCGGACAAAAGCCAACCCTTCGTCATCGATTTTTTCATGTACCTGCCTCTAACACAGCGGTGGGCCATTTAATTCTGGAGAACGCGACAACATGAGCGAATCTATCGGCATTGCGCTGGCCGGTCCCGGGGCTTTCGGCCAGAAACACCTGGATGCGTTAAAAAATATTGATGGTGTCCGTGTCGTTTCCTTAATCGGACGCAATCTTGAGCAGGCAAAGGAAGTGGCAGCCAAGTATGGCGCCACTCATGTCACTCAGGATCTGGCGGAGTCGCTCGCCCGGCCGGATGTGGATGCCGTGATCCTCTGTACGCCAACCCAGATACATGCAGCGCAGGCCATCCAATGTCTGCGGGCGGGTAAGCATGTTCAGGTAGAAATTCCGATGGCGGACTCCTGGGCGGATGCCCAGGCATTGGTGCGCGCACAGAAAGAAACAGGACGGGTCGCGATGGTCGGGCATACCCGAAGATTTAATCCGAGCCATCAGTGGGTACATCAGAATATTACCGCTGGGAAGTACAACATTCAGCAGATGGATGTACAGACGTATTTCTTCAGACGCACCAATATAAATGCACTGGGACAGCCACGCAGCTGGACAGATCACCTGTTGTGGCACCATGCAGCCCACACTGTAGATTTGTTTGCATATCAGACCGGCTCGCCCATCGTGAAGGCCAATGCACTTCAGGGACCGATACATCCGGAATTAAAAATTGCCATGGATATGTCGATTCAGCTAAAGACCGCCAACGGTGCGATCTGCACACTATCACTGTCGTTTAACAACGATGGTCCTCTGGGTACATTCTTTAGATACATTGGCGATTCGGGCACCTATATCGCCCGTTACGATGATCTGTTTAATGGCAAAGAAGAAAAAATCGATGTCTCGAGGGTTGATGTTTCGATGAATGGTATTGAGTTACAGGACCGCGAGTTCATTGCTGCGATTCGAGAGAACCGCGAACCCAACGCCTCTGTGCATCGCGTGCTTGACTGTTATCGGGTGCTGGGTGAACTGGAGCAGCAGCTCATTTAATCGGGGAGGTCTGACAGTGAATCAACGGCGCGCCCTGGGGGATGGTTCAGTGTTTTCGGTGGGTCTCGGCTGTATGAATGTGAGTCATGCCTATGGCGACCTGCCCGATGCGGAGTCGGCCGGATGGCTTTTTCTTGCGGCGATCGATCAGGGCGTAGATTTTTTTGATACCGCCGCCCTCTACGGATTCGGTGAAAATGAAAAACTTCTAGGCCGATTTTTGAAACATCATCGACATCGTTTTGTGCTGGCCAGCAAGTGCGGCATGACGGGGGTTAATGGAAAACGTGTGATTGATGGTCGGCCAGAGACTATCAAGGCTACCTGTGATCAGGCACTGGCACGTCTGCAGACGGATGTCATTGATCTTTATTATCTGCATCGCCTTGACTTTGCTGTGCCCATCGAAGAAAGCGTGGGCGCCCTATCCGATCTGGTGAAGGCCGGAAAGATTCGTGGAGTGGGGCTGTCCGAGGTGTCCGCAGAGACTATTCGCAAGGCCCACGCGGTGCATCCGATCATGGCAGTGCAAAGCGAGTATTCCTTATGGACACGGGAGCCGGAGATCGCTGTCATCCAGGCCTGCCGTGATATTGGGGCTGCGTTTGTCGCCTTTAGTCCACTCGGACGTGGTTTTTTCGGCGGTGAGCTCACCGATCCAGGGTCGCAACTTCAGCGCGGTGATATTCGGCTACAGATGCCGCGATTCATGGCAGAGAATTATCCGCACAACCTTCAGTTGTTACCCCAGCTAAGATCGATTGCAGATCAGGCTGGCTGCACCATGGCCCAGCTTGCTCTGGCCTGGATCCTTAACCGCTATCCCGAGATGCTGGTGATTCCCGGGACACGATCGATAGATCACTTGCGGGATAACGTAGCGGCAGCGAGTATTGTGCTTGATACAAGTGTCATGACAGCGTTAGATCAATTGGTCAATCGCCAAACGGTTTCTGGTGAGCGGTATAACCAAGCGACACAAGAGGAAATCGACACCGAACAGTTTCTGGATCGCTAGTGCTGCTGCCGATGGAGCGGGCGCTGGGCCAAGGCCAGAACCGCACCCAGGAGAATAATTGCAGATGAAAGGGTGAGTCCCCCTCGTAGTGATCCGCTGATATCTGCCATCCATCCGCTGGTCAGCGGTGCAATCACCTGACTTAGGCCAAAGGCAATTGTGAAGGTGGCCATAGCAGAACCCCATGCAGGCCGGGGTAATGAGTGTTTAATCAGTGCGCTTACCGATGCGGGTACGTTAAACATTCCAAGACCAAAGAGTGCGGCCGAGCACTGCATCGTAAAAAGTTGCCATGATGGATCTACCGGCAAGACAGGTAGCCCTGCGCCGATCCCGAGCGTCAGCATGATGGCAGCCATGGGTCGGCCGCCCCGCCAACGCTCCAGTGGGCCGGACCACACCAATGGGGAGAGAATGGTTGTGAGTCCAAGCATGGACCACATGATGGCGACATCACCGCTGGTTGCGCCCTGGATCCTTAGCCAGGCAATGATAAAGGTCATATAGACGATATAGCCAAGCCCAAAGCAGATATAGGACAGAAACGCTGCCAGCATAGGAGAAAGCGGCCATGCTGCACTTCCGGCAGCGTGGCTTGGCTCTTCAATCTGATTGACACAGGTCTGTGAAATCGCGGTCATGATTGCAGCCGCAATTCCCATAGCAATCCAGATGCTTGGCCATCCTGCAGCGCCTTCGGCATCGAGCCATAGCGGAACAAAGGCCCCGCAGAGAATAAGTCCGAGCCCAGCGCCACCGAAATAAATGGTGATGCAGCGGGCGCTCCATTTGGGGTCTTGGGCGACGATATTTCCCGCCAAAGCGCCGCCACAGATAAAGGCGGCGGCTCCGCCAATACCACCTGCGATACGGCAGGCTGCGAGTGACCAAAGGTCATGGACCAACCCTGTGACGATTAGGGCAGCTGCGGTCAGTATCATCCCCTGACGAAACAACACCTTGTTTCCCCAGTGGTTCACAAGCAGCCGGGTCAAGATTGCGCCCAAAAGATAGCCCAGCGCATTGGCGGTATTCAGTAAGCCTGCCTGTGAGAAATTAAACGCCAGATCCTCCCGCATCGCGGGAAGCACCAGGGCATAGGCGAACCGGGCAAACGAGTTCGAGACCGTCGGCCCGAGCGATAGTCCGGCGGCAAGCAGAATGATTCGGGATGGGTGCACACGACTCCTTTGGCCGGGTTGCATCAGCGCCTGATACTGGCGATGTCGACAACTGAAAGTTTACCGCTGATTAAGTGGATGACGACGCAGGAAGTGGGCAAACCAGAGTGAGAGTAGTGGCAGTGCAATTGCCGAAATCCAGAACAGCGGTGTAAACCCAGCAAAATCGACCAGAGCCCCAGCCGCGCTGATTCCTATTGATTGTCCGATAAACAGAGAGCATGCAAACAGTGACACCGCCGTACCGCGGGACGCGGGGGCCATCTGTGTGGCGTGAGTCTGTAGTGTGTTGTGCAACATGTAAAGACCGAGTCCCATTGCAAAAATTCCTGTCGCGGGAATGATCCAGTGCACCTGAACCAGTACCAGCAAAAAGGCGATTCCCAGGAGCCCCCCGCCTGCCCAGACAAGTCCGGTTTCTTTTAGCCTGGTCAGCATCATCCGCGCGGTACTGGCATACAACAGCCCGCCAAGACCGAATCCGGACATCATCAGGCCCGCAAGACTTAATGGAATATCAAGTTCTAGGTGCAGATAGGCGGGAATAAACACCATGGCGCCATAAAGAAATACCCCCTCGATTCCTGTGATGCATAAAATGAACAGGGCCCAGCGATTCGAAAAGACGTTTATAAAATGGCGGTGTGCCTTGGTAGCCGGTCCCGTCTCGGGCTGGTGAATAATCCGTTGGGCTGTGCCGGAGGCCATGAGAAGCGCGAGACATGTCAGGTAAAGGGCGGCCACCACCAGAAAGCTTCCGCGCCATTGGCCAAAATCGGCATAAAAACCGCCAATAATCTGCCCGCCAATCACACCCCCAAGAACGCCGTATAGAAATTTTGCGAGGGTAGGCTGACGTTCCTGATAGGCAACAGTCTCGCCGATCCAGGCCATTGATAGAGGCACAATCCCCGCTGTAGTCGCGCCGGAGACGGCCCGCCAGAACACGATCGCATCAAATTGCTGCGAAAAACTCACACCGCAGTTTGCGATTACGGATAAAAGCAGTGCCCATCCCAAGATATAGAGCTTCCCGAAACGATCTGCAAGCGGGCCGAATAAGAATTGGCTGATCCCATAGGAAATAGCAAACGCACCCGCGATCACCGATGCGTCACCGGTGGGAATCTGAAACTCTTCGGAGATCACTGGCAGCAAAGGATCGGAGATTCTCATCGAGACCATGCTGCAAAACGCTGCGAGTGTCACGACAAGAATGCCAGATGGACGGCCTTTTATGACCAAAATTAACACTTTCTTAGAAAAATATTGCTGCGAATGCCTAGGTTTTTCCGGCAGATTTTTTCATAATGCTGAAAAAATCCTCAGACTTTAAGGACAGTGATGATGCGCTGTAAGCTAATGTCCAAGACGTCATCAAGTGTAAGGGGTTTTGCGGTCTCGCGGGAGGGGTTTGAAAACATCAGGGTTTGGTGTTCAAATTCATCCGGTATATAAGCTCAATAAGCTGTAAAAAAGGGGGAAACATGCCAGGCCTGCTACCGGATATCGATCCAGACGGACTCTTAGAGTTCTCTGTTGTGTATACAGATCGCGCTCTGAATCATATGTCAAAGCGCTTCCAGAGCGTTGTCTGTGACATCTCGTCTATGCTCAAGGAAGTTTATTCGGCGCGCTCGGCGATTCTGGTGCCGGGCAGCGGCACCTTTGGTATGGAGGCGGTTGCCCGCCAGTTTGCGACCAAGAAAAAGGTGGTCATTGTTCGTAATGGCTGGTTCAGTTATCGCTGGTCCCAGATTATTGAAATTGGAGCAATTACTGATCAGGTGGTGGTGCTCAAGGCTCAGCGTGTGGCCCAGGCATCAGAATCCGCATGGATTCCTCATCCGATCGAGGCGGTGGAGTCAGTGATTGCCCGCGAACGCCCGGCGGTGGTCTTTGCGCCGCATGTCGAGACCTCCGCAGGCATGATCCTGCCGGATGAATACCTCTCTCGTCTTG
>Ga0255181_1000249_pt1 | contig 19284 bp, 21 predicted proteins | sample Atl_Colum_RepC_8_FD_183621 | JGI IMG/M metagenome (GOLD analysis project Ga0255181, IMG submission 183621) | Freshwater microbial communities from Altamaha River, Georgia, United States - Atl_Colum_RepC_8d | ecosystem: Environmental > Aquatic > Freshwater > River | place: USA: Georgia...
CGATTCGACGCAGCCACTTCACCCAGGACACGCCTTGAATTCCCGGCACCACTAGTCTCAGCGGATAGCCGTTTTCTGGCCGCAGCATCTCGCCATTCATGCCATACGCCACAATTACATCATCCAAGGCGCGATCGAGGGGAATCGTTCGGGTCATGGAGGAGCCATCGGCGCCCTCCCCAAGAATGTATTTGGCCTGCTTACGATCAATCCCACAATCGTCGAGCAGCACAGAGAGCGGAACCCCCGTAAATTCGCTGCATGAGACCATTCCATGGGAGTACTGTACGGTTGGCACCGCCACATTGCCCCATTCCATCGCTGTGTTAGCACCACACTCAATGAAGTGAATTCGGGATACGGAAGGCAGCCGCATCAGGTCGTCCATCGTGTAGACCTTTGGATTCTTCACCAGACCCATCACCATGAGGCGATGTTTGCTCGGGTCAATATCCCACCAGCCCTGATGGTGTCGCTCAAAATGAAGACCACTTGGCGTGATGATGCCGAAGGTTCCCTGTAGCGGTGTGAAGGCTACCGATGCTGCAGATACTCGGGTCAAGCCCGGGCTCTCTCGCCGCTGAAGGCCTTTTTCATACTGTGATGGAGCGCCATAAGGGTTGGCAGCAACCGGCATCCCAAGACCAGTCGAGTGCGCGGGAAGCTGCAGAATGTTCGGATCGCCCGCACCCACTGCGGCCTGTGCCTGAGCGGATGCCTGCAGACCCAGTCCAGCGAAAGTCGCAGCCGCCGTGGAGACCGAGGCCGCCAGAAATTTGCGGCGCATGGTCTCGGGTGATTTCTCATCGCCCTGACCCAGAAAATTCTCAGGTGCCTTCAGCAAGCGCCCAGACTTCTTTACTTCGGTTGACATCCAACCCTCCCTTTCTTGTTCTATGTGACCGTCCAGTACAACCCGATCATCTGTTAACCCTTCTCTGTTAACCCGATCGCCAACCGGACACACACAAGGCGACATAGCTCCACGATCGTAGGGTCTGACACGGCGTAAAACACTGAGGTCCCCGCCCGACGGCGAGACAGCACCCCTGAGCGATTTAAAAGCGCCAAATGTCGCGATACGTTTGGCTGTGGCAGTCCCGTCCGCTCAACCACCTGCTGCACGGACAGCTCCTCGTAGCAGACCGCTCGGAGGATCCTCAAACGCGAGGGCTCGGACAGCAGGGAAAAGTACGCGGAGGCCCGTTCCAGCAGCCGGGACAACTGAGCCGCATCTAAGGCGGGGCCAGGGCCTGGATCAAAAAGACCTGCGGAATCGAAATGAGAGGAAGACATTGCTTTACCTTATGCGTATACGCGCATATAGTCAACCCCAGCCTCACGCCCGGCTAAAAACCTATCTCATCCGTAATACAAGTCTCAAAATTGCAGCCGCGGGCGTTATTCCTAGACCCCTCTCGCTCAGCGGAACCACAGCCATCGATAAGATGCGGACATTAACTTTTTCTCTATTAAGAATTGGGAGCAATCTGTCTCAGAAATCCCCGCATCGGGTCAACTCTCCGAGACATTAGAGTGCGCTGAGTCTTTTTAGGTGTTCGGGCTCGTTAAAGTCGTTTGTGCAATAGTAGGCCCGTGGCGAAAACTCAATCCACCCAATTGATTCCTGCTGCAAGGCTCACCCCCACTCTGCGTGCCGCCAGAGGGCAGTCTGTCGCGGTAGCCGCATTCCTGACATCCCCCCGCTGCCCCTGGTGCATCGCGTTACAACAGGAACAGATCGAACCACGTCTACGTGCGGACCATCCAACCAAGTTATGGATCATTGAACTCAACATCGATGACCCAACAGAATTTACTCTTCCGGACAATCGCCGCCGATCCGCGAGGCAGTGGGGTGAGCCACTGGGGCTGAACCTTACCCCCACGATTGCCATGCTCGACCAGACAGCAAAGCCGCTGCTGCCACCCCTGAAAGGCTACTCCTCGAGAGACTTTTATGCGGCTTATCTAGAGGATCAGATCACCGCGGCGGCCAAATACTGGCAGAATCTCCGCTAGTCATGAGCACGCCTGATCCCACACCCTCTTTCACCGTCAAGGACCATCCCCAACGTCTCGCCCTCCACAACGAGGTGCACGCCAGGCCGCCTATTCCGCTCTGGTCCAATGAGCGAATTGTGAGCCAAGCATTAACGCTGGACACCTTGAGCCGACGTGAGCACATATCCTGGATCGAACAAGCCTCCGCCGCCTTTCCTCCACTTCAAAAAAGTATTCAGCAACAGTCGATCAGGGTATTACGTCTTTCAGATGAGCCCTCTCGGATTCTTCTGAAATGGGAAATGCACGGCGAATTTCTGGTCATCACACTATTTGCCCAGCAGCAAGATGCTGCCCATATCGAGAGCCGATCAGATCTGCTGGTGCGAGTGAACACCCTGCTGACCCGAAATGGGCTGACATCACTGCAGGACCTTGGCGGACAACGGCTTGTCGCAATTGATCTTGTTCTTGAGGAAGCCACATCAGATCTCGATGCATTTGAGATCGCTAAACGGTTTAACGACAACACGCTTCTGGGCAGTGTGATCACGTCGAACCAGAATGCCCAGCTCTGGACTGACCTACAGCTGGACAACGAAGGCTTCGTCTGTATGTTGATTCGCGGCAGGAAGATGGGCAGCAGACAGGCTGGGCGGGCTGTACAGCGGCTTATCGATATTGAGAACTACCGAATGATGGCGCTGCTCGCCTTTCCTAGTGCAAAGTCAATGGCCGAGCCACTCAGAAACGCTGAGATGGAACTTGCAAAAGTATCCGAGAAAATTGCAGCCGCCCAGAAACAAGAGACTATCGATATCACCGTGGATGCTCAGCTTCTGGGGGATGTGTCCGCGTTGGCCGCGCGTGTCGAGGGCTGGATCTCTGCAAATGGCCTTCGGTTCACCGCCGCTGAGGCCTACCATGAACTGGTCAAGGGCGCCCTGAATGAATTGCATGAATCGGTCATACCGGGAGTCCAGACCATGGGGACGTTCATGGAGCGTCGGTTTGAGCCCGCCATGAGGACCTGCCGCTGGACAGTTCGGCGCTTGCATGACCTATCCGACCGCATCTCGCGGACAAGTCACATTCTGAAGACCCGAATTGAGTTCGTAAATGAGAGCCAGCAGCAGGCGCTTTTGGAGAGTATGGATCGCCGGGCCAAATTACAGCTGCGCCTTCAGCAGACCGTAGAGGGCCTCTCAGTGATTGTAATGACCTATTACGCGACTGGGCTGCTGCAATATATTGCAAAAGGTCTTCATAGCCGCGGGGTTAGTCTGGACCCTGATCTGGTGGGCCTTATTTCGGTACCCACCATTGCCGTCGGACTGCTCTGGTTTTTATCGCGGCGCCAACGCAAACAACGCCTGCTGTAGCGCTACATCCATAATCCTTAGACCAATTCAGATAACTCATCGATCACGCGTATTGCCTCCGGGAATAGCTCCTGACCGAAGAACCGACTGCGCACCACCACTGTATCAATACCCGCAGCGCAGGCTGCAATGAGGCCGTTTCTTGAATCTTCAATGGCCAGACATTGACGAGGGGTGAGTCCTAGTCGATCCAGGGCGAGCTGATACGCCTGAGGATCAGGCTTCTTTTTCTCAACATCCTCGCCGCAGATCACGACAGCTGGCTCAGGGAGTGCCCCTCGGGGCAGGATTGCATCCGCCCACAACGCCTGCCAGTTTGCGCTGCTGGTCGTGGTGACCACTGCCCATCGCCCTCCGCCCGCACATATCTTTTGCACAAGCGCTGTGAATCCCTGCCGTGGAGAGATTAGTCCTGACTGCAGCCGTTGTGCATAAATTGAATTCTTACGCTTGTGGATCCTACGAAAGCACTCCAACGTCGCGGACTCATCAAGATTGCTCCACCCAATCCGCCGCGCATGCGCGATCATGCGCTCAAATCCACCAGTGATCTTCAGTAGCCCTGCATAGTCCGCCGTTGACCACTGCCAGCCAAGCGAGGCCTCATCAAACGCCTGATTAAAGGCAGGGAGATGGCCGTCCCCTTCTGTCTCGGCGATGGTTCCATCGACATCGAATAAGACTGCAGCGCGATTAAGCAGCACGGGCCTGCAATGCTTCAACTGCCGGGAGCACCTTGCCCTCAAGGAATTCGAGAAAGGCACCCCCACCTGTGGAGATATAGCCAATCTGCTGGGCGATATCAAACTTGCTGATGGCCGCCAGGGTATCGCCGCCTCCGGCGATTGAGAACGCAGGTGAATGGGCAATTGCTGCAGCCAACATCTTCGTGCCACCTGCAAATTGGGGAAACTCAAAGACCCCCACGGGGCCATTCCAGACGATCGTTCCTGCATTGGAAATCATCGACGAGAGCCTTGCGGCAGTTCGTGGGCCAATATCCAGAATCATGTCATCGGCAGCAACATCATGTGCGGCGACCTTATTGGCGCGCGCCTGGGCAGAAAATTCGTTGGCAACCACAACATCCTCAGGGATCGGAACCTCTGCGCCACGCTTTTCCATCAGGGCCATGATCGCACGGGCCTCGTCGATCAGGTCGAGTTCGGCAAGAGATTTTCCGATGGGTAGCCCCTTCGCAGCCATGAACGTATTAGCAATACCGCCGCCCACGATCAGCTGGTCGACCTTCTCTGCCAATGAGCGCAGGATTGTTAACTTGGTCGAGACTTTTGATCCCGCAACAATCGCCAACAGAGGACGCCGAGGATGCTCGAGCGCGGCAGCCAGCGCATCCAATTCAGCAGCCATCAAGGGTCCGGCACACGCCACTGGCGCAAATCGGGCGATGCCATGGGTTGTCGCCTCTGCCCGATGGGCCGTACCGAAGGCATCGTTGACGTAGATGTCACACAAGGCTGCCATCTTCTTCGACAAACCCTCGTCGTTTTTTTTCTCGCCTTTATTTACACGACAGTTCTCAAGCAGTACAACATTACCGAATTCAACCTTAAACCCACCTTCCACCCAGTTCTGAATCAGGGGCACTTTACGGTTTAAAAGCTGCGCAAGACGGGCGGCAACGGGCGCCAACGAGTCTTCGGGCTTGAAATCACCCTCGGTCGGCCGGCCAAGATGGGACGTCACCATCACAGCCGCGCCGCGACTGATCGCATGCTCAATCGCGGGCACCGAGGCACGAATCCGCGTGTCGTCCGTGATTGCGCCCGCATCGTCTTGGGGAACATTCAGATCAGCCCGAATCAGTACCCGCTTTCCTGCCAGCGGCAGATCCGTCATTCTTAAAAAATTCATTTCTCTCCCTCAAAAAACACAAGTACATCCTTGATCGTTTCGATCACGCGGTCCGGCCCTGCGGCTTCGATGGGCTGGCCCATGTTGTAACCATACGGAACAGCCCAACAGGCGACGCCGGCTGCTTGGGCAGTCTGGACATCAATCGACGAGTCTCCGACAAAGAGCGCATCCGCGGCAGCCTGGTTACATCCCTGAAGGCAATTGTAAATAACAAGCGGATCGGGCTTTTTAACTGGGTAGGTATCTCCGGAGACCACCATATCGAATGACCGATCCAGACCGTGCGTGCGCAGGATCTTTTCTGTAAATCGCCCTTCCTTATTGGTGACCACTGCCCGCTTGACACCTCGCCCAGCGAGTGCCGCGAGGGTATCAAGAACATCCGGGTAAGGCCGACTTAGGCTTCCAGCGCAATTCTCATAGTGGTAATTGAACGATTCCATGACAACCGCCCAGTCAGTGGAACCTGCGGGACCGGCCACCTCCGACCACGCGCGACGCATCAGCCAGCCCGTCCCGTGGCCGATCCACTCACGTACCTGCAGTAATTCGACTGTCGGACGTTTAAATTCGGCAAGCGTGCGGTTGACCGACTCACCAATCTCAGAAGCGGTATCGAGCAACGTGCCGTCCAGATCAAACATCACGAGGGCCATTGGGTTACCCTATGTTGCCGTGTACGACGGACAGTCAAACCCGACGCTTCATGTCCATCAGCCGCAGAATCATCGGGGTAAATATAAGCTGCATCGCCAGGCCCATCTTACCTCCGGGTACTACGAGCGTATTGGGACGAGTCATCATGGAGTCGTTTAACATCGACAGAAGATATGGAAAATCAATTCCTTTTGGATTTGCAAAACGGATCACCACCATACTCTCGTCAGGGCTAGGAATATCGCGGGCGATAAAAGGATTTGAGGTATCGACTGTGGGGACTCGTTGAAAATTGACATGGCTACGCGAGAACTGAGGGCAGATATGGTTAATGTAGTCCGGCATACGTCGAAGAATGGTATCGACAACAGCCTCTTGTGAGTAGCCACGCATATTTTTATCGCGATGCAGTTTCTGAATCCACTCAAGGTTAATAATTGGCACCACGCCTACCAAGAGATCCACGTGCTGTGCAACGTTTATATCTGGCCCAACATAGCCGCCGTGCAGTCCCTCATAGAACAAGAGGTCCGCATTGGGAACCATTTCCTGCCAAGGGGTAAATGTTCCTGGCTCCTGCTTGTGCTCAGCGCCCTCGGCAGCGTCGTGTATGTACCTGCGTACCTTTCCTGTGCCCGACTGGGAGAACGTACGAAAAATTTCCTCCAACTCTTTTAAAAGATTAGCCTCGGGACCGAAGTGACTGAAATGCATATTGCCCGACTCCATCTGCCGCTTCATCTCTGCCCGCATGGACAATCGATCGTAGCGATGCATTGAGTCACCCTCGAGTACCTGGGCATTGATACCATCACGTCGAAAAATATGCTTAAAGCTACTCATCACAGTGGTCGTTCCCGCCCCAGATGAGCCAGTAATCGCGACGATGGGGTGCTTAGCAGACATATAAGGGATTCCCTGTGGTGTTGGTTTTATACGGTAATGAACGCTGCACTATTGGAATAATGACCGCTCTTTAAATAGCGGTGATGAATATCGCTGATCTACACCCGTGTCATATTCTTGGTGGTAGCGCTCTACACGCTCAACTTCATCACGAGAGCCAAGGATGACTGCGATGCGCTGATGCAATTGATCCGGAGGCACATCCAAGATCCTTTTGCGGCCGGTGGTGGCGATGCCCCCAGCCTGCTCGACGACCATACCCATCGGATTCGCTTCGTACATCAACCTGAGCCGGCCAGGTTTCGCCGGATCCTTGGTGTCCTTCGGGTACATAAAAATACCCCCCCGCATCAGAATCCGATGCACCTCGGCTACCATGCTGGCAATCCAGCGCATATTGAAATCCCGACCGCGGACATCAGTCTTACCTGCCTTGCACTCGGCCACGTAGCGCTGCACCGGCGGCTCCCAGAACCGCTCATTACTGGTGTTAATTGCGAATTCGCTGGTCTCAATCGGAATCTGTATGTTCGGATGGGTCAGGATAAAGTTTCCCACCTCCCGGTCAAGGGTAAATCCATGCGTTCCTCGGCCTACAGTGAGCACCAGCATGGTCGACGGCCCATAGAGGGCATAGCCTGCGGCGAGCTGCTGCCGGCCGGACTGGAGATAGTCCTGAAGCACAGGCTCCCGGCCCTTGGGCGAAGGAAGAATGCTGAAAATCGAGCCGACAGAGACATTGACATCGATATTAGAGGACCCATCAAGCGGATCGAATACCGCGAGAAACTGACAGGGCGTTGAGCAGGCCACCGCGATCGGATCATCCAGCTCCTCGGAGGCGATTCCTGCCACCAGACCTCCGCGCTGAAATGTATTCACAAACGCAGTGTTAGAAAGAACGTCCAGTTTCTTTTGGACCTCGCCCTGTACGTTTTCGGAGTCAAGGCTACCCAGGACACCGGCGAGCGCCCCTTTGGCAGTCATTGCAGAAATGGCCTTGATCGCTGAGGCCACATCAACCAGGAGCGCTGCAAGGTCACGGGACTCATCGCGTCCGTCTAACTCTTGAATCAGAAACTTCGACAATGTAGTACGGCCAAGATGCATTACAACCCCCCCTGAAAAACCCGAGATGCCCGAATGTCCTGCGCAGTAATCTCCGAGAGATCGTCACGGCTGGCCTCTACCCCGGGCTGAGTCGCCGCCTCAAAAATACGATTGGCCTGCCGTAATCGGGCGCGATCCAAGGCATTTCGAACCGACCTGGCGTTGGCAAAGTGCGGCTGTGCTTTACGCATCGCAATATAGTCGCGCATCGCGGCAACCGCATCTTCCGAAAATCGGTAATGCATCTGCCCCACCATGGTCTGTGCAATCGTGAGCAACTCCTCATCGCTGTAATCCGGAAAATCAATGTGATGCGCAATTCGTGACGACATTCCTGGATTAGATTTAAAAAAGGTATCCATTCGGTCCTTGTAGCCCGCGAGAATCACCACGAGATCGTCGCGATTGTTCTCCATGACCTGAAGCAGAATTTCGATCGCCTCCTGGCCGTAGTCCCGCTCGTTTTCTGGGCGGTAGAGATAGTAGGCCTCATCGATGAAGAGTACCCCACCCATCGCCTTCTTGAGCACCTCTTTGGTCTTGGGGGCAGTATGGCCGATGTACTGACCGACGAGATCATCACGCGTGACGCTAACGACATGGCCTTTTCGCACATAGCCCAGACGGTGCAATATCTCGGCCATACGCATCGCTACCGTGGTCTTTCCTGTGCCAGGATTACCGGTAAAGCACATATGCAGACTAGGAACAGCAGCCTCAATTCCAAGCCGCTCGCGGGCTTTGGAGACCACCAGAAAAGCGGCAATCTCACGCAGACGCTTTTTCACTGGCGCCAGACCCACCAGATCGGTATCCAGCTGGGCAAGGACATCCAGAACATTCGCCTCCTGCAGGATAGATTGCAGATTGACATGGGTAGGCGGGTCCACCGACGTCGTATTCTCAGTCGCCATCGTATTTGCCTCCGCGCAACTTCTGATCAGACCGGATCAATAGCGCCGGCCTGCTGGCCGATCTGTTGCATAGGAGTGCGTGGTGTAGCGGATGTTACGCCCATCGGACTCCTGACGGACCAGCCCAAAGCCGGGCTCGTCTTTCGGACGATTCACAATGAAACTCATGGCAATCGACTCAACCCCACGGGTGTTATCAAAAGCGTTTACCTTGATGTACGCATTGGTATGCGACTTGCGGCAGGCATTCACTTCAAACAAGACAGCTGCACCATCCTTAATCGTAAACATCGGCAGCCCCCACATCGTCCAGTAGGTATTCCGGGGGTGCGGGTCATCGGTCCACTCGACTGATAACGCCCATCCCCTGCCAATTGCATAATCCACCTGCTTTCGTATCTCCTCATCCGTAAGATCCGGCAGAAACGAAAACTGTCCTTGGGTAATCTTCATCTGGATACTCCTATGCTCTCGTGCGATTAATGGGTTAGGAGGCGGTCGGCGTCGCCACAAAATCAGGCGAGTCTGTCGAGGTGTAGTTAAATTCAACACCCTTCCAGGTTTCGAGCGCTTTTTCGAGTGGCTTGCACCACTTTGCTGCCTCACGAAGAATTTCCGGACCCTCGGCATCAATGTCGCGGCCCTCGTTACGGGCCTTCACCATGCTTTCCAGGCCCACACGATTGGCGATCGCACCCGCCTGAATTCCATCGGGATGGCCAATTGTGCCCCCACCAAATTGAAGAATACAGTCATCACCAAAGAGCGAGAGCAACTGATGCATCTGGCCCACATGAATACCGCCCGATGCAACAGGCATGACTTTCTTTAGATCGCACCAGTCCTGGTCAAAGAAAAGCCCCCTGGAGAGATCCTGCCGGGTATAGGAATCCCGGCAGACGTTATAAAAGCCCTGAACCGTTCGCGGATCTCCCTCAAGTTTTCCAACTGCAGTCCCGGTATGCATGTGATCCACACCTGCAAGCCGGAGCCATTTGGCGATTACACGAAATGAAATTCCATGATTGCGTTGACGTGTGTAAGTGCCATGCCCCGCACGGTGCAGGTGAAGGATCATGTCGTTTTTGCGGCACCAATTGCTCATCGATTGGATGCATGTCCAGCCCACGATCAGATCAATCATGACAATGACACTGCCAAGAGATTTCGCAAATTCAGCCCGCTCATACATGTCTTCCATGGTGGCGGCCGTCACGTTCAAATAGTGGCCTTTAATCTCACCCGATTCGGCCTGCGCCTTATTCACGGCATCCATACAGAATAAAAAACGATCACGCCAGTGCATGAAGGGCTGGCTGTTGATGTTTTCATCGTCCTTAGTGAAGTCCAGGCCTCCGGTTAGGGCCTCATAGACCACACGGCCATAGTTCCTGCCGGACAGGCCAAGTTTAGGCTTCATCGTCGCACCGAGAATCGGCCGGCCGAACTTATCTAGGCGTTCCCGCTCTACGATGATCCCTGTTGATGGCCCCTTAAATGTCTTCACATAGGCGACGGGTACACGGATATCCTCAAGCCGACCCGCCTTCAGGGGTTTGAACGAAAATACATTACCGATAAGAGAGGCGGTCATGTTGGCAATCGATCCCTCTTCGAACAGAATCAGGTCGTAGGCAACATAGGCGAAATACTGCTGCTCGGTGCTCGTCCCGGGACCGGTATTGGGCACCGGAGCCACCCGATAGGCCTTGGCCTGATAGGACTCGTGGGCGGTGAGCAGATCCGTCCACACCACAGTCCAGGTAGCGGTTGAGGACTCCCCCGCCACTGCAGCGGCTGCCTCCTCCGGATCAACGCCCTCTTGGGGGGTAATGCGGAACAGGCAGATCACATCGGTATCTTTGGGCTCATAGTCTGGGCGCCAATAGCCCATCTGTTTGTACTTGAGAACGCCACCCTTGTAGCGCTCTTTTAAATCGGTCACGCGACCTTCGGCCGTTGTGTTCATCCGCTGTCTCCTTGCAATGAGGGGTGGGGCCTGGCCTCAGATCACCAAAAACCTTGGCCGTATCGTGGACTTTATGCCCTATTTTTGATAAGTTGAAGTAATCGTTTTTGAGTCAATTGATAAGTTTTGCTTATGAAAAATATAACCCTGCGACAGATTCGAATCTTTTCCTCAGCCGCAAGACACAGCAGCTTCGCCCGGGCAGCCGAGGAGCTCCACCTCACCGCCCCAGCCATTTCTATGCAGATTAAAGAGCTCGAGGAAGAGGTTGGATCACCGCTGTTTACCCGCGCCGGTCGTCGGGTTGAACTCACCTCGGCGGGTGAATATTTCTGGGTCTATGCCAAGCGCATGCTGGGCACCATCGCCGAGGCGGAGTCCGTGATGGGAAAGCTACGCGGCACTGAGAGTGGCCAATTAAAAATTGGGCTGGTCAGCACGGCGAAATACTCGATTCCAAGAATGTTGGGGCTTTTTCGCGAGGAACACCCCGGAGTACAGATTCAATTAAACGTCTGTAATCGAGAGGAGCTCGTAAAACTGCTGCGGGATGGTGAGATTGACCTTGCCGTTATGGGCCGACCACCGAAACATCTCGATACGCGGGCCGATGCTTTTGCGCATCATCCGCATGCCTTCATCGCCTCTCCCCGGCATCGGCTGGCGAAAGTATCAGGAATTCTGGCTGAGTCACTAACCGGCGAAGAGCTGATTTCCCGCGAGGATGGCTCAGGCACTCGGGCCATCATGGAGCACTACCTCACCCAGCACAGAATCAGTCCACCGATCACCATGGAGATGTCAAGTAACGAGACCATCAAGCAGGCTGTGATCGCTGGTCTAGGGATCTCCTTTGTCTCACTCCATACCGTCGGCTTGGAAATCGAACACGGGCAGCTCGCGGTACTGGACGTGGAAGATACACCTGTGCTTCGGGCCTGGCATGTCGTTTCTCTGGCCCAAAGAAATCTCTCATCAGCTGCCGAGGCATTTCGCTACTTCATGCTGGAACGTGGTGCACAATTACTTGATCAACAGTTTCCCAATCTCAGCATATCTCACCCATGACCTATCCTGTTCGCTGGCTCACCGAAAAAATCGCCATTGCAGGCCAGATTTCCCCAGAGCACATCAGTACCCTTCATGAGATGGGGTTTAAAACCATCATCTGTAATCGTCCGGATGACGAATACGGGCCTGGCCAGCCAAGCGCAGAATCTATTCGTGCACAGACAGAGTCGCTCGGAATGACATTTGCGCACTTACCCGTCTCGGGCGATGGCGGCACCGCAAGAGATGCCCAAGAAATGGGCAAGCTCTTGGTGAGCCTGCCCCAGCCAATCCTGGCGTACTGCTACTCGGGCGGTCGGTGTATGGCGCTTATTGGCAATGCCGCCCGAATGGGCCTGCCCATTCCTGCTTAAAGCACGCCGACGAGCGGACGACCCTCGCGGGACCAGAGGTAGAGGGAACCGTCGTACAGACTTGCCTTGGTGTTCCCCAAAATCTCAGACATTACAAACCAAGCACCCGACGCAAGATTCCCGCTATTACAGTACGCAATACTCGGGGCAGCCGGATCCAAGCCCGCAAGCTTGAAAAGTGTCATGTACTGGGCCCGAGTCAGAAAATACTGAGCCCCCTGTGAGGGTCGAAACAGCGCCTCAGGCGGTAATGACTTTGCGCTGGCAATATGGCCAAAGCTCGATACGTATGAACGTTTGGTAATCCCGAAATAACCCGCAGCCTCGCGGCCATCAATCAAAACAGAGCTGCCGCTTTTGGAAGCTCGTTCGACATCGGCGGATCCTGCCACGAGAGCAGCGCGATACGCTTTGGCAGACCAATCGCCAACGACTGACTTGGGCGGCACAGCGGTTTGTACGGATCGGCCCGAAGCCAGCCAACCAGCATTACCTCCATCGAGGACCGCCACATGCTCCTCGCCATACGCCTTCAGCGTCCAATAAAGCCGGAGTCCCTCCATGACCTCTGAGGGATCTGCCCCCGTCGATACAATCACGATTGGCTTGCCTTGCCGAAGCCCTGCCGCACGGAGTCTGCTCTCAAGTTCTTGACGATCCGGAATCAAGTACTTTGTCTTCTGTCCGTCAAACATTCTCTCGCTACGCACCAGCGCATAATCAATCATCAGGGCGCCCGCAATATAACCGCCCACCTCTTCGACCTGTAATTTCCCGGTCTTTTTATCCGTTGTGGTAACGGGCTGCCGCGTCACAGTCTTTGAATCCGAGCGGACATCAAGGATTTGTACATTGGCCTGATTGGCCGACAACCAATCGGAACTGACCACAGGCCCGGGGAGCTGCTGGGCGTGGGCAATCTGAAGCCCCGCGAACGAACCCAACGCCATCAACCATAATTTCCAACGATTCACCGCTCATTCCTTTTCTAATGTTGATTAATTCAGCACCTGCGATAGGCGCCTGGCAATATCAATCGGTCGTTGCGCCAGGACATGCCAGCGCCGATCCGATAAATGCCGGTTTGACAACGATCCTCGCTGCTGCCGCATATGCCAACTATCCCGTTCTTCATGCAGCCGTTGAATGTCGTCTGCATATAAATGCAACATGCCCGTGATCCATCTGCTTACTGGGGAGAGTCGTCCACTCAACTGACAGTCGAACCGGGCCAACAGTGGCCGAACGCGGGCGGATTCGATCCAACTCTCCCCCGTGACCCACTGATTGGTTAAAAACAACCGGTTAGGCAACCCCCTGTGATTCAGCGAAATAGCCACAAGGTGGTGAAATCGATCAGAGCGACGGGGACGCGCAAATACATGGAAATGGCCATGCTCGTCCCCCGGCTGCTCCGAGCGCGAATGCGTGTGGTAGTAAAACTCCGACCCGCGATCACCATCGACGGCATCCCGGCTTGGATAGTGCTGCCACTCCACAAACTGTCCGGATCCCGCGAGCGCTGCGACACTCAGACTAGACCGACGACGCGCATAGTCCGACATCACCTGCAGCACAACCTTGGCATGCAGCGATAGGTCCGCTACTCGGCTTTTTTGCGTTTTGGTCCGCACGGATTGCTCGGCCCGCAGGGATTAGAGGAGCGTTTCTTTGGTCCACAAGGATTGCTTGGGCCGCAAGGATTGCCTTTTCGACTCTGGCTTTTCGGCGTGCATGGCGAGGCACCTTTGGCCTCCTGGGCAGTCACCGCAACAGGAGCGGCGATTCCAGTTGAAATCGCTAATGCGATCGCAGCAAGTTTATTAGATTGTTTTTTCATCACTTTCCTCATTTAAAAAAATCTGGTAACCGTCTTTGTGTTTACGGGTTAGCTTTCGTTGCCCCAGCGACTGCCTGGGCTGCCGAGACTGGCCCACCGAGCCGTCGCTCCAGGGCAGTACCACCGATAAAGACCGCGACCGCAGCAATCACCATGAAACCATTGACCCATAGGCTCGACACACCGAGCGCATCAGGCAACGTGTCACCCGCTGCAACCTCACCCATCGTCGTCAACGCCTCAAGCTGATCATATGCACCAGCGAATACCAGTGTTCCCACAATTAATCCCAACAAGAACACGCTGGCATCAAGACGGCCCGACATCAGGCCCACCACCGATGTACCCGGGCAATAGCCACCCACCGCAAAGCCAGAGCCCACCAATATGCCCCCAATCGCAGCAGCGCCAAGTAATGCAGGGGGAACGAATAGGCCCTCGAGTGAGACTAGGCCGAGCCACCCGGACACCATCAATCCAACTGATGTGAATACGATTGCAGTGAACATCACCTTAAACACAGACCAGTCACTTAACCGAAACTGGGCCGTTAATTTACAGGGGCTACCGAATCCTGCGTTCTCCAGGATGAAACCAAACGCAAATCCAAGCGCCAGGCCCGAAATGATCTCTATGAGTGACATTACTGAACCCCCCGAAAAATTCGGCTCATGATCAAGCCAGCTGCAAAAAAGGTCACCAGGAATGTGAACCCCGCAAGACTAAGTGTGGCGGCCCCTGAAAGGCCCATGCCGCTTGTGCAGCCTGCAGCAATCCGCGCTCCCAATCCCGCCAACATCCCACCAGCAAATGCTGACAGCAGTCGACGCGGCGCTCCCAGAGTCTTCTCGCCATCGATCTGGACACGAATGCGGCGGGCAATCTTGGCAGAGAGAACTGCACCAGCGGCCACGCCGATCACTTGCCAAGTGATCCAGGCAGAGAAAATCCCATCCTCTGCAAGCGGGCCAAGATAGCTGTCTTCGCCGACGAATGCCGGAACACCGGATGCCAGCCAGGCCGTGAGACGCGTTGTAAATCCGGTTGCACCAAGACCATGCCCCGTAATGAGAAATGTCAGTAACAGCACGAGGCCCAGCGCAAGACCGGCCCAAAGCGGATGCCAGAACGGTTTCGGATCAAGCTGTGGCTGCATTTGGTCTCCCCTTTCGATTTTTTTGATGACAGCAAAACATGCCATGCAGTGCCGATAACATCGCCCCTACCCGCGGATCACCGATGGCGTAATAGACATACTTGCCCTCTCGTCGCGTCTTCACCAGGCCATCGACCCGCAGGATCCCGAGCTGCTGCGACAAGGTGGGCTGCTCGATTCCCGTCAGTGACTCAAGTTCACTGACACAGCGTTCACCCTCGATGAGCTGACACAACAACAGCAGCCGATCTTCGTTGGCCAACAGCCGCATAAAGCCTGCCGCGCGTCCGGCCGAAGCGCGCAAGGCTGAGATATCAAGCGCAATTTCGGACATATATAGACCCTTCTTTGGTAGTTACGCTGAAAACATTATGTATTTTTATAAAATATTTGTCAACAAAAAACGCTTATCCCCCGGACGTCTCCTGTCGAATCCGCTCCGTAATGGCATTGGCATGTTCTCGGGTGAGGTTAAATTCGTGCCGAAGCCGCTCGATAACCCGCTGCTCATCCTCACTGATATCACCGTCACGAAGTGCCTTGAGCAATTCCGCTTCGAAAATAGCACGCTTTCTCGCCATTTGATTCGCAAACGAATTGGCCACGATACCGGTAAGCAAGGCCACCGTGCATACACCCAGCAGCGCCGCGAATACCCCAACAAACTTTCCAAAGACGGTCACTGGAGCGGCGTCGCCATATCCCACTGTAGTGAGCGTGATGAGGGCCCACCACATGGCATCAGGAATGGATCCAAACTTATCCGGCTGGACATCATGCTCCGCGTAATAGGCCAGACATGATGTCACCAGCACGGCAAGCGCCAGAATGTAGATCGCCGACAAAAAGGACTTGCGCTCATCCATCACGGCCGAGTGAAGATCTTCAAGAGCCGTGTTGTAGTGGGAAAGCTTAAGCACACGAAGCATCCGCATCACCCTCAGAAAACGAAGGTCCGCCTCTGGGAAGAGCGCATGAAGATAAAAAGGTAAGGTCGCCAATAAATCAATCAGGCCGTAGAAACTAAAAACATAGCGCAGACGGGCCCGCCAGGCAGGCATCTCCGGGAATCCCGCCGGGCAACACCACAATCGGACGAGGTACTCGACCGTGAAACATGCGATCGCCATCTTCTCAAAGGCATGAAACTCGACGCTGTATGTGTCGTGCAGTGCAGGAACTGATTCAAGAATAATTGCTATGACGCTGATCAACACCAGACCGGTGATCAGCACCTCTAGCGCCTGACGAAGCTTGTCTCCCGGCTCCTTACCAAACAGTGCCTGATAAAGCCGAAGCTTGCGGCCGGTCATATCATTCTTTCGCGCGGTCTGTAACAGGCGGGAGATTGACCCCCAACTTCGCGCTTGTCAAGGAAATATCTACTGAATAGAGGAAGAAAACGACGGGCTACCGACCCCTGGGCTTGAACACCGCCAACGGGCCTCGCGCGTCGCAATTGCCGAGATCACAGATGTCTCCATCGACAATCGACGCACGACCACTGTAAGTTTATTGCGCTGTAAATGATAGGTACCAATGACTGCAGTCTCAGCGGGGAAGGCACGTTGCCTGACCAGATTTAGATCTCTGGAGAGAATCACCATGCCACTTGAATCGAATTTAATCGCACTGGAGACCTCGACCTGACGAACGGGAACGTTGCAGACGTTAAACACCGATGCCCGTAAAAGCTCGCCCATTGAGACGCCAAGGGACCCCGGAACATAGTTTTGAACATCAACCATATCCGGAATGATGTAAGCACTGGGCGCGCCCGCCGCAGGATCAGATGTATCCGCAGGCGTCGCGCAGATTTCCTTTGACACCTCAGCGAGCAGACGACGCATGTCGATACGGGAAACTGCCTCATCCCTGGAAACACCGCACTCTTCAAGTGGATGCTCCTTGAGAAGGACATCATCGAGGCGCTGCACCCCGGTGGCACAGCCGCCCAAAAGAAGAGCCCCCGCGACCCACAACATCATCAGGCGCGAGGACACTCCCATCATTGCGAAATGGCCGCTTATCGGGTCAGCTGAACGACAGGCGCGGCCTTCGGCTTATCCACCAAAGAGCTCACAAACTTATCGCGCAGGAATCGGGTCTGTGCGGTGGAGACCACCTGGCCAGAGGCCAAATCGAGCACCCTTACGCTGACCAGCACACCATCCATCGTGACGGTGTAAGTGCCGGTCACCACGTTGGCGGCAGTCATCGCGCCACGCAGTCGTTTGAGCTCACGGCTTAGAGAGAATTCGCCATCCTCATTGATGATCAGATCGCGGGTCATCCGCATGTCGGTCACATTCCAGCCCCGAATCTGCAGCTGATGCATGAAGTGCTCGCCCATCAGACGGCCCAACGCAGAGGTCTCGCTCAGGTTATTGAGCTCGACAAAACTGGTAATCACGGTGGGACGCACGCGGACTTCAGAATGGGCATTGCGCTCAATCTGCTCGGTGAGAAACATCATGCCGGTATTGAACAGCCCCGAGGGGGTGCCACTGTGCTGAATCACGATCGGCTCATAGGAGGTAGGAAAACGGGTCAATGCCCCCTCACGGGTGGAAATAATGGCCGACTCGTCTTTGACTACGGGGGCCGCCTGCACGGAGGCCGCCAAGACACCCGCAGACACCAGCGCGATCGATAGATATTTGAACTGAGTATTCATTCTGAGCTCCTATTTGCCGCACGGGCTGCTGCTAATCGAGGTGAGCCCGTCGCCCAACACCACCCGATCTATCGGCCGGATTCGAGCGTCAGACTCGGGGACCTGGACCCGGTACTCGACAGGATAATCGTTACACAGGGCTGGACGAGTCACAGCGATCGCGTAGTAAGGGGCCTTCGGGGCGCAGTCCAGGCAGGGCTGGCCGGCGCCGGAGGTGTTCGCCGGTTTAGCCGCAGGCTGAAGCTGGGCACATCCCACGACGGAGATCGATAATCCCAATGTAATCAATAATTTGCGATTCACTTCTAACTCCTTTTCTACAGTCCCATCATTCGGGATTAGCCATAAACGGCGGGGCGAAACGCCCCTGCGAGCCTTCTTGTTTTCAAGTTTACGGATTTCCGTAACGGATGGTTTACCTTGGTGCGACCTGCCCTAACGCACCCGCCCCCGGGACTCCTTGATCAGGCGGTCATTGACAGGCTGAATAGGCCTTGCATTGTTTGGATACAGCCTTGCGAACGTACGCAGTTGATCCGGGGAGACTTCCACGGCCTCCTTAAGGACAAACCACTGCACCCCCTCCGTACAGGGCGGGGTGGTAAGGGAGCCCATGTAGTTATAGAGCTGCCGCTCTTTGGGCAAAAAGGAGTTTAGGTCAATCATCACATCAGCGGCCGACGCCATCGACTGCCCCGATACCAGGGGGATATGGTTCCAAAGGGTCTGAATCATCGGATTCTCGGCACCGACAGTCATCAGCACTGCTACGACTGCCAAGGCACCCTGAGCATCCTTGTGAACCAAGTGGGCCACCATCTCGAAAGACTTACCTTCGATACGCTCCTCCGCGGGGCGATGAAAGTGAAACTGGACCAGCTGGTAGGTACGGGTGGCGAAGGTCAAGCTTCCGCCACCAGGGTAGGCAACCTCTAAGGTATGCCCGTTATTGAGCACCGAGAACCGGGACGGCCGATAGTTGAACTTCAGCTCTGGGATGTCCACCCCAATACTGCCCCGAATATCGATAGGAGACTGGGTTTTGCCGTTGTCGCACAACGAGTAACTGGGATGTAGCTTGCCCCAGTTCTCGGGCCCATCGGTCCCGTGATAACTCCAATGAGGATGATGGGCGGCCGCTTTGGGCTTAGGCGCTGGCTTTTTGGCTGGAGCTGGCTTGGGCGCTGCGGGTGCTACCGGCTCAGCGGCGGCCGCAGGGGCGGGAGCGGCAGCCGGCGCCGGCGGAGGGGCGGGTGGCCGCGGAGCAGGATCTGCCGCCAGGGCCAGGGGGCCGAGCGCGGCCAGGCAGAGCGATGTCACCGCGACTCGGGCTTGAAAAGAACATGCACGCAACTTCATAGAGAACC
>Ga0255181_1000252_pt1 | contig 19145 bp, 18 predicted proteins | sample Atl_Colum_RepC_8_FD_183621 | JGI IMG/M metagenome (GOLD analysis project Ga0255181, IMG submission 183621) | Freshwater microbial communities from Altamaha River, Georgia, United States - Atl_Colum_RepC_8d | ecosystem: Environmental > Aquatic > Freshwater > River | place: USA: Georgia...
GACTTAAGGCACTTCCGGCTGCGGTCGTGGGTGGGTTTACCAGTCTTCCGGGCGCTATTTTGGGCGGCATCATTATTGGAGTCGCCGAGACCCTTTCTGGGTTCTATCTGCCAGAGGGATTTAAGGAAGTGGCTGCGTATGTGGTTATGTTGGCAGTCTTGCTGATTTTCCCGAGCGGCCTTCTGGGTGAGCGCACCCGCAAAAAAGTCTAGACCGAGACCTGAGCTGCCCATGCGATTTCTGTTTAAGACGAGCTATCTGCAGGACATTCGGCTGATTCAGCATTCCGGGCAGGTGCTCTGGATTGGTCTATTGGTGGTTGGGCTTTTGATCTCGCCGGCACTTTTGCCGGAATTCTGGCTCGCCCAGTTAAACCTGATCCTCGTCTACGCGATGGTTGGTCTGGGGATGATGATTCTGCTTGGGTATACGGGCCAGCTGTCTCTCGGGCACGCCGCATTTTTTGGGCTGGGTGCGTTTGTACAGGCATATTTTGTGAATCGAGGCTGGCCATTTTTCGGTGCATTATCCCTGGTCATCGTGGCAAACATCTCTCTTGGGGCTTTGATTGCATTGCCAGCCCTGCGGATAAAAGGAATATTTCTTGGCATTGCCACGCTCGCGCTTGGCCTGATTGTTGAAGAGGTTTTCGTAAAGTGGGAGTCCTTCACTAACGGGACCTCTGGTCTCAATGTAAAGCCTGCCGAACTTTTTGGCTTGGTATTTAATTCACAACAGAGATTTTTTTATCTCGCCTTCGGGTTGGTGCTGGTCTGCACGTGGATGACATTAAATCTGCTCCGTAGCCCAACAGGCCGCGCATTAATTGCGATTCGTGATTCGGAAATCTCTGCCCAGAGCATGGGCATACAGGCCGGTAAAACCAAGATCACCGCTTTTATGATTTCCGCTGCCTTTACTGGTATTGGTGGCGCGTTGTATGCCCATTATCTACGGCACATTTCTCCAGAAAACTTCACCTTGCTGCTCTCTCTCGACTTTGCGTTGATGGTGATTATTGGAGGCCTCGCAAGCATTCACGGAGTATTTTTTGGAGCCTTATTTATTGTCCTTATGCCGCCATTGATTGCAATTGGCAAAGATTTTCTGCCAGCAGGTATGGCCAATACCGCAGGATTGCAGAATGTTGTCTATGGACTTATTCTGATTATGGTGGTTCTGTTTGAGCCCCGCGGTTTATACGGGCGATGGCTGAAGATACGGACTTATTTTCAGATTTTTCCGTTCTATCGTCGGGGTATGTTCAGGCGGCAGAAGGCGTTCCAGAAGTCTGAACGGCTGCACTAACGGATGCTGACCATGACACAGCCATTGCTCCGCGCGCAGAACCTATCCCGGCAGTTCGGTGGATTGCTCGCCGTCGACAACGTGAGCTTTGATGTTTTTCCGGGTGAGGTCCTGACCCTTATTGGTCCAAACGGGGCGGGCAAGTCCACCGTATTCAATGTCATCAGTCGGATTTATCCGCAGACCGCTGGCCGGCTGGAATATCGCGGTAAGGACTTATCGAGCGTAGCCGCCCATGAGATCGCATGGCGGGGTATTGCGCGGACATTCCAGAATATCGAGTTATTTGAGCACGCGACGGTGCTCAATAATCTTTTGATTGGCCATCATATACATAGCAGGACTAGCCTCATTGGAGATTTATTGTTTCTCCCCTCGTCGCGTGATCAGGAGGTACGCGCGCGCGAGCATGTGGAGGCTGTTATTGATTTTCTGGGGCTGCAGAAGTTTCGAGATTCGATGGTGGGCGGGCTTCCTTATGGCGTCCGAAAAGTAGTGGAACTCGGCAGGGCGTTATCCATGCGGCCGGAACTGCTGTTGCTCGATGAGCCCTCCTCGGGCCTTAATCCGGAGGAGACCGACGAACTCGTTTACTGGATTCGAGATATTGTGAGCGAGATGGGAACCACCATCATGATGGTGGAGCACGATATGTCCTTGGTGCTGCGAGTCTCTTCACGGGTGGTGGCGATGAACCAGGGTCGGGTGATCGCGGTGGGCAGTCCAGAGGAGGTACAGCGTCACCCGGAGGTTGTGCAGGCGTATCTTGGTGCAGAGGAGGTGAAGTGATAGCGGCCCCGGATATGTTGGTGGTCAGTGCAGTCGAGGCTGCATATGGGCCGATCCGGGCGATTCGGGGTGTCAGCCTTCGGGTGGTGCCCTCCAGTGTGGTCACATTGCTGGGTTCGAACGGCGCAGGCAAGACCACGCTTCTCAAAACCATCTCGGGAATCATGGATCCCCTGCGCGGAACGATTACGTTTTGTGGGCAGGAAATCGCAGGACTCGATCCTGCGCGCATTGTGGAGAATGGTTTATGCCATGTGCCCGAAGGGCGGGAGGTCTTTCCTCTGCTCACAGTTCACGAGAATTTACTGATGGGAGCCTACACGCGCAGCGATCGAGATGCCGTGGCCAGGGATCTTGAGCGGGCCTATGGATATTTCCCAATCCTTGCCGAGCGACGGGATCAAGATGCGGGGTTGCTCTCAGGTGGCCAGCAGCAGATGCTCGCGATTGCCCGCGCGCTGCTCTCCGCGCCTAAGATGATTCTCATGGACGAGCCGAGCTTGGGTTTGAGTCCAAAGCTGACTCGCGAAATCTTTGACATCATTATTCGGATCAATCGAGAAAGCGGCACGAGCATCCTTCTGGTTGAGCAGAACGCCCATATGGCATTGCATACCGCAGACTATGGCTATGTGCTTGAGAACGGCCGGGTAGTTTTGGAAGACAGCTGTGCGCGGCTGCGAGAGAAAGACGATATTCGAGAGTTTTATCTCGGACTGAAACAGCAGGGTGTCCGTGGGGACCGCCGCTGGAAAAAGAAGAAAACCTGGAGATAAGGCTGCCCCATGCGTTATCTCTGGAAAATGCAACAAGAGCTAAGCCGTGCCCGGGCGGCGATGGCGCCACCGTTGCCGGGCGATACCGTGCAGTCGATGTTTTGGAATGGCGTTGGACTGCGGGCGGATCAGACCTGGCTGCGCTCCAAGAAGCGGGGCGTATGGCAGTCCTGGACCTGGCAGCACACCGGGGACCAGGTCGCGGAGATTGCCGTGGGGCTCATGTCCCTGGGCATGACCGTTCAGGATCGCGTTGCCATCATTTCCAATACCCGTGCGGAGTGGGTTCTGGCGGACCTGGCAATTTTGAGCGCCGCAGGCACCACGGTGGGTGTCTATCCGACAGACTCTCCCGAGCAGCTCGCGTACGTGCTGAATGACAGCGCAGCCCGGTTTATTTTCGTTGAAGACGAGGAGCAGCTCGACAAGACACTCTCTGTGATGCAGGACTGTCCAAACCTTGAGCGAATCATCGTGATCGATGAAAAGGGATTGTCGAATTACCGTCACGAGCAGGTATTGGGCCTTTCGGCCCTCAGCGCCCTTGGAGGCCAGGCCCTGCAGCAAGTGCCTGATGCATTAAAGAATCGTCTTCCGGAGGGGAAACCGGACCATCTCGCGATGCTGGTGTACACCTCGGGAACGACCGGTAAGCCCAAGGGGGCTATGCACCACCACAGCGGGCTGGTATACGCCATCCGGGCCCACGCTGACATTGTCTGGCAGACACCTCAGGACGAGCGAATGTGTTTCCTGCCGCTTTGTCATATTGCTGAGCGGATAGGTGGAGTGTTCATTTCTCTGTACACCGGAACCCGAATACATTTTGTCGAAAATCCCGAGACTGTCCCGGAGAACATCAGGGAAATTGCCCCCACACTTGTCCTGGCGGTGCCCCGCGTGTGGGAAAAGTTTCAGTCGGGGGTCACGCTGGCCGTTAGCGAGTCAACGGCCCTGCAGCAGCGGCTTTTTCAGGCCTCTATGGCCCTCGGCCATCAGATTGCAGATCGGGTGCTCGCGGGCGGGGCGGTTGGCTGGGCGGAGCGATTGGCTTACCGTCTGGCACATTGGCTGGTCCTTGCGAATGTCCGTAAATCGATCGGATTGGATCGGGCCCGTTGCCTGTTAACTGGCGCCGCTCCGATCTCCCCGCAGCTGATTCGTTGGTATTACGCCCTGGGGATCCCGATGCTGGAGATCTGGGGTATGACCGAGACCTGTGGGGGGTCGAGTGCAAACAGTCCAGACCATATCAAGCTGGGGTCGATTGGCCGAGCTGCCGCCCACAATGAGATGCGACTCGATCCTGAAACCGGCGAGATTTTGGTCCGGGGGAAGAATATCTTTTCTGGCTACCTCAATAACCCGGAGAAGACTGCCGAGGCCTTTACGGCCGATGGGTGGCTGAGAACCGGGGATGTAGCCACGGTTGACGATCAGGGGTTTTTCACGATCGTGGACCGGCTTAAGGACATCATCATCACGGCGGGGGGCAAGAACATTACGCCCAGTGAGCTGGAAAATGAGCTTAAAGCCTCCCCGTACATTACTGACGCCGTGGTCATCGGCGATCGGCGCCCCTACCTGACTGCCATTGTCATGATCGACCATGAGAATGTGGAGCACTTTGCCCTGACCCGGGACATACGGTTTACCAATTACGAGAGCCTGACCCGTGCCCAAGAGGTGGTCGACCTAATTGCCGGGGAGGTCGAGGCAGTGAATGTGCGATTTGCCCGGGTCGAGCGAATCAAAAAATTCCGGCTTCTGGGGAAAAAGCTTACCCCGGAGGATGAGGAGGTCACCCCGACCATGAAACTCAAACGAAAATTGATCCTGGAGCGGTATTCGCCGATGATTGAGGAAATGTACAGGAACCCCTAATTTGAGCAGTTTTCCCCTGTCCTGCTAGACTTTCACTGCTGTTCTTTTCTTTCACCTAACTGGAGTCAATATGGCAAGTAAGAAACCCAAGGCCGCCAAGGCGAAAAAAGCCCCCGCCAAAAAAACTGCCGCTAAAAAAACCGCTGCTAAAAAAACTACTGCTAAGGCGAAACCAGCCGCTCTAAAACCAATTAAGGCTGCGCTGAATAAGTCCTCTCTGGTCGCGCGTCTGTCCGAGCATTCAGGGGTTGAGCCCAAGTCAGTGAAGGCTGTTCTGGCAGCCCTTGAGGAAGCTACCCTGTCATCGGTAAGCAAAAAGGGTGCGGGTGAGTTCACGCTGCCTGGCCTGATGAAGGTGATCGCCCAGAAGGTGCCCGCCAAGCCAAAGCGCTTTGGTAAAAATCCCTTTACTGGTCAAGACCAGTGGTTTGCTGCCAAGCCCGCCACAGTCAAAGTGAAGGTTCGTGCGCTGAAAAAGCTCAAAGACGCTGTTATCTAAACAGTTTCTTTTCTGCTCGGGCTGCAAGGTGGCGTTCGCTGCCGGCAGCCCGTTTTATTTTAGATAGATGATTTTTAGAGGTGCTGTCGGCCCCACTTTTTTGCTGAAGTGCGGTCTTAACCTACCAATATCAGTTATGAGCAGCATTCCGATTCTTCGATGGTCTGAAGAGTGGCGCAGGCCTGGCGTGTTGCGTGCGGATCTTATGGCGGGCCTAACGGGAGCGATTGTTGTTCTGCCTCAGGGCTTCGCTTTTGCAATTCTTGCGGGGCTACCCCCGCACTTTGGCCTCTACACGGCGATGGTGCCGTGCATTATTGCTGCTGTCTTTGGTTCAAGCCGTGTGATGGTCACGGGGCCCGCAAATGCAATTTCACTCACCACAATGGCGTTGATTGCACCGCTTGCGGTACCCGAGTCGAGTCACTACATTTCCCTGGTCTTAACCCTTAGTTTTCTGGTGGGGCTCATTCAGATTGCCTTTGGGTTTGGTCGCGTAGGAAAGTGGGTCGAACGTGTCCCGCACTCCGTAGTTGTTGGTTTTACTGCCGGAGCAGCGGTGCTCATTGTCAACAGTCAGCTGGGGACAGTCTTTGGGGTCGAGATCACTCGAGGCCTTAGCCTAATTGATTCCTTGTCATTGCTTCGTAGTCTCTTGAGTGCCGATGGATTTAAACCCTATTCAATACTGTTGGTCAGTTTAACGCTGCTCACGATGCGGGTTTGGAAACCGTTTTCTCGTTGGATTCCCTCGATGCTTGCTGCGGTTATTCTGGGGTCTCTGGCCGCATATTTGATGGAGCGTTTCTGGATAGGAGAAACATTTTTCCCGCGCGTATCTGGGATTCCGGGTGTGTTTCCGCCGCTGACCTTGCCGGATCTCAGTCTTGCCACGATCCAACAGCTTGTTGGGCCTACGCTGATTATGGTGCTCCTGGCCTCTACAGAGGCGATGGCGATCGGTCGGGCAATGGCCTTGAAAAAGAAGGACCAATTCAATGCCGATCAGGAGTTTGTGGGACAAGGGCTCGCGAATGTCGCCGGTGCTTTTTTCTCAGCCTATCCCTCAAGCGGATCATTTAATCGCTCCGGAGTGAATTTGGCTGCCGGCGCCCAGACCCCTCTTGCGGCATTAAGCACTGCAGGTTTTCTCGTTGTCATTCTGCTGTTTGCTGCCCCACTAATTCGCTGGCTGCCTTATGAGGTAATCGCTGCGTTGCTTGTTGCCGTTGCCTGGGGATTGATTGATCGACGTCAGATTCTTCATGAGTGGCGTGCGGGTCCGCGTGAGGCGATTCCTATGCTCGTGACGGGACTAGGTACGATATTTATATCGCTGAGTTGGGCGGTCATCGGGGGCATTTGTGCTGCGCTGATATGCGCTCGCGTTTACCCCAACCGCTCCGAGGATTAGGCCTCGGCCGTCCGTGTGAAGCTCGGTTGTGCTTTGCACAAAGCACAATATTCGGACTACTGGGTAAAGTTCCTGCGCAAACAATCGATTGGGGATCATTCCTGAATCGATAATTTGATACTTGAGACTATTCCTGACGCCGGGGAGGGCATGATGGTATTTCTGAGACGTATTTTGGTTGTCTTCTTGGGCAGTCTTGCGCTGGTGTCGATGGGCGCTCACGCCCAGGATGCCTATCCGCAGAAGCAAATCAAGATCGTTGTGCCGTACCCGCCGGGTGGGTTTAACGATACGTTGGGTCGGTTTGTTGCAAAAAAACTCACCGATGCCTGGGGTAAGCCAGTCATCGTAGAAAACCGTCCAGGCGCTGGCACCACGATAGGATCGGCCCAGGTGGCAACCTCACCGCCCGATGGCTACACCATACTGGTGAATCAGTTTCCGTTTGCGACCAATCCATTTCTGTATAAAAACATTCCGTATGACACCAACAAAGCCTTTGCTCCCGTGATCTTTGCGGGCCGCTCGCCCATGGTTCTAGTTGTGCATGCAGAGTCAAAATTTAAAAGTGTTGGAGATCTCATCGCAGCTGCAAAGGCTTCTCCTAAGACAGTTAACTATGGGTCTTCGGGGCCTGGATCCTCAAATCATCTGACGATGGCCTTCTTTGAGCTCAGCACAAATACCCAGTTCAATCAGATTGCCTACAAAGGCAGTACCCCGCTATTGACGGACTTAGCTGGCGGACAGGTCATCGCTGCTTTCGATGCCTTACCCCACGTGATGCCTTTTGTAAAAAATGGACGGGTACGTCCGATTGCAGTGGCCGGTAGCAAGCGTTCTCCGCTTATGCCGGATGTGCCCACGGTGGCAGAAGCTGGAGTAAAGGGATTTGAGGCGTCTTCTTGGCATGGCTTTGTCGTGCCCGCTGGCACTCCTGCAGCTATCGTCGCGAAACTTAATAAGCAGATTAATGAGATCCTTGCCCAGGAAGATGGAAAGCGTTTTTTCGCCGAACAGGGTGTCACACCAGAGGGCGGAACTCCGGGTCAGTACGCGGCCTTCATGAGCGCTCAAATGGACTTATGGGGCAGGGTGATTACCGAGGGAAAGATTACTGCCGAGTAGCCTGACTGAATAAGCGCTGGGATTTATCGTGACTATACCTAGCACCTTGTATGTGTACTACAAGGTACCGGCTTTGGAGCGGACGGCAACGCGTAACGCTTTAGATCAGTATCGGGAAAAGATCACTAAAGATATTCCAAGGCTTGAATTAAGTCTGATGAAGCGTCCGGAGCTAAAAGATGGTGTAGAAACTTGGATGGAGATTTACACGCATCCAGACGGTATTACCGATACGATTGTGGCTGCGATCAACGATTGTTTAAATCTGTTTCCCAAGCTCTCGCGCTGGCCTCGGGCGACTGAGCGTTTTGTCTATTTGGATTAGGCATGCACGACGAAGAAAAACAGCGCATTATTGTCGCAATCACGGGGGCATCGGGTGCAGTCTATGGAATTGAGCTGCTCAAAGCTCTCAGCAAAGCGCAGATTGAAACTCATCTTATTGTGAGTGACTCTGCCAAGATGACCTTAGCGTCTGAAACCGGGCTTTCTTTCGAGGAACTCTGTGGGCTTGCCTCTGCTGTACATAATGCAAAGAATATCGGCGCATCTATTGCATCCGGCTCTTTCAAGACATTGGGCATGATTGTTGCGCCATGCTCCGTAAAGACACTATCTGAAATCGCTTACGGAATCAGTTCGTCACTCATCAGTCGCGCGGCAGATGTTGTGCTTAAGGAGCGACGTCGGTTGGTTTTGATGGTCCGCGAAACGCCTCTGCATCTCGGGCATCTACGGGCAATGACACAAGTGACGGAGGCTGGAGCAATTGTGATGCCACCTGTCCCCGCCTTTTATCATCAGCCGAAAACAATCAACGACATTGTTACGCATACGATTGCAAGAGCACTGGATCTCTTCGATCTCCCAAATTCGACCGCTTATCGCTGGTCAGGGCTCGGACAAAAACCATAGGGATACTTAATAATGCAACATGACACCTTACGTGGTTGGCTAGGTCATCTTCGAAAAACAGGCAGGATTGCCCACATTGAGCGTGAAGTATCGCTTACTCATCAACTCGCTGCGATCGCAAAAAAACTTGATGGCCATCAGGCTGCATACTTCTCTCATCCCAAGGGGCATGATTTGCCTGTGGTATCGGGATTTATGTCAAGAAGATCCTGGATCGCGGAGGCGTTAGATGTACCCGAATCATCGCTACTTGAGGCCTTTCGACGCGCCTCTGAAAGACCGCGTGCGTGTGCGCTCGTATCAACACCGAGCTGTCAAGAGGTACAGGTAAAAGAACAGATTGACCTGAATCGGATATTACCGATTCCTATTCACAGTGAACATGATAACGGCGCATACATCACCGCTGGTTTGGTGATTGCACGCAATCCTAAAACTGGAATTCAAAATGTGTCTATCAATAGACTCCAGGTCCAGTCAAACGATCGCCTAGGTATTCTGATGTTACCGAGGCATCTGTGGGCGTTTTACAAAGAGGCAGAATCGCGCGGCGAAGCACTATCTATTGCGATCGTAATTGGCGTAGATCCTTTAACCATGCTTGCGAGTCAGGCCATATTGCCGATTGACGTAGATGAGCTCACGGTTGCAAGTGCCCTTCACAAGGAGCCACTTAGAGTTGCCCGCTGCATTACGAATGATATTGAGGTTCCGGCCGACGCCGAAATCATCATCGAAGGCAGGATTTTGCCGCAGATACGTGCGCTCGAGGGTCCTTTTGGAGAGTTTCCCAAGTACTACAGCTCCCAGGAGCAGCGCGAGGTCATTCAGGTCGACGCAATTACGCACCGAAAAACCCCCATTTTTCACACCATAATTCCCGCTGAAATGGAGCACCTCTTACTCGGAGCAATTCCTCGGGAGGCCACAATCCTATCGTTACTCCAGAAGAGCTTTCCGGGTGTAATGGATGTTCGGCTCAGCACGGGTGGCGTCTGTCGGTACCACCTTTATGTAAAGTTTAAGAAAAGACGCGAAGGCGAGCCAAAGAATGTGATCATGGGCGCCTTCGCTGCACATTACGATATCAAGCATGTCATTGTGGTTGATGAAGATGTCAACATTCATGACCCCACGGAAGTCGAGTGGGCCGTGGCAACGCGTTTTCAGGCTGATCGTGATTTGGTGGTGATTCACGGAGCGCAGGGTTCGCTGCTCGATCCTTCCACTACCGTTAATGCGGCAGCAATGGGACAGACCGAGGTCCCTCAGGAGCAGCAGGGAATTAGTTCTAAGGTCGGTTTCGATGCGACAAAACCGGTGTCTTACACTGCACACGTTTTTACACGCGTCAGAATCCCGGGAGTTGATGAGATCAATTTAAAAGACTATGTCTCAGACTCACCGGTGAAGTTAGATACGCTCTAAATAACATAATAGGTCCTTGGAAATTTTGTGTTGCAACATTAAATTCCGGACGGAGTGGTAAAAGCTCTATCAAAAATCTGTCGAGTAAATTCGGATGGCTCTGAGTTCCTGTTATAAAAGACGCAATACTCTATTTCACCCCCGAGGAGGACTGGTAATGCATCGAAAAATTGGCTCTTTGGCGTTCGCTAGTTTGCTGGCGCTAACCACAAATTTTGCATCTGCAAAACTTAACTCATGCGATGAACCAATTGTATTGGGGACGACCATCAGTGAGACAGGCCCTTTTTCAACCCTCGCAGATCGCTGGCGAAAAATGACCGAAGTCTTCGCTGAAGAAATCAACAAAACTGGTGGCGTCCAGGTTTCCTCTTGCAAGAAACGCGTTCCGATAAAGTTTGTGATTTATGACGACCAAAGCATTCCTGCCACTGCTGTACAGCTTTATGAAAAAATGGCGACCATCGATAAAGTTGATTTTTTTGTTGGCCCAGACTGGAGTTCAATCGGTGGACCTGTTCCGCCGGTAGCGGAGAAGCATCAGATCCCGATTGTGATGGGGAATGTTGCGACTCCCGCGCTTTACGATCGTGGCTTTAAGTACGTTTGGGGAACCCCGTTTCCTGTGGTTCCGAGATGGTCGGAGCGCTATTTTCAAATGCTTGAGTCGGTTGATCCAAAGCCAAAGACGATCTTCTTTGTGACGCACGATAATCCTGTAATGAAGGGGATCACCGCCTACTGGTCAAAAAAAGCTGAGGATCAAGGTATTAAGGTTGTCGGAACGGAAACCTTCTCACCTGAATTAAAAGATTTCACCTCATTAATTGCAAAAGTGCGCGCATCGAAGGCTGACATCATCTACATCAGCTCCTTCGATAACGCCTCGGTGCCGCTCGTTCAGCAGATGCGCCAACTGAAGGTACGTGCAATGGACGTTCACCATACGATGCTGACAGGTGCCCTACAGCGGCAGGTTGGAAAAGATATTGAAGGAATGACGGGCGAATTATCCTGGTATCCAGGCGTTAAAGGTGACTACAGCGACCTTGTTGAACGGGTCATGCAGAGATCAAACATTTCTATGTTCGACTATATATGGACTCTGGGGCGACTCACCGCCTATCTGGCAATGGTTCAGGGTATAGAAAAAGCAGGTGCTATTGATCGCGAAAAAGTAAAGCAGGCGCTATATAAAGCGTCCATTAAGTCGCCTGCAGGTGACGTGACGTTCGATGAAAAAGGCTTCCCGAACACTGGCGCATTCACCATTCAGATGCAGAACGGGAAAGTAAATGTTGTCTGGCCTCAGAATGTTGCAACGGCCAAATTAATTTGGCCGTCTCCATCTTGGCGTTAAACGATTAAACGATTAGTCAGCAATGAGTATCGAAGTTCTGCTACAGGTCCTGATTGGGGGTACCCTGATCGGGGGCCTGTACGCGCTTGTCGCATTTGGCTTATCTTTGATCTATGGGGTAGTTCGAATACTTAACTTTGCGCATGGAACGCTACTTGCGGTAAGTGGCGTCCTCGCGAGTCTTATCTTTAGCCATTTTGGGCTAAATCCGATGTTAATTATCGTGCTTTTAGTGCCCCTTTTATTTTTTGTTTCATATTTCTTCTATAAAGGACTGTTGCAGCCACTCGAAAAGAAGTCTCATTTCGAGGGAACTGTTGGAACGGTGCTCGTGACGGTCGGCGCACTTCTAATTCTTTCAGATGTAACAGCAAAGCTCGCAGGATCGACACAACGTAACATTCCTCTCAGACTCGACGCGATTGAATTTGGCGAGATAATCGTTTCTACAACACAGTTACTAATCTTGATGGGTATTATTTTCCTAACTGTGTTTATACATTTTTTCTTAAAGAGAACCTGGTTCGGACAGGCGATTCGGGCAGTTACACAAGATCCGGTTGGGGCTCAAATCTGTGGTGTACAGAGCGGCCGAATGAAGGCGCTAACGTTCGCGTTCGGATCATCTACGGTGGCAATCGCTGCAGTGCTATATGTTTTATCGTTTCCGGTTGATCCTTTTATGGGATTTGGGCTAACCGTAAAAGCCTTTACTATCATCATTGTTGGAGGAATTGGAAACCTTCCTGGTGCTCTCGCTGCAGGAATATTTTTGGGTATCGCCGAGGGACTCACAGGACTATTTTGGAAGCCGGAGTGGTCTCCAGCGTTAAGTGTAGTGCTCATGTTGGTAATTTTGATTGTGTGGCCGAAGCGTATTGGGGCACACTGATGAGATGGTCTAGAGCAGTTCCGCTGATACTTCTTATCTCACTTATTCCCCTAACAGGAAACGCGTATTGGATCACCTTTGTCTTTGGCATTCTGATTGCATATATTGTTGGTCAGAGCTGGGATTGGGTTGCTGGAGAGATGGGTTATGTCAACCTGGGGCACTATCTATTTTTTGGCATTGGCGCCTACGTATTTTCAATAGCTTTAGTCGCTGGTGTGGCCTCACCACTGGCCATAGCAGCAGCGATCGGTTTTGTCGGATTTGCGGCAATGCTGTTAGCCGTACCGCTGTTTCGGCTCAAAGGGGATTATTTTGCCTTTGCAACACTGGCACTCCTGCCGCTTGCAGAGGTGTTAGCCTATAACCTAACTCCGATTACGAACGGGGGCGATGGGATCGTATTACCTGCAAAACAGGTTCTTGTACAAGCCTATTTTGTCGCGCTTGCGATTTGTATCGTTTGTCTTCTCACGACAATTAAGTTAACTCAGTCAAGATTTGGTTACGCCTTGCGGTCGATCCGTAATGATGAGCAGGTCGCAGAGACTGTCGGAATAAATATACAACCTTATAAAACAAAAGTATTGATTCTTTCGGCAGCGTTTGGGGCGGCTGCAGGTAGCCTGCAGGCTTGGCAATTAAGCTATATCGATCCAGTTACGGTTTTTGGTCTAAACGTTGCGCTTGCAGCAATCGCGATGGTGCTTTTTGCGGGCTCCGGACTGCGATGGGGACCGCTGGTGGGCGTGGTTATCCTTGCGAGTTTTCAGCAATGGCTGATGGGGAATGTCAAGGGATATCAAGCAGCAATTTACGGTCTGATTATCCTGCTCATTGGGCGCTACATGCCAGGCGGTTTCTTAAGAGCGGGTTGGATGAAAGCCTTCAAGGTTTTTTCATCGCTCACAAAGGAGCATTACGAATTTGTAAATAGCACCGAATTCCATCGTCCTAATGTGTCGGGGACCAAAGTAGTTTTGCCTCTTGGATCCGTTTCGTATTCTAGTAGTCGTCCATTAATTGAATTAAGCAATGTCCGGATGCAGTTTGGCGGAAATATTGCTGTTAATGACGTGAGCCTAGAGATAAACAAGGGGGAAATAGTCGGATTGATTGGGCCTAATGGCTCGGGGAAGACAACGCTTTTTAACTGTATCTCAAAAGTTTATGAGCCTTCGGCTGGAAAAATTCTGTTTGACGATAAAGATCTTGAAAAGCTCACGAGAGATCAGGTGGCGAACTTAGGAGTTGGAAGAACATTTCAGATTCCCCGTCCATTCTCAGATCTCACCGTTCAAGAAAATATTGCAATCCCGTTAATGTTTGGTCACACAAACTATTCACCAGAGAAAGCACTACAAGAAGCATGTACATTTCTCGATTACGTTGATCTATCAGATCACCTTAAATCAAGAGCCGACTCGCTATCAATTCAGGGCAAGAAAGCGCTTGAGTTCGCCCGAGCACTCGCCTGTAGACCAAAACTACTGCTGGTGGATGAGGTTGCGTCGGGGCTAACACCCGCCGAAGTTCGGCGGTTCGCGCAGCATATCCGTGAGATCAGAGATGATTTTGGAATCACCATAATTTGGGTAGAACATATTTTCTCGGCTCTCGAGCAGGTGGCAGATAGGGTTATTGCTCTCGAGCAAGGATCAGTTATCGCAGATGGGACGCTTGCTGAAGTGGTTCGGAACGAGAGGGTTTTGTCTACATATCTTGGATCTACTGGTGTTAAACAGGAGAGGGGCTGATCCGATGCTTGCCCTTAAAGAGCTGATCGTCGACCATGGAAAGCTTCGCGCTTTGTGGGATATCAGCCTCCACGTTGATAAGGGCGAGCGTGTTGGGTTACTCGGCGCGAATGGCGCTGGTAAATCAACCACAATGGGCGCGATCGTTGGCCTGTACCCTGTCGCTGGAGGAGAGATTAGCTATCAGGGTCGGAGCATATCGGGCTCTTCATATGAGAGCGTCCGGAGTGGGATAGCCCTGGTCCCAGAAGGCCGCCGACTGTTTCCTGGGATGTCTGTCCAAGAAAATCTAAAAATGGGCGCGTTTGCAGCCGCTTCCCGAAATGATTTAGATACTGTTTATGAGCAGGTATTTTCCCTTTTTCCAATTCTCAAACAGAAAAGAAATCAGCGGGCCGGGGAGCTGAGCGGCGGTCAGCAACAGATGGTTGCGATAGGGCGCGCGCTCATGTCAAGACCGCAGCTTCTTTTGCTAGATGAGCCATTTATAGGCGTCGCGCCACTTTTAGTAGAAGAAATAATGTCAGTGCTTTCTCAGATCTCCCGCGATGGTGTAACAATGTTGCTTGTTGAGCAGAATATTCATCGGGCCTTGGACTTTGTAAGTCGGGCCTACGTTATCGAAAATGGACGTTGTGTCTTGGAAGGCGAGAGAGAAGCCCTGTTATCAGATAAGTCTTTTGCAGCTAAGTTTTTAGGGTTGGATTAAATTCTAGAAATACCAAGGGGGATACATGAGCACAGAACAAGAGATTATTGAGCGCTCAAATAGTTTTCGATCTGATTATCGTGAGTCAACCCCATCTTGGTATCGCGGTGAATACCATCTTCTGTTTACGCTGATATTTACCGTGGGAGTACTTTTTTACTCTTTATCTAAAATCTCCGATTCGACGTTAGCCCAATGGTGCATTATGGGTATCCCTATGTTTTTATTCGGAAACTGGGCAGAGTGGGCTGGACACCGTTATTTACTCCACAATCCAAAAAGTCTTTTAAAGATTGCCTACAAGCGGCATATATCGGTACATCATGTATTTTTTTCCCATAAGACTTTGGACTATCACGGCCAAAGAGATTGGCGCGCACTGTTGTTTCCCCCGTTTGCCCCTGTGTTGTTTGTGGTCGCTGCACTCCCGCTTGCAATTGCTGCGGGCATATTCTGGACCCCGAATGCTGGCTACATTGCAATGGTGGTTATGTCCGCATATTACTTAATGTATGAGGCATTACACACGCTATCCCATATTGAGCATCCGCTGCTGGATCGTTTACCAGTTATAAATAGTATTCGCCGGATGCATATTCTTCATCACAATCCAGACTTTATGCATGAGTTCAACTTCAATCTTACATTTCCCATTTGCGATGCTTTATTTGGAACCAGCGATCTCCGGAAGGGTGTTGTTGGTACTTTGTTTCAGGGAAACTCTGACGATGGTCGAAAGGCGGAGGTCACCGTGAGGCTTGAGCAGCAGAAGAAGACATAAATCTGGGGGTGAGAATGATCCAATCGAGGCTTGCCGAGAGAGTGGCAATTGTTACCGGAGCAGCCCAAGGAATCGGCGCTGAATATGCAAAAGCACTTGCGGCTAATGGAGCTACTGTGCTTTGCGCGGATATTACGAGCGTAGCAGAGACAGTTTCTGAAATTAAAGAATTAAAAGGGCAAGCAGAAGGCGTTCTTCTGGATGTGAGCAGTCGTCAGTCTGCAGAGGAGATGGCTAGGTCTTGTGTCAGTCTTTTCGGACGGATCGACATTCTTGTTAATAATGCGGGAATTTTTACTAGTCTCTCCCTTAAACCTTTTTTTGAAATCTCTAGTGATGAGTGGGATAAGGTTATGGCAGTGAACGTCAAAGGTTCATTCGAATGCGCACGTGCTGTCCTTCCCGCCATGAAGAAACAAAACTATGGAAAGATTATCAATATTGCATCCGGAACAGTTTTTAAGGGGGTTCCGATGCTGCTGCACTATGTAAGCTCAAAGGGGGCGGTTGTCGCGATGACCCGAGCCATGGCTCGTGAGTTGGGTCCGTACGGAATACGCGTAAATACGCTTGCTCCTGGACTTACATCCAGTGAAAATCTTCTGTCGAATCCCGCCTGGGCGGGAGATGTCAGTAAGAATAACATCGCAAGCCGCGCCATCGCTCGGGAAATGCATCCCGGCGACTTATGCGGAACCCTGGTCTATCTCGCTAGTACAGAAAGCGACTTTGTTACCGGTCAGGCGCTGGTGGTTGACGGTGGCTCAGTAATGCACTAACCCATCAGATAGCTTTAGATCGGGATTCTTTTTTTGCCGTTCTAAATCTTGGGTTTTTCCGTGCGCCGTTTCGCGATGCGGGGCGCTGAGCACGCCGTTGTTTTTCCTCCCGCCGGACAAAACCTTCGGGCAGTGAAATGAGTGTGAATCGACCGGTTCTCATCTCTCCGTTTTCGCTGTTTTTCGACGGTTCGAGTGCGGTGTGGGTAAGGCGCTCAATATCGGCGAGAAGATTTCTTTCCGATTTGTCGCACAACGAGATTGCGATACCACTGCGTCCGGCCCGCCCGGTTCGGCCGATTCGGTGCACGTAGGATTCGGCAATGGTGGGCATATCAAAGTTGACCACGTGAGATACATCACTAACATCTAGACCTCTTGCGGCCACATCAGTCGCTACCAAGATCTTTTTTGTGCCCGACTTAAATTGCGCCAGTGCTTTGTTGCGCTGGCCCTGAGATTTATCACCATGTAGGCCGACTGAGTGCAGTCCGGCGTCATTGAGCATACGCTCAAGTTTGTCGGTTCCGCGCTTTGTACGCGTGAATACGATTGCTCTTTCGATTTCTCTTGCAGCGAGAATATCGACCAGTAGTCCACCTTTGGCGGACTGGTCGACCATAATGATTTCTTGATGAATACTCTCTGCCGGTTTTGAAACTGTCGCGACAGCGATCTCTTTTGGGCTGTTGAGAAACCGTTGCGCGAGGGCTCGAATCGGTTTTGGCATGGTCGCGGACAGCAAAAGACTTTGCCGCTCTGGGCTTACCTTGCTGAGAATTTCTTCAATTGCAGGCATGAAGCCGAGATCAAGCATCTGGTCGGCCTCGTCGAGTACGATGGTTTTCGTTGAACCGAGCCGCGCTTTTCCTGCACGCACATGGTCGAGCAGACGGCCGGGAGTGGCGACAACGATATCGAGGCCTGATGCGAGTGCTTTGATTTGCGGGGTTGGGTTTGCGCCGCCTACGACCAGTCCAACGGATGGCCGCATAAATCGGCCATAGGTCCGGATGCTTTCGAAGATTTGTTGCGCCAGCTCCCGGGTGGGTGCAAGGATGAGCGTACTGAATGATTTTGGCCCTGGTCCAGAGAACCGTTTTGGGGCGAGTTGTTGGGATGCCATGCTGTGAAGGATTGGCAGGACAAACGAAGCCGTTTTCCCTGTGCCTGTCTGGGCGATGCCAATCACATCATGGCCCAGTAGCATTTGAGGGATAACCTCTGCCTGAATCGGGGTGGGGTGGGTATAGCCTTGAGCGTTTACAGCGCGCAGCAGCGGATCGGCTAAGCCGAGTTCAACGAAGGTTTTCAAAATGATCTTTCAAAATAACCGATGCAGTCACGGTCTTAGCGGTGACAGCGAGAGGTTGTAAGGTTTAACAGGCGGGGTAGCCGGACACGTGTCGGCCACCAGGCCGGGCATGTATAAGAGCCAAAAAAACCGCTACGAATGCGGTCGGCCAGGTAGTGCATGCATGCCCAAGTAAAACGCTGGGATGGGGGGTAAGGCTAAACGCAGTGGACGAAGTGTACATCATCTTGGTGGTTTTGGCCTTTTTCTCTAACTTATCCCGCGTAACTGGCGTTTAAACGCGGTGAGCAGATGTCGGGCCGCCTGCGTCAGCGGGATCCCTTTGACGGTAATCACTCCCAGAGTTACATCCGGTGGGGGAGGCGTTAATTCGATACATATGAGCCCCTGACTGAAGACAGGATCTGTAAACAAAGCGCGTGGGCCGATACACAGCCTGTCGGCCCGGTGCATGAGATCCTTCATGAGCAGGGGTGAACTGCAGTAGGTGATCTTCTCCGGACGGTCGATTCCCTGGCGTTCCATCCAACGCAGCAGCTGATTGCCTTGACTGCCGGCGCTCAGGTTCAACGCCCATTGGGCGGACTGAAGCTCATGCCAGTGTTTTGCACCGGCCAACGGGTGATGGATCCGGCATGCAATTGAGGTGGAAACGGATGCAATCTTCTCGAAATCTACGTCATAGGGCAGATCGCGAGGATCGGCGATGACGATCGCGAAGTCGATTTCACCCTGAATCAGTCCAGGTAGCGCGATTGAGGGTAGCCCCTCGAATAATGAAATTTCCGCGTCTGGGGCAATCCGCTCGAAGTCCTGAAAGGCCTTCGCCATGGCGGTCGCTGCCGCCAGTGGGGTGATGGCGATGGATACCCGAATGCCACTGCCGCCTCGAAGGTAGCGAATTTCTTCTTTGGCGCGATCCAGAATCGCGCTCGAAAGCCTGGCCCGCTCTAAGAGCGCCTGCCCTGCCGGCGTGAACTCAATGCCCCGATAGCTGCGAGACAGGAGCTCAGCCCCTACCTCGGTCTCCAGGTCTTTCAGCGCCTTGGTGAGGGCCGTCTGGCTGAGGTTGACCTGTCTGGCAGCGGCACGGATCGAGCCGGATTCAGCCACTTGAATAAGGGCACGGAGTTGATGGTCTCGCATGACGATTAGTGAGGTTCTAGGTGAACTATTATAGTTGTCATCAAGCAAAAAATACCAGCTTTTCAGTGTCGCTAGACGTTCCTAAGATGAGCGGACTTCATCAAGCTCCGGGGCCCAAAAAGCTTCCGGAGCGACTATAAAAAAGGAGACACACCATGATGCGCTTTAAAAAACAGATTGCAGCCCTTTTCGCCTGCCTTTTGGTGCTTGCGCCCGGCCTGGCCTCAGCATTCCCAAATGGAACCGTATCCCTGATGGTGCCGTA